>Ga0164243_10004495_pt1 | contig 21838 bp, 18 predicted proteins | sample OricompcompostOP_FD_108781 | JGI IMG/M metagenome (GOLD analysis project Ga0164243, IMG submission 108781) | Organic Plus compost microbial communities from Emeryville, California, USA - Original compost - Organic plus compost (OP) | ecosystem: Engineered > Solid waste > Mixed feedstock >...
CTAGTTCCAGCGCCCGCCGCGTCTGTGGCCGGGAGGTGTCCAGGCCGAAGGCGACCGGGACGCGGCGGCGGCCCTGCCCGCAGGCGGTGCACACGCTCGGCGGCGACCACCCGAGGACAAGTCGCCGAGGCCATTCCACCGGAAACGACGCATGGTGCGCGATACCAAGGTGCGGAGGCACCCGCAGGGGTTGCGGTGCGATCTCCCAGACCGATCCGGGCAGACGGCCGTGCGGGTGCAACATCTGCCGTCGTTTCAGGGTCTGCTGTTCTGCACCTCGGTAGTACCGGCCGTCGCGTGCCGCGCGGCCAGGATCGGATCGGTGCGGCGCCACACGAGCAAGACTCGCAGCGGAGTGCGGGAGCCTGATGGTGTCGATGGCGCTGTAGTAGCGCGGGTTGAGGGTGAAGTGGAACCAGGTTTCGTGGCTGCGGCGGACCCGGTCGCGCACGGACTCGGGCAGCCCGTGGGGTTTGGACCAGATGATCTCGGCGCGCAGGATCAACCCAAGTTCGTCAACGCAGCGCAGGGCGTAGCGCCAGGGCAGCCCGATCAGCGACTTCGCCGGCACGCCATAACTATGGGGGTTGCCACCGTCCGGGACCTGCCCGGCACCGCGGGTTCCGCTCAATGACCGGCCTTTGCCGCTGCCGTTGTTGTAGCCGGAGTACTTGTCACCGAGGTTGATGAAGATCGACCCGGACGGTTTGAGGACGCGGATCATCTCGCGGGTGCAGGCGATCAGGTTCTCAAGATAGGCGTCCGGTGTGTCTTCGGCACCGAGCTGGCCCCGGTAGGCGGTGTCGCCATCGCGGTAAGTCCGCAGCCCGAAGTATGGCGGGCTGGTGACCACCAGATCGACACTGGAGTTCGGGACCGGAAGGTCACGGGCGTCGCCGTGAACGATCTCCGGTTCGACGAAGGCGATGTCGTCGTCGGTCATTGCAGCCCTCCTGCGTCCGGGCCGGCCGCAGTGATGCGCCGGAGTGCGAGGTCGTGGTATGCGGCGTTGGTGTCGATGCCGGTGAACCGTCGGCCGAGCGCGCGAGCGGCGACGCCGGTGGTCCCGCCGCCGCTGAACGGGTCGAGGACGTGACCGCCCGGCGGACATCCGGCCGCGATGCACCGGCGCGGGATCTCCACTGGAGACGGTGCGGGATGCCCGGCGCGGGTGCGGTCGGGCGGGATGGTCCACACGTTGCCGGGGTTGCGGCCACGCTGCCCGTCGGCGGGGGTGCGGGGCCAGGTTCCGCGTGCGGTGTTCGGTTTGGTGCCGCCGTAGTGGGCGCGGCGGGACAGGGCACGGTCGCCCGTGTAGGGCTGGCGGATCGCGTCGAGGTCGAAGTAGTAGTCCGGCTGCGTGACGAACAGGAAGAGCATCTCGTGCCGGGTCGCGAGCCGATCGGAGATCGGGGTGGGCGTGGCGTGGGGCTTGTGCCAGACGATCGCCGACCGCAAGATCCACCCGTCGTCCTGCATCGCGAAGGCCAGCCGCCACGGCATGCCGAGCAGATTCTTGTGCGGCACGTCCGCTCGTGGCCGGTAGTGCGGTTGCCCGGCCTGACCGGGAGCGCTGCACCAGTAGCCGTCCGAGTTGGTGGAGTAGCTGTCACCCAGGTTGACCCACACCGTGGCCCGCGGGGCGAGCACCCGCCGGGCCGCGGCGAACATCGCGCGCAAGGTCGCGATGTAGTCGTCCGCGGTCGGTTCCAGCCCGATCTGCGGATGCTCGCGCCCGGCCCCGCAATCCCGGCATCGCCACCGCCCGGCACCCCGGTCGCCGAGACTGGCGGGCCGGTGGCGGCAGCCGGGCCGGCCGCCGGTCCAGGTGTCGGGGGCATAGTCGCGCAGACGCCAATAGGGCGGGCTGGTGACCAGACAGTCCACCGAATCTTCAGGCAGGTTCTGGATTCCGGCTTCCGCGTCGGCGGTCACCAGCGTGACGGCGTCGTCCTCACGGGAGTGTGCAGCGACGGTGGTCACGCGGCCCTCCCGGGGTCCTGTGCGGACAGGCCGAGGCGACGCAGGCCGATGTCATGGAACTCGGGGTTGAGGTCGATGCCGAGGTAGGAGCGGCCGAGCTGGCATGCGGCCAGTCCGGTGGTGGCGGCGCCGCTGAACGGGTCGAGCACCACCCCGCCCTCGGGGCATCCGGCGGCGATACAGCGCAGCGGGATCTCGACCGGGAACGCGGCGAAGTGCGCCTCCCGCAACGGGCGGGTGGTGATCGACCAGACGTCACCAGGATTCTTGCCCCGAGCGTGCGCGGCGGTGTGCCGAGCCCCGGTCGGGCGCATCGCGTCCCCCGGTGTTTTCCCGGCGAACGGCTCGGTGTCCCGGTATTTGCCGTACACGCTGTGTCCGCGGCGGCGCGCGGTCGCATCGACCCCGCCGTGACGGCCCTTGTTCGCACCGCCGATCACGATGCCCTCCCCGACCGCCTCCGGGCGTGCGAGCGGTTCGCGGATCGGGTCGAGGTCGAAGAAATACCGTTGCTGTTTGGTCAGCAGGAACAACATCTCGTACCGGTTGGACAGTCTGTCCTTCATGGATTCGGGCATGGCGTTGGGTTTATGCCACACGATCGCGTTGCGCAGAACCCAGCCGTCGGCCTGCAACGCGAACGCGACCCGCCACGGCATGCCAACCAGGTTCTTCCGCGGCAGGGACCGTGTGCGTGGCACTCCGGCCTGGCGCACGGATTCCCGCAACGGGGCCGCCGCGCTACGACCGGACAGGGTGCTGGCTCGCATCGCGTCTCCGGCGCGGCCGGGCGGTTCGGCGGAGTACGAGTCGCCCAGGTTCAGCCACACCGTGCCGGTGTCGGCCAGGACACGGTGCAGCTGCGCGAAGACCTCGCGCAGCCGGTCGACGTAGTCCTGCGGGGTCGCCTCCAGTCCGTGCTGGTCATCCTCGCGGCGGGCACCGCACCGACGGCAGCGCTGCGGCACGCCACCGCGATGCGCCGCCGACGCGGGATAGGCAAGACCGGGATGTTTGGACTGGGGAATGTTGCCGCCGCGCCCGGTCGCGGCCAGATGCGCACAGCCGGGATCGCCGCCGACCCAGGTTCCGGTCCCGTAGTCCCGCAGCCCCCAGTACGGCGGACTGGTGACCACGCAGTCCACCGAATTCTCCGCCAGGCCGGCGAGGGTGGCGGTGGCGTCGCCGGTGTAGAGCGTGACTGTCTCGTCGCGGTAGTGGACGGTGCTCGTCGGATGCTGGGTCACGCTGCCTCCCGGCCCTGGTCGGTGAGTCCGGTGGTGTCGGTGTCCGGAGTCGGTGAGACCCAGCGGGCTCGGCGGTTGTAGACCGTCCAGAACAGGGCGGGTTCGACCAGCGCCCGGTGGCTGCGCCGCCGCGACCACGTCCAGCGTTCGGGAGGCTGATCCACTCCGCGCAGCGTGCGATCACGCACGACGTAGCCGAGGTAGACCGGGTTGGCCAGGATGGTGCGCACCACCGCGCGGCTCCACGCGCGCGCCCGGCCGGACACGGGATCGACCGGGCAGGGATGCTGCTGTTCGGTCAGGCGAAGGGCGATGGCGCGGTCGCTGAGGTTCTCGTGCACCGACCAGGCGAAGATCAGCGACACGACCGGCGCGCGCAGCGCGTCAACGACCAGCCGGTGCCGCCACCCCGCACGAGCGGACTCCGGCTCCACCCAGTGATGTTCCAGGGCGTAGCCGTACGGTGCGGGCCCCAGCCACCAGCCATCGCGGGTGCGCTGCCACAGCGTCAACCGCGACCGCCGGGCAAGCTCCACCTGATACAGGTAGACGCCCAGATCGGCCGACTCGCGCCGATCCTCGTCGTCATACGGAGCCAGCGGGTATCCGGTGAGGGCTTCGCGCAGCCGCCGCCATCCGGTGGGTGACTCAGGCCTGCGCGTGCGATAGCTGACGAACGGATAGAACAAAGGATTGATACGGGGTGAAACCCGGCGCGGGCGGCGACCCGGCTGCGGGGTGAAGTCCATGAGATTCGCTCCTTCGGCAAGGGGGGTTTGAGGTCGCGAGCCGCGGGACGTCGGCTCGCGTCGCTGCGCCACGGGCAAGGCGCCGACGGCTGCTCGGTGACGCGGCGCGCACTCAGGCGGCGGCCGAATCGGGCCGTGTCCCGCGCCCGGGGCGGTGTGGTTCCGGCGGTGCGTGCAGCGCGGGGAGGGGCTGGTTCAGGGCCGGATCGGCGGCGTCGGGATCGGCCCGGAGCACCAGCGCAGTGTGGTGCGCGGGCAGCGCGACCGGATGCCCGAGAGCGCGTTCGGAGCGGGCGGCGGCGCGGCGCTGGGCCAGCGCCGCGCGGGTGTACGTGCGGCCTCGTCGCACCGTGGCGGTCAGCGCCACACACCGCGCGACCGGTGCCAGCCCGGCCGCGGTGGCGACCGCCGCGATCCGGCTGGGAACGTCGAGCAGGTCGTACCGCACGGGGTGGCGCTGCGGGGCACTGGTGATGACCACGTGCCCGCCCGGACGCAGCAGCGGCCGGTACTGCGCAAGCAGCCCGTGCAGCCGCTCCAGCGCACCATCGAGGTCGCCGACCGGACCGGGTCGCAGGGTCGTCAGGAGGAGATCGATCCGCCCGGTCAGCCCGGCCGTGGCCGCGGCGACGGCCGTTCCGGGGCGTCGGTCGAGGATGAGGACCATGCCGTCGACGAACACCCCGCGTGCCTTCGTGGCGGTCACGTTGGCGCGTGCCAGGCGCCACCACCGGCGCTGTCCGGTCAAGCCGATCGCGTGCCGTCCGGCGCGGAGCGCTTCGACGATCGTGGTGCCCGCTCCGCAGTCGGGATCGAGCACGACATCACCGGGCCGGGTCAGCGCCGCGATGGCGTAGCGGGCGATCGCCGGGGCCATCAGGGCGGGGTCGGCGCCGGTGGCGTCGTGGTAGCCGCCCTCGGTCAGCTGGGTCGTCAGGCTGTCGGTCCCGGTCGGCCACACCGACGACACAACGGGGCCTTCGGACCGCTCCCCCGCCGGGAGGGGGCGCTGCGTACCGGTGCGCTTAGACATCCGAGGTCTCCTTCTCGTCGAGGGCACCGTCGTCCGTCGCGTCCGGCGCCATCCGCCCGAGCAGAACGAGGTCGTGGTGCACCGTGCGCAGCGGTGGCGCTGGGGCGTCGACCGCGCGCGGCGAGAAGTCCGGCGCAGGCACCGCGGTGCCCATCCGGGCGGCGGTTGTGAGGCGGTCCGGCGTGTCCGGTACGGGCGCGGCGAGCACGGCGATGTGATCGAGACACCGCAACCCCCGACTACCCAGTGTGTTCAGCAACGCCGCGTGCGGATCGCGCAGCCAACCATCGCGGCTATCACTGTGTGTGACTATCGCAAGGAGGCCGCGCGGGGTGAGCAGGGCGTCCCAGTCGGTGCGTGCGAGCCAGTCGGTGGCGTGCGGATCGAGCGCGGTGATGATCAGGTCGAAGCCACCGCGCGGTCCGTCTCCGTCGCGATGCCGAGGGCGCGCGGAGTCGGGGTGCGGTTCGGGTACCGGGTGCAGCCCGAGCCGACCGAGTCGGGGTCGCGACCCCGACTCGGATGCGGCACGGCGGGATGAGTCGGTGTGCTCGGCCGGATCGTCGGAGGCGGGTGCCGCGGTCGCGGCGTCGGCGCCACGACCGAGCCGGGCGACGGTCCAGACTGCCTCGGCCAGACCGGCGTACCCCTCGGCGCTGCGGGCGTTGCCGGCCGCGTGCTGAAGAGTGCGCGGGGATGGCGGCGGGGTGAAGAGAAGGACGCGGTCGCCGGGGCGTGTGTAGGTCGTCACGAGGGTGACGATCGTGCGTCCGAGCCAGCCGGGAAGCAGTGCGGTACCGGGCAGCATCTCCGCGTCGGCGAACGACCAGAACGTCGCCGGACGTGGGCCCCGGGCAACTGCGGTAGCAGGTGTGGTCCGTGGCGCGCGGTGCCGGCCACGGCGGAGGCTCGCCGTGTCGCGATGTGGCAAGCGGCGGTGATGGCGTCCGGGCTCGGGATGCGGTGTTGAAGTCATCGGTGGCCTTCCTCGCGGTGTGATCGGCGTGGTCTGCCAAGTCACCCCAAGAAGCCGGTTTTGAGGCCGTTTTTCGACACCGCTCGCCCAAGTTTTTGCGAACTCCCGAAGCCCACCGCCCCACGCATCTAGACGTGAGCCCGAATACATCGAAGCTTTCCCAGCGTCCGGAAGTATTCGAGCACGACACCCGTGCGGATTGACTTGCTGTCGAATAACCCGGGCTCGGGTCAAGAAGAATTTCTGACCCGAATCAAAAGCGCTCAGCCGGAGTCGCCGCGAGCCACCACGACGGACCGCCGACCGCTTACTAAGAAGCACTTAAAAGGCCAGTTCACACGCTACTAAGGCAACCCTGGATGCTGCCGGGGAGGCTGGTCCCGAGCGGGATTTCTGAATCCTTCAAGGTTACGGCTTTAGTAGCCGCGTCCACCTGCTAAGAAGATCATCTTTGTTCTTTTCTTTTCCTTTTCTTGTCGCCGCCCTGGCGTCCTGGCGGAGCTGATTCACCAACTCCAGTCAGGAGCACATCAATGACGAACGACGAGATTGTGTCCGCACCTATCCGGCCCGATCACGAGGGGCACGAATGGTTGCCGCTGGACACCGCGCGCGACGCCTTCGGGTGGCTGGTCACCGGGCCGAAGCCGATGGCCGTGGACGGGGCCCGGTTCGCCGGATTGCCGCGGCGCGCGGTGCCGCTGGACGAGCTGCGGGACCGGGTGATGAGCAAGCAGTGCCCGCATCGCACCCAGGACGACGTGTGGGCGCATTTGGTGCTGCGTTCCCGCGCTCACGGGGGCGCGTGGACAGTCGCGTGCGTCGGGATGGCACTGCCGTCGCTGGCCTCGAGTTCCCGGTGGCTGGCGGCGCGGTATCCGCTCGATCGCGCAGATGTCCACGCGGCCGTACTCGCCGGATTCGTCCAAGCGTTGGCGACGGTGGATCTGACCGATCCGGGCATCATCGCCAGGCTGCACTTCGCCGCTCGCCGTGCCGGGCAAGCGGCGCTGGAAGCGTCCCTGGACGCCCCACTACCGGCCGGCTCGGGCTATCACTCCGCGGCGCCGCGCCCGCCGTACGGCCACCCCGACTTGGTGCTCGCGCGGGCGGTCGGTGAGCAGATTCTCACCCCCGCCGAAGCGGACCTGATCTCGGCTACCCGGCTCGGCGAAACCTCGGTGACCGACTGGGCGCAAGCCCACGGCACCCCGCTCAAGACCGCGTTCAAGGCGCGTGATCGAGCCGAAGACCGACTCGTCACCTGGCTGCGCGATCAGCTCGCCGACACCGACTCCGAAGACCCCGTCGCCGACGCAGCGGTCGCCGCTCTGGTCGCCGACTCGCCGGATACTCCCGCCGAGGAAAACCCGTCGGTATCACGCGCTGTAAGCGGCCGTCTGCGCAACGGCTGGCCGACCGCTTCCAAAAAATCGTCACGGGCGGTGTCGAAAAACGACCCGAAATCCGGCTTCTTGGGGTGCGGGGAGACCCCACCCAGCTCTCCGCGTACCGCCGAGCACGAGCCGACTTCGGAGGTGCGCCGATGCGCGTGACACCCCATACCCAAACCCAGCACACCACCGCGCCGCCGCGCTTCCTCGCGTCGAGCGCATCCGATCAGAACCAGCCCCGCACAGGCCTCACCGACCACTCGCGACCGACAGCACACGCGGATAGCGGACGTGCAGGTCATCGAATCTCTCGGTCGCGCCCAGTGCGCCGCGCGGTGACGCGCTCGGTTGCCTTCGCGGTACTCGGCGCGGTCCTGCTCAGTGCGCTCAGCGCGGATGCGGCGCAGGCCTCCACGCAGGTTCTCGCGATCGCGGGCAGCGTCGGTCAGGTCTTCGACAACATCCGCAACTGGCTGGTCGGCATCCTCGCCGGGCTGGCCACGGTGTTCCTCACCATCGGCGGCGTCCGGTACCTGATGGCCGCGGGCGACCCCGGCGAAGTCGAGAAGGCCAAGCAGTCGTTCAAGTCGGCGGGTTGGGGCTACGGGTTGGCGGCGCTGGCGCCGCTCGTGGTGGAAATCCTGCGCGGGATTGTCGGGGCCTGAGGCCATGACCGCGACCCGGTACCCCCGCGTGCCCGAGCCCGATCGCGGCGAGCCCGGCACCGGCGCACGCCCAGCGGACCGGGCGCGCCGGGAGCGGGTCCTGCTCGCCCCGCCCGCCCCAGCGCGCGCCGGCCGTGGTTCTCGGCGGCGGCTGGTGTGGCTGCTGGCGCTGGGGCTGACCGTGGTGCTCGGCGGTGTGCTGGCTGTCGGTGCGTGGGCCTCGCCCGGCGCACCCCAACAGCCCAGTGCGCAGCAGGCTGCGCTGGCGGAGCCCGCGGCGCAGCAACCACCGCCGCCACCGTTGCCGCTGCCGGCCAACCCCAGTAACTCGTGTGCGCCGAACTCGCCGGACCCGACGTGTCACTTTCCGACCGGCTCGCCGCGCCCGTCGGTCCCGGCGACGCCACTGCCGCCGATCACCGAGCTGCCGCCGCCGACAAGTTGCTTCCCCGGCCAGATCGGGTGCACACCCGGTGGCCCGAGCACCGCGCCGAGCACGACTCCGAACCCGCCGTGCACGGGTGAGGACTGCATCCCGCAGCCCACCCCGCCACCGAGCACGGGCCAGCAGCCAGGCGGCCCCAGTACGGGAAACGGCGATCCGGAGTGCGGGCTGACCAACATCACCGGCTGCATCGCCAAGGCGATCAACGGAGTGTTCAAAGATCTGGTCAATGCCGCCCTGTCACCGATCCTGGAGTTGCTCGGCCACACCGCGCTGACCACGCCGACGCTGGATCAGCTTCCGGGCATCGGCGAGCTGTGGGACAACTCGTGGCAGATCGTGCTGGCCTGCTACGGGATGCTGATCCTCGTCGCCGGGATCGTGGTGATGTCCCACGAGACGGTGCAAAGCCGGTACTCGATCAAGGAGATCGGCCCGCGGATTCCGATCGGGTTCCTCGCCTCCGCGCTGTCGTTGTTCTTCGCGGAGAAGTTCATCCGGCTGGCCAACGCCCTGTCCGCCGCAGTCCTCGGCGACGGGGTGAATCCGCCCTCGCTCGGGTCGACCCTCAAGGACGCGGTCGAGGGCGCGGTCTCCGGCGGGTTCTTCATGATTCTGCTGGCACTGGTGCTCGTGGTCGTCGGGATCGCCCTGCTGATCGTCTACGTCGTCCGCGTGGTCATCACGTTGATCTTGATCGTCACCGGGCCGCTGTTTCTGATGTGTCACTGCCTTCCCCACACCGATGGCATCGCCCGGTGGTGGTGGAAGGCGCTCGGGGCGACGCTGGCGATCCAGGTTGCCCAGTCGTTGGTGCTGATCACCGCCGTACGAACCTTCCTGGCCGGCGGGGTGCATCTGTTCGGCTCGACGCTGTCCGCGCTCGGCATGCTCATCGCAGCGATCGCCCTGTTTTACATCTTGTTCAAGATTCCGTTCTGGTTCCTCTCGGCCACCAAGATCGGCACCGGCCGTTCCTTCCTCGGCGGGCTCGCGAAGGCCTACATCGCGGCGAAAACGTTCGGGATGGTCGCCGGGAAGTCCGGCGGGTTCGGCAAAGCCGGTGCGGTCGCCGGTGGCGGAAAAGGCAGTAAGGGCGGTGGGGGCCGCGGCGGTGCTGCTGCAGATCCGCCGTGGCCTGCTCAGCCGCGGATCGCGCCGACACCGGAGGCGGTCAACAAGCGTTTGCAGGCGGCCTACGACGCCGACCGTGCCCGTGCTGCCCGGCAACCGCGCCCGCCCTCGCAGCGGCCGGAGTTTCTGCAGCCCGGTCCGCAGGAGACCACCCACGACCCGGCCGTCACCCCGGCCACCCAAGGACCCGTCATGCCCGAATTCAGTTCCGCATCCAAGCCCGCTACTCCGGTCCCGCCTGCCGGGCGGCGCCGCAGGCAGGCCGCGACGGTACCTCGGTTCCAAGCTCCTGGTGCGCCGCGCCGCGCCGGTGGTGCCGCGCCCCCGGCTCGACCGGTCGCGGTAGCCGCGGTTCCCCCGCACTTGCGGTTCCAGCCGCCGACGTCGGAACCACCCCACGTGTCCCGGCCGGTCACGCCCACGACGACGCCACCCGCTGCCCCGGTGTTCCGGACCGCGCACCCGGAGCCGCGCATCGGCGACGCCCGCCCGCGCACGCCGTCCGTGCCGCCGGTGACGTTCCGGGCGCCGACCACGCCACCGGCACCGCCGAAATCCGTACCGAAAGCCCCGCCCCGTGGAGGTGAGAAGTCATGACCCAGCCCGTGCGCATCCCGTCCGACGTCGATCGCGAGGATCGCGTCCTGGCCAACCTCACCGCTCGTCAGCTGGCGATCCTCACGGTGACCGGGATCGTGCTCTACGGTGCCTGGACACTGGCCCGCAGTGTGGTGCCGCTGCCGGTTTTCCTGATCGTCGCTCTTCCTCTCGGGGTCAGTGCCGCGGTCCTGGCCCTGGGGCAGCGCGACGGCATGAGCCTGGACCGGCTCGTGCTCGCCGCAATTCGTCAGCGGCTGCAACCCCGCCACCGGGTCGCCGCGCCCGAAGGGGTGCAACCCGCACCCGAGTGGCTGACCAGCAGTATCACCGCGACTGATGCCACCGGTGTGGCGAGCGCGTCGGAGGTATCTCCGGCGGCGCTGCGGCTGCCCGCGGAAGGAGTCACCGAGGCCGGTGTCGTCGACCTCGGCCCGGACGGGGTCGCGATGGTCGCGGTGGCCAGCACCGTCAACTTCGCGCTCCGCACGCCCGGTGAGCAAGAGGCGTTGGTCGCGTCCTTCGGCCGGTATCTGCATTCGATCTCCGCGCCGGTCCAGGTGCTCATCCGGGCCGAACGGCTCGACCTGAGTCGGCAGATCAGCGACTTGCGCGAGGCCGCCCCCGGGTTGCCGCATCCGATGCTCGAAGCTGCCGCGCGGGAGCACGCGACCTACCTCGACCAATTGCGCCGCTCCACCGATCTGCTGCGCCGCCAGGTACTGCTGGTGCTACGCGAGCCCATCCGCGCGACGGGGCCGACCGACGGGCTTGGCGGCGCGTCCCCGCTCGCCGTACTGCGGGCGCGACGCGCCCGCAGCCGGGACGGCGAGGTCACCGAGACCGCGCGGCGCTCGGCGGAGACCCGGCTCGTGCGGAGGCTGGGCGAAGCCACCGAACTGCTCTCCCCGGCCGGGATCACGATCACGCCGTTGGACGCGGGGCAGGCCACTGCTGTGCTGGCCACCGCGTGCAACCCGGACAGCCTGATCCCGCCCTCGGCGGGTCTGGCCGGCGCGGACGAGGTGATCACCACCGCCGCCCCGGACCCCGACGACGAGCCACCAGTCCATCACCGAAGCACGGCCAGCCGGGGCGGGCGCGACAGCGCGTCGCCGGAGCCGTCGGCCCTGGATGAATGGGAGGGCGGGGACCTATGAGCAGGAAGTTCGGCCGTATTCGAGGCCGTGGGGAGTCGCACACGAACGCCCCGTTGGGCAGGGCGAGTGCGTTCACGCCGGATTCGCTGTCGGTCGCGCCCCGGCATCTGGAGATCGGCGGCGAATGGGTCTCCTCCTTCGCGATCACCGGCTACCCGCGCGAGGTGCATGCGGGGTGGCTGCAGCCGCTGCTGTCCTACCCCGGCCGCGTTGACGTGTCGCTGCACATCGAGCCGATCGACCCGGTCACCGCCGCCAACCGGCTCAAGCGCCAACTGTCCAAGTTGGAATCGGGGCGGCGACACACCAGCGAGAAGGGGCGGTTGCTGGACCCGATGGTCGAGGCCGCCACCGAGGACGCCTACGACCTCTCGGCCCGCGTCGCCCGCGGCGAAGGGAAGTTGTACCGGATCGGGCTGTATCTGACCGTGCACGCCACCAGCGAAGCCGATCTCGGCGAGCAGGTGGCTGCGGTGCGGGCGCTCGCGGCGTCGCTGCTGATGAACGCCCAGCCCACCACCTACCGGTCGCTGCAAGGCTGGGTGTCCACCCTGCCGCTGGCGCTCGATCTCATCGGAATGCGCCGCACCTTCGATACCGCCGCGCTGTCCGCCGCGTTTCCCTTCACCAGCCCCGACCTTCCGCCCGCTGACCCGACCAGTGTCGCCGCACCAGCCGGTGTGCTGTACGGATTCAACGTCGGTAGCCAGGGTTTGGTGCATTGGGACCGTTTTTCTGCGGACAACTACAACGCGGTGGTGCTCGGGCGCTCCGGCGCGGGCAAGTCCTACCTGGTGAAGCTGGAAACCCTGCGCAGCCTCTACCGCGGGGTCGAAGTCGCGATCATCGACCCGGAGGACGAGTACCGACGACTCGGCGAGGCCATCGGCGGCACCTACATCCACCTCGGCGACGCCGATGTCCGCATCAACCCGTTCGACCTGCCGATCGCCGTCAGGCCGGACGGGCGTCGCACCGCCCCGAAGGATGCCCTGACGCGCCGGGCGCTGTTCCTGCACACCGTCATCGGGGTGCTGCTCGGCACCGAACTGTCCGCACAGCAACGCGCCGTGCTCGACCGGGCGATCATGGCCACCTACCAGCAGGCCGGGATCACCAGCGACCCGCGGACCTGGGGCAGGCAGGCGCCGTTGCTGGCGGATCTCGCCGCGGTCCTCACCGGCACCGCGGACTCGGTCGCGGTGGACCTGGGCGCCCGCCTGCACCCGTTCGTTGAGGGCGCGTTCTCCACGATGTTCTCCGGGCCGACCACCACGCGCCCAGAGGGGCACCTGACGGTGTTCAGCCTGCGTGACCTGCCCGACGAACTCCGGCCGATCGGCACCCTGTTGACGCTGGACACGGTGTGGCGGCGGGTGTCCAACCCGGCCATCCGGCGCCCGCGGTTGATCACGGTCGATGAGGCGTGGCTGCTCATGCAGGACTCTGCCGGCGCGCGGTTTCTGCACCGGATGGCCAAAGCAGCCCGGAAACATTGGGCGGGCTTGACGATCGCGACCCAAGATGTCGGCGATGTCCTCGGGACAGACCTGGGTAAGGCGATCATCGCGAACGCGGCGACGCAGATCCTTCTACGTCAAGCGCCGCAAGCGATCGAGGAGATCGTGGCGACCTTCAACCTGTCCGAGGGTGAGAAGCAGTTCCTGATTTCCGCGGACAAGGGACAAGGTTTGCTCTCGACCGGGACGCAGAGAGTCGCGTTCCAGTCGCTGGCTTCGCCGCAGGAAAACGCGCTCATCACAACAGATCCGGCCGAGTTGGCGCAGTACGCGGAACACGAATCTAGCACGGACGACGGCGGCGCGTTTGTGGATCTCGGCGTCGACGACACCGAGCTGACGCTTGATGCGGACGCTGACGGTCACATCGACCTCGGCAGCGCTGCGTAACCCGTCCCACCGCTGCGGATCGATCCCTTCAACCACAACGTTTCTGCTCGTTTCTTGCGCCCCGACTGACTGCCTTTGCGAGGTATCGTATGTCTTCTTCCGCCCACGTAACTACGGTTCCGGCGCGGCCAGCCCGGTTGCTGACGCAGAACCGGGAGATGCGCGCAATCGGTGTCTGGAACTGGACCCTGCCTGCGCTGGCCGCCCGGTTGCCCGACGGACGGACGCAGGTGACCTGCCCGGCGGCGAGCGCGTGCACTCGGATCTGCTACGCGCGCAACGGAACCTATCTCTTCCCGACAGTCAAAGCCAAGCATACCGCCAATCTCGCATACGTTATGGACGATCTTCCCGGCTGGACAGAGGCGATGATCCGCGAACTGTCGGCGCCGCGCCTGGTCGGGAAATTTGTCAGGGTGCACGACGCGGGGGATTTTTTCAGCGATGCCTACACGTTGGCGTGGTGTCGCGTGATGCAAGCCTGCCCGCAGGTGACTTTTTATTGTTATACCAAGGAAGTTCGGCGGTTTAAGCGACTGATCGAACCTGACCCGCCAGAGAACTTCCTGTGGGTGTACAGCTACGGCGGTCGCGAGGATTCGTTGATCGATCCCGACCGTGACCGGGTCGCCGATGTGTTTCCCGATGAGGACGCCATCACCGAGGCCCCCGGGTGGTCGTCGCAGGAAGCCTCGGATCTGCTCGCCGTGCTCGGTCCTCGGTTGGTGGGGGTGCCCGCGAATCGCATCCCGCAGTTCCTCAAGCGCATGGGCGGGCGGCGGCTGTCGGAGTGGCAGGCCGAGATCGACGCCGAACGGGCACACAAGCGGCGCCGTCATCTGCGACTCGTACCCAACGACCCGTCCGCACCTACCCCGATGCCGGAAGGCCAATCGAGCGCGGGCGACGTCGAGCGACACGCCGCCTGAATCCGCGTCCTGTCGACTTTCCTTGCGAGAGAGGGGATTTCTGATGTCATCCACTCAATCTGTTGTCGCTTCATCGAGGACGCTTGCCTCACCGTTGCAGGATTACCTCCGCGATCCCGGTGCCGCAATGCGCGCTGTCGTCACGGCACTGCGGGAATTCGCACTGACCTGGGGGCCACTCGTCGGGCCGGCCGTCGCGCTTGCGGTGGCTGGCGTCGTGGTCGGGCGCCGGTGGTGGGCGCGCCGGTGCCATGACCGGATGGCCGCCGACGCCCGGGTGGTCACCGTGCTGGCTCCGCCCACAGTCGATCCGGACGGCGCGGCGGCCTTGTACTCCAACCTGGTCGGGCTACTGCGATCCGGCTGGAAACGGCGGATGCATGGGCAGCCGCACATCGTGTGGGAGTACGTGTTTTCCCACGCCGGGGTCGCCTTGCGGCTGTGGCTGCCCGGAGTCGTGCCGCCCGGCATGGCCGAACGCGCCATCGAGGCTGCCTGGCCCGGCGCGCACACCCGCACCGCACCGGCCAAGTCGCCGATCCCGTTGTCGAACCCGCCGGGCAAAGCGGTCGAGGCCGTGGGCGGCGAACTGCGCCTGGCCCGCAGCGAGGCGCTGCCCATCCGGTCGGACTTCCCGACTGATCCGGTCCGGGCCTTGCTGGGCGCTCCGGTCGGCATGGCCACTCATGAACGTGCCGTGGTGCAGATCCTTGCGCGCCCGGTCACCGGCGCGCGTGTCCGGACAGCCCGCCGGGCCGCCCGCCGGGTCCGCACGGGCAGCTCGGTCCGGCTGGCTGGCCGCCTGCTGGACCTGATCACCCCGCACACCGGATCGCGCAAGCCCGGCACGACCGCGAAGCGGCCGGTCGTCGATCACCAGACCTCGCTGGAAACCTCGGCGCAGGACCGGGTCATCGTGGCCAAGCAGCGCAGCTCCCAGTACGAGACCCGCATCCGGTACGCCGTGGCCACCCTGGTCGACGAGCACGCGACCAGCGCGGAGCAGGTTCCGGTGCGCGAGCACCTGCGCGGACGCGGACATGCCATCGCCAGCGCGTTCGCGGCTTACAGCGAACATAACTACTACCGTCGCGTCCGGCTCGCGCGTCCGGTCCAGTCCGTGGCCGAACGACGCCTCACCTCCGGTGATCTGCTCTCGATCGCCGAGCTGGCCGCGCTCGCGCACGTCCCGACCGACGAGGCCGTGCCCGGTTTGCAGCGTGCCGGTGCGAAGGCGGTGCCGCCGCCACCGGGGATCGCCACCGAGGGCACGGGCGTGAAACCGATCGGGATCACCGATTCCGGTCACTCCCGGCCGGTGGGGCTGCGTGTCGCTGACGCGCGTCATCACCTGCACATTCTGGGTGCGACCGGTTCGGGCAAGTCCGAGCTGATGGCGCGGATGATCCTCGACGACGCCGACGCCGGCCGTGGGCTGGTCGTGATCGATCCCAAGGGAGACTTGGTCGCGGACACTCTGATGCGGCTGCCTTCGCGGCTCGGGGAGAAGGTGGTGCTCTTCGACGCTGACAGCCGCTCCCGTCCGCCCGTGCTCAACCCGCTCGAAGGCGACGACACCGCCCGCACGGTGGACAACCTGGTGTCGATCTTCTCCCACGTCTACGCTTCCAGCTGGGGGCCACGGACCGAGGACATCTTGCGTTCGGGGCTGCTGACCCTGCGCGAGCTACCCGGCACGCCCACACTGACCGATCTGCCGAAACTGCTCACGGTGCCCGCCTTCCGGCAGCGTGCGCTCGAACAGATCTCCGACGATGTCCTGACCGGTTTCTGGCACTGGTACGACGATCTGTCTGATGCCAGCCGGGCGCAGGTCGTCGCGCCGCTGATGAACAAGCTCCGCGGCTTGTTGTTGCGCCCGTTCGTGCGGGCGTCCCTCGCCGGAGGAGCGTCCACTGTGGACATGGACGCGGTGCTCGACGGCGGAATCTGCCTGGTGCGTCTGGGCAAGGATGCGCTGGGGATGGACACCGCGCGGCTGATCGGCTCGATCGTGGTGGCCCGCACGTGGCAAGCCGCCACCCGCCGCGCCCGGATACCGCAGCGCGACCGCCACGATGCCTCGCTCTACATCGACGAGTGCCACAACTTCCTCAACTTGGCGTACCCGATGGAGGACATGCTCGCCGAAGCCCGGGGCTACCGGATGTCGATGACCCTCGCGCACCAGTACCTGCGGCAACTGCCGCGCGAGCTGGAGGAAGGCATCAGCACCAACGCCCGCTCGAAGATCATTTTCTCGGCGTCGCCCGAAGACGCCCGGCACTTGGCCCGGCATACCGAACCGCGGCTGTCCGAGCATGATCTCGCCAATCTCGGCCGCTTCCACATCGCCGCGCGGCTGGTGCTCGACAGCGAGGAAGCTCCCCCGTTCACCGCGGTCACCGAGAAGCTTCCGCCCGCGATTCCCGGCCGGGCCAAGGAAATTCGTCGGCTCGCGCTCGTGAACACCGAGCCTCGAAGCACGCCCGAGCCGGCCGAGAACGTCCAGCCGGTGGCGTTCGATCCGCGCCGCGCGGCCTGACCCGCTCAGCTTTTTCCTTTTGCCCGCAGGGCGTTCTCGCGTCCTGCCGTCCTTGGAGGTGCACGTCACGATGGTGAGCAATCCCGCCCAGCAGCGGCAATTGCGTGCACATCGGCCGGAACGCCCTGCTGCGCGCGTGCTCAACTCGGCCGAGCACCACGCGTGGCTGGCCCGGCATCTCACCGACCGCGACCGGTGGCTCGCCCGGATGCTGTTCGAGCACCACGTGCTCACCAGCACCCAGATCATCGATATCGCCTTCACCGGGCGCCGCGGGGCGAACCTGCGCCTGCGCAACCTCTACCAGTGGGGCGTGCTGCACCGATTCCAGCCGCACCGCGACCGCGGCTCGCACCCGATGTACTACGTCCTCGACACCGCCGGAGCGGTCGCGCTGGCCCGCGAGGACGGCATCGACCCCAAGGACCTGGGTTACAGCCGTGAGCGCGAGATCGGACGAGCGTTCTCGCTGCAGCTGGCGCACACCGTGGGCTGCAACGGGCTGTTCACCACCCTGATCCGCCGAGCGCGTCAGCCCGGTGCCGCTGGTGTTCTCGCCGCGTGGTGGTCGGCCGCCCGGTGCGGCCGGCACTGGGGTGACATCGTCACCCCGGACGGCTACGGCCGCTGGCGTGAGGCAGGCCGGGAGGCCGAGTTCTTTGTCGAGTTCGACTTCGGCACCGAGCAACTGTCCCGCCTGGCGGGCAAGCTCGCCCGCTACGAGCGGCTGGCGGAGGTCACGGGCATCACCACACCCGTGCTGGTGTGGTTGCCCAGTGCCAGGCGCGAGGTCAACGCACGCAGGGCGATGACCGAGGCGCTGCGCGGTCTCGACCGGCCTGCACGCGTACCCGTGGCGACCAGCAGCGGCGAGGCCGCGGCGGACCCGCTCGATATGGCCGCGCCGCGCTGGCGACGGCTCGACGAGTCCGGCACCGCCGGTCGGGTGGCGCTGGCCGACCTGCCCATCCTCTGGCCGGACCTGCGCGCCTCGGCCCCCGGCGGTGGGCAGCGTCCGGCCGCCACGCCCGCCGCCGCACGTCCAGAGGTGGCCCCGCCCTCGCCGATGCCCCCGCCCGACCCCGCGCATCCGTGGAGGTGATGCGTCATGGGCAAGGTGGCCGCCGCCGGTGCCGGGTTCGTCGTCGTGATCATGCTCTTCATCGGTGGCGGCGCCATCGCTGTGGTTCAAGCCGTATTCGGCAGTTCCAGCAGTTCCGCCGGTAGCGTGAACTGTGCCCCTGCCGGGGCGAGCGCGACCTCGGCAGCGGGGTACGGACCGCAGGAGATGAGCAACGCGGCAACGATCGTCGCCGTCGGCAAACGGATGAACGTGCCCGAGCAGGGCTGGGTCGTCGCGATCGCCACGGCGCTCACCGAGTCGCAACTGAAGAACCTCAACTACGGCGACCGCGACAGCGTCGGCCTGTTCCAACAGAGGCCGTCCCAAGGCTGGGGAACTGTCGCGCAGATCATGGACCCCACCTACAGCAGCGAGCAGTTCTACCGGCATCTGCTGGCGCTGCCGAACTGGCAGAACATGCCGGTCACCGTTGCCGCCCAGACCGTGCAGCGATCAGGCTTTCCTGACCGCTACGCGAAATTCGAGCCAGCAGCACGCCAGATCGTCGGGGCCGTCCAAGGTGCCACCTGTACGACCAGTGCGACGACCGGCGGCTGGACCAGCCCCACGAGCGGCACCTGCACCTCCACATTCGGCTACCGCGGCAATGAATTCCACAAAGGACTCGACATCGGCGCACCCATCGGTACGCCGATCCTGGCAGCCAACTCCGGCACGGTGATCAGCTCAGGGCCGGCGTCCGGCTACGGGCTGTGGGTCCGCATCCAGCACGGGGACGGGATCGTGACGATCTACGGCCACAACGACCACAATCTGGTCCGCGAAGGGCAATCCGTTCAAGCTGGCCAGCCCATCGCCGCGGTCGGAAATCGGGGAGCGTCCACCGGAGCGCACCTGCACCTGCAGATCGAGGCCAACGGGCAGGCCGTCGACCCGGTGGAGTTCTACCGGCAGCGAGGAGGTCAGCTCTGCCGATAGGTGCGCATCCGCCGCGTCGCACGGAAGAGCCTTCGTGACTTTTCCGGAGCGTTCCGGCGCATGGCTCTGATTCTCCGGTGATCGTCCAGCCGCGTGAGTCCGGCTACTCGTCCGCCGGGGTGCCTTTGAGGTGGTTGTAGAGGTTCGCGCGGCTGAGGCCGACCTCCTTGGAGATTTTGGTCTTCGGCACACCGGCCTTGTCCGCTTCGCGAATATCGGTGATCCGCTCCGTTCGTTCGACCTTCCGCTGCTGGAGCAGGATTTCCCGCATCTCCTGCAGGGAGCTTTCCACGTCTCGGATGCTTTCCAAGGCGGTTTCGATCGCTTCGATGCGCTGTCGGCGGGCGCGCAGCTGCGCGATGTGCTCGTCCTTGTCCATCTGCGGCCCTCTCTCGCGTGGCCAGGGTTGGCCGACCTCTGGGCGTGGCTGACCATCTGTTCGTCGCCGTGTCGCCCTAGACACCTTACCGAGACAGCCCGCGGTCAGCAGGGGCGTGTCGTGACCAGCGAGTCCTGGTCGCGACACGCCCCTGCTGACCTGGTCCAACGGGTTCCGCCGCGTCATCGGAGTCCGCGGGTGGCGGTGACCTCGTCGGCGCAGGTGACGGCCGTGGCCATCCCGGTACGTAGCAGCTCGTTGGTCCCCACTGTTGACCGGACTACTGGGCGACACGCCGACGCAGACGTACACATAGTTGATCTCTAGTCGGTAGGACACACGCAGCTTGTGCGAAGGAGGCTGTGTGAGTCTGGTGGGTGGGGCAGAGCGCGATCTGGGATCGATCCGGTTACCTCAGTGGGGGCGGGTCATCGCTGCCGAGGGCAGGGTGCCGTGGGTCGTGGTGGACCCGGGCGGCACCGCCGTGGAGCCGATCGAGCAGTTCCTGCGGGATTTCGCGGTTCGTAACCGGCCGGCTTCGGTGCGCAGTTATGCCTATGACTTACTGCGCTGGTGGCGTTGGTTGCAGGTCGTGGGCGTCGGGTGGAACCAAGCCACCTCGGCTGAGGTACGGGACTTGGTGTTGTGGATGAAGCAAGGCCCTGTCATGTTTTCCGTGTAAGCCACGGATGGTTTCGTTGTTATTCTAGTGGAGTGGTATGCGGTTGGGGAAGAGGGTGACAAGGGTGTTGAGGGCTTGTTTCCAGCCCCATGTTCCTGTTCCTGATGGTCCGCCGCGGTGGCTGGTGATGTTGCGGAGTCCGAGGTAGAGAAGTTTCAGGGCTGCGGTGTCGCTGTCGAAGTGTCCGCGGTTTTTGGTGAGTTTTCGGAGCTGGAAGTTGATGTTCTCGATGAGGTTTGTGGTGTAGACGACGCGGCGTAGCTCGGGTGGATAGTCGAGGAATGGCGTGAATTCGCTCCAGGCGTGGCGCCATACTTGGATGGCGGCCGGGTATTGGGTACCGAATTCTTTGTCGAAGTTTGTGAGTGCGATCTCGGCGGCCTCGAGGGTGGGTGCCGTGTAGATCTCGCGCATTCCGGCGGCGACTTTCTTCCGGTCACCGTAGGAGATGAACCGCATGGCGTTGCGGATCACGTGCACGACGCAGGTCTGGATCACGGTGTCGGGGAACACTGAACGGATCGCCTCCGGTAGCCCGGTCAGCCCGTCGCAGCACGCGATCAAGATATCTTTCATGCCTCGGTTGCGCAGGTCGGTGACGACCTTGGCCCAGAACTTCGCCGCCTCGGTGTCGGCGATCCACAGTCCGAGGGCGTGTTTGCGGCCCTCGACATCCACGCCGACGGCCAGGTAGCCGACCTTGGTGGTGACCACGCCCTTGTCCTTGACCCGCAGCCGCAGTCCGTCCACATAGAGGATCGGGTACATCTCGTCCAGGGGCCGGGATTGCCAGAGCGCGATTTCGTCGGTGACGACCTCGGTCACGTTGGAAATCAATTCCCGCGACGCGTTCACGCCATATACTTCCTGCAGGTGCGATTCGATGTCGCGGGTGGTCATGCCGCGCGAATAGAGCGACAGGATCGCCTCGTCGATATTGCCGAGCCGGCGGGCGCGTTTCGGCACGATCGCAGGCTCGAAGGACCCATTCCGGTCCCGCGGCACGGACACCTCGACCGGCCCGTTCGTCGTGGACACCGTCTTCGTCGATCGCCCATTGCGCGAGTTACCGCTACCGTGACCGGCCGGGTCGCCTTTCTCGTAACCGAGGTGATGTGTCATCTCAGTGTCCAGGGACCGCTCCAGAACCGCCTTGGTCATCCGGTTCAACAATTCCTGGGCGCCCAATGCCCCACCATTCGCATACGCGTCTTTCACCAACGCGTCCAGCGTTTCCGGCGACAACGCGCCGGCCAGTGCCTTGCCCGCTTCGGAATCACCAGCCGAAGCGGATGTGTTCTCAGTCACAGATGGAGCCTTTCTGGATCGCGGCGAGCGATCCGATCTTGGTCCATCCGCGGCTTACACGGTTGTCATGACACGGCCTGAAGCAAGCCGCGAAACCACGCCAGTCAGCCAGGACGGTGTCGTCATCGACTGCGGGCACGGTCAACTCCATCACGCGCAAGCGATATCTCGGCGATCAGTACGAGCCGACCACCGTCCGACACTCAAACGCTGTGCTGCGCAGCTTCTACGATTTCTGGTTAGACGTCGGCGAAGGCCCGTTAATCAACCCGGTGCCGCTTCGTCGCGGACCCGGCCACCGGCCGCACCAGCATCACAATCCGCTGGAACCGTTCCGTCCCGAGGGCAGGTTGCGCTACAACCCGAGGCTACCCAAACGCAAGCCGCGGGCGATGCCTGACAATCAATGGAACGAATTGTTCGCCGGGCTACGGTCCAACCGGGACCGAGCGATCGTGGCGTTGGCGGTCAGCAACGGAGCGCGCGCTGCCGAGCTCCTCGGCGTTCGCGGAGTCGACCTAAGGGATGTCTCGTAACCCGGTGGGCGGCTGGCCGGTCCGGTAGTTGATCATGTTGTGGTGGTTCAGGTGATCGCAGCGTCGCGGCCAGAGTGGATTGCCCCGTTCACCGGGCTGGAACC
>Ga0164243_10004496_pt1 | contig 21838 bp, 25 predicted proteins | sample OricompcompostOP_FD_108781 | JGI IMG/M metagenome (GOLD analysis project Ga0164243, IMG submission 108781) | Organic Plus compost microbial communities from Emeryville, California, USA - Original compost - Organic plus compost (OP) | ecosystem: Engineered > Solid waste > Mixed feedstock >...
CTCGGTGGCATGAAAAATCCGCCCGTACGGACACGGGGACCGTACGGGCGGATCGAGAGTGAGGTGCCCGACCAGCGCAACCAGACGGTTACGCGGCTTCGGCCTTGACCTTCTCCATGTCCAGCTCACGCACCTTGCTGATGAGGTTCTCCAGGAGGTGCTCCGGGAGTGCGCCAGCCTGCTGGAAGACGACGACGCCGTCGCGGATCGCCATGATCGTCGGGATCGAGAAGATGTTCAGCTCGGCGGCGAGCGCCGGCTCAGCCTCGGTGTCGACCTTGGCGAAGGTGATGTCGGGGTGGTTCTCCGAGACCTTTTCGTAGGTCGGCGCGAAGCGGTGGCATGGCCCGCACCACTCTGCCCAGAAGTCCACCAACGTGATCCCCTCACGACTCGTGAGCTCCTCGAACTCCGCGGTGGTCAGGTTTCTCGTGGTCATCGCCATCTCCGTTCCGGATCTGCGGGCGGCGGCGCTCGTGCCTACCGGCCGGCCCTGTCGCGGGTAAGCAACACGGTCGCGGCACCAGCCATTCCCGTGTGTCGCGCAGTGCCGCTGGATACAGCTGTGACTCAGCTCTCCGCCTGTGGGGTCTGGAAGATTGAGCCCGCAACACCGAGAATGTCTCGCATAGCGTGGGCGGCGGGCGCCGGGGAGGGCCCCGCCGCTCATTGCGGTCCGGCCCCTGGTGCAAAGCCATGGCTCCGGCTCAGGCTAACCCCGTCAGCGGCGACATGTGGGAGGCAACGTGGGAAGCGACGAAGTCCGCGAGCCGAGCAGTCGGCCCTTCGGGCGCTACTTCGAGGAGTTCGAGGTCGGCGCGGTCTACCGGCACTGGCCCGGCAAGACGATCACGGAGAGCGACGATCACCTCTTCTGCCTCATCACCATGAACCACCATCCGTTGCACCTCGACGCGCACTACGCGCAGACCGCCACGGAGTTCGGCCGCAACGTCGTTGTCGGCAACCTCATCTACTCGGTGCTGCTCGGCATGTCCGTGCCCGACGTGTCCGGCCTGGCCATCGCCAACCTGGAGATCGAGTCGCTGCGCCACGTCGCGCCGACCTTCCATGGAGACACGATCTACGGGGAGACCACGGTCCTGGACAAGAAGGAGTCGCAGTCCAAGCCGGACCGCGGCGTCGTCAGCGTCGAGACCCGGGGCTACAAGCAGGACGGCACGCTCGTCTGCGTCTTCCGGCGCCGGGTGATGGTGCCCAAGAAGGAGTTCGCCGGCCCGCAGCTCGCGAGCTTCCCCACGCCGGCCGCGCGCTAGCCGGCGGGTTGACCCGGCGACCTGGCGCCGGCCGTGCTTATGCTGGCCGCGAGGTCGCCGGCCTGGGAGGTCGCCATGTCGAACCAGTCCCGTCCATCCGCCGCAGCCACCAATCCCGACACCAACCATCACCATGGCACCCGCGCGTCGAGCGCCTTCGACCGTGGTGAATGGGAGTTCCTCGTCACGCTGCCCCGCCGGGTCCTGCTCGCCGCCGTCGCGGCGGCACCGGCGGACGGCCGGCAGGCGGCGGAGGGCATCGCCGGCATCGAGGCCATCGCCGCCGGGCTCGCCTCCACCAGCGCGCTCGTCCGGGAGGCGGTGAGCGCGATCTACTCGGAGGACTACCCCGAGGCGCCGGCGTCCGGCGACGGCCCCGAGGTGCTGACCGTACAGACGCTCGCGGCCTGCCGGTACGCCGCGCAGCTGCTCGCCGAGCGCTGCGGGCCGCGGGACACGCACGCCTACCGGGAGTGGTTGCTGCACATCGCCGCCGCCGCGACCGGCGTCACCGCCCGTGCCCCGGTCGCGGTCAGCGCGCCAGGCACCGCCGGCCCGTACGGCCCCGCGCAGCCGCGGTTCCTGTACGCGCTCGACGGCGTCCTGCGTCCCTGAGCGCGCTCCCTAGACTGCCGGGGTGACCCGCGAGCCCGCCGAGGACGAGCTGAGCGTCGGAGTCGGTCCGTGGCCGGGCCCCTGGCCGGACGATCCGCGCTACGACCCTGAGCTGCTGGCGCACGGCGACCGGCGCAACGTCGTCGACCGCTATCGGTACTGGCGGGTCGAGGCGATCGTCGCCGACCTGGACACTCGGCGCCACGACTTCCACGTCGCCATCGAGAACTGGCAGCACGATCTCAACATCGGCACCGTCGTCCGTACGGCCAACGCCTTCCTCGCCGCCGAGGTGCACATCGTCGGCAAGCGCCGGTGGAACCGCAGGGGCGCCATGGTGACCGACCGTTACCAGCACCTTCGCCATCACCCGGACGCGGCCGCGCTGGCGAGCTGGGCGAGGCAGGCCGACCTCACGGTGATCGGTGTCGACAACCTGCCCGGTGCGGTGCCGATCGAGACCGTCACGCTGCCCCGGCGGTGCCTGCTGCTCTTCGGGCAGGAGGGTCCGGGGCTGTCCGAGGCGGCGCGCGCGGCGGCGAGCCTGGTCTGCTCGATCGCCCAGTACGGCTCCACCCGCTCGATCAACGCGGGGGTGGCCAGCGGTATCGCCATGCACACCTGGATCCGCCAGCACGCCCAGCCACCCACGCCAACCCCGACGATCTGCGTCCAGTAGTTCCGAACGCCGACGGCCGCCCTCCCCACGGGGGGACACTGATCGCGTGAGTTTGGCGGTGTGCTGCCCACGCTGTGGGAGTTCGGTACGCCCGCCCGACCTCATGGACTCGCGATGGCGTTGCCCGAGGTGCGGCCCGGTCGCCGGGTGGCACGTCTCGCGGCGCGTCGACGCCGAGATCATGGCCGGCGTGGCGGCCCGTGCTCGCACCAGCGGCGGGGCGGGACAGGAGTTACCCGCCGAGTTCGTCGATCTCGTCGCGCCTGAGGAGCACGTGCCGCTGTGGTGCCCGTGGCCACTGCCTGTCGGGTGGACGGTGACCGGCGTCGGTTGGGCGGGTGACGACCGTACGGGCGTGCGGGCGACGGCCGTGGCACTCAGCGGTCCCGCGCCGTTGCAGAGCGGACCGGCCGACATCGTCTTCGTGGCCGAACAGCCCGGCGTCGGACTGGGTGCCGGGTTGGCTGGGCTCCGAGGCATCGATCCCGGCCCTGGCCTGCGGGACGCGGTCGTGACCACGGCACCGCACGCCAAGATCCGTGCCGATGGGCATCCGACTCCACTGTGGGCGGTGCCGGCGGGGCCGGGGCGCAGCCTCTACGTGGGGGAGGCGCGGGCGATCTGGCTCTATGTCGTCGCGTGGCCCCCAGCCGCCGGCTACCTGCTTGCGGATGGCATTATTTTGCACGATTGTGTCGATTCGCTCCCTGGGGAGCTGGTCTATGGCGCGCCGACCGCTCGCCTGAAGCCAGGTAGATCCATCAACACGCCCGACGAGTTTGGGCGAACCGATTAACCACAGTCGGGTGAACTGCTAACGTAGATCCGACTCTGCCCGCCGAGGCTCTGGTACGGACGACCGACCGGTACGGACGTAGCTCGCGTGGCTGATCCAGGCGAGTGAACGAAGGAGGTACCTGGGATGGCAAAGAAGGTCTTTACCTGGGGTGGCGTGGCGTTCCTGATCTTCTTCATCGCCTTCCGCCCAGCGTCGGCCGCGGAAGTCTTCAAGTCGATCGGGGCGGGAATCATGGACATCGCCACCGGTTTCGGCGACTTCTTCACCAACCTCGTCGCTTAGCCTCCAGTCATGGGTACCGAGGACCCCCGGCCCGGCCTAGACCCAGACGACGAGCGTCGGCGACCGTCGCCGGATGACCGAACCGAGCCGATCCCGACGATTCAGGGATCGGCCTATGACGTCGAGTTCACCGACGACGAAGTTGAAACGCTGAGTGCGAACCAGGCCAGCGTGGGCTTCGACCGGGTTGACTGGATAGCGACCCGGGAGCCCAGCGACCTGGTTCGCCGCTATCTGTTCCCCACCGAGAAGTTCCGCGGTGAGTGGCGCCGGCACTGGATCCACCTGGTCAAGCGCCTGAGCATCGGCGTGCTCGCCACGTTCATCCTCGGCTACCTCGCCGGCTACTTCGCCAAGCAGGGCATCCAGATGGGGCTGACCATCCTGCTGATCGTCTGGCTCGCGGTGATCGGTTGGGTGCTGTGGGACGTGGCGGAGTGGTACTACGACCGCTTCATCCTGACCAACAAACGCGTGATGCTCATCGAGGGGATCATCGCCCGCAAGGTCGCCATGATGCCGCTGTCCCGGGTCACCGACATGAAATACACCCAGACGGCACTGGGCCGCCTGCTGGGGTATGGCCGGTTCGAGATCGAGTCCGCTGGTCAGGAGCAGGCGTTGCGTAACGTCGACAACCTGCCCAACCCGACCGACCTCTACCTGCAGGTGGTCGAGGAGATGTACGAGCCCGAGGCCTCGGAGGCCCGCCGGCGCCCCGCTCGCGTGGACGACGGCCTGTAGCTGCGACAACCTTTCTCCATGGTCACCGCGTCTGATGCGCCGTGACGGATCGGAGAAGGGCGGGCGGCCATGGCTGAGTCGCGCACCGGACCGCGTTCCCTGCGCGACGGGCCGGACGAGTTCCGCCAGTTCGTGGCGGCCCGCTCCGCGGCCCTCCTGCGTACCGCCTACCTGCTCGTGGGCGACTGGTCGCACGCCGAGGACGTCCTGCAGACGGCGTTGACGCGCACGTACGTCGCGTGGCGGCGGCTCGGCGAGATCGAGGCGGCCGAGGCCTACACCCGCCGGGTCCTGGTCACGACCGCGACCAGTTGGTGGCGGCGTCGCTGGCACGGTGAGCGGCCGTCGGAGGTGCTGCCCGAGCCGGCCGTCGGCGACGCCACCGACGGCTGGCTCGATCGCACCGAGTTGTGGCGGCACGTACGGTCGCTGCCCGCCCGCCAGCGCGCGGTGCTCGTCCTGCGCTTCTACGAGGACCTCACCGAGGTCGAGACCGCCCGCGTCCTCGGCGTGGCGGTGGGCACCGTCAAGAGCCACTGCGCCCGGGCGCTGGCGACGCTGCGGACCCGGCTCGCCGAGTCGGGCGTCGAGGCGGCGGTCCCGTCGCTGGCCCCGCAGGCCGGTCCACTCGACCAACCCGTACGAGGGTCTCTTCAGGAAGGGGTGCGCGATGGGGCTGCTTGAGGACGAACTGCGCCGGACCCTGGCCGACCGCGTCGCGTCCCCGCCCGCCGTGGAGCACCTCGCCGACCGCGCCATCGCGGGTGCCGCTCGGCTGCGGCGGGGACGAGCCCTCGCGGCGTCGTTGGCCACCGCGGCCCTCGTCGCGCTGGCCGGCGGCGCGGCGGTGGCGATCGTGGGAGACCCGCCGCGAGAGCACACCGCGATTCCCGGCCCGTCGGCGAGCGTCGCGCCGGTGCCACCGGTCGCGGGCCTGCCCACCGACGTGCTCGTGCTGGACGCGGCCGGCAGGGGCTGGATCCTCACCCGCGACGGCGACAGCGTCCCGCTGCGCGAGGCCGCCGCGCAGGCGTGGCGGGTCGACGATGGCTGGCTGGTCGTGTCCGCCGATGGCCGGCGGCTCTGGCTCGTGACCGGGTCGGGCTCGCGGACCACCCTGGTCGAGGGCGAGTCGGTGATGGTCAGCGAGGGCACCGCGCAGCGCCCGGGGATCCAGGTCGCCTGGGCCGCGGGCGGTGTGCTGCGACTGGGCACCTTCGTCGATGGCAGGATCGACAACCCGGTGACCGCCACCGGGGTGCGCGCGGCGTCCGGCGTCAACCTCCGGCCCTGGCGGGTCGTGGGTGAGACGCTCGTCCTGGCCGGCACGACGATCGGCGGTGGCCTGGACGTGTGGGACTACTGGACGCCGGCTCGGGGCGAGTTCGTCCCCTCCGGCACGGGTTCGGCCAACCCTGCCGGCCTGCTGGCCGTGCTGGGGGTCAGCGGCAACCGGGCGCTCGGGATCTCTGCGAACGGCCCGGGTGACACGTCGGGCTGTCTGGGGGAGTTCGATCCCGACGGCTTGGTGCCGCTGCGCTCCGCCTGCACCCACACGTTCTCGGTGGGTGTCGACGTGGGGATCGTGCCGTCGCCGGATGGCCGGTGGTGGGCCGTGATCCGTACCGGAGGGGTGGCTCTCTACGACGCCGACTCGGTATGGACCGGCGCCTCTCCGGTGCGGACCTGGGCGACGGCGGCCGTGGCCGTGGGGTGGCGGGACGGCTCCACTCTCTTCGCCCTCGACAAGGCCGGCACGGTGGTGACGCTGAGCGCTGCCGCCGCGAGCCCCCTCGCCACGCTGCCGTTGCCGCCGCACGTGTGGCCCGTCCTCCCCATCCCCGACCTGAGGTCCTGACGGCCCGGTGGGCTGCCGGCAGGTAGCCTCGCCGGGATGCGCATCGACCTGCACACCCACTCGACGGTCTCGGACGGAACGCTCACCCCGACGGGCGTGATCGGTGCGGCGGCCCAGGCCGGGCTGGACGTGGTCGCGCTGACCGATCACGACAACCTCGCCGGGTGGCCGGAGGCCGAGCAGGCGGCTGCCGAGCGCGGCATCGCGTTCGTGCCCGGGGTGGAGCTGTCCAGCAAGTGGTTCGGCGACGAGCCCCCGATCTCCCTGCATCTGCTCGGCTACTGGGTCGATCCGGGCAACGAGGCGCTGCAGGCCGAGCTGGCCCGGGTGCGGGAGTCGCGGGAGACCCGGGCCCAGCGCATGATCGACCTGATGCGGGCCGACGGCCTCGACGTGACCTGGCAGGAGGTGCAGGGCTACGCGGGCGGCGGCTCGGTCGGGCGCCCCCACCTGGCGCAGGCCCTGATCCGCCGCGGGATCGTCGCCACGGTCGGGCAGGCGTTCGCGCCGGAGTATCTCGGGCAGCGGTGGCGCGTCCACAAGGCCGATATTGATGTCTTCCGGGCGCTCGAACTGGTGCGGGACGCTGGCGGCGTGTCCGTTTTCGCTCATCCGCGCGCCACGAAGCGGGGTCGGGTGGTGCCGGATGCGCTGATCGAGGAGATGGCCGAGCGCGGTCTGGTCGGCATCGAGGTGGATCACGAGGATCACTCACCGCAGGAGCGGCGGCACGTCGGCGACCTGGCCCGACGGCTCGGCCTGCTGCCCACGGGGTCCAGCGACTTCCACGGCGCCAACAAGCCCACCCCGATCGGGGCGAACCTCACCGATCCGGCGGTCTTCGCGGCGCTGCGCGAGCGCGTCGGTCGCTGAGAGCGCGTCACCCGCCGAGGCCGCGTCACCCGTCGAGGGCGCGTCACCCGCCGAGGCCGCGTCACCCGCCGAAACCCGCGTCGGTCGTCGACGCACGCCGCGATCGCGGCCCGCGTGGCGATCGCGGGTTGTGACGGACCCCGGTGGCACCATTCGTGCGTGGTGGAGACGCAGGCGCCGTCAGAGCAACTCGGGCTGTTCGCCGAGCCCACGCGACTGTTCGCCTGCACGCCGAGCAAGCTCGTCAGCTACGAGGAGTGCCCCCGGCGCTACCGGTACGCCTATCTCGACCGTCCGACACCACCCAAGGGCCCGCCGTGGGCTCACAACTCGCTCGGGGCAAGCGTGCACACCGCGCTGCGTTCCTGGTTCGTGCTGGAGCCCCGCCAGCGCACCCCGGCGGCTGTCTCGCAGGTGCTGCGGGCGACGTGGGTGCGGGAGGGCTATCGGGACGTCGAGCAGGAGCGGGAGGCGTACCGGGAGGCGTTGGCCTGGTTGCGCGCCTACCTGGACCGGCTCGGGCCTTCGTTCGAACCCCTCGCGGTGGAGCGCACGGTCGGGGCGAAGACCGCGACCCTGGCGCTGTCGGGCCGGGTCGACCGCATCGACGACCGGGACGGCGAGCTGGTCATCGTCGACTACAAGACCGGCCGTACGGGCCTGGGTCCCGACGACGCGCGGGGATCGCGCGCCCTGGCCCTCTACGCCTACGCCACCAGCCGGCTGTTCCGCCGTCGATGCCGTCGGGTGGAGTTGCACCACCTGCCGTCCGGCACGGTCGTCAGCCACGAACACACCGACGAGTCGATCGAGCGGCACGTGGCGCGGGCCGAGCGCACGGCCACCGATGCCATGGCCGCCGAGAAGGCCGTGGCGTCCGGCGCCGACCCGGACGAGCAGTTTCCGGCGCAGCCCGGTGCGCTCTGCGGCTGGTGTGACTTCCGGCGTTCCTGCCCGGTGGGGTCCACCCGGCCGGGCCATGACTCCTGGGCGGGTCTGGGGCGCGGCCAGCAGGGCCCGCCGGTCGACGAGTCGCCGTGACGGTGCAGGGTTGCGATCGTGGGGCGGGCCGGAGGAAGATCCCCGGAACGTGAGAGTCACTCACTTGAGTGCGGAGGAGACCCGATGGCGACAGCACCGTTGGTGACGGGGCGCGACCGGTGGGCCCGGGTGAGTGCCTCGGCCGGTTTCGTCGTCCAGGGTCTCAGCTTCGCCGCCGTGATCGCTCAGGTCTCCGCGATCCAGCAGAAGTTCGGCTTCACGGACGGCGAACTCACGATGATGCTGGCGTCGGTGCCGATCCTGGCCGGCGTCGGCAGCGTGCTGGCCGGCATCCTCGCTCCTCGGCTCGGCAGCCGCTGGGTGCTGGGCACGGCCACGATCATCGAGGCGCTGTGCGTGGCCGGGGTCGGCCTGGCCAGCCAGCGGCCCCTCTACTTCGTCGTGCTCGCCCTGCTCGCGATCATGGTGGGTGCGGTGGACGCCGCCATGAACATGCAGGGCACCGCGGTGCAGCGCCGCTATGGGCGCAGCATCCTCGCCTCCTGCCATGGCTGGTGGAGCGTGGGGGCCGTCGTCGCGACGAGCAGCGCGTTCTGGGCCGGCAGCCAGCACATCTCCATGACCACGCATCTGGGCGCGGTCGGGGCGCTCGGGTTCGTGCTCGCGGCGCTCGCCGTGCCGGGCCTGCTGCCGAAGGCGGTCGAGGCGCAGGAGCCGGCCGCCGAGGCCGCACAGCACCACGCCACCCACGGCGTCAAGCGGCGCGGGCTGATCGTGACCCTCGTCGGCATCGCCCTGATGGTGATGTTCGTCGGCGACTCGGCGGCCACCAGCTATGGCACGCCGTTCATGAACCACGTCCTCGGTTTCGACCCGAATGGTGCGAAGGTCCAGACGGGCCTGCTCGCCTACCTGGTGTTCCAGCTGCTGGGCCGGGTGGTGGCCGACCGCATCATCGGTGCCGCGGGCGCCGCCCGGACTCTCGTGGGCGGCTCCCTGGTCGCCGCCGCCGGGTTCGCGGTGATCGTGTTCGGCCAGGAGTGGGCCACCACGGTGGTGGGCTTCGGCCTCATGGGTGCCGGCCTGTCGGTGGTCGTGCCACTGACGTTCTCGGCCGCCGACGGTCTCGACCCGGCCGGCACGGGCACCGTCATCGCTCGGGTGAACCTGTTCAACTACCTCGGGGTGTTGCTCGGGGCGGGGTCCATCGGCGCGATCGCCGGTGCCGACTACACCAACCTGCGCGCCGCCTTCGCCGTGCCCGGGGTGCTCGTGCTGCTCAGCATGGCGCTCGCCCCGGCCTTCCGGGTGGTCGACCGGGCCCGCGCCGCCGCCCGGGAGGCCTCGGCCGCGCTGCCCGAGCACCAACCCGTACCGGCTCCGGCGACCGCCCTTCAACAATCCACTGTGGACTGAGCTGGGTGGGTCAGCCCGCGCTGCTCGCCTTCGCTGTGCTCTTCGCCCGGGCCATGGCCTCCTTGTAGAGCGGGCCCTCCAGGGCGCTGGTGGGGATCGCGCGGATCGCGGTGCGCAGCGTCCGGGTGCCGAGCGTCGCGGCGAGGTCGGTGGTGGGCAGCCCCGGCAGCCCGTAGAGCCGGCGGGCCCAGGGCGGCAGCAGGCTGAACGCGAACGCGGAGACGCCGATCCACAGTGGACGGATCGGGGTCCAGCCCAGGCCCCAGGGAAAGGTGGGCATGGCGAGGAAGCGGGCAACCTCGCGCACGGCGGAGTCCACCCGCAGCGCCGGCTGCATCGAACGGTAGTAGTCCTCGACGCTGGCCGCGTCGGCCGGCACATCGTCGCGGTCCAGGCCGACCAGCACGGCGACCTCCCGCTGTTCGTCGTAGTACCGGTCGATCTCGGCCGGCGACAGGCCCAGACCCGAGCGCTGTGCGGTGTGCACGAACGACTCGGTGGCGGTCACCCAGATCCACCGCAGCAGCTCGGCCTCGTCCACCCGGAACGGCTCCTGGGTGTCGGGGTCGATGCCGCCGAGGCGGGCGTGGATGGCCCGCACCCGCCGCCCCGCCCTGGTGGCCATCGGGGTGTCGCCGAAGACGACCTCGCCGTAGAAGCGGGCGGTCCGCCACAGCCGGCCCCAGGGGTCCTCGCGGAAGTTGGAGTTCTGCAGCACCCCGGCCAGTGCCCGAGGGTGCAGGCTCTGCAGCAGCAGTGCGCGGTAGCCGGCGAACCACAGGATGGGTTCGGCGTGCACGCGCCAGGTGACGCTCTGCGGGCCGAAGAGGCCGAGGTCGGGTTCCGCGGTCACGCCTCCGATGGTAGGCCGGCGCGCCGTCGTCCGGGTCAGTGCTGCGGGTCGGCCTGGCACGCGCTGCACAGGCCCCAGAAGGTCACCTCGGCCTCGTCGATGACGAAGCCGGCCGCCGAGGACGGTTCCAGGCAGGGGGCCTGCCCGGCCACACAGTCGACGTCACCGATCGCCCCGCAGCGACGGCACACGACGTGGTGGTGGTTGTCTCCGGCACGCCGCTCGTAGAGGGCGGGGTGACCGGCCGGCTCGATGCGGCGGGCGAGCCCGGCCTGGGCCAGTGCCCCGAGCACGTCGTAGACGGCCTGGGTGGAGACCGAGTCCAGCCGGGTGCGCACCCGGTGGGCCACCTCGTCGACCTCGAAGTGACCGCCCTCACCCAGCACCTCGAGCACGGCCAGTCGCGGTCGCGTCACGCGCAGGCCGTGACTGCGCAGCAGGTCCTCGAAGTCGGTCACGCGTACCACCGTGGTTGGGGAGTAACGGGCGGTCAGGGGGTCCGTCCATCACAGCATGCCCGAGGATCAGGGCCAATGGCCCTGGAGAACGTGATTCGGTGATTACCGTCGCCACCCTGATGGCAACTATAGGTGCAAATCGGACTAGCGGCCGCAGCTGAGTAGCGGCTGAGTCGCGGCGAACTGAGAGGCTCCGTGCCGCGTGTGAGAGGTGTAAACGTCGATCCATCCAGCCCCACGGCGGTCACGCCGTCTGACGAAGGGACGAAGTCCGTTGTTCACCGAGTTGTTCGGCCTGCCCGCCCACGCGCTGATCGTGCACGCTGCCGTGGTCTTCATCCCGTTGGCGGCCCTCGCCGCCATCGTCTACGCACTGGTGCCGAGGCTGCGCCGCCACATGTGGTGGGCGGCCGCCGCCCTCGCGGTGGTCGCTCCGCTGAGCGGTTGGGCGGCCGTCCTCTCGGGCGACAAGTACAAGGAGTACTGGCTGGCGCACGGCGCCGCCGGCGAGTTCCTCGACCAGATCAACGCGCACCAGGATCTGGCCTACCCCACCGCGTGGCAGACCACCCTGCTCGGCGTGGTCACGTTGGTCATGGTGTTCGTCACGTTCCCGGCTCGCGCGGGGGCCACGCCGGTCCGGTCGGCCGTGGCGCGCTGGATCACCGTCGTGCTGGCGGTGGGGCTCGCGCTGGCGTCCCTCTACTTCGTGATCCGTACGGGTGACGCGGGCGCGCACGCCGCCCACCCCGAGCTCTGAGGACCTAGCCCGCCTGCTGGTTGACGAGCACGAGCAGCAGCACGGCCAGCACCGCGGCCGCGACGAGGCCGACGGCCCGGGTGACCAGAGTCGCCCGCCGTTCGGCCTCGTCGATGCCGGCATGGTCCTGGTGGGGGAGCTCCCGTGGCGGGGCGGTCAGCACGATGCGCTGGGGCGCCCAACCAGCCGGCGGCAGCACCATCCGTGGGGCCGGGGTGTAGCCGCTCGACGCGCGCGGATCCATGGCTACTCCCCGTTGACGGCGGCCGCGGTGCCGGTCGGGCGGCGACGGCGGCGGCGCCGGGGGCCCCCGCCGGCCGGAGCCGCCGAGTCCACGTCAGCCGCAGGAGCGTCGGCGCCGTCGCTGAACGCCAGGCTCGCCGCCGGGCCCCGGTTGCCGGTCCGCCGCCGCGGCTCAGCCGCCGGCTGTCCGGCCTCAGCTGGTGCCGCCGGCGCGGCCTCGCCCTCGGTGACGACGCGACGGGTGCGGCGGCGCTGGCGGGTGCGGGGAGCCCGCTCGGCCTGGTCGGTGTCTCGTTCGCCCTTGCGGCCCGGACCACGCCGGGCCCGCTTGGTGGTGCCCAGATCCTCCTCGGCCTCCGCGCCCAGGCCCGCCCGGGTCCGGTCGGCGCGGGGCAGGGTGCCCGTCACCGAGCGATCGATGCCGAGGTCGGTGTAGAGGTGGGCCGACGTGTGGTAGGTCTCCGGCGGGTCGGCCATCTCCAGGCCGAGTGTCTTGTCGATGATCTGCCAGCGCGGCATGTCTTCCCAGTCGACGAAGGTCACGGCGACGCCGGTGGCACCCGCCCGGCCGGTCCGGCCGATGCGGTGCGTGTAGGTGTCGGGGTCTTCCGGGCAGTCGTAGTTGATCACGTGCGTGACGCCCGAGACGTCCAGACCGCGCGCCGCGACGTCCGTCGCCACCAGTACGTCGATCTTGCCGCTGCGGAACGCCCGGAGCGCGCGTTCGCGGGCGCTCTGGCCCAGGTCACCATGGACGGCCGCGACCGCGAAACCTCGGAAGTCGAGGTCCTCGGCCGCCCGGTCGGCCGCCCGCTTCGTCCGGCAGAAGATCATCGTGAGGCCTCGGCCCTCGGACTGCAGGATCCGGGCGAGCATCTCGATCTTGTTCAGCGGATGCGTGCGGTAGACGAACTGCCGGGTCAGCGGCGCCGCGTCCACCTGATGGGGAGCGTGCACCGTGACCGGGTGGCGCAGGAACCGCCGCGCCAGCGTCACGATGGGGTCGGGCATGGTCGCCGAGAAGAGCATGGTCTGCCGGTCGTCCGGCAGCATCTTGAGGATCTTCTCGACGTCGTCGAGGAAGCCGAGGTCGAGCATGCGGTCGGCCTCGTCGAGCACCAGCCCGCGGATCCGGTCCAGGCGAAGCTGGGGCTGCTGCTTGCCCTTGGCGGGCCGGGACAGGTCGAGCAACCGGCCCGGGGTGCCGACGATGATCTCCACCCCGCGCTTGAGCGCCTCGACCTGGGGCTCGTAGGCGACACCGCCGTAGACCGGCAGGACGCGGATGCCCCGGGTGGCGCCGGCGAGGGAGAGGTCCCGGGCGACCTGAAGGCCGAGTTCGCGGGTGGGCACGACCACCAGGGCCTGGGGCGAGCCGTCCGCGCCCTCGGCAGGGGCGATGACCCGGTCGATCAGTGGGATGCCGAAGCCGAGGGTCTTGCCCGTGCCGGTCGGCGCCTGCCCGATCATGTCGGTGCCACGCAGCGCGATCGGCAGCGCGTACTCCTGGATGGCGAAGGCGCGGGTGATCCCGGCCGCGGCGAGCGCGGCGACCGTCTCGGGCCGGGCGCCCAGCTCGGCGAAGGTGGGCGAGTCGGGTCGAACCGGGGCCTTACCGGGCGCAGTCGCGTCCTCGACCGCGACGTCGGCCAGGCTCGGCGCAGCGGCGGCCTCGATCGGTTGGGCGGCGGGTTCGGTGGGGTCTGTGGTTGAGGTGACCGGCTCTGTGGCCGGCTCGACCGCCTCCGCGGCCGGCGCCGACGGTTTCGTGGCTTTCCGGCTGCGTGTACGGCGAATCTTCTTGTCTTCGTCTGTCAACGGGTGTCCCTCATTCGGGAGCGCCCCGCATCAGTGTCGCCGGGCGCTCGATCTTCTACGCCAGCCGCATGACGACGTTCCGGCGACAGAACACCTCGCCGGAACAACGCGGCAGCCCCGGGGTGACGGCTTGCCCAGCGGGATCGACGCGGTGACGTTTCGCGTCCAGATCGCGGATTCCGCGGTCCAGGTCGTCGGGGCCTGGCGGGCCGGGGCGCAGGTGATGGGCTGCCCCGGGCTAGCCACCATGCTACGGCCGAAACCCCTCGGAAGCGAAGAGGGGTGCGCCAGATCGCCGCGCGGGGTGGGGGAGAGGGCACACGACCGGCCCCGGTGGTCGACCGGGGCCGGTCGGGTTGACGGTGAGAGCGGTTCCGGTCAGGAGACGGTGAAGCCCACCCGGCGCTGGGTGGCCTCGTCGATCTCGACGTACGCGATCTTCGCGACCGGCACGATGACCTGGCGTCCCTTCTCGTCCACCAGGGTCAGCACCCCGTCCCGGTCAGCGAGAGCCTTGTTCACGGCCTCGGCGACCTCCGCGGGTGTCTGCGCGCTCTCCAGCGCCAGCTCGCGGTGGGCGTGCTGAACGCCGATCTTGACCTCCACGGACGACTCCTTCGACTGGTGAGTCATTGACGACGAATCCTCACTGGGATCCCTTCGCAGGCTAGCCGATCGCGGGGTCGGCACCCTGCAACGGGAAGCTCGCGATCCCCCGCCAGGACAGCGAGGCGAGCAGTGCCTCCGCCTCGGCCTTGGGCACCCGGCGCCCCTCGGTGAGCCAGAACCGGGCCGCGATCTCCGCCGCCCCGCACAGGCCGGCGGCGAGGAGTTCGGCTCGTTCCCGCGCGATGCCGGTGTCGGCCATGATCGTTTCGGTGATCGCGTCGATGCAGCCGCGCTCGACCCGTTCGAACCGCTCGCGTACGGCCGGCTCGTTGCGCAGGTCCGACTCGTAGACCAGGCGGAACGCCTCGCTCTCGTGGTCGATGAAGTCGAAGTAGGCGCTCGTCGCGGCGGCCACCCGCAGCTTGTTGTCGGTGCTGGACGACATGGCCGCGCGCATCCGGTCGAGGATCGCGTCGCAGTGCATGTCGAGCAGCGCGAGGTACAGGTCCAGCTTGCCGGGAAAGTGCTGGTAGAGGACGGGTTTCGAGACGCCGGCCCGCTCGGCGATCTCGTCCATCGCGGCGGCGTGGTAGCCCTGCGCGACGAACACCTCCTGCGCCGCCGCGAGCAACTGCTGACGGCGGGCCGAACGCGGCAGACGAGTCGGCCGTCCCGCCGCTCTCGCCTCACTCACGGGGGCCATCACTCACCTCGCTGCCGCTTTGCCAATATTTCGCTCCGCGGGTGCGCGGAGTGTCGCCCTTAACCGCTAGACGATACTTCGCGAAGCCAATGTTGCGAATCGTCGGTTCCGGTTTGTTGTGACGAGCGCCAACTCGGACGTCCCCGCCCCAGAGGCAACCTACGCCGGTCGGGCGACACCGATCACTACCCGCACACGGTAACCTCACCTGAGGCGACGACAAGAACACGCGGAGAACCTGTGCCGCGGGAGCACGGAGTGGGGCACGGTGGCAGATCACGCCGACCAGACGAGCCTGGCCGCGGCAACGGCGGCGATCATCACCGCCCGCTGGCCGTCGAGTGCGCCGACCAGCGGCAACGGCAATGGTCACGTGAATGCCAACGGCCAGGACGCCGGGTACGGGCACGTTCACCCGAACGGCAACGGCAACGGGTACGGCTACCCGAACGGGAACGGCCAGGCGCACTCGGGGTATGCCGAGTGGGCGCCGCCGAGCACCCCCAGCCCCGCCGAAGCCTCCGTGCCGCCAGATCCTCGGGCCGTCGCGGCTGCCTCCTTCTTCGCCCCCGTCACGCCGGACCCGGTCCCCGAGGTCTTCGACGGCGGCCGGGTGCCGAGCCAGCGTGGCTCGGATGACGGGTTCACGGCCTTCGCCCCGACCTCGCCCGCCCCGGGTGCGCCGACCTCGCCCGCGATACCCCCGTTGACCCCGCCACCCTTCAGCGCCGGGGGCGCGACGCCGCGCTCGGGCCTGCCGAGCCGCGATACCGGCCGCACCCAGGTCCCGCCCGGGTTCGAACGGCGTAACTTCGGCACGTTCCCCGACGATCCGGCAGAGCCGGCACCGGGCGTCTCGGGTTACGGACTGGACGGCCGGGGCGAGCAGCGTGGCCACGACCCGGGACCGCGGGCCTTCGAGGCGTCTCCGTGGGCACCCGAGGGGCGTGCCGACACGCCGCCACGCGGCTTCGAGACCGTGGCCCCCGCCGCCCTGCTCGGCACGCTGCCGCCCGCCCAGCCGCCGGCGAACCCGATGCCCGTGAGCTTCGCCCCGCCCGAGCCGGAGCCGTGGGTCGACTCCGGCTGGGTCGGTTGGGGGCCGTCCGACGCCGAACGTGACCGTCCGACCTCGGGCCCGGCCGCACCGCCGGTGAATCCTCCGCTGCTTCCCCGGCGGATTCCGCAGATCCCCGACGTTCCGGACTTCGCGAAGTTCGACAGTGACCCGGCGCCCGACCTGCTCGCCGAGCGCAGCGAGCTGAGCCGCATCGCCACCTACCTGCGCGACGACGACGACGCCGCTCCGCGCACCGAAGGCATCGACCTGGCCACGGTGCTCGACGCCGTGCGTGCGGTGCCCGGCGTGCAGGACGCGCAACTGCGGTGGAACGCCGGGGCCGGCCAGACGCTGCGGATCGAGTTCACCGACGGAGCGGACGAGAGCGCGGTGACCCGCAGGGTCGTCCGGCTGCTGCGGGAGCGGATGGGCCTGGCGGCGGAGCCGGCCTCCGAGGAGGGAACCGTCGACAGCCCGTTCCGTGGTCGCGCCACCGTGGGCACGGGCCGCCCCGGGGGACGCTCGGCCGCGGCGTCCGCACCGGTGCCCCTGCCTCGACCGGCCGGCGTGAACGCCGCGCGCCTGGTGGTCGAGGACGTGACGGTCACCCGGTTGGGGGCCGAGGCGACGGTGGCCGTACGGCTGCGCGGCCCGGCCGGCGAGGTGGCCGGAGAGGGACGCGGCCCCGGCGTCGACGCCTACCTGTCCCGGCTGGCGGCGACCGCGGCGGCCAACGGGATCGACCAGGTGCTGGCCCGGCTTCCCAACCCGGGCGGGGTCGGTCCGCGCGGCAAGGTCTTCATCGAGCACGTCTCCGTCGTGCCGTTCGGCATCGTGGAGGTCGCCATCGTCGTGCTGGTGCTCTCGTACGACGGCCGCAACGAGCAGCTCTCCGGATCGGCGATCGTCGGTGACGACCCGCAGGAGGCGGTGGTCCGGGCGACGCTGGCGGCGCTCAACCGCCGGCTGGAGTCGCTGCTGGCGGTGTGACCGCGGCGAGGTGACACGGGCCGGACGGGCGCTGCCGTAGCAGAATGGCATGGGTGAAGCGCGCCCGTCTTGTCCCGTTGACGGATCTTCCCGTCCTGCCGGAACCGCCCGCGGTGGTGCCACCCTGGCCCGGTGAAGAGGTCGTCCTCGACGGCTCGGTCACCTTCGTGCGTCGCACCCCGTCGACCAACCCCGACGCGGAGCCGGCCCTGTACGTGCACGGGCTCGGTGGTTCGGGTCTGAACTGGACGGATCTGGCCTTCCTCCTCGCCGGGCGCCTCGACGGTGAGGCGATCGACCTGCCGGGCTTCGGCCGCAGCGGTCCCGGACGCAGCTACGCCATCCCGGCGATGGCCGATCGGGTCGTGCGCTGGATCGAGCACTCGGGGCGTGGGCCGGTGCACCTGTTCGGCAACTCGCTCGGCGGGGCGATCACCGTCCGGGTCGCCGGCACCCGTCCCGACCTGGTGCGGACCCTGACCCTGATCTCGCCGGCCATGCCCTTCATGGACCCGCGCCGCTCGGTCCAGTCGCGCCTGCTGCCGCTGCTGCTGGTGCCACGGGCGGAGCGCATCGCCGCGCGGCGCCTGGCCGCGATCGAGCCCGAGGCGCTCGCGGCGCAGGTCATCGACTCCTGTTTCGCCCGGCCCGACCGGCTCCCCGCCGCCCGGGTCGCCGAGGCGATCGAGGAGGTGCGCCGCCGCTACGAGGCGCCCTGGTTCATGGAGGCCTATCTGCGCACGTTCCGCGGGCTGGTCGGCAGCTTCCTGCGCGCCTACCTGCCGGGCCCCGACTCCATGTGGCGGATCGCGGAGCGGATCACCGCGCCCACGCTGGTGATCACGGGACGCCAGGACCGGCTCGTCGACATCCGGGTGGCGCCCGCGGTCGGCCGGCTCATCCCCGACAGCCGGCTGCTCGTGCTCGACCAGGTCGGTCACGTGGCGCAGATGGAGCGGCCCGACCTGGTCGCCCGTGGTGTGCTGGCCATGCTCGACGAAACGGCCCAGGCCCAGCCCGTACGGTCCGCTCTTCCCGCGACCGCGATCGCTCCCACGTCGCCGGCGATCGTCACGCCGCCGGGATCGGGGACCGTACCGGCCAAGCGACCGCCCACCCCACCCGAGACGCTGGCGCCCACAGCGTGACGACACGCGCGCGATCGTGGAGTGTTCGTGGCTGTTTCGTGTAAAGCTGTGACCAATGCCGCCTTCGTCGCGAATGTCGTCATCATCGGAGCGGTCCGGACGAAGTGAGCGCCTGCGCGCCCAGCAACTCGCCGCCCTCCGACCGCCGGTGCTGCGCCGCCGGCGGCGACGCACCCTGCTCTGGGCCGCGCTGCTGCTCGGCGCGGCGCTGATCGGCTGGGACGCGACGCACACCCGCACCCTCGTGCCCGCGACGCTGCCCGTGCTCCCGGAACATCCGCCGGCGACCACCGCACCGCAGGTCGTCGAGCGGGGCGCGGGCACCTTCGGGTTCTCCGAGGTCGAGGGACCGGTGGCCGGCACGGCTGGACCCGTGCTGCGCTATCGCATCGCCGTCGAGGACGGCGTCGACCTGGATGTCGAGGAGTTCGGTTCGATCGTCGAGGAGGTCCTCTCCGACCCGCGCAGCTGGACGGCCAGCGGCATGCTGCGCCTGCAACGGGTGGGCTCCGCCGGGCCGTACGACTTCACCGTCTACCTCGCCTCCCCGGCCACGTCGGAGCAGATGTGCCGCGCCGACGGCCTGTTCACCGACCGCTACACCAACTGCCGGCTGCACGACGGTCGGGTCGTCCTCAACACCGACCGGTGGCTGAACGCCGTGGTGGACTACGGAGCCCCGCTGGCGGAGTACCGGGCCTACGCGGTCAACCACGAGGTGGGCCATCAACTGGGGTACGGGCACGAGGCGTGCCCCGGCACGGGCAAACCCGCGCCGGTGATGCAGCAGCAGACCCTCGGCCTGGCTGGTTGCCTGCCCTACGGCTGGCCCTACCGCGACGGCGTGCGCTACACCGGCCCGCCCACCTCCGGCTAGGCAGCCCGTCGCCGGGTGTGACGTGCACCATCCGGCTCGGCAAGCCGTCGCCGGCGTGACCTGGACCATCCGGCTAGGCAAGCCGTCGCCGGCGTGACCTGCACCATCCGGCTAGGCAAGCCGTCGCCGGAATATGACCACGCGGGCGGGTGTTGCGGGCGGTGGCTGCGCGTGCCCGACAATGGGGCCGCTGTCCATCGCGCGAAGGGGAGTCTGACCGTGTCGTTGCCACCACTCGTCGAGCCCGCCGAGTCTCTCACCCTCGACGAGGTCCGTCGTTACTCGCGTCACCTGATCATTCCGGACGTCGCGATGGCTGGTCAGAAGCGCCTGAAGAACGCCAAGGTCCTCTGTGTGGGCGCCGGTGGCCTCGGGTCGCCCGCCCTGATGTACCTCGCCGCGGCCGGTGTCGGGACGCTGGGCATCGTCGAATTCGACACCGTCGACGAGTCGAACCTCCAGCGTCAGATCATCCACGGCCAGAGCGACGTGGGCCGGCTCAAGGCCGAGTCCGCCGCCGACTCCGTACGCGAGATCAACCCGTACGTGAACGTGGTGATCCACAACACCGCGCTGAACAACGACAACGTCTTCGAGATCTTCGGGCAGTACGACCTGATCGTCGACGGCACGGACAACTTCGCCACCCGCTACATGGTCAACGACGCGTGCGTCCTGCTCGGCAAGCCGTACGTCTGGGGGTCGATCTACCGCTTCGACGGCCAGGCCTCGGTGTTCTGGTCCCAGTACGGCCCGTGCTACCGCTGCCTCTACCCCGAGCCGCCGCCGCCCGGCATGGTCCCCTCCTGCGCCGAGGGTGGCGTGCTGGGCGTGCTGTGTGCGTCGATCGGATCGATCCAGGTCACCGAGGCGATCAAGGTGCTGACCGGTGTCGGTGAGCCGCTGGTGGGATCGCTGATGGTCTATGACGCCCTGGAGATGACGTACCGGAAGATCAAGGTCCGTAAGGATCCGAACTGCGCCATCTGCGGCGAGAACCCGACCATCACCGGGCTCATCAACTACGACGACTTCTGCGGCGTGGTGTCGGCGGAGGCCCAGGACGCGGCGGCCGGCTCGACCATCACGGTCACCGAGTTGCGTGACTGGCTCGCGGCGGACAAGCCCATCCACCTGGTCGACGTGCGGGAGCCGGCCGAGTACGAGATCGTGAAGATCCCCGGCTCGACGCTGATTCCCAAGGGCGACATCATCTCCGGCCAGGCGTTGTCGCAGCTGCCGCAGGACAAGCAGATCGTGCTCTACTGCAAGTCGGGCGTGCGGAGCGCCGAGGCGCTCGCGGCGGTGAAGAACGCCGGCTTCAAGGACGCCGTCCACGTCCACGGCGGCGTCACCGCCTGGGTCCGCCAGATCGACCCCTCCCTGCCCTCGTACTGACCCCTTCTCTGACAAGCAAGGGCACCTTGTTAACGCCGAGCGTTGTACAAGGTGCCCTTGCTAACACCCGGGGGCGGCGGGTGCCGCGGGGCGGGTGTGGGACGCCGGGCGGGTGGCGCGGGCGCGGCGGGGCAGGCCGGTAACGTAACTGTCATGGTCGACATCGACGCCGCGATCGGGTTCGTCGTGGCCCGGGGTGACGCCCTGGACCGGGCCAGGCTCTCCCATCTGCGCACCGGGGCGCCGCCCGCCGAGGAGATCCTCGACCAGTTGGAGCGAGGCCAGACGCCGGCCGGGGGCTGGCCCGTCAAGCCCCACGATCCAGTGGCTTCGGTCGATGCGACGTGCTTCCGTTTGGCGGAGCTGGACGATCTGTCGGCGTTGGGTCGGCCGGTGGCGCAGCGGGCGTTGCGGTGGCTCGTCAGTTGCCAGCGGCCGGACGGCTGCTGGGAGGAGGACGCGTCGCTGGCCGGCTCCGCACCGCCGTGGGCCGCCCCCGGCGATCGGGACGCCCGCTTCTATCTGACCGCGTCGGCCGCCTTCTGGCTCGCCATCGCCGCGGGGGACGCCCAGGTCGCCGACCCGGGTGTCCCGTCGCCGTACGAGCCGAGCCTGCAGCGGGCCGCGGCGGCACTGCGGGCGCAGGTGGACGAGTCGGGTGCCTGGCCGGGCTTCCTCAGCTCGGGCTGGCTCGCGGCCGGCGCGCTGCACCGTAACGGCGACTTCTACGAGGCGGCGCGGATGTTCGTGACGCTGCGCGACCGGGTGCCGACGATGTCCGCGGGGGACGCGGCGGCCCTGATCGTGGCGGCGATCCGGGCGGGTCTCGGCCCCGACGACGCCCTGGTCGTCGCGGCCCAGCAGCGGCTCGCGGCGACCCAGCGCCACGACGGTGCCTGGACCAGCGGCGACGACGAGAGCTTCAACGTGGAGACCACGCTGACCGCGTTGCGCGCGCTGCGGGTCAGCGAGGGATGGGCGGGAGACCGTACAGGCGAATGGAAATTTATCAAGTAGTGACGACGGTCGACTCGGCGCAGGCCGCGCAGGCGTTGGCCGAGTCCGCCGTGCGTGCCCGGGTCGCGGCGTGCGCGCAGGTGGACGGTCCCCTCACCAGCACCTACTGGTGGCGCGGGCAGGTGGAGACCGCGCAGGAGTGGCGGGTGACGTTCAAGACCACTGCGGTCCGCTATGCGCAACTCGAAGCCCACGTGCGGGCCCACCACGGCTACGACGTGCCGGAGATCCTCGGAACGGCGGTCGTGGCGGGCAACCCGGACTATCTGCGGTGGATCGCGGACGAGACATCCACAGTGGACTAGAGCAGCACCAGGTCGTCGCGGTGCACGACCTCCTTGGCGTGCTCCGGTCCCAGA
>Ga0164243_10004497_pt1 | contig 21823 bp, 13 predicted proteins | sample OricompcompostOP_FD_108781 | JGI IMG/M metagenome (GOLD analysis project Ga0164243, IMG submission 108781) | Organic Plus compost microbial communities from Emeryville, California, USA - Original compost - Organic plus compost (OP) | ecosystem: Engineered > Solid waste > Mixed feedstock >...
CACATCCTGTGAGGCTCGGAAGCGGCCATCCCTGGCCGCTTACGGTCCCGGCAAACGGTGCGCTCCGCCTTCCGGCAAGTTCGGCGCGTAATTCTTCCTTTGCCTTAAAAAATGCTTGGGGTTTCTCCGATCCTCGAGATGTCGGGGTGGACTTTTTGTCCCGGCCTCGGAGCTGATTCGGAAGCTAGGAACCCCGCCCCTTTGGTCGCCGGCTTGGGGCAGCGGGCAAATCCTGCCTTGGTCAGCCCGAAGAAAAAGTCCACCCCGGCATCCGCACAGCGCAACACATTGCCAAGAAATTTACGATGTGAAGGCGGGCGCACCAGATGACAAACAGCGTGCATCCAAGGCCCATAAGCGATCATCACAACCGCTTACGGGCGACAAGCAGCAGCTAAATTCAGCGTGGGAAAACCCGATGCCGTCGTCGATATTTTTCGCGGCGCATCGGCTCAATAAACGTCGCGCCGATAACGTCCCTGCGCGGCCAGCCGTTCCAGAGCCTCACTGCCCAAAATATCCGCCAACGCACGGTCGACTCCCGGCGCCATGCCCTCGAGGCTGCCGCAGACATAAATCGCGGCGCCATCGGCAATCCACTGCCGCACCGCTTCCTCGGCCGCGCGCAACCGATCCTGCACATAAATCCGCTGTTGCTGATCGCGGGAAAAAGCCAGATCCAAGCGGGCGATGGCCCCGATATCGCGCCAGCGCGTGATCTCGTCGCGATAATAAAAATCGAGACGGGCGTTGCGCTCACCGAAGATCAGCCAGTTGCGATGCTGGCCGCGCGCGATGCGCGCCTTCAGATGCGCGCGCAGGCCGGCGAGGCCGGTGCCATTGCCGATCAAAATCAACGGCCGCGCGCTGTCGTCCAGGTGAAAGCCGCGATGCTCGCGCAGGCGCAGGGGAATGCAATCACCCACGCTGGCGTGCGTCGTCAGCCAGCCCGAGGCCAATCCGAGTTCGCCGTCATCGCCCCGCGCCTGATCGGCATGGCGCGCCTGGCGCACCAGCAGATGAATGCGGCCGTCGGCGGGCAGCGACGCGATCGAATACTGGCGCGGCGCCAGCCTGTGCAGGCTGTCCGCCAATTGCTGCGGCGTGCTGCCCTTGGGCAGCGTGTCCGGCGCCGGCAGCAGACACAGCGCGAGATGATCGGCGAGTTTGGATTCGCCCTCCTTGTGCCGCACCACGGCATTGCCGTCCAGGTGCAGCGCCGCGAGAAATTGCCCGACCCGCGTTTTTGAATGATGCGCCAGCAATTCCACCAGATCGCCCGACTGCCAATGCGCAGTCTTGCCATCCTCGGGTTCCAGTTCCACATGGAAAACCGGCCAGCCCGCGCTGTCCGGATTGAGATGGCGGCGCGCCGCCAGACGCCAGCGCTGCCAGGGTTGTTCCGTGTTCCAATCGGGCTCCACGTCGGCGCCGCCCAGTTCGCCGAGGCGATGGCGCCAGTCGCGCAGCGCGTCGGCGTCGTCGCGGTCGACGTCGATGGTGTCGAACAGCGCGGCCGCGCCCCGTTGGCGCAACCAGTTTTCCAGCGTGCGGCCAAAACCACAGAACGTCGGGTACTGGCGATCGCCCAGTGCCAGCAGGCCGAAATGCAGACCGGGCAGGCTGATATTCGCGGCGAGCTTGCGGACAAAGGCGCGCGCGGCGTCGGGCGCTTCGCCTTCACCGAAGGTGCTGACCAGAAACAGCGCGCGCCGGTATCCGCCGAGCGCGGCCGGTTCGAGTTCGCCGAGGTTGCGCACCGCCACCGCCACGCCGGCGTTTTGCAGGCTGGCGGCGCTCTGCCAGGCCAGTTGTTCGGCGAAGCCGCTCTGGCTGGCGTAGCCGATCAGCACGGTATCGCCGCCGGTGGTACTGGCGCTGCCGCGCGCGGCTTTTGCGGCACGCGCGGCAGCGTGTTGTTTGCGCCGGCGTTCGAGATACAGCATCCAACCGGTCACCGCGAACAGCGGCATGCCGAGACTGGCGATCATCATCAACAGACTGCCGGGCACGCCGAAGAAACTGCCGGAATGCAGCGGGTAGATGCTGGCCATGAATTTTTCGCCGGTCTTTTTCTCCGCATAGCGTTCGAACTTGCTGATCGCGCCGCTGGCCGGATCGATACTGAGCCGATTGAAGGCGCGCTCGTGCGCAGGTCTTTGATCCAGGTACATGACCTGCACCGGCTCGCCGCGACGTTCGGGAAAGCGCAGCGTGACCGTGCTGTAATCGCCGCCCGCGGCATGGCGAAACGCATCCCAGGCGGTAGCCAGCGCCGCCTCGGAAAAGGCCGGTCTGGCGCGCGCCTGCTGGCCGCGTTCGCCCATGGCGCCGCGCTCGCGGCCACCGCCCTGGGCTTGGTTGGCGGCGCGTTCGCCAGCGGGCTTTGCTCCCGGAGGAGCGCCGCGCGGCGCCGGTTTTTCCACGCCGGCCAGCGCGTACAGCGCGCCCCGGTACCAATCGTAGGACCAGTACAGGCCGGTGAGGGCGGCGCACAGGTAAAACACCAGCGCCCAGGTGCCCGCCACCGCGTGCAAATCCCACAGGAAACCGCGGCCCTTGCGCGCGAAATCCAGCGTCAGCCATTTGCGCCAGTTGCGGGCCTGGCGCGGCCAGCGCAGATACAGGCCCGACAGGGCCAGTACCAGCAACGCGATCGTACTGGCGCCGGTGATCTGTCTGCCGACATCACCCGCCGCCAGCCGCCGGTGAATCTGCTCCATCAAGCGCAGGAATGATTCGCCGCGCAGCGCGTCCTCGCTCAGCAGCGCACCGCTGTAAGGATCGACATAGCGCGTTTCGCCGCGCGGCCCGTTGCCGGTGGCGAAGGCGATACGCGCGGCATCGCCCGGATCATTGGAAAGGCTGATCGAGAGCACGGTTTTATCCGGCTCAGCGGCGCGCACCCGCGCCAGCAGTTCGGCGGGCGCGAGCGCGTTCTGTCCGGTCGGCGCCACCGTCATCACACCCGGGTTCAGCGCGCGCAGGATCTGCGTTTGAAAGGAGAGGGCGGCGCCGGTGACGCCGACCACGGCGAGCACGAGGCCGGCGCTGATGCCGAGCAGCCAGTGAGTTTGAAACCAGAGTTTTTTCAGCATGATGTATTCAGAACCTACCGCGCACCGTCGCCGGATTTCGCAGAAATAAAAAAACAAACGAACAACCACCAAAAAAGCGCGCTATTTTTCCATGGCCGTGCAGATTGGTAAGCGCCCGAAAAAAATTCCTTGTTTCTTGCAAGATTGGCGCTTGCTCAGGTATCGGCCCAGCGCCGCAGCAGGTTGTGATACACGCCGGTGAGCTGCACCACGGCCTCGTGTTCCGGCACATCGCGGTTGAGTTTTTGAATCGCGGTATCGAGATCGAACAACAGCGTGCGCTGGCTGTCCTCCCGCACCAGGCTTTGAATCCAGAAAAACGAGGCGACGCGTTCACCGCGCGTGACCGGATTGACCTTGTGCAGGCTGGTGGACGGATACAGCACCATATGGCCGGCGGGCAGTTTCACCGCGTGCGCGCCATAGGTGTCTTCGATGATGAGTTCGCCGCCGTCGTATTCATCCGGCGCGCTGAAGAACAGTGTCGCCGACAGATCGGTGCGGATGCGGAAATCGGTGCCGCGCAATGTGCGGATGGCGTTGTCGACATGGAAGTCGAAGGTTTCGCCGACGCCGTAGCGATTGAACAGCGGCGGAAACACCTTGAGCGGCAGGGCCGCGGCGATGAACAGCGGGTTGCGTTCCAGCGCGTCGAGGATCGCCCCGCCGACCTGCCGCGCCGCCGGCGCGCCCTCGGGCAGTTGCCGGTTGTGTTTGGCCTGGGCGGATTGATAGCCGGAGGTGACGTTGCCGTCGACCCATTGGGCCTGATCGAGCAGGCGCAGGCATTCGCTGACCTGCTCGCCCGAGAGAATATCCGGAATTTGAATCAGCATGAGGGTTCTCCGCGCCCGGCGCGATCTTGCAAGCAGTTCATCAACAGCGCCGGGCCGATCCGGTCAGGCGCGCGCCAACGTCGCCAGACGCTCGCGCATTTGGGCCGCGACTTCGTGCAACAGCGGATGCGGCGATTCCTCCAGTCTGGCGACCAGATGTTCGAGATAGGCGGGCGTTGCGCTGGCCTGCGCCAGACGCAGCCAGTGCGCCGCTTCGTCGATCCGGCCGGCGTCGGTCAGTACCGAGGCGTAGCTGCACTGGCCGCGGAAATCGCCGCCTTCGGCCGAACGCCGGTACCAGTCCACGGCGGTGGCGAAGTCGGCTTCGACCTCCCAGCCCAGCTCGTAATACTGGCCGACGAAGTTCATCGAGCGCGCGTGGCCGAGCGCCGCGGCGCGCTGGAACCATTGCAGCGCCTGGGCGCGATCGCGCGCCACACCACGGCCGTTAGCCAGCATATGGGCGTAATTGTACATGGCCCAATCGAGCTCCAGGTCGGCGGCGCGCCGGTACCAGGTTGCGGCGTCGGCGAAATCGACGGCCGTGCCCCAGCCGTTTTCCAGGCAGCGGCCCACCATGTTCATGCCCATCGGCACGCCGGCGTCGGCGGCGCGCCTGAACCAGCGCAGCGCCTCGCGCGGATTGCGCTCGACGCGATCCCCATCCAGCAGCATCTGGCCCAGCACCAGCTGCGCGTAGTGGTTGTCCTCGCAGGCGGCGCGCCAAAGCACCTGCGCCGCCGCGGCCGGATCACTGTGCAGCAGCACGCCGACGAAGTTGGGCGAGAGCAGCTGCGGCGAATGGATGAGCGATTCGAAATTCATGGGTTTCCCGGTCGGACTCTCCGGCTTCTCCAAAATAAAAAAGCCGCCCGGCGAACCGGGCGGATGCTCGTTGCACGTCAGTACTTGAAGTTGAGCGCCATCGTCGCCGCACGTCCCGGCGCGATGTTAGCGTAGTGCGAGGCGTAGGCCTTGTCGTAGTAGGTTTTGTCCGTCAGGTTCTGGATGTTGAGTTGCAGGTCCAGATTCCGGTTGATCCTGTAGGTGGCCATGGCGTCGTAGCGGACATAGGACGGCACCCACTTGGTGTTGGCGGGGTTGCCATAGACCTTGTCGACGTAAAACGCGCCGCCGCCGATGCTCAGGTCGGGCAGGACCTGGTAGGTGGTCCACAGGCTGGCGCTTTTTCTCGGTGTATTCGGGATGTCGTTGCCGTCGTAAACGCCAGCCACAAAGTTGGGCGCCGCGCTCGTGCCGAGGTTCACGTTCCCGTAGTCCACGATTTCGCTCTTGAGATAACTGAAGCCACCGAATACCTGCCATTTGGCGGTGAGGCTGCCAGCAATGCCGAGCTCGAGTCCATCCACGCGTTGCTGGCCGCCAAGCTCGTACGTATTCGTATCGATCTGAATCCGGGCGTCGTATTTGTCGGTGCGGAACACCGCGGCGGTCAGCGCCAGTTTTTCATCCAGAACATCCCACTTGGTGCCGAGTTCCAGGGTGCGGAAACGTTCCGGCTTCAGCGTGTCCTTGGCCAGCCCGTTGGTTTCCGAACCTTCGCCCACCAGGTTGCCCGCCGGCACCGACGCGGTGCTGTAGCTCAGATAAACGCTGCCGTTGGTCGCCGGTTTGTAGATCACGCCGGCCTGCCAGTTCAGCAGATTGTCGTCGCGCTTGAAGTGGTCGCGCACGCCGGCAGTGGTGGCGCCGATGCTGCTGAGATAGTCGGTGGAATATTTATCGAAACGCGCCCCGAGATTGAGCGACCATTGCTGGTTCAGGTCCATCGTGTCGAAGAAATAAAGCGATTTGGTTGTGGTCTTGTAGTTTTTCGGATTGTGGGTGCGCACCGCCGTGCCGTTCCACGGATCGTGCGCGTTCGGGTTTTCGAGGGTGGTGCAGTAATAGTTGTCCACGGCCGACGGCGGGCAGTTCTGCACGGCCGAGTTGGCCGGCGTGATGGTGTAGCCGTCCTGCTCGTTTTCTTCCCGGGACAGTTCCAGGCCGGCGGAGAAGCTGTGCTTGATCGATCCGGTCTCGAAGGTGCCGAACACATCGGTCTGGTTGGCGATGCTGTCGCTATCCGAATAGCGGCTGTTCGGGCGGCGGAAAATGGTGCCGCCGATATGGCTGCCGGTGGTCGGCAGTAGCCAGTTGCCCTTGCTGTCGTCCGGCTGGGTCCAGATGTAATCCTGGGTGGAACGGCCGTAGCGCGTCTGGTTGCGCAGGGTGATGGCATCGGTCAGGTCGTTTTCGATGGCGACCGTGGTGATGTCCGCGGTGGTTTTGCGGAAGTCGCGTTTGATCAGGCCGTAGTAGGTGTCGCGGTCGACATGGATCGGGCTGCCGTTGCCGTTGTAGTGGGCGTTGGAGGTGGTCGCCCCGAACGGGTTGTTGTACGGAATGCCGGTGTCGGGCAGATCGTCCGATTGCATGTGGTAGTAGCTGATCGTGGTGCGGGTGGAGGTGCCCAGGCCCAGGGTCAGCGAGGGCGCCACGCCCCAGCGGTCGACATTGGCCTCGTCGCGGCCGGCGATGTCGGATTTGTGTTTCATCAGATTCAGGCGGACAGCGGTGGTGTCCGAGGTGCGGTAGTTGCCGTCCAGCGTATAGCGCTGGTAGTTGTCGGTGCCGAGGCCGACGCTGCCGGCGAGGAAGTTCTCGGCCTTGGGCGCCTTGCTCACCAGGTTGATACCGCCGCCGCCGGCGCCGCGGCCGTTGAAGGCGCCGCCCGATCCCTTGGAGACTTCCACCGATTCCAGATCGAAAATCTCGCGGGATTGCGAGCCGATGTCGCGCATGCCGTCGATGAAGATGCTGCCCTGGGAGTCGAAGCCGCGGATGAAGGGGCGATCGCCCACCGGGTTGCCGCCTTCGCCGGCGCCCATGGTGATGCCCGGGGTGGTGCGCAGGGCATCGGTCAGCGTGGTGGAGGCGGTCTGTTGGATCACCTGGGCGGAGATGACCGTGATCGATTTCGGCGTGTCCAGCAGAGGAGCTGTGTATTTCGGCGATACCGGCTCGACCTTGTAACCGTCTTCGGCCTGGCCTTTGACGCGAACCTTGGACAATACAGTGTCTTTCTCTTTGTCGCTCTTGGCGTCTGTCGTTTCAGACCGGGCCTGCGAGGGCAGGGCGGCAAGGGCGATGCTCACGGCGGTGGCCAGGGCCCGGTAACGGGGGAATTTCATTGTATTTTTGGCGTGTTGCTCGGACATGGAAAAGTTCCCGCAAATCTTCAAATAAGAATAAATCTTATTATCTCTCTCGGATGAGATCAATTAAAATTTGATAATAATTCTCATTCATTGGCGGTGGGCAGGTTGGATAAGCCCTGCTTGACGCAGCGGAATGAAGGACGGTAGGCTCCGGCGAATAGTAAACACGAGTGTTGTTTTGTGGGGCGATGCGCGTCGGGGTGGCATCGCCAGTGCTGGGAGCGTCGTTCGGAGAGGGTCTTGCCGCCCCATATCTGGCGACGGTATTTCTGGTATTCAATCCGATAATAATGCAGCCCGAAAGCCGGTGGCGTTCAATGAGAAGCGGGCGGAAAAGAGGATGACGGGATGTCGTTTTTTTACCCCGGAGGCAAATGGCGGTTTCACGAACATCGGTCGCCCTTCCGTTTTTTCGATCCGCTGAATTCACTGTTGAACCCGACCACGTCGTGTCAGAGGTCGTTGCGGCAGCGCCGCCTTCAGCGGGACGTTGCCAATATGAGAAGGGATGTCCGTACCTGGCGGATCGGTAAAACCATCGGCATCGAGCCGCTATGGTTTCCTCAGCCCGGTCTACGGCGTGTTGCATTCAGCGGCTGCCCGTCTGTTCAAGCCGAAATGAAAAAACGGAAATAATCCGCGCAAGCGTTGAGGAATCGCCAATGGAAGACAAAAACAAGAAGATGCCGCTGTGGGTGCTGCTGGCCTTTTCGAATATCAAGCAGCGCCGCGGCGCCCTGTGGCTGATCGGCGCCAGCGCCGTGTTCACCCTGTACTGCATTCCAGTGGCGAAGTATTTCCACGATCTGCCCTGGCTCGAAAAAGTGTTCCTGATCGAGGATTGGAGCTGGTTCGCCGCGATGCTGGCGATCACGGCCTGGTATTGGCTCAGCCTGAAATGGATCGACAACAACGATTTCTGGGCCGAGCTGGGCAAACGCTGAGGCGCGTTTTTCAGCCCTGGCGCTCCGGCGCCGGGAACAGACGCCGGAACTGCTCCAGGGCCTGCGGATTGGCCAGGGCCTCGAGGTTGTTCACCGGCTCGCCGTGGATCACCTGGGTCACCGCGATCTCCACGTTCTTGCCGGTCAGCGTCTTCGGAATGTCATCCACCTGAAGGATCAGCTCCGGCACGTGGCGCGGCGTGGCGTTGGCGCGGATCATCTGCTTGATTTCGCGGATCAGGGCGTCGTCGAGCTGCAACCCCGCGCGCAATTGCACGAACAACACCACCCGCACATCGCCGTTGTGGCGCTGGCCGACGCACAGGCTGTCGGCGACGGCGGCGATTTTCTCCACCTGCCGGTAGATTTCCGCGGTGCCGATGCGCACGCCGCCGGGGTTCAGGGTGGCGTCCGAGCGGCCGTGGATGATCAGACCGTCCTGCGCGGTGATTTCCGCGTAATCGCCGTGGGCCCAGACACCGGGAAAACGGGCGAAATAAGCCTGCCGGAAACGCTCGCCGTCGGCATCGTTCCAGAAGCCCAGCGGCGTGCTCGGAAACGGCCGCGTGCACACCAGTTCGCCCTTGCGGCCGCGCAGCGCGTGGCCGTTTTCATCCCACACCTCCACCGCCATGCCGAGGCCGATGCACTGCAATTGACCCTCATGGACCGGCAGGGTCGGGTTGCCGAGGGCGAAGCAGCTGATGATGTCGGTGCCGCCGGAGATGGAACTCAGGCACAGATCGCGTTTGATGTTCGCGTAGACGAATTGAAAACCCGATTCGGTCAGCGGCGAGCCGGTGGACAACAGCGTTTTCAGAGGCTCCAGCGCGTAGTGCCGGTTCGGCGCGAAGCCGGCTCCACTCAGCGCGGCGATGTATTTCGCGCTGGTGCCGAACACGCTGACCCGCTCGCGCTCGGCGATCTCCCACAACGCGCCCGGCCCCGGGAAAAACGGCGAGCCGTCGAACAGCAACAGCGTGGCGCCGCAGGAAAGTCCCGACACCAGCCAGTTCCACATCATCCAGCCGCAGGTAGTGAAATAGAACAGCACATCGTCGGCGTGCAGATCGACGTGCAGGCGATGTTCCTTGGCGTGTTGCAGCAGCGTGCCGCCGGCGCCGTGCACGATGCACTTGGGTTTGCCGGTGGTGCCGGAGGAATAGAGGATATACAGCGGATGATCGAAGGGCAGGCGGGTGAATTGCAGCGGCCGGCCCGCGCCCTGGCGCAGCGCCTGCGGAAAATCGACGGTATTTTCGAGCGTATTGTCGAGGCCGAGCACCGGTACCAGCACCAGTTGCGGCCGGCCCGGCAGCGCCGCCTGCAGCTGTGCGACCTTGGCGCGGATATCGAAGGTCCTGCCGCCGTAGTGATAACCATCGCAGGCCACCACCACCCTGGGTTCGGCCTGGCCGAAGCGATCCATGATGCCGCTGAAACCGAAATCGGGGGAGCAGGAGGTCCAGATGCCGCCGAGGCTGGCGGTGGCCAGCATGGCGACAACGGCGGCGCCGGTGTTGGGCAATAATCCCGCCACCCGATCGCCGCTCTGCACGCCCCACTGCCGCAGGCAATGGGCGAAGGCCGCGACCTGTTCGCGCAGCTGCGCGTAGCTGAGCACTTCCCGGGCGCCGTTTTCCAGATAGCCGATCAGCGCCGGCTGGTCGTCGGCGCGTCGCAGCAGGTTTTCCGCGAAATTCAGCCGGGCGCCTTCGAACCAGCGCGCGCCGGGAAAACGCTCGGCATCCTGCAACGCCGGCGCCTGCCCGCGCTCGCCGACGATGTCGCAAAACTCCCACACCGCCGGCCAGAAATCCTGCGGCTGAGCCACCGACCAGGCGTGCAGTGCGGCGTAATTGTCGAAGCGCAGGCCGTGGCGCGCCTCCAGCAGGCGTTGGAAGCGGGTGATGGCGGCGTGTTCGACGCGCTCGGGCGAAGGCCGCCACAGCGGCTGTAACGGGGCGTTCATGGCGATGGCTCCAAGGCGGATTTCTTATTGTGGCGACGCGCGCGCTGCGCGCAAGGCGCTGTCATTCACCCAGCGGTATTTTCTCCTCGGCCGGCGCGTCGGGTTCGGGCTTGGGAATTTTCCGAAACAGGAGCAGCAGCGGCGCGGTCACCAGCACCATCCAGTGCATCAGTGAAAAGTCCATGAAATAGGCCATGGCCGCCGCCTGCCGGCTCAGTTCGCCGTCGATGGCGAGGGCGCCGGCGGTGGTGCTCCAATCCCACTGCGGCGGCAGCCAGGGTTGTTGCAGGGCGTCGCGGAACGGCGTCAGCGATTCACCGAGCTGGGCGTGAATGACCTGGGTATTCTGCGCCAGCAAGGTGGTGACCAGGGAAATGAACAGGCTGCCACTGATATTGCGCAGCAGGTTGTACATCGCCGAACCCTCGGTGCGGTAGCGCCGGTCCAGGGTGGAGAACAGCAGGATGTTGGTCGGCACCATGGTGAAGCCCAGGCCCAGGCCCTGGAAAAAACCGGTGCTGACGATGTGGCTGCTGTCCACGTCCAGGGTGAAGTTCGCCATGTCGGACAGCGCCCAGGCGGTCAGCAGGATGCCGCACAACAAGAGCCAGCGCGGATCGATGCGTGTTGCCAGGCGCGGCGTCAGCATCATCGCGATCAGGGTGCCGACGCCGCGCGGCGCCATCATGATGCCGGAGGTCAGCACCGGAATGCCGAGCAGGCTTTGCAAAAACAACGGCAGCAACGCCATCGTTCCCATCAGGGTCGAGGAGGCGAAGAAATTGAAGATCAGGCCGGAAACGAAGTTGCGGTCGCGAAACAGCGCCGGCTCCACGAACGGCTCGCGGGCGGTAAACATGTGCACCAGGAACAGATAAATGCACAGCCCGGCCACGATCAGTTCGGTGGTGATTTCGGTGGAGTCGAACCAGTTCAGCGACTGGCCGCGATCCAGCGCCAGTTGCAGCGCGCCGATGCCGATGCTGAGCAGGCCGAAGCCGAACAGATCGAAATTGCGCTGTTCGTCGCGCGGGCTTTCGCGCATGAAAAAGAGCATGCCCGCCAGCGCGATCAGCCCGAGCGGCAGGTTGATGTAGAACACCCAGCGCCAGCTGTAGAAATCGGTGAGCAAACCGCCCAGCGTCGGCCCGATGATCGGCCCGAACATGACGCCGAAACCGAAAATCGCCATGGCCTTGCCGCGCTCCTTGTCGGTGTAAAGATCGAGCAGCACGGCCTGGATGATCGGCATCAGCGGCGCGCCGAAGGCGCCCTGCATGAAGCGGAAGCACACCATCTGCATCAGCGAGGTGGCGGCGCCGCACAGCGCCGAGGCCAGGATGAAACCGGCGCTGCACACCAGCAGCACGGTCTTGCGGCCGAAGCGGTTGGCGAAGTAGGCGCTCGGCGGCGTCATGATGGCGGAGGCCAGGATGTAGGACGTGAGCACCCAGGCGATCTGATCCTGCGTCGCCGAAACGCTGCCCTGGATATGCGGCAGGGCAACGTTGGCGATGGTGCTGTCCAGCGTCTGCATCAGGGCCGCCATGGTGATGGCGATGGTCACCAGCAGACGGTGTCGGTTCGGCTGTGCCGGTGTCGCGTGGGCAGTGCTCATCGCAAACTCAGCGGTCGGACAGATGCAGCAGTTTCGCCAGCGTGTGGTGCGCGCCGGTATCGATTTCCACCGCGGTGGTCATGCCCACCCGCAGCGGCGGATCGCCGGCGACGGGGTTGATGGCGATGCGCACCGGAATGCGCTGCACCACTTTCACCCAGTTGCCGGAGGCGTTTTGCGGCGGCAGCACCGAAAACTCGGCGCCGGTGGCCTGCGCGATGCTCTGCACGGTGCCGTGCCACTGCCGGCCGCCATAGGTGTCGACGCGGATTTTCACCGGCTGGCCGGGGCGCACGTTGGCGAGGTCGGTTTCCATGAAATTCGCTTCGATCCAGATGTCGGAACTGGCGATCACGCTCATCACCGCGCCGCCGGCGCCGACGTACTGGCCGAGCTGCGGCACCTTGCTGGCGGTGCCGGCGAAGGGCGCGGTGACCACGGTGTGCTGGAGGTTGAGTGCGGCGTTGTCGCGGCTGGCCTTGGCCTCCAGGTAGTTCGGATGCTGTTCCGGTGGGATATCGGCGTTGCCGGACAATTGCGCCAGGGTCTGCGCCTGCTCCTGCTCGAGCATGGCGATCTGTTCGCGCGCGGTATCGAGATTGTGCTGGGCCTCGTCCAGCTTCACCTGCGGCGTCAGCTTGCGCTGCGCCAGCTGGGACTGGCGGTTGAGTTCGCGCGCGGCGAAATCGAGGTTCAATTTCGCCAGCCGCAGCTGTTCGCGTTTCTGGCGGTAGCTGGCCTTGCGGCCCTCGATGTCCGAACGCACGCCGCGCAATTGCGCCTCGGCCTGCTCCAGGGCGATGCGAAACGGCTGCGGATCGATGCGAAACAGCTCCTGGCCCTGGCTCACCGCCTGGTTCTCGTGGACCGCGATGGCGCTGATCGGGCCCGACACCTGGGCGCTGATGGTGACCTTGTTGGCCTTGACGTAGGCGTTGTCGGTTTCCACGTAGCGGCCGCTGCCGAAATACAGCCCGGCCGCGACCAGCAGCGCCACCACCGGTCCCACGGCGAACAGCACCATGCGCAGGCGGCGTTTGTCCTGTCTGTCGGGTTCACCCGGCTGTTCGGGGCCGCCGAGCACTACCTCGGCGGTCTGGGGTTCGGCGCGGTCCGCGCGCGCGGTGACAAGTTTCTGTTGTTGCATGGGGTCTGGCTCGTTCAGTGGGCGGCCCGCTCGATGGCGGCATCCGCGTGCAAAAGGTTGGTTTTGATTTTTTCCAGCAGGGTCAGCAACTGCTCGAATTCGGCCTCGGACATATCGGCGCAGGTGTCGTCGTGCACCGCCGCGGCGGCGTCGCGCAATTCGCTGAGGATCGGCTCGGCCTTGGGCGTGAGATACAACTGCACCGCGCGCCGGTCGTTGGGATCGGGGCGGCGCTCGACCCAGCCGCCGATCTCGAGCCGGTCGATCAGCCGCGCCAGCGAAATGGGCTGGATTTCCAGCACCTCGGCCAGCGCGGCCTGCTTGATGCCTTCGCGCTTGCGCAGGTACACGATGGCCTGCCATTGGGTCTGGGTGAGACCGAAGTGGCGCAGCCGGCGATTGAAATTGCGACGCAGCAGCCGGGAGATATCGCCGAGCAGCGCGCCGAAACTGCGTTGCGGATCGAAAATCGGGGAGGGCATGGAGGTAACGTCTGTGTAAGGAATGTGCTTATTATAAGCCTGCTTATGATTCTGTAAAGCGGCGGATCGTGAAAAACGGGTACGCAACTGTACCTATTCCGATACCGGGATCATGACCGGTTTGGGGGACTCCGGGTTTCGGCGCGCGGAGGTGTTGGGCCTGGTCCGGAGGCTTAAAAAAAACCGCTCCGTGTCGATGCGGTCTTATGCGCAAAGCATCCTTAGCGATCCGGGCCCCGCAGGGAATAATTGCAGGCATCGTCGTGTCTGTTCCGAGGAGCCGGATATGCTGGAGTTGCGCAGGGCGAGCGACCGCGGCGTGGCCGAGGCCGGATGGTTGCATTCCCGTCACACGTTTTCCTTCGGCCGCTACTACGATCCGTTTCAACAGGGTTTTTCCGATCTGCGCGTGATCAACGACGACGTGGTCGATGCCGGCATGGGTTTCGGCATGCACGCGCACCACGAGATGGAAATCTTTTCCTATGTGCTGGAGGGCGCGCTGGCCCACAAGGATTCGATGGGCACAGGCTCCATCATTCATCCGGGCGACGTGCAGATGATGAGCGCCGGCAGCGGCGTGCAGCACAGCGAGTTCAATCCCTCCAAATCCGAACCCGTGCATTTTCTGCAAATCTGGATCGTGCCGAATCGCAAATCGGTGCCGCCGCGTTATCAGCAGAAACATTTTTCCGATGATGAAAAACGCGCTCGCCTGCGCCTGATCATTTCCCCCAATGGCGAGCTGGATTCACTGTCGGTGTATCAGGACGTGCGTGTTTATGCGGGATTGTTCGACGGCGAGGACAGCGCGCTGTTCAGCCTCGATCCGCACCGTTACGCCTACGTGCACGTGGCGCGGGGCAGCGTGCACATCAACGGCGTGCATTTCGACGGCGGCGACGGCGCGCGGCTGAGGGCGGAAAAAAAGCTGCGCTTCGAGCTGGGACAGGATGCCGAGGTGTTGCTGTTCGATCTGCGGGCGCGGGAAAAGCCGCAGTTGTAGTTTGTGTCGTTTGTATGTCCAGCTTCTATGGAATCCCGCGATCCGGTGTTTTCCGGGGGCGAGCTTCAATGGCATCGACGGGCTGCAAGGAAAAACGAGACGGAGCGGATCACGAAACATGGGGAAGGGGCACGGCTCCTGGCACGAAACTTCGGAGCGTGGCGCACGGTCCCCCTGCATTCCGGGACACGCCGCGAGTACATCCTTGTAGGCTCGACAGTGGCCATCCCTGGGCACTGACGGTCCCGGAATGCAGGGGGACCGCACGCCTGCAAAGCTCCACGCGAGATTCATTCAGAAAAAACAAATGCAGGGTAGAGGATTTTTTATTCGGGATCTGACTCGGGACTAGACACCTTGCAAAGTTGGAGCGAGTTTCGTTGCATAAACGAATTGCAGGAAAAACATGATGGAGCGGACCACGAAACTCGAAGGAGACGCGCCCCTTCCCTCTCCGGGACCGTGAGCGGCCAGGATGGCCGCTCCCGAGCCCCGCAGGATGCGTGCTGTTTGGCGTGTCCCGGAGAGGGAAGGGGCGCGGCTTCCGGCACGAAAACAGCCTGGACCCTGGAACTTTGGAAACGCTCCCAACCCGCGAAAAAAGAACAATACCGCAACGGCGGGACACCAGAACCTGTGCGGGAGCGCCTACCGTTTCCCCTGCCCGATACGTTCGCGCTTGACGGTGATGCCGGCCTGCTCCCGATCCCACACCTCGCCGTCCAGGCCCATTTCCCGCAGCAGATGCTTCTGCACTTTTTGCGTCGGCGTTTTCGGCAGTTCCGGTACGAAGCGCAGATAACGCGGCACCATGAAATGCGCCATGCGCGGAATCAGGAAGTGAATCAATTCCGCCGGCTCCAGCGTTTCTCCCGCGCACAGCGCCACCGCCACCAGCACCTCGTCCTCGCCGCCTTCGCAGGGCACGGCCAGCGCCGCCGCTTCCTTCACCTTGGGATGCGCCGCCACCTCCGATTCGATTTCGAAGGAGGAAATATTTTCGCCGCGCCGGCGGATCGAGTCCTTCAACCGGTCGACGAAATAAAATTCACCGTGCTCGTCCCTGCGGAACGCGTCGCCGGTGTGGAACCAGCCGTTGCGCCAGGCGCGGGCGGTGGCTTCCGGCTCGTTGTTGTAGCCGCTGTTCAAGGCCCAGGGGCAATCGCTGCGCACCACCAGTTCACCGACCGCGCCCACCGGCACTTCGCAATCATTGGCGTCGACGATGCGCGCTTCGATGCCCGGCCGCGGCCGGCCGGCGGCGCCCAGCGCGGTGGGATTGCGCTGCGAGCGCAGCGGCATCGATACCTCGGTCATGTTGAAATGCGTGTAGATATCGCTGCCGAAACGCTCGCGGAAAGCCGGCGCCAATTCGTTGAAGGGCACGATGGTGACGCAGCGCAGCGAATGGTCGCGCTCGCCGGGCCGCTCGGGCTGGCGCAGCAGAAAACCCACCATCGCGCCCAGCAGGATTGCGGTGGTGCTGTGGGTGGCGCGCACCGTATCCCAGAACGTGGCGGTGTCGAATTGCGGCATGACGGCGATGGCGCCGCCCAGCGTCAGCATGTGGCACACCGGCATGATGCCGCCGACGTGGAACAGCGGCAGCGTCACCAGAAAACGGTCCGCAGCGTTGAGATCGAGAAACGACGAGGTCATCGAATACCAGTGCATGTAGGACGACAGCACGCCCTTCGACGGCCCGGTGGTGCCGGAGGTGTAGATGATCGCCTGCGTGTCCCAGGGCGCGATCGGGCGCGCCAGCGCGGGCAGGCTGGCATCGTCGCTGTCGAGCGCCGTCGCATCGAGGGTCTGCAGCGCGGCAATCGCCGTCGAGGCCGCACCGCCGAGCACCACCACCTGCCGCAGCGCCGCCGGCGCCACGTCCGCCAGCCGGGCGTGCAGGTCGGCGTGCGCGACCAGCAGCCGCGCATCGGAATTCTTGATCACGTGTTCCAGCAACCGGCCCCGGTACGCCAGATTGATCGGCACGTAAACCGCGCCCAGGTAATTGAGCGCGAACCACAGCCGCAGCGCGTCGGGGCCGTTGGGCAGCCAGCTCAGCACGCGATCGTCCTGGCCGACGCCGAGCCTTCGCAGGGCGTTGGCGGTGCGCAGCACCTGTTCGCGGGTTTCCAGGTAGGTCCAGGTAGTGCCGTTGGCCTGCGTCAAAAAGACCTGGCCGGGGCGTTCGCGGGCCTGGCGTTCCAGCACATCGCGCAACACGCAATGGTCGACGGGCGGCATCCGGGGATCGGGGGCAGGGTGCACGAACAATTCCTCGTTATCGGGATTATTGGGAACAGTTGGGGCGGCGGGCGCGGGCGGCCCGCAGTGACGCCGCCGTATTCTAGTCGGGGCATCGGCCAAAAAAACATTCGATCGGGTGGTGTGGCGATCGCGCCGCGCATCGTTTTCCAGTCAATGGCGCGGCCCGAACAGGCGCGGTCGCGCGCGGCGCCGGCATCGGGTGGACATGGAACGCTTGTCGGATACAAGTTTTTTTTCGCGGCTCATATCGTCCGGGTTGCGGATTCCCCATGCTTGCGGACGGCGTATGATGACGATCGGCGCCCCGGGACCCAGAAGCACGACCCTGTTCGACCTTTCCCGGGTATTTCATCAATAAAATCGGAAGAAGAGGTTTGCTATGAGTCGACTGAGCGGTAAGGTCGCCATCGTCACCGGCGGTGCGCGCGGCATGGGCGAGGCGACGGTGCGCCTGTTCATCGAGCACGGCGCCAAGGTGGTGATCGGCGATGTGCTGGACGAGGCGGGCGAGGCCCTGGCCAAGGCGCTGGGCGCCAACGCGGCCTTCGTGCATCTGGATGTCACCCGCAAGGCGGACTGGCTGAAGGCGGTGGCCCGGGCCCAGGAATTCGGCCCGCTGAACGTGCTGGTCAACAATGCCGGCATCGTGCACATGGCGTCGATCACGGACACCACCGAGGACGATTACCTGCGCATCATCAAGATCAACCAGATCGGCACCTTCCTCGGCATCCAGTCGGTGATCGAACCGATGAAGGCGGCCAAGGGCGGCTCCATCGTCAACATTTCCTCGATCGACGGCCTGCAGTCGAAGAACGGCCTGTCGGCCTATTCGTCCACCAAGTGGGCGGTGCGTGGCCTGACCAAAAGCGCGGCGCTGGAACTCGGCCAGTACGGCATCCGCGTCAACAGCGTGCACCCGGGCGGCATCTTCACCGTCATGGGCGGCAAGATGAGCGAGGACGCGGACCCGGCCAGCATGGACCCGTTCTACAGCCACCACGCCATTCCGCGCGTGGGCCTGCCGCACGAGGTGGCCTACGTGACCTTGTTCCTGGCCACCGACGAAGCCTCCTACAGCACCGGTTCGGAATTCGTCGCCGACGGCGGCTGGCACGCGGGCATGCGCCAGGACATGCTGCCCAGCTCCTGATCCCGCTGTGGCTGCGCGAAAAATGCCGGCTTGCATGCCGGCATTTTTTTTGCGCCGGCGGACCTGCGGGGCGGGCGTTGAAAAAAGGGCGCGCGGGCGCCCGGCCAAGGCTTGGCAAGAGCCGGCGCTGAACCGGGAGGTAAAACAGCGCCGGTGGATGGGCTCAGTACTCGTAGGTGAGGTCGACGCCGTAGCTGGGCGGCTCCGACCAGGCGATGGCGCCGTTGGTGTAGCCGGCGGCAACCACCGTGGTCGGGTTCTGCTGGAACGGCACGGCGACGCCGCCGAGTGCGATTTCGCTCTGGTGGTACTGCTTGTTGCCGATGTTCTTGCCCCACAGGCTGATCCTGGCGCGATCGCCGTGCGGCAGCTCGAAGGCCGCGCTCAGGCGCGCGTCGAGCACGCCCCGGGCCGCCAGCAGCAGGTGGCTGCGACCGGGCACGGCCGGTCCGCCGGCGGGGTTCTCGTACACCTGATCCTGCCAGCGGTAGTCCAGGTGCGCGGACAGGTCGCCGCCGTTGAAGCGGAACAAGGTGTAGTCGCCGCCGAGGTTGAGGGAGTGCCGGGGCGCGAACGGCATGACGAACAGATCCTTGATGTTGTCGCCGACGTGGTAGGGCGAGGCCGGGTTGCCGGCCTGGTCGAGCACCGTGTTGGGAATGACGTCGACGCGGTCGACGACGGGGTGCAGGTAGGTGTAATCGAGGTTCAGGGTGAGGTCCTCGGCCGGCACCACCATCAACCCGACCTCCACGCCCTTGATGCTGGAGCGGCCGGCGTTGTAGACCTGGGTCACCGCGCGGTTGGCGGGGTCGGCCGGGAACACCAGCTGCATGTCTTTCAGCTTGCTGGCGAAGGCGGCGATGTTCAGGCGCACGCGCTGGTCGAACCAGTAGGATTTCAGGCCCAGCTCGTAGCTGGTGATGTCCTCCGGCGCGAAGGTCTGATTGAACTTGCCCGGCGGGCCCTGTTCGTAGGAGCCGCCGGCGCGATAGCCGGTGGACACCTTGGCGTAGGTGCTGACATCGCTGGTCCACTGGTAATTCACCGTGAACGACGGGTTGAAGCGGCTGAAGCGCTGGTCGTTGGCGGCGCCGGTCGCCGCGCCGTTCTCCAGCACCGCGCCGTTGACCGCGCGCACCCGCTGCGCCGAGCGTTTATCGCGGGTGTAACGCGCGCCCAGGGTCAGGCCGAGGTTGCCGTCGAGCACATCCGGCGTCCAGGTGATCTGGCCGAAGGCCGCCTGGGATTCGGCGTCCGCGGTCACCGCGGTGTTGGTGAGGTTGGTGCCCTGGAGGCTGACGGTGGCGTGCGAACCGCCCTCCTTGAAGTAGTACAGGCCGCCCACGTAATTGATGCGGTCGTCCAGCGCGTGGCCGATGAACTGGAATTCCTGCGAAAACTGGTGCGCGCCGAACGGCTCTTCCGAGGTCGAGAAGATGCCGAAGGATTCGGCGAAGTCCTGGTAGGCATCGGCGTCCAGCGTGCGGTATCCGGTCAGCGACTTGATGGTCAGCTGCTCGTTCACGTCCCAGCTCAGGGTCAGGCCGTGGCCCTCGAAATCCGAGGTGCTGAGCTTGAGGTCCACCGGGCGATAGGTGCGGCGCGGCGGATTGTCGGCCTGCGGATAACGGTAGGCGACGCCGCCGACGGTATAGGTGCGGCCGGCCAGCGACGGGTTGACGAAGTAGGTCGGCGTCGAATCCAGGTTGCCCTTTTCCATGAAGTAATCGACGGCGAAGGCGTCCGATACGTCCCAGTGCAGCTGGAAGCGGCCGGCGCGCTGCCGCTCCTCGCCGTAGTCGTGGCTGCTGCCGGCGTTCTTGACGTAGCCGTCGATCGAGCTTTTCAGCAAGGTCAGCTTGGTGGCGATGCCGCCCCAGCGCGGCAGGTTGACGGTGGTCAGGCTGCGCAGCAGGTTGCGGCTGCCGAAGCTCAAGGTCTGCCTGAAACCGAATTCACCGGTCGGCTGGCGGCTGATCAGGTTGATGGCGCCGCCGGTGGTGTTGCGTCCGTACAGCGTGCCCTGCGGGCCGCGCAGCACTTCGATATGGTCCAGGTCCGCCAGATCGAAGGTCGAGGACTGGGCGCGCGCCAGATAAAAACCATCCTGGTACAGGCCGACCGAACCGTTGCTGGTGATCGACGACGGATTGCCCTCACCCTGGCCGCGCATGTACAGGATCAGCGTGTTCGATGAATTGGGAAACGGCCGGAAGGAAATGCTCGGCGTGCTCTTGGCGATGCCCTCGTAGCTGGTGATGCCTTTTTTCTCCAGTTCGGCGCCGGTCATGGCCGAGATCGCCAACGGAATCTCCTGGATGTTTTCCTCGTGTTTCTGCGCGGTGACGATGACTTCCTCGACCCGGCCGCCGTCGGCGAGCGCCGCCAGGGGCAGGGTCGCGAGGCAGGCGCCGATGGCGGCCAGCCGTGTGCGTTGCGATGCGTGATTCATGATGACCCTCGTTTATTGTTATCAAGAATTCCGGGCGGCGTTTTCCCCTCCCTGCGATGCGCGCAGCCATCTCTGGCGGACGGCCTGAAAGGAGCCGCCCGCCGCGTTTTTTTTAGTCGATGGGGCTGGTGTAGGGGCTGACCAGCTGTTCGTGCAGGATGATCTTGTTGCGGCGCGCGTAGTCGTCCCATAACGCCACCAGCGCCTTGAACCGCTCCGGCTGCTGCGCGGACAGGTCGTGGCGCTCGCCCGGGTCCTGTTGCAGGTTGTAAAGCTCCCAGCGGCCCGAGCCGTTGGGCTGGCTGGCCCAGGTGATTTTCCAGTCGCCCTGGCGCAGCGCGCGCTGTCCGAACAGCTCCCAGCCGATGGCCTCGTCGGCGGCGTGGACGGTTTCGCTGCGGCCGGCCAGGAACGGCAGCAGCGAGCTGCCCTGCATGGGCTCGACCTCGCGGCCCTGGTAGCGGTTGCCGGGGTGGCGGGTGCCGGCCAGCTCCAGCAGCGTCGGCATGATGTCCATGACGCTGGCGAAGGCGCCGCTGGTCCGGCCCTGACGGGCAAAGCCGGGGTAGCGGATGATGGCCGGCACCAGGATGCCGCCCTCGGTGGCGTTGGATTTGTACAACCGGCTCGGCGCCATCGCCGCCTGGGCCCAGTGCGGTCCGTAGGAATTGGTCGAATCGGGGCCGCCGATGCGCTCGTACGGGGTGAGCGGAATCCTGATGCCGGTGACGGCCTCGATCTCGTGGGCGGCGTTGCCGCCCTCGGCGCCGTTGTCGGAGAAAAAGATCACCACGGTATTGTCGAGCTCGCCGTTCTTGCGCAGATCGTCGAGCACCCGGCCGATGTTCCAGTCCATGCGCTCGACCATGGCCGCGTACACTTCCATCTTGCGCGCCTCATAGCGCTTCTGTTCCGGGCTCAGCGTGTTCCAGTCGACCAGCGTGGCCGGCGCCTCGAGCTGGGCATTGGCCGGCAGCAGGCCCAGCTGCTTCTGGCGCTCCAGGCGCTCGCGCCGCAGCACGTTCCAGCCGGCATCGTAGCGGCCCTTGTATTTGGCGATGTCCTCGGGCCAGGCCTGAAGCGGCCAGTGCGGCGCGGTGAAGGGCAGGTAGGCGAAGAACGGCCGCGCGCGGTGGCTGCCAGCGCCCGGGCCGGCGCTGCGGCCGGCCTTGAGGAAACCGAGCAGGCGCTCGGCGAAGTAATCGGACGAGTAGTAGTTTTTCGGCAGGCTGGTCACCGGCCGGCCGTTGTCGGTGTAGGCGAAGCGGGTGATTTTCTTGTCCCCGCCCGGCGACTGGATCAGGCCGAAGTGGTTGTTGCCGGCCGGCAGCGAGGCGAAGGAGTGCTCGAAGCCGCGTCGCACCGGGTCCTGGTCGGGTTCCACGCCGAGGTGCCACTTGCCGCTGATGATGGTTTCGTAACCGGCGTCGCGCAGCAGCTCCGGCAGGGCGGCCACGCGTTTGCTCAGATAACCCTCGTAACCGGGCTGGCCGGCCTGGTCCGGCGTGCGCAACTCGATCATGTTGGCCAGGCCCGCCGGGTGGTTGTCCATGCCGGACATCAACATGGCGCGGCTCGGCGAGCAGGCCGCGGCGGTGTGGAACTGGGTCATGCGCAGGC
>Ga0164243_10004498_pt1 | contig 21821 bp, 20 predicted proteins | sample OricompcompostOP_FD_108781 | JGI IMG/M metagenome (GOLD analysis project Ga0164243, IMG submission 108781) | Organic Plus compost microbial communities from Emeryville, California, USA - Original compost - Organic plus compost (OP) | ecosystem: Engineered > Solid waste > Mixed feedstock >...
CGAGGCAATCGGGCCGTGCGGGCGCCTCAAAGCCGAGTGGAGCGGAGGCTGAAGGGAGGCCCGAAGGGGCCGGACGAAGCGAGCGAACACGATGTCCGGCGCCCGCGCGCCGGACCGGCTTTGCGAAGCCCGCACGGCCCGATTGCCTCGGCTCGACGTCCAATAAGCACGCCCACGTCGCCCACACCTAGACGTCTGACAAAACCCGCAAAGAAACAACTCCGCTGTATCTCTATCCCTGCAAATGCCGTTAACGCCCCGCCGTTTCCAACAACGCCCTGCGTGCCTCGGCATATTCATGGGCCAATTGCTCTACCAATGCATGGGTAGGCAAGATCTCTTGCACCGCTCCCACGCCTTGGCCCGCGCTCCAGACATCCTTCCACGCCTTCGGCCGTGTCGTCTTGTCCATATTGACCGCGTTACTGTCCTTGCTATTGAGCTGTTCCGCATCCAGCCCCGCAGCTGAAATACTGGGGATCAGATAGTTCGCCGGCACACCAGAAAAAAACGGCGTATACAACACATCATCAATCGTCGCCTGCAACACCATTTCTCGATAGCGGTCTGGCGCCAGCGATTCATTGGTCGCAATAAAGCGTGTGCCCATATACGCTAGATCACATCCCAATGCCTGCGCAGCCAGCACATCCTTCCCGTGGCTGATGCACCCGGACAGCACCAAAGGCCCGTCGTAAAACGACCGGATTTCGTTGACCAGCGCGATGGGGTTGAGCGTGCCTGCATGCCCACCCGCACCTGCCGCCACGAGAATCAAGCCGTCCACGCCGGCATCCAGCGCGCGCCGTGCGTGACGAACCGTCGTCACATCATGAAAAACCAGGCCCCCGTACGGATGCACCGCTTGCACCACTGCATCGGGCGCATGTAGAGACGTGATGATCAACGGTACGCGGTGCGCCACGCATGTTTGCAGATCCGCCTGCCAGCGCGCGTTCGTAGGGTGCACGATCAGATTGACACCATAGGGCGCGATCACGGCATCGGGATGCGCTTCGCGATATAACGCCAATCCTTTCTCAATCCGTGTGAGCCAATCCGTCAGGGCTTCCTGGGGTCTGGCGTTGAGCGACGGAAACGTGCCGATGACACCTGCCGTGCATTGCGCAATGACCAGATCGGGCCCGGACACCAGAAACATGGGGGCGCATAGAACAGGCAGACGGGTCGTGGCTCGCAATGATTGCAGGGCGGACATAAAGGGATGGCTCCAATCAGGATCGGTTATTTCTGAATGTTGGCGGTCTTGATGACGTCGGCCCACAGCGCATATTCGCGCTCGATACGAGCCTGTACCGCCTGGCTGTCTCCGTCGTCGACGGTATAGCCGCCCTCTGTCATGGCTTTTCGGAACGACGCGTCTTGTAAAACCTCTTTCAGCGCTTGCGTCAGCCTTGTCTTGATAGCATCAGGCAGTTTGGGCGGGGCCATCAGGGCATACCAGCCGACCACCTCGTAGTCGGGCAAGCCGGCCTCGATCATGGTCGGCACATCGGGCAGCTCGGGATTACGCTCGCGCGAGGTCACTGCCAGGGCTCGAGCCTTGCCGCTTTTGACAAAGGGAATAGCCGTGCTGGTGATGTCGAACATAAAGGTGATCTTGCCGCTCACCACATCCATCATCGCGGGCGAGTTGCCGCGATAGGGCACGTGCAGCATCGGGGCGTCGGCCTGCTGTTTTAGCAGTTCGGCTGACAAATGGTTAGATGCGCCTACGCCGGCGGAGCCAAAGCTTACGGCAGTCGGATTTGCCTTGGCATAATCCACGAGCTCGCGAACCGTTTTAGCGGGAATTTGCGGACCAATCAGCAACACATTGGTGTAATCCACCACCATGCCGATGGGCGTGAAGTCTTTGCGGGGATCAAACAGATCGCTTTTTTGCACCAGCGGCGAGATGGTCAACGTCGGGCTCGCGGCGAAGCTCAACAAATAGCCGTCGGGCGAAGCCTTGGCGGTTGCGTCCGATGCAATCATTCCACTCGCGCCGGCGCGGTTTTCCACCACCACGGTTTGTCCCAGCTTGTCGCCCAGATACTTCGCAAAAACGCGTGCGGTGGTATCGACCGGTCCGCCCGGTGCGTAGCCGACCAACAGGCGAAGAGGCCGGTCTGGATAGGCCGCCGCGTGGACGGCAGGGGTGGCGACGCATAGCGATAGCGCCAGTACGCTGGCCTGCAAGAGGGATTTGATCGGCATGATTTGTCTCCTTGATGTATTGTTTTGTGCGGGCTTTTAGGTGGTTTGCGCAGCCAGTTGTTCCCGCAATGGCTGCTTTAGAATCTTTCCGCTCACAGTTGTGGGCAACGTATCGATGGGGATGATGTGAGCCGGCCGTTTATAGGGCGCAAGTTCGGTACGCAAATGTGCGTTCAGTGCGTCGAGATCAATCGCAGTGCCCGGGTGCGCCTCGATAAAGGCCACGACCTGTTCGTTTTGATCGGCTTCGAGGCGTCCCACCACCGCTGACAATCGCACGCCCGGAAAGGCGTTGATCACAGCCTCGACTTCCGCGGGATACACGTTGAATCCCGAACGAATGATCAGGTCTTTTGTGCGTCCGGCAATAAAAAGCGCACCGCTCTCGTCGATCAAGCCGATGTCGCCGGTGTTGAGCCAGCCGCCGGGCAGCAACGCCTTGGCAGTTTGTACGGGATCGCGGTAATAGCCCAGCATGACGCCTGGGCCGCGTACGAGAATATCGCCGCGCTGCCCTGGGACAGGAGGCTCCGCATCTGGAGAACCCAATCTCAGCTCCACACCCTCGACCGCATAGCCCGTCGCACAGTCATTGCGGGGGGCGTCGATGTCGGTGATGAACAATGAGCCGGCATACTCGGTGATGCCGTAACCATGATGCATGGGTTGTCCAAAATATCGTTCAGTGTCGCGCTTGAGCGTGGGGTCCAACGCCGCACCGCCGGTATACACATAGCGCAGACGCGGCGCGTGTACGGGCTGGTTGGATGCCACGGCCAGTAAGCGCGTGAACATGGTGGGAACACCTTGCAAGACGGTCAAACCCGGAGACGACAAAGCGTGCAACACATCTTGTGGATCGTATTTGCTGCGCAATACCAGGCTGGCGCCCGCCTGGACCGTGGCCATCAATACCGTGGCAATGCCGAAAATATGGGACATCGGTAATGCGGCGTAGCCGATGTCGCTCGGACCGAGGCGTCTAGATGTGGCCGATATGCGGGCGAAGTGCAACAGGCCTTTATGCGGCACCATGACGCCTTTGGGTGCTCCGGTCGTGCCTGACGTATAGATCACGGTGGCGACCTGGTCTACCAGTGCGCCCGTTTCTGCATCCGGGGCGTTGCTGGCGCGAGTCCATTGGTTGCCATCGCCCCAGACCTTGGCATCCAGGTCCTGGGCACCGGCAGCTTGCGCATGGGCGGCCGCGGCGGTCGAAATATGGCTGGTATATAGCGTCAACATTGGCTGAGCATGGCTCAGAATCACGTCGACTTCACGTTGGCTCAGGCGCGCATTGAGCCCGACAGGCCAGGCTCCCACCACACTGCAGGCAAACAAGGCCTGAATCATCTGCGCGCAATTTTCCCCGACCACTGCGACGCGATGTCCACGCCTCACGCCTTGGGAGATCAGCCATTGGCTGGCTTGCTCTACGCGTTGCCACATCTGGCCATAGCTCAACGTGGTGCCGGCCTCTTCATACAAGAAGACTGCGTCGGGCTGTTGCACCGCCTGGTGTTGCAAGAGCTGATGAATGCGTGTGAACGGAGACGTTGAACTCATGACTTCGAGAGATTTGAAAAGAAAAACAACGGCGAATCGGGATGCGTGCAAAGCAACGCACGGTGAGGTCGCGACAATGCGGCCTCACCGTGTATGAGGGGTCTACAACGTGTCTGCAGTGCCGAGGATCGCCGTGGACTGGCTGGACAACGTGCCTCCATTGCCGTGTACGAGCGCGAGTTGCGCACCCTCGACCTGGCGCGCGCCGCCTTCGCCACGCAGCTGGCGTACGGCTTCGATCATGATGAATACGCCATACATGCCGGGATGCACGCAGCACAGTCCGCCGCCATTGGTGTTGACGGGCAGCCGTCCGCCAGGGGCGATTGCGCCGTTTTCGACGTAGGCGCCGCCTTCGCCTTTGGCGCAGAACCCCAGGTCCTCCAGGAACAAGATGGTGTTGATGGTGAACGCGTCATAAAGCTCCACGACGTCGATGTCAGCGGGGTGCAGACCGGCCATGGCAAATGCGCGTTGACCGGATTGCTGTGCGGCCGTCACGGTCAGGTCTTTCATGGACGAGATCTGGCGGTTCCACACAGCCGTCGCATTGCCCAGCACGTACACGGGCTTCTTCGGTAGATCGCGAGCACGGTCAGCACGGACCAGCACATAGGCGCCCGCGCCATCGGTGACCAGGCAGCAATCGCGTACGGTCAGCGGGTCAGAGACCATGCGCGATGACAGGATCTCGTCCAGTGTCGTGGGCTCGCGCAGTTGTGCTTCTGGGTTGCGTTGAGCCCATTGATTCGCCGCCAGGGCAACATGCGCCAGTTGTTCACGCGTCGTGCCGTATTGATGCATGTGCCGGGCCGCGGCCAAGGCATACGAGCTCAATGGGCTGAGCGGATCGTAGGGCGTTTCGTAGGGTTGCGGATCGAAGTTCTTGCGCACTCGGCCAATCTCCGCCCGGCTCAACGTAGAAGTGCGTTGTGTGCTGCCATAGCAAACCAGTACGGCGTTGCACTGCCCTGAGGCGAGCGCTTGCAGGGCCGGCATCAGATGGGCGACGAAACTCGATCCGCCCAACATGGTGCTGTCGATGAAGGTCGGCCGAATACCCAGATGTTCAATGACGGGCATGGCCCACATCGTGGCGGCGACACTGGCAGTGCAGATGCCATCAATGTCGCGCATCGTCAGACCCGCATCGGCGACGGCGCGTTGGGCTGCTTGCACCAGGATTTCCATCTCGGTATAGCCATCGGCGCGGCCCAGGCCAGCGTGGCCCACGCCCGCGACAGCCACGGCGCCGCGTAGTTGTTGTAAATCGCTCATGCTGCCTCCTGCGCCACAAAGACGACCAAGCCCTGATCTTGTTGCTGCCGCACCTCGGCTCTCACTGCCATGCCGATGTGCACGGCATCCGGGGGAATGCCCTCTACGCGGCTCATCATCCGGACGCCTTCTTCCAGGTCGATGAGGGCCACGTTGTAGTCACCGCCGGCGTCGGCTTTGCGCCGTACGACGGTCGTTGAATACACGGTGCCGCGGCCACTGGGGGATTCCCAGCGTAGATCCGGCGCGCCGCAATGGGGGCAGATCATGCGGGGGTAGAACACGGCCTGATGACAGGCGGTGCAGCGTTGAATCTGAAATTTTCCCTGGGCCAGGGCTTGCCGGTACTGCTGGTCGGCGCCGCTGGGGGCGGAAGTATCGGGGGTGGTGGCGGTCATTTTTCGGTTACGGAAGGTGATGACGGTGTGGGCAGTGTCGGGGTTGTTGGCTTGGATGACTATTCTTCATTGCCGAAGCAGGGGTTTTGTGCAGCGGTATTCTTGTTTGGTGAACTGTGGGTTCGGTTGATTGCTTGTTTGTTTGGTGGGGAATGGAATGGCTATTTTTCTGGCGGAGGGGATCTCTATTGAGACGTCCGTGGCGGGTGCTGGGATGCCGCACCGGCCCTATCGCAACGGCTCGGCGCAACACCAGGCGCCGAGGTCCCCTTCGGGGACTGCCCGTCGCTCAACGGGCCGATGCGGCATCCCAGCACCCGCCACGGACTCACAGCAGTGGACTGCCCATGTCCATAGCGCAAGTCGAGGTGTGCGCAGCATCCGTCAACTGGAGACATTGCGAGCCGGTGTTCGCCCTGACTGAGCGATGCGGGCCTTTTGAGGGACGGGCAGTCCGCGCAGCGGACCTCGGCGCCTGGTGTTGCGCCGAGCCGTTCCGATTAGGCCCGCATCGCTCAGTCAGGGCGGACGCCGGCGTCTAAAGAACCCCACCCGTTGCACGGCAACGAACCCGATCGCCGCATGAGAGCAACACAATTGCCTCGACCACTTCATCCCCACGAAAGCCCCGCTTTTGCAGAGGCAGATTGCGCTAAAGCCCCCGCCCGTGGCTAGATACTGCCCATAAGGAGACTTCCTATGGACCTAAGCTGGACACCCGAAGAAAGGCAGTTTCGCGAGACTGTGCGCGCCTTTGCGAACGACAAGCTGCCGCGAGATATCCGTGACAAAGTACTGAAGCATCAGCGGCTGCATCGCGATGATTACGTGCGATGGCACCGGATTTTGGCCGATCAGGGCTGGGGCGCACCTACCTGGCCGCAGGAGTTTGGCGGCACGGGATGGAATGCCATCGAACGGTTGATTTTCGAGGTCGAGTGCTTCAAGGCCGGCGCGCCGCGTTTGTTGCCGTTTGGGTTAAGCATGATCGGCCCGGTGTTGATGAAATACGGTAGTGCCGAGCAGCAACAGCGTTTGCTGCCTCGCATTATCCGTGTCGATGATTGGTGGTGTCAGGGATATTCCGAACCGGGCTCTGGATCTGACCTGGCGTCGCTGAAGACGCGCGCCGAGGTCGATGGGGATCATTATGTGATCAATGGGCAGAAGACCTGGACCACGCTGGCGCAGTATGCAGACTGGATGTTCTGCTTGGTGCGCACCGATTCCGAAGCCAAGCCGCAGCGTGGTATCTCGATGGTGTTGATCGATATGCGTTCGCCGGGTGTCAGCGTGCGGCCCATTCGTACCCTCGACGGCGGGCATGATGTCAATGAGGTATGGCTGGAGAACGTGCGCGTGCCGGTGGCCAATCGCGTCGGCGAGGAGGGGCAGGGATGGACGTATGCCAAATACCTGTTGGGCCACGAGCGTACGGGGATTGCAGGCTTGGGGCATTGCTATCGCGAACTGAGCATTCTGAAGGAGATGGCGGCCCGTACATTGCTGCATGGCCGGCCCATTCTGGAGGACAGCCGGATGCGTGACCGGATCTCGCGTACGGAGGTCGACATCATGGCGCTGGAGATGTTGCTGTTGCGCGTCGCGGCGGCGCGTGGCGATGCGCCGGGGCCGGAGGCTTCTGTGCTGAAGATCCGCGGTTCCGAGATACAGCAGGATCTGGCGATGCTGCAGATGGAGATTGCCGGGCCGGACGCCTGGCCGTATGACCCCGCGTGGATGGAGGCGGATGCACCGTTTCATGGTCCAGGGCCCGAGATGGCGGCCGCGGCCGGCGCAGGTTATGCGGATATGCGCAAGACCTCGATTTATGGCGGCACCACCGAAGTACAGAAAGGCATCATCGCTCGCATGATGTTGGGTCTTTGAGGCGGGACAGCGCAAGGGAAGAACACATCATGGATTTCGCATATACCGAAGAGCAGCGCATGCTGGCCGATAGCTTGCGGCGTTTGGTGCAGGATGAATGGAGTTTTGCGGCACGGCGAGAGCGCGCGGCTACTGCGGCGTTCGATGACGGCGCATGGCGGCAATTGGCCGAACTGGGCGTGCTGGGGTTGACGATTGCGGGCGAGCATGGCGGTTTTGGCGAGGCGCCTGCGAGTCTGTTGCCGGTGCATCTGGAATTGGGGCGTGGCCTGGTTGCCGAGCCTGTGATCCCGAGTGCAGTGATGAGTGCGGCATTGATTGCCGGTGTTGCGGACGCTGCTACGCAGCGGCGATGGTTGCCCGGGCTGGCCTCAGGCGAGGCGATTGTGGCGTTGGCATATCAGGAACCCGGGCGGCGCTACGAGACGGAACCATCATTGTGTACGGTGCAGCCGGACGCTGACGAGATCCTGCGTCTGTCGGGAACCAAGCATCTGGTCTGGCACGGCGCGGCGGCGCAGGCCTGGATTGTGTCTGCGCGAGATGTCGATGATGAGCCCCTGTTGTTGCTGGTGCCTGCGGATGCCGAAGGGGTACAGGTGCTCGATACGCCGACACTGGATCGTACGCGCTGCGCGCGTATCGTTTTTGACGGCACGTCCGTGAACGCGGATGCCGTGCTGGCGCGTGGGCAAGCCGCCCGGGATGGGTTGGCTACGGCGCTGGATTGGGGCACGGCTGCGCTGTGCGCGCATGCGGCCGGCGCCATGGATCGTTTGCTGGAGATCACGATCGATTACCTCAAGACGCGGCGGCAGTTTGGCCAGCCCTTGGCTGCGTTTCAGGTGCTGCAGCATCGTATGGCGGATATGTTGGTGGCAAAGGAGATGGCGCTGTCGATGGCCTATGTTGCGGCAGCCGCATTGAGCGAGCCGGATCTCACGCAGCGGCGCCGCATGTTGGCCAGCGCAAAGCTCGAGGCGGCGCGTGCTGGACGCTATGTGGCGCAAAGCGCGGTGCAATTGCACGGCGGGATGGGCATGACCGATGAGTTGGAGGTCGGTGATTACTTCAAGCGATTGACGATGTTGGATCAGCTGTTCGGAGATAGCGCCGAGCAACTGGCGGTGTTGCAGTCGCTGGATTGAAGTGCTGGCCGCTTCAGTGGCCGGATTTGACGGGCCGGGAGTGTCGATGGCAGAAGGTAAGATTCGGGCTGCTTTAGAAGTACCGGCCTCAATCGCAGACCGCCTGGCATGCCGGCGGAGTATTTGCTGTGCGGCCACATCACATAACAGGATATAGGGAGCATCAGATATGACGCAGGACTACGAGCAGATTCAATTCACGCTGGAGAACGGTGTCGGCGTGATCACTTTGAATCGGCCGGATCGTTTGAATAGCTTTACGGCGGTGATGCACGGCGAGTTGGCGCGTGCGTTGGATACCCTGGAAGCGTGCGATGATCTGCGTGGCCTGGTGATTACGGGCGCAGGACGTGGATTCTGTGCCGGACAGGATCTGGGTGAACGCAAGCCATTGCCGGAAGGGCAGCGGCGCGATTTGAGTGAAGGCCTGCGTAATTTTTATCGGCCGCTGATTCTACGCCTGCGAGCGTTGCCGGTGCCGGTGGTGTGCCTGGTCAATGGCGTGGCAGCCGGGGCAGGGGCCAGTCTCGCGTTGGCATGTGATGTGGTGTATGCCGTGGAATCGGGACGCTTTATTCAGGCTTTCAGCAAGATCGGTTTATTGCCGGATGCCGGGGGCACTTGGTTTTTGCCCCGTCTGGTGGGAACGGCGCGCGCCATGGGGGCCGCTTTGTTCGGCGAGACGGTGTCGGCTCGTCAGGCCGAGTCATGGGGGCTGATCTGGCGTTGCATCCCGGATGAGGCCTTGGACGAGACGCGCGAGCAGATCGTGCGCACGCTGGCTCAGGGGCCAACGCGCGCTTATGCGGCGACCAAGCAGGCGCTGTATGCCTCCAGCGGTAATACGTTGGCACAACAGTTCGATCTGGAATGCGATTTGCAGAAACAGCTCGGTCATACCGATGACTATCTGGAAGGCATGCGCGCCTTTGCAGAGAAGCGCGCGCCCGCGTTTCAGGGGAAATAGCGATATTGCGCCACCCGCCGTGCGCGATCGAGCGTTGCGCGAGGCAGGGGAACCTTATCCCCTGCATTCGGCGTTCCGAGGGCACCGCCAGCATGAATTTCAGGCTGTTGAACCCGCCCTTGTAGAAATACGAATTCACAAAGGCGGGGCGCACGGGCATGCTGGTGGCCGCTCTGATATACCGCTAAGGAATCTACATGACGTCTCCCAATCCCGCCGACTGGATCGGCAGCAGTGAAACTGTTGCCGATAATCTCGATGTCGGCCATGCCGCCCGTATTGCCGCGACGCTCAGCGAGCCCGCTCCCGGCGTAGGCGAACCGCTGCCTCCGCTCTGGCAATGGGCCTTTTTTATCGCTCCGGTCGGCATGGACGAGCTGGGCCGTGATGGTCACCCGGCGCGTGGCGGTTTCTTGCCGCCCGCCGATGACCGGAACCGGATGTGGGCAGGGGGACGGGTCACGTTTCATCAACCCTTGCGCGTGGGAATTCCTGCTGAACGCCGCTCTACGGTGGTCGATGTGCGCGAAAAGACCGGCCGCACAGGTGCACTGCTGTTTGTGACCGTGCGTCACGAATACCGCCAGGAGGGCGTGCTGGCCATCGAAGAGGAGCAGGACATCGTCTACCGGCAGCCCTCGCCGCCCAAGCTCGTGGGCACGGACGTGCCTCCCGCATCGCAATGGCGCGAGCCCATAGAGCCGTCACCGGTGTTGCTGTTCCGGTATTCGGCCGTGACGTTCAACGGCCATCGGATTCATTACGATCATCCCTATGTCACGGGCACCGAGGGGTATCCTGGCCTGGTTGTGCACGGTCCGATGATTGCGACATTCATGCTGGCTGCGTTCTGCCATGCGCATCCGGCGGCGCGTCTGGAGCATTTATCCTATCGCGGTCTGCGCCCCTTGGTCGCGCCTACGCCCTTTGAGGTGGCTGGCCGCGTGGCCGAGCCCGGGCAGGCAGATCTGTGGGCCGAGCAAGACGGCACCTTGGCCCACCAAGCGCAAATAAAATTCTCCGCTTGATCGCTTCCCTCCTGAAGGAATTTATTTTCGATGAGTAATACTCCTGCAGTCCGTCCGTTGGACGGCATTACCGTCATCAGTCTGGAACACGCGATCGCGGCGCCATTTTGCACACGCCAATTGGCCGATATGGGTGCACGCGTCATCAAGATCGAGCGCCCCGGCGTAGGCGATTTCGCTCGCGGCTATGACGAGCGGGTTCATGGTTTGTCGTCGCATTTCGTCTGGACCAATCGTTCGAAGGAAAGCCTGACGCTGGATTTGAAACACCCCGATGCCGCCGAGGTCATGCAGCGTTTGCTGGAATCGGCCGATGTGTTGGTACAGAACCTGGCTCCGGGCGCAGCGGATCGCCTGGGTCTGTCGTTCGATGCTTTGCACGCCAAACATCCGAAGCTGATCGTCTGCGATATTTCCGGCTACGGCGAAGGTGGTCCTTACGAGCGTAAAAAGGCCTACGATCTGTTGATCCAGAGCGAAAGCGGCTTTGTGTCGGTGACCGGATCGCCCGATGCGCCGGCCAAGGCGGGATGCTCGATTTCGGATATCGCGGCGGGGATGTACGCGTATTCGTCGATCCTGAACGCGCTGCTATTGCGCCAACGTACCGGTCTGGGCAGCCGTCTGGATGTCTCCATGTTGGAAAGCATGGTCGAATGGATGGGCTACCCCATGTACTACGCGTTCGAGGGGGCGACGCCGCCTCAGCGCGCGGGTGCAGCGCACGCGACGATTTATCCCTACGGTCCGTTCCCGGTGGGCGATGGCGCGACCATCATGCTGGGGCTGCAGAACGAACGCGAGTGGCGGGTGTTTTGCGAACGCGTGCTCAATCAGCCCGCGTTGGCCGATGACGAGCGGTTTGCCTCGAACTCTCGCCGCGCTGCCAATCGTGACAGTCTGCGCGCGCTGATTGTGCAGGCTTTTGCCGAATTGACCATCGATCAGGTGACGGATCGCCTGGAAACCGCGCAGATCGCCAATGCCCGCGTGAACGACATGAAAGACGTCTGGGCGCATCCGCAGTTGCAGGCGCGCGACCGCTGGCGCGAGGTGGGCAGCCCGGCAGGTACGTTACCGGCTCTCTTGCCGCCAGCATCCAGCAGCGCATTTACACCCCGTATGGACCCGATTCCGGCAGTGGGCGAAAACACCGATGCAGTGCTAGCATCATTGGGGTACGCGCCCGAAGACGTGGCGCGCCTGCGTGCTGCCGAGGTCGTCTGATGCCAACTGCTATACGTACCGCCTTGTTCGTGCCGGCCAGCCGGCCTGAACGCATTCCCAAGGCCCTGGCCAGCGGGGCCGATGTCGTCATCGTCGATCTGGAGGATGCGGTCGAGCATCTGGCCAAGGACAGCGCCCGCGAGGCGCTCTGCGATTTTCTGGGCACGCATCCCGAGGTGCGGCTCTGGGTCCGCATCAATGACGCCTCGACAGCCTGGCACGATGACGATCTGAAGGTATGCCGCAGTTTCCCTGGGGTAGCCGCCATCATGCTGCCCAAGGCGGAAAGTCTGGCGCAGGTGCGGCATGCAGCGCAGACGGGCGTCGATATTATTCCCATCCTGGAGACGGCCGAGGGGATCTTGAACGCGGCCGAGATCGCGGCCACGCCGGGCGTACAACGGTTGGCGTTTGGCAGCCTGGACTACGGCCTGGATCTGGGACTGACGCCCGATACCGAAGGGGCGAATGTCGTGCTGGACCATGCCCGGGTGCAAGTGTTGCTGCGCAGCAAAGCCGCGGATCTGCCCGCCCCGCTGGACGGCGTGTTTCCTGGCGTAAAGGATACTGCCGGCATGCAGGCCGCCGCTGGCCGAGCCCGCGATATGGGATTTGGCGGCATGCTGTGCATTCATCCCTCGCAGGTCGAGATCATTCACCAGGCCTTCCGGCCACCCGCCGCCGACGTTGAGTGGGCGCGCCGCGTGGTGGCGGCGCACCGTGAAAGCGGCGCAGGCACATTCATGTTCGAGGGCAAGATGGTCGATGCGCCTGTCATCGGACGTGCCCGGCAGTTGCTGGAGCGAGCGGGCGAACAGGTATAGTGGCGTCGCGGCGATGGCTGGCCGCGACGTTTCTATTAACTCATCCTGTTATTGTCCATGAGCGTTGTGTTGGCTTGTGATTTGGGCGGCACGAATTTTCGTGTTGCGTTGATTGATGCGGCGGGCCAGACGCTCGCCGAGGCGCATGTGCCCAGTCCGCCCGGGTCGGCAGGGGCCGGCTGGGCGGAAATCGATCCCGATGAGTGGTGGTCCACGCTCATCGCGGCAGTGACAGCACTGGCCGCGCACGACGGCGGTTTGCTTGCGCAAGTGCAGGCAATGGCGATTTGCGGCGTGACGCGGACGCAGGTGTTCCTGGACGCCGAGGGCCGGTCGCTGCGGCCTGCCATGACTTGGCGCGATGCGCGGGCGGAGGAGTTGCTGGCCGAATTGTTGCCGACGTTGCCGGCCAGTCATCCCGAGGCGGCACAAGTCAACGCATTTCATCCTTTGGCACGTCTGGCTTGGCTGCACCGCCACGAGCCGCAGTACGCCGCGCAATTGCACATTGTGCTGGAGCCCAAGGATTATCTGAATTTCCGTTTGACGGGGACCCAGGCGACCGACGCCATTTCTTCCGCCCGTCTGCTGGCGAGCGCACGTACAGACGAGGATAGTGAGGTTCACTTGGCATCCGTGGCCCGGTCTGAGCCGGGTGCCGAGGCTGCCGGATCGTCTCGCCATCCCAGCTTATTGCACGCGGCGGGGATAACGGCGAATGTGGTGCCGCAGGTGTTGGCGCCGACGCAGTGCGTTGGTCGAGTGATGGCGGGACTGCCTGGCATATTGGCCAAGCTGGCCGGCGTGCCCGTCTACGCGTGTTCTAACGACACGTGGGCTGCTGTCGCGGGGCTGGGGGCGTTGCGTACCGGTTACGCCTACAACATCTCGGGTACCACCGAAGTGCTGGGCGTCATGGGCAGCGAAGAGGCTCAGGCACCGGGCCTCATGACAGTGCAATGGGGGGAGGCCTTGTATCAGGTCGGCGGTCCAGGGCAGAACGGCGCCGATACATTGGCATGGCTGTTATCGCTGCTGCGTGAGCCGCTATCGCTTGCGGCGCATGCAGAGAGCGCCCAGGTGCACAGCAATGTCCAGCATCTAACAGGGCAGACGGGGCTCAGTTTCGACGCGCTGTTGGCGGGTGCGCGAGATACGCAGCCTTTACTGTTCCTTCCGTACCTGCAGGGCGAGCGCGTGCCGTATTGGGATGCAAACCTGCGCGGCGCATTCGTCGGTTTGAACCGGCGGCATGGCGCAACCGACCTGGCCTGGGCTGTGATCGAGGGCGTGGCATTTCTGAATCGGGTGGTGCTCGAACGTGGCGAGCGTGCGACCGGATCTACGGTGCGCGAAATCCGATACGGGGGCGGGGCGGCAGCGAACCCGCTGTGGTGCCAGGTCAAGGCCGACATTTGCGAGCGTCCGGTGGTGACGGGGCAGGCCGCCCAGCCGGGATTGCTCGGTGCCGCCATCGTGGCCTGGACCGGGGTGGGGCAATATCCATCCCTGAGTCTGGCCCAGGCGCAGATGGCAAAACCAGGCCTGCGTTATGAGCCCAGCGCCGACCGTCGCGATGCCTATCGGCAATTGGCGGCGTTGTATGCGCAGGCCACCGAGGCGCTGCGGCCCATTTCGCACGGATTGGCGGCCATGGACGGTCAGATTGCGCGTTAGAATCGTGCCCTTGCGCAGTCCATAACCGCCTTTGCTCGACGATGCCGATCTTTGCCGACGTGTTTGTGTTGATGTGCTCACCATGCCAGGGATGTCTCCATGCGCGTGCGTGACCTATTGGAAACCTACGGGACTGCCCTCGCCGGCCTGGTGCTGGTGATGTTCTTTGTCGTCGCGGCGCCGAATTTCGCCGCGCCCGGCAATCTGCTCAATATTCTCAAAGAAACCAGTTTCCTGGCGATTCTGGCCTTGGGTTTTACGCTGGCGCTGATCAATGCTGAACTGGATCTGTCGATTGCTGATGTGGCCAGCTTGTCGGCGGTGGTCTGCGGAGCCTTGATCCATACCGGCCAGCCCGTGCCGTGGGCCATCGCAGCCGGATTGGGCGCGGGCGCACTTTGCGGGCTGATCAACGGTCTGGCCGTCACACGTTTACAAGTCCCTTCTCTGATTGCCACATTGGGAATGGCCGCCATGGCACGCGGGTTCGCGTTCATGTTGACCGGCGGGGTGGCCTTTGTGGGCCGCTGGCCGGCCTCGTTCACGAGTCTGGGGCGCACGGTGTGGGCCGGCGTGCCCGTGCTGGTGCTGTGGATGGCTGGGGTGGTGCTGGCGGCGTTGTTTCTCGTGAAATGGACACGTACCGGCGCGCGCATGACGGCGACCGGGGAGGCCGCTGAGGCGGCTCGGCTGGCCGGTATCAACACGCGGCGCATGAAATGCATGGGGCTGACGTTGGCGGGTTTGCTCGCTGGCGTGACAGCCGTGTTGTTGACGGCGAGCTTGTCCTCGGCTGCACCGAACATGGCGGGCGATTATTTCTTGTATGCGATTGCGGCGGTCTTGTTGGGGATGACGATGTTCGAGCCCGGCCGCGCCAACATTTTCGGTACGCTCGTCGCCGCATTGATTCTGAAGGTATTGGGTAATGGACTGGTTCTGATGGGGGCTCCCTATTACGTTCAGGATATTGTCCTGGGTTTTATCATCATTGTGTCCGTGGCCCTGTCGGCGGCGGTACTGAAAAAAGCGGCATTCAAACTTTAAAGACGGCTCGGGCCGGTCTGCGGTATTAAGGATTTCCAGAGGAACTTTGCCATGTTCAAATCACTGATGCGCAGCACCTTGGCGGCGGCGTGCGTCGCCGGTTTTTCGCTGGCCAGCTCGGCGGCTCAGGCTTTCGAGGTCGGCGTCGTAGCCTTTCAGATGTCATCCGAGACGCACGCACGCGTGGCCAACGCTGCAGCAGAGGCCGCGCGGGCCAAAGGCTGGACCGTCACGCAACTGAATTCCGAGGGCTCCTTGCCCAAGCACGCGGAGCAACTCGATACCCTGGTTCATAAAAAAGTCGATGCGATTGTGGTGGCCATGGGCAAACCCATCGAGGCCGATGCCCAGCTCGAGGCTGCCAAGCAAGCCGGTATCCCCGTCATCGGCGTGATGTCAGGCGCCAGCCCTCATATGCTGTTCGACATCGAAGCCAATGAATACAAGGTCGGTGCAGAATCGGCCCTGTATCTGCTTGGTCAATTGGGTTATCAAGGCGGGATCCTGGCTGCGCGTTTCGAGGGCAATTCTGGCACCCGTATCCGCGGCAAAGTCCTGGATGCCGTGTTGTCCGAGAATACCGCCGTCAAAGAGTTGGCGCATTTTTCCATGGCGCGGACCCAGAGTTGGCGCGACGACGTGCGTAACGGCATGCAGGCGTTGATGATGCAGAATCAGGGCAAGTTCCAAGGCATATGGGCCTCGTTCGACGGCCAGGCCTATGTGATCGATGATTTGTTGCAGCAGCAGGGCATGAAAAAAGGCGATATCGCGCTGGTATCCACCGATGGCGGGCCGGAAACCTATCGCCGCATTGCAGATCCGCAGAGCCTGATCACGGCGACGGTGATGATCCCGTTCGAGGCAATGGGGCAATCTGCAATTGACGCAATCGATCGCATCGTAGTGCAAAAACAGCCTAAAGACAGTGTGACGACAGGCCCGTACTTGTTTACCGATGCAGTATTGGTGGACAAGCACAACGTCGATAAATTTCTCAAGTAACCGCACACGTCCTGACGGATGAGAACGCCTGTTTCGGAGCTGTGATGATCTCCCCCGCCTCCCCATCGATTGCCCTGTCGCTCAGAGGTATACGCAAATCGTACGGCGCTGTTCAAGCGCTGCGCGGGGTCGATCTCGATGTGCCCGCCGGGCAGGTACTGGCGATTTGCGGCGACAACGGCGCAGGGAAATCGTCGCTGATCCGCATTATTTCGGGGGCTCAGACGCCGACAGATGGGCAGATCCACCTCAAGGGCCAATCCGTTCGTTTTGACTCGCCGCATGACGCGCTGGCGCGGGGCATCGCGACGATTTATCAGGATCTGGCCTTGGCGCCGCGCTTGTCGATCACTGAGAACGTCTTTATGGGCGCCGAGCTCACGCGCACGTTGCTGCCGTTTGTGCGCGTGCTGGACCGGCGGCGTATGGCTGCCGAGGCCCGGGGCTATCTGCAGCGCTTGTCCGTAAGCATCGACGATATGTCTCGGCCGGTCGAGCGCATGTCCGGCGGTCAGCGGCAGGCCGTGGCGATTGCGCGCGCTTTACGCTGGAACGCCGAGATCGTCATCATGGACGAGCCCACTGCCGCGCTGGGCGTGAAAGAAACCGCATTGGTGTTGAGTCTGGTGCGGCACCTGCGCGACGAGGGCCGCACTGTGATCTTGATCAGTCACAACATGGCCGATGTCGTACAGCTGGCCGATCGAGTTGCCATTCTGAAAAGCGGCACTAAGGTCATCGATCGTCCCGTCACGGGTCTGAATGCCGATCAATTGGCGCACATGGTGATGACCGGCGTAGATACGGACGCCTAATTCAACCGTTCAATCGGCTGATCCGTCAACATCGCCAGCAATTCCATCGCAGACCCTTGAGTCAATTTCAATGTTGGGGCGAGTTCAGATAGCGGCGCCAGCACGAACGCACGCTCATGCATGCGCGGATGCGGCAGCGTCAGGCGGGGCGTATTCATCGTGGTATCGCCATACAGCAGCAGGTCCAGGTCCAGCGTACGCGGCGCGTTCTTGTAGGGCCGCTGGCGGCCATGCTGGTTTTCCAGTGCCTGCAGTACATCCAGCAGCTCGAGAGGCGCCAACGTAGTGTCCAGCGCGGCGACGGCATTGATGTAGTCGGGGCCACTGGCGTCCACTGGAGCCGTACGATAAAAATGCGAGGACAGGCAATGCAGGATGCCTGCCGTCTGGCGCAACTGCTCCAGTACCGTGTGCAAAGTGGATCGCGCGTCCCCCAGATTTGCGCCCAAGCCGATGTAGGCGCGTCGGATGGTGTTCATCGGTGTGGGCAGCAGCTCGGTTCAGTGAAGGCGGGATCCGTCCTTTCGGGACGGGGCGGTCAGGCCTGATCGCGTTGCGCGGCCGGACGGCGCGGGCGGCGACGGCGCTTACGCGGGCCGCTCGATTCAGCGGGGTCGCGTGGCAGACGGGCGAGTTCTTCGATCATGTCGGCACGGGTGGCGTCGTTGCCATTGGCCAGATCCATCCACCACTGCGCCAGGACGCTGTCAAACTCGCCCGCCGCGGCACGCAGCTGCAGAAAATCGCAGGCGGCACGGAAGCGCGGTTGTTCGATCATGCGGTAAATCGTCTTGCCCATGCGGCGTTCAAAGCGCGGCTGCATGAACCAGATCTCGCGCATGTCGGACGAGAAACGGCGTTGGATGGCGAGCTTTTCGGTTTGCTCGTCCAACACTGAATCGGCGGCCTGAACCAGCGCGGGGATATTGTGTTCTCCCTGTTCACGCAGTTGCTTCCAGCGCGATTCGACTTGCTGCCACAACAACGCGGCAAACAGGAAGCTGGGGCTGATGCTCTTGCCTGCACGCACACGCGAATCGGTACGCTCCAGCGCGAGCTCGACGAATCGTTCGCCGCCAGGCTGTTCCAGCACGACATCCAGCAGCGGCAGCAGGCCGTGATGCAAGCCATCTGCACGCAGTTGGCGCAGGCAGTCCATCGCATGTCCGCAGGTCAAGAGCTTCAGCATTTCATCGAACAAGCGCGATGCCGGTACGTTCTCGATCAGCGAGGCCATGGTTTCGATGGGCTGGCGGGTCGCGGGGTCTATCGTGCCGTTGAGCTTGGCCGCGAAACGCACCGCGCGCAGCATACGGACCGGATCCTCGCGATAGCGCGTGGCGGGGTCGCCGATCATGCGAACTTGGCGTTTCTTCAGATCATGCACGCCTTGGTGATAATCGATCACCTCTTCGTTATGCGGATCGTAGTAGAGCGCGTTCATCGTGAAATCGCGCCGTGCTGCGTCCTGTTCCTGAGAACCGAAAACGTTGTCGCGCAGGATGCGACCGTGCTCGTCGGTTTCCTGGTCTTGCGAGGCGGGAGCGCGAAAGGTCGAGGTCTCGATGATTTCCTGGCCAAAGACCACGTGCACCAATTGGAATCGGCGTCCGATGATGCGGGCGCGACGGAACAGCGGGCGAATCTGTTCGGGTGTGGCATTGGTGGCCACGTCGAAATCTTTGGGCTCGAGGCCGACGATCAAGTCGCGTACCGCGCCGCCCACGATATAGGCTTGGTAGCCGTGCTGGCGCAAGACTTCACAGACTTTGATGGCGTGGCGCGACACGTTGCGGCGATCGATGCCGTGTTTGTCGCGCGCAATGCGTTGGGGCCCCCGGGCCGCCGGTGAAAACAAGCGGCTGACGAATTTTTTTATGGTGTCGGTGATCATCAGGACTTGGCATCCTTTAGGTGTTCGAACAAGTCGAGCACTTTCCAGCCGCGAGTCTGCGCGATCTCGCGCAGTGCCGGGCTGGGGTTGGCCGCTACGGGGTGTGTGACGACCTCGAGCAGCGGTACATCGTTGATCGAATCGCTATAAAAGTACGATTCAGAAAAATTGGCAAGGGTCAGGTTCATGCCCGCCAGCCATTGATTCACGCGCACGACTTTGCCTTCTTTGAAGCTGGGCGTGCCTTGAATGCGTCCGGTGTAGCGGCCATTGCGATACTCGGCATCGGTGGCGATCAGGTGCGGGATGCCAAAGGCGCGGGCGATGGGAGCGGTGACAAAGCCGTTGGTTGCGGTCACGATGGCGCACAGATCCCCTGCGGCCAAATGCTGGTCAACGATTTCAATGGCTTGCGGCGTGATACTGGGACGGATGACTTGCGTCATGAATTCTTCGTGCCAGGTGGCCAGGTCGAACGGCGTGTGCGCGGCCAGCAGGCCCAGCATGAATTCGGCCGCCTGCTCGGCGGTGAGCTGGCCCTGGTTGTAGCGGTCCATCAGATCGTCGTTGCGGCGGCGGGCTTCTGCGGGGTCGCCTGCGCGTCCGGTGCGCGCCAGAAAATCGGCCCATTGGTAATCGCTGTCCAGCGGTAGCAGAGTATGGTCCAGGTCGAACAGCGCGAGTCGTTGCGGCATCATGTTTTTTGTGTATCGGAGTCTGCCAGCATGGCGCGTAGCAGGGGAATGGTGATCGGGCGACCGGTAGCCAGCGAATAGCGATCCAGCGCATCGAGCAATACCGCCAATTTGCGGATATCGCGTTCGCGATGCGTCAGCATCCACTGGATGACTTCAGGTGCGAGTTGCAAACCACGCTCTGCCGCTTGTGCGGACAGTGCAGCGAGCTTGTCCGCGTCAGACAGGGGTTCAAGCCGGAATACGAGGTCCCAGCCCAAACGGGTGCGTAGGTCTTCGCGCAACGGCATAGAGAGCGGGGCGCGGTCGCCAGCCACAGCCAAAGCGAACGCGCGGCTGGTGGCCGCACATTCGCGCCACCGATTGTACAAGGCGAACAGGCCGGCTTGCCGGGCTTCGTCCATATCGTGGACATCGTCCACTGCGATCAACCGGGGCATGGCCGCTGCGGAGTCGGCATTGGCCAGCTGGCGCAGGGCGCGGGCGTTCTGCCGAATATCGATGTAGACGGCGCCAGGCGTGGTCGCCAGCCCTTTGAGCAGGTGGCTGCGGCCGCAGCCCGCTGCCCCCCACAGGTAGAGCGCCCGGCCAGGCAACAGTGCGCGCGCGGCCGCCAACGCTTCACCGTTGGGGCCGGCAATATAGTTCTGCAGCGTAGGAGCGGGTGCGGGTAGAACGTCGAGCAGCAGCTGGCGATTCATGGGTCAAAATGTACACAAGGCAAGGGGCGTGCAAATCGTCAAAAAGACGGTCGGCGCGTTGCTTTGCGCCTGACATCGTAAAATGGCGGGTGCAGCACCCCGTAAACTCCGCAATTGTCACATACCCCACGGTTTTTCTCATGACGACTCAACCTTCTGCCCCCCTGACGTACCGCGACGCTGGTGTCGATATCGATGCAGGAGACGCCCTGGTCGACCGCATCAAGCCTCTGGCGGCGCGCACCATGCGTCCCGGCGTGCTGGCCGGTATCGGCGGATTTGGCGCCTTGTTCCAGGTTCCTGGGAAATATCGTGAGCCTGTCCTCGTGTCGGGCACGGACGGCGTGGGCACCAAGCTGCGCCTGGCTTTTGAATGGAATCGCCACGATACCGTCGGTATCGATTTGGTCGCGATGAGTGTCAACGACATCCTCGTCCAAGGCGCAGAGCCCTTGTTTTTCCTGGATTATTTTGCCTGCGGCAAGCTCGCCGTGGACACCGCCGCGTCTGTCGTGGGCGGCATTGCACAAGGCTGCGAGCAAGCCGGTTGTGCGTTGATCGGCGGCGAAACCGCTGAAATGCCTGGCATGTACCCCGACGGCGAATACGATCTGGCCGGTTTTGCGGTCGGTGCGGTAGAAAAATCCGACATCATCGATGGCAAATCCATCAAGCCGGGCGACGTGGTGCTGGGTTTGGCCTCCAGCGGCGCGCATTCGAACGGCTATTCGCTGATCCGCAAGATCCTCGAGCGTGCCAACGCCAAGCCTACCGATGATTTCCACGGCCAACCGCTGGTGGATGTGGTGATGGCGCCTACCCGTATCTATGTCAAACAGGTCCTGGCCGCTTTGGCTAAACACGGCACCGATATCAAGGGCCTGGCGCACATTACCGGCGGCGGGTTGCTGGATAACGTGCCGCGCATTCTGCAAGACGGCTTGTCGGCCAAGCTGTACCGGGATGGCTGGGAAATGCCCAAGCTGTTCCAGTGGCTGCAGGAACAGGGCGGTGTCGAGGATACCGAGATGTATCGGGTGTTCAACTGCGGCATCGGTATGGTGCTGGTGGTGGATGCCGCCCAGGCCGATGCGATTGCCGAGACGCTGCGCGAGCAGGGTGAGACTGTCAGCAAGCTCGGGGAAATTGTCGAGCAGGCTGAGGGGATGGCGCAGACGTTTGTGGTCTGATGTCGCTTAGGTGAATCCTGCGGGCTTGTTTCATTCGGTGTTTATTCAGTGACCGAGGGGTAGGGGCTGGCGGGAGGTTGGCGTGCTTATGGACGTCGAGCCGAGGCAATCGGGCCGTGCGGGCTTCACAAAGCCGGTCCGGCGCGCGGGCGCCGGACATCGTGTTCGCTCGCTTCGTCCGGCCCCTTCGGGCCTCCCTTCAGCCTCCGCTCCACTCGGCTTTGAGGCGCCCGCACGGCCCGATTGCCTCG
>Ga0164243_10004500_pt1 | contig 21820 bp, 21 predicted proteins | sample OricompcompostOP_FD_108781 | JGI IMG/M metagenome (GOLD analysis project Ga0164243, IMG submission 108781) | Organic Plus compost microbial communities from Emeryville, California, USA - Original compost - Organic plus compost (OP) | ecosystem: Engineered > Solid waste > Mixed feedstock >...
GATTGGGCGGTGTTAAGAGACGCCAGCGTCGTCAGCATTTCTAGCGGGGGTGGCTCAAGCCCTCGTTTGCGAGAAGCAGTCAGGAGAGCGCTAGCGTCTGACGTCGTCGTTGTAGCCGGGGCTGGGAACCTGCCCTTTGACCAGACTGTCAGTTACCCAGCTAGCGAGCCGGACGTGCTTGCAGTAGGTGGAATCGATCGGTATGGGCGTCGCGCGGCGATCTCCGTCACCGGTCCCCAGATCGACCTCGTAGCGCCGGCCGTTGACATCTACAGCACCAGCATCGACGGGAAGTACCGCAAAGGCACCGGCACCTCGGACGCCACGGCGATTGTTGCTGGGGCGGTTGCGTTGATCCGCTCGAAGTACCCGCACCTGCCGGCACGGGAAGTCGTGCACCGGTTGACCGCCACGGCTGTCGACAAGGGACCGCCCGGTCGTGACGACGAGTACGGCTACGGCGTCATCGACATCGTTGCGGCGCTGACGGCGGACGTACCGCCGCTGGGCTTCGAGTCGGCGACGGCGAGTGCGCCGGCCGGTGACGGTCCGAGCGCTCCGGCGGCGGCACCCGGCGATGAGGCGGCCAGCGATCGGGCTGCCACGGTTCGGGGACTGGTGACGCTCGGCGTGATCGTGGCAGCGGGCGTGACCTGGACCATCGTCGTGCGGCGGCGGCGCCGCGACGACCCGCCGCCTCGCATCAGCCGCTGACGCCTGCCACGTGCCACAACTTCATGGAAAGTGTCCCCTCGTGCCCCGTCGGAGGCACCAATATCCATGAAGTTGCGCGCACCAACCGCGCGCGCTCCAACCGCGCGCTCCAACCGCGCGCTCCAAAAGCGCGCTCCAAAAGCGCGCTCCAACCCTGCGCGCCCCACCCCGCCGCGCCCGGTCGCGCCCACAGGCACCGGCACCGCCCTGCGAGCATCCGCGACCGGTGACCACGTGTCCTCGGGGACGGCGGCCAACCGGTAACGTCGGCGGGGTGCGTGATCAGACGACGCTCCGCCTCGTGCTCGCCTCGGCGAGCCCCGCCCGCCGCAAGATCCTGCAGGCCGCCGGCATCGAGCCGGACGTGCTGGTCAGCGGCGTCGACGAGTCGCTGGTGGTGACCGAGCGGGCCGACGAGCTCTGCCTCGAGCTGGCCCGGCTGAAGGCGCAGGCGGTGCTCACCCGGCTGCGGCCCGCCGGCGACGAACGGACGTTGGTGATCGGCTGCGACTCCGTACTCGAGTTCGAGGGCGAGACCTACGGCAAGCCGGCCGACCCCGCGGACGCCACCCGGCGCTGGCAGCGGATGCGCGGCCGCAGCGGCGTGCTCCACAGCGGGCACTGCCTCATCGACGCGACGGCCGGGCGGCGGGCCGAGGCCGTCGCCTCCACCGTCGTCCACTTCGCCGACGTCAGCGACCAGGAGATCGACACGTACGTCGCCACCGGGGAGCCGCTCGCGGTGGCGGGCGCGTTCACGATCGACGGGCTGGGCGGCCCGTTCGTGGAGCGGATCGAGGGCGACCCGAGCACGGTCATCGGGCTCTCGCTGCCGCTGCTGCGCCGGCTCCTCGCCGAGCTGGACCTGTCGATCACCGACCTGTGGACGAAGGTCGCGCCCGGCGGCCAGTCGATCGAGCCGCTCGGTTAGCGTCCATCCATGACGACCAAGTCGATCCCGCTCACCGACGAGCTGCACGCGTACCTCGTGGCGCACGGCTCGCCACCCGACGAGATCATCCGTGACCTCGCGGAGGAGACCCGGGCCGTCCTGCCGGACCGGGCGAGCATGCAGATCGCACCGGAGCAGGCGGCGTTCCTCACGTTCCTCACCCGGCTGCTCGGCGTACGGCAGGCGGTGGAGGTGGGCACGTTCACCGGCCTCTCCTCCCTGGCGATCGCCCGGGGCCTGGCCGAGGGTGGCCGTCTCACCTGCTTCGACATCTCCGAGGAGTACACCGGGATCGCCCGCCGCTACTGGGAACGGGCCGGGGTGGACGACCGGATCGAGCTGCGCATCGGCCCCGCCGGTGAGACGCTGCGCGAGCTGCCGCACGAGCGGTACCTGGACTTCGCGTTCATCGACGCCGACAAGACCGGCTACCCGATCTACTGGGCGGAGCTGGTGCCGCGGATGCGACCGGGCGGGGTGATCGCCGTCGACAACGTGTTGCGCGGCGGCCGTGTCATCGCCCCGCAGAGCGCCGACGACCGCGCCATCGCCGCGTTCAACGACGAGGTGCTCGCCGACGTCCGGGTCGACGCGGTCATGCTGCCCATCGCGGACGGGCTGACGCTCGCCCGCGTCCACTGACACGGCACACAGCAGCGCCCACACCGGCGGCCTCGTCCGCGGGGGACAGTCGGGGTGTCGGACCTCGTCCGACACCCCGACAACCGGCCGGGTCGCGCGTCAGCGCACGCTACGGGCGAACTGGCGGGCCGCCCAGTAGACGCCCAGTGCGGCGAGCACGGCGATGATGGTCAGCCCCTGCCACACCTTGTCGTTGCCGAGGTCGCCGGCGAAGAGTGCCCGGGTGCCGTCGACCGCCCAGGAGAACGGGTTCCAGTCGGCGATGCCCTGCAACCAGCCGGGCGCGAAGCTGAGGGGCAGCAGGATGCCGGAGAGCAGGAGCACCGGCTGGGCCACGGTGTTCATGAGCGGGGCGAGGGCGTCCTCGCTCTTGACCTTCAGCGCGACGCCGTAGGAGACGGCCGAGGTCATGAGCGCGATGAGGGCCAGCATGAGGTACGCCAGCAGCAGGTCGCCGAGGACCACCCGCAGGTCGAACAGCAGGGCGAGCAGCGTGATGATGACCGCCTGCACGATCAGCGAGACGACGTCGCGCAGGGAACGGCCGAGCAGCAGGGCGAGCCGGCTGACCGGCGTCACCCGGGACCGCTCGATGACCCCGGCGCGCAGCTCGGCGATGAGGCCGAAGCCCTGGAACAGGCCGCCGAAGATGGCCAGCAGCACGAGCAGGCCGGGCACGAAGATCTTGTAGGCCTCGGCCTGGGTCGGCGCGTTGAGCGCCGGCTTGAGCAGCGGGGCGAAGAGCAGCAGGTACATCACCGGCTGGAAGACGCCGACGAAGACCCACACGGGGTTGCGGGTGAGCAGTTGGAACTGGCGCTGGAAGATGAGCCAGGTGTCGCGGGCGAGCTTCATGGTCGGTCTCCGGGTGGTCAGGACTCGCGCAGCGAGCGGCCGGTCTTGGTGAGGAAGACGTCGTCCAGGCTGGGCCGGTGCAGCTCGATCGAGTGCAGCGCGAGGCCCGCCTGGTCCAGCCGCCGGAGGATCTGCGGGATCGCCGTGGCGCCCTCCTCGACGTACAGCCGCAGGCCGCCGTCGTCGACGGTCTCCAGCTTCCGGACGTACGCCTCGCCGTCGAGCGCCTGGGCGGCCTGGGGGGTGGTCGTGATGTCGAGGCCGACCTGCACGACGTCCCCGGAGATCTCCCGCTTGAGGTCGGCCGGGGTGCCCTCGGCGACCACCTCGCCGTGATCCATGATCGCGATCCGGTCGCAGAGCGCGTCCGCCTCGTCGAGGTAGTGCGTCGTGATGAAGACGGTCATGCCGTCGGTGCGCAGCCGGCGGATCTCGTCCCACATGTGCGCGCGGCTCTGCGGGTCGAGGCCGGTGGTCGGCTCGTCGAGGAAGACGATCTTCGGCTCGTGGATGATGCCGAGGGCGATCTCGACGCGCCGCCGCTGGCCGCCGGAGTAGGTCTTGCACTTGCGGTCGGCGAACTCGGCGAGCTGGAAGGCCTCCAGCGCGCGGCTGGCACGCTGGTGCGCCTCGGCCTTGCCGATGCCGTAGAGCCGGGCCTGGAGCACCAGCTCCTCGCGGGCGGTGGACTCGTCCCAGGTGCTGCCGCCCTGGGCGACGTAGCCGATGCGGCGGCGCACCTCGCCCGGCGCCTTGCGCAGGTCGGCGCCCGCGATGGTCGCCTCGCCGCCGTCGGGCTCGATGAGGGTGGCCAGCATCCGCAGGGTGGTGGTCTTGCCGGCGCCGTTCGGGCCGAGGAAGCCGAATATCTCTCCCTCGGCGACCGAGAGGTCGACACCGCGCACCGCTTCGACGGTCTTCGTCTCCCGCCCCGCGCGGGAGCGGAAGGACTTGCGTAACCCTCTGGTCTGGATCATGCGTGCTCCTGGTCGTCCGGGCCGGCGCGGCCGGCCACGGGTCCGCTGGAAGCCCGCCGCACGGCGCGCTCCCCCGTTCGTTGCGGGAAGCAGGCTAACGCGATATAGCTTTTTTGGTCAACGTTGATTATTCCGCTTGGGACGGATGCTCCGGCAGCCGCTGCTCCCACCCGGACCAACCCTCCGCCCGTTCGAGTCCAGCAGGCAGGTACGACACACCGGATTCGATCCGTTCGGCCACGCGCTCGCACCAGGCGATCTCCGCGTCCGCCCGGGCCGTCCAGAGCTCGAACATCCATCCGACGTGGACCGGCTTGGTCTCACGCATCCAGTCCGACTCCAGCGACGTACGCATCCAGGCGACACCGGCCCGGAGCAGGTTCGCCCGGTTCCGCAGCGCGGCCGCGGCCTCCTCCCGCGGCATCGCCGGCAGGAACGAGAACGCCGCCGCGAACGGGTCCGGCGGCTCGTGCAACTGCCACCAGAGTCCCCTCAGCATCGACTCGAACTCCGCCTGCCCCTTCTCGGTGATCTCGTAGGTCGTACGGGCCGGACGCCCACCCACCTGCTCGGTGGCCACCGCGCGGAGAAGGCCCTCCTCGGTGAGCTTCCGCAGGGCGTGGTAGATCGAGCCGGGCTGCACGTTGGCCCACTTGTCGGCGCTCCAGCTGAGCAGCTCGCGGCGCACGTCGTAGCCGTGCACCGGCTGCATCCACCGGACCAGGCCGAGAATCATCATGCGAGTGGCAGACACCTCGCAAGCGTAATAAGCAAGTTTGACTAAGACGCGAGGTGACCGTGTGCCATCCCACACTGAGCGATCGTTAGGGCCGATCGGGCGGCCATTAAACTCCCGGGCAACGACCTCCCGGGAGGAGCCCCCACGGTGCGCAAGGTACTCATCGCCAACCGCGGCGAGATCGCCGTACGCGTCATCCGCGCCTGCCGCGACGCCGGCCTGGAGAGCGTCGCGGTGTACGCCGACTCCGACCGGAACGCGCTGCACGTCACGCTCGCCGACGAGGCGTACGCCCTGGGGGGCGACACGGCGGCGGACAGCTACCTGCGGATCGACAAGCTCGTCGACGTGGCCGCGAAGTCCGGCGCGGACGCCGTCCACCCCGGGTACGGCTTCCTCTCCGAGAACGCGGACTTCGCCCAGGCCGTCATCGACGCCGGGCTGACCTGGATCGGTCCGACGCCCCAGGCGATCCGCGACCTCGGTGACAAGGTGACGGCCCGACACATCGCCCAGCGCGCCGGCGCTCCCCTGGTGCCCGGCACCCCCGACCCGGTCGGCAGCGCCGACGAGGTGATCGCCTTCGCCGTCGACCACGGCCTCCCGGTCGCCATCAAGGCCGCCTTCGGCGGCGGCGGGCGCGGGCTCAAGGTGGCCCGGACCATGGAGGAGATCCCGCAGCTGTTCGAGTCGGCCACGCGCGAGGCGATCGCCGCGTTCGGCCGGGGCGAGTGCTTCGTCGAGCGTTACCTGGACAAGCCCCGCCACGTCGAGGCGCAGGTGCTGGCCGACCAGCACGGGAACGTGATCGTGGTGGGCACCCGGGACTGCTCGTTGCAGCGGCGGCACCAGAAGCTGGTCGAGGAGGCGCCCGCGCCGTTCCTCACCGACGCGCAGCGGACCCAGATCCACGAGAGCGCCAAGGCGATCTGCCGGGAGGCCGGCTACCACGGCGCCGGCACGGTCGAGTACCTGGTGGGTGCCGACGGCACCATCTCCTTCCTGGAGGTCAACACCCGGCTCCAGGTCGAGCACCCGGTGACCGAGGAGACCTCCGGCATCGACCTGGTACGCGAGCAGTTCCGCATCGCCGACGGGGAGAAGCTGCGGTTCACCGAGGACCCGACGCCGCGGGGGCACTCCATCGAGTTCCGCATCAACGGCGAGGACCCGGGCCGCAACTTCCTGCCGGCCCCCGGCACGATCACCGAGCTGCGGCTGCCGAGCGGCCCCGGCGTCCGCGTGGACGGCGGCTTCTCGGCCGGCGACGTCATCGGCGGGAACTTCGACTCGCTGCTGGCCAAGGTGATCATCACCGGCGAGACCCGGACCGAGGCGCTGGAGCGGGCCCGCCGCGCCCTCGACGAGATGGTGGTCGAGGGAATGGCGACCGCCCTGCCGTTCCACCGGCTGGTGGTCCGCGACCCGGCCTTCACGGCCGAGCCGTTCACCGTGCACACGCGGTGGATCGAGACCGAGTTCGACAACACCGTCCCGCCGTTCACCCCCACCGCCGTCCCGGCCGCCGAGCCGGCCGAGCGCGAGACCGTCGTGGTCGAGGTGGGTGGCAAGCGGCTGGAGGTCACCCTCCCCGCCGGCCTCGGCGCCGGTACGGTCGCCGCGGCCCCCGCCGCGCGCAAGCCCGCCCGCCGGGGCGGCGGCGCCAAGGCCGGCGCCACGGTCAGCGGTGACACGCTCACCTCGCCCATGCAGGGCACGATCGTCAAGATCGCCGTGGCGGACGGGGACACGGTCGCCGAGGGTGACCTCGTCGTGGTGCTCGAGGCGATGAAGATGGAGCAGCCGCTGCACGCGCACAAGGCCGGCACGGTGAGCGGGCTGACCGCCGAGGTGGGTGCCGTGATCACCGCCGGCGCGCCGATCTGCACGATCTCCTGACGGCGGTCAGCGGAGGGCGCCGGCGGCCACCTCGCGTACGGCGGCGGTGAGGGCGTTCAGCGCCGCCGACTCCAGCCGCCAGTGCTGCCAGTGGAGCGGGACGTCCGCCTGCCGGCCGGGGGCGATGTCGACGCAGCGCCCGGAGGCCAGGTCGTCCTCGGCGATCTGCTCGGGCACCAGCCCCCAGCCGAGGCCCAGCCGGATGACCTCGCTGAACGCCGGCACCGACGGCACGTAGTGCACGGGCGGGTCGAGCGTCCGCCCGGTCACCGTACGGATGAAGCGGTGCTGCAACCGGTCCTTGCGGTCGAAGACCACGACGGGCGCGCCGGCCAGTGCCGCGGGGGTGAGCCCGTCGGCGAAGTGGGCCGCCGCGAACTCGGGCGTGGCCAGGGCCCGGTAGCGCATGGCGCCGAGCCGGCGTACCCGGCAGCCCTGGACCGCCTCCCGCTGCGCGGTCACGGCCGCCGTCACGACACCGTCCCGCAGCAGCTCGGCGGTGTGGTCCTGGTCGTCCTGGCGGATGTCGAAGGACAGCTCGAACCCCCGCGGCAGCCGGGCGAGCGCCGCCGGGAACCAGGTGGCGAGCGAGTCGGCGTTCACGACGACGGCGAGCCGGGTCCGCGCTCCGCCGCCGGTGAGGGGGCCGCGCGCGTCGGCCAGGGCCTCCCGTTCCAGGAGTACGAGTTGCCCGGCGAGACGCAGCAGCGGGGCGCCCGCCGCCGTGGCCGCGCAGGGGCGGGCCCGCCGGACGAGCACCTGACCGACGGTCTCCTCCAGGGCCTTGACGCGCTGGCTCACGGCGGACGGGGTGATGTGCAGCAGCCGGGCCGCGGCCTCGAAACTGCCCTCGGAGACCACCGCGGCGAGCGTACGCAGCTGGGTCGAGTCGAGGCCGTCCATCAGTTCAGCTTAATCGACCTCAAAATCTTTAGTTCGACTGAAGGTCGGTCGTCTCCTACCGTCGGTGCGTGCTCAGTTCCGCCGTCGCCGGCTTCTCGGTCTCCATCGCCCTGATCGTCGCCATCGGGGCACAGAACGCCTTCGTCCTGCGCCAGGGGCTGCGCCGCGAGCACGTCGTACCCGTCGTCCTCACGTGCGCCGCCTCGGACGCGCTGCTCATCGGCGCGGGCATCGCGGGCGTCGGCACGCTGGTGACCGGCCGACCCGTGCTGCTCACCGCGATCCGCTGGGGCGGCGCCGCGTTCCTGCTCTGCTACGCGGTCCTCGCGGCCCGCCGCGCCCTGCGTCCCGGTGCGCTGCTGCCGACCGAACGACCGCCGGCGACCCTGGGCGCGACCCTGGCGGCCTGCCTCGCCTTCACCTACCTGAACCCGCACGTCTACCTGGACACCGTGCTGCTCCTCGGCGGGATCGCGCAGCAGCATCCGCACCGCTGGGTGTTCGGCGTGGGCGCGGCCCTGGCCAGCGCCGTCTGGTTCACCGCGCTCGGCGTCGGCGCGCACCGGCTCGCGCCGCTGCTGGCGCGTACGACCGCCTGGCGGCTGCTCGACGGCGTGATCGCCCTGCTGATGGCCGTGCTCGCGGTGGCGCTGCTGGCCGGCTGAGCACCCGGCGCCGGCCACGCGGGCAGCACCGCCCGCCGGAGGTGTTTTCCGCTACCAGCGGCGGCACGATGGGCGCACGGCGGGAATGATGTGCGGGTGCGGTTCCTACACGGCGCGGTTCCCGCGCACGACCTGACCTACAACGACGTCTTCATGGCGCCGTCCCGTTCCGACCTGGGCTCGCGGCTCGACGTCGACCTCGCCACCAGCGACGGCACGGGCACCACCATCCCGCTCGTGGTGTCGAACATGACGGCCGTGTCCGGCCGGCGGATGGCGGAGACGGTGGCCCGGCGCGGCGCCATCGCGGTCATCCCGCAGGACATCCCGATCGACGTGGTGGCGAACGTGGTGGCCTGGGTCAAGCAGCGGCACCTGGTGTACGACACGCCGATCACGCTCGGTCCCACGGACACCGTCGGGGACGCCATCCACCTGCTGCCGAAGCGCGCGCACGGCGCGGTCATCGTGGTGGACGACGCCGGCCGGCCCCTCGGCGTGGTCACCGAGGCGGACACCGTGGGAGTGGACCGCTTCGCCCAGCTGCGGCACGTGATGTCGACCGAGCTGCACACGGTGCCCGCGGACGCGGACCCGCGTACCGGGTTCGACCGGCTCTCCGCCGGCCGCCGCCGGCTCGCCCCGGTGGTCGACCCGGACGGGCGGCTGGTCGGCGTGCTCACGCGGCAGGGCGCGCTGCGGGCCACCCTCTACCGGCCGGCGCTCGACGACCGGGGACGCCTGCGGATCGCCGCGGCGATCGGCATCAACGGGGACGTCACCGGCAAGGCCGCCGCGCTGCTGGAGGCGGGCGTGGACACCCTCGTGGTGGACACGGCGCACGGCCACCAGGAGCGGATGATCTCGGCGCTGCGGGCCGTCCGCACGCTCGACCCGGGCGTCCCGGTGGCGGCCGGCAACGTGGTCACGGCCGAGGGCGTACGCGACCTCATCGAGGCCGGCGCCGACATCATCAAGGTCGGCGTCGGACCGGGCGCCATGTGCACGACCCGGATGATGACCGGCGTCGGGCGACCCCAGTTCTCGGCGGTGCTCGACTGCGCGGCCGCCGCCCGGGCGCTCGGCCGGCACGTCTGGGCCGACGGCGGCGTGCGGCACCCGCGGGACGTCGCGCTCGCGCTCGCCGCCGGCGCCTCGAACGTGATGATCGGCTCCTGGTTCGCCGGCACCTACGAGTCCCCCGGCGACCTCTACACCGACCCGGACGGGCGTCGGTACAAGGAGAGCTTCGGCATGGCGTCGGCCCGGGCGGTCAGCGCGCGCACGGCCGACGACAGCCCGTACGACCGGGCCCGCAAGGCGGTCTTCGAGGAGGGCATCTCGACGGCCCGGATGTACCTCGACCCGAACCGGCCGGGGGTCGAGGATCTGATCGACGAGATCATCGCGGGCGTGCGCAGCGCCTTCACGTACGCGGGCGCGCGCAACCTCACGGAGTTCCACGAGCGGGCCGTGGTCGGCGTGCAGAGCGCGGCCGGCTACACCGAGGGGATGCCGCTGCCGACCAGCTGGTGAGGCGCGACGCACGGCGGCCGCCGGTCCGGCGCGCAGCCGGCCGGCGGCCCCCTGCGCGGAGGCGCTCGGCGCCCCGGCGCGGAACCGGCCAGCCGCCCCGGCGCGGAACCGGCCAGCCGCCCCGGCGGGCAGGCGGCCGCTACTCGAACAGCCGGCGGATCACGACCCGGGCGGCCTCCCGCGGGTCGCCGCCCAGGCGGTCCGGCAGTGCCCCGGCCAGCCAGAGCGTGGCGAAGCCGTGCACGATCGACCAGGCGGCGAGGGAGTCCCGCCCGGGATCGCCCGGTCCACCGTCGCGCGCCGACAGGCCGGCCACCCGCTCGCGGAGGACGTCGCCGGCCCGGGTGCTGGCCGCGCGTACCTCCGGGTCGTCGGCCCGGTAGAGGTCGGGCCGGAACATCACCTCGAAGTGCGCGCGGTGCCGGACCGCGAAGTCGACGTACGCGACGCCGGCCTCGAGGAGGTCGTCCCCGGCACGGCGCAGCCGGTCGGCGAGCAGGTCGAAGCCCTGGACGGCGAGCGCGGTGAGCAGGCCGGCCTTGTCGCGGAAGTGGTGCGCGGGCGCGGCGTGCGAGACGCCGGCCCGCCGGGCCAGGTCGCGCAGGCTGAGCGCGGCGGGGCCGGACTCGCCGATCACCTCCACCGCCGCGTCGAGCAGTGCGCGGCGCAGGTCGCCGTGATGGTAACCACGCGTCGGAGTCATGCGGCGAGCATATCTTGCCATTGACAAGATGCCGCTCCGGCACGCAATCTTGTCACCGACAAGTTTTACCCCCGCGAGGAGGACTCCGTGGCATCCCTGATCGCACTCGTCGCCGGCACCGTGCTGGCCCGGATCGCCGGCCTCGTCGGGGTCGACCCCCTGGACGCCTGGCCGCCCGCTCTCCGGGTCGGCCTGGCCCTGATGTTCGTGCTCACCGGATTCGCGCACTTCGCCGAGCCGCGCAGGTCCGGCCTGATCGCCATGGTGCCGCCCCGGCTGCCCCGCCCGGGCCTGCTCGTCACCGTGACCGGCGTCCTGGAACTGGCGGGCGCGGCGGCGCTGCTCGTCCCGGCCACGGCCCGGTGGGCGGCCGCCGCGCTCGGGCTGCTGATGATCGCCATGTTCCCGGCGAACGTCTCGGCGGCCCGCCGCCGGCTCACCCTCGCCGGCCAGCCGGTCACGCCGCTGGTCCCGCGTACGGCGCTGCAGGTCCTGTTTGTGGCGGCGGCCGCCGTTATTTCGTTTGGCCCCTGACGATCAGGGAGCTAATCTACCTCCCGTGGATCTCGTAACCCTCCGCGACGTGCCGATGGGCCGGCTCGTCGCGCTCGCCGGTCACGTGGTCAGCCAGCGCTGGAACCGCTTCCTCGCGGAGAGGTTCAACCTCACCCAGGCCGGCATGGTCACGCTCATGACGCTCGCCCACCAGGGCCCGCTCCCGCACCGCGAGGTGGCCCAGCGGTGCTTCGTGCGGCCCGCCACGCTGACCGGGATCGTCGACACCCTGGAACGTGACGGGCTCGTCGAGCGGCAGCGCGACGACAACGACCGGCGCAGCGTACGCCTCGCCGTCACCCCCGCCGGGCGGGAACGGGTGGCGGCGCTCACCGCCCTCATCCGCTCCGGGAGGCCCCTCACCTCCGTGGACGCCGACCCCGCGAAGGCGGCCGTGATCCGCGAGTTCCTGCTGGAGGTCATCGGTAGTGGAGAGGACCCGCGTATGACCGAACCCACCGACGAGCCGGGAGGTCCGCGGTGCTGATCCGACTGCTCCGCGACCACCTGCGCCCGTACCCGAAGCCGCTCGCCGCGGTGGTGCTGCTCCAGTTCGTCGGCACCATGGCGTCGCTCTACCTGCCGAGCCTGAACGCCGACATCATCGACCGGGGCGTGGCCGTGGGCGACACCGGCTACATCGTGCGGACCGGCGGCTGGATGCTGCTGGTCAGCCTCGTCCAGATCGTCTGTTCGATCGCCGCCGTCTACCTCGGCGCCCGCACCGCCATGGGCTTCGGCCGGGACGTCCGGGCCGCGATCTTCCGCCACGTGAACCGCTTCTCCGCCCGCGAGGTCGCCCACTTCGGCGCGCCCTCCCTCATCACCCGTTCCACCAACGACGTCCAGCAGGTGCAGATGCTCGTGCTGCTGAGCTGCACGATGCTGGTAGCCGCACCGATCATGAGCGTCGGCGGCGTCGTGATGGCCCTGCGGGAGGACCTGGGGCTCTCCTGGCTGATGCTCGTCTGCGTACCGGTGCTCGCCGTCACGCTCGCGCTCGTCATCCGGCGCATGGTGCCCGGGTTCCGGCTCATGCAGACCCGGATCGACGCGGTGAACCGGGTGCTGCGGGAGCAGATCACCGGCATCCGGGTGGTCCGGGCGTTCGTCCGGGAGCCGTACGAGACGCGGCGCTTCGGGACGGCCAACGCCGAACTGACCGACACCGCCCTGCGGGTCGGCCGGCTCATGGCGTTGATCTTCCCGGTGGTGATGCTGGTGCTCAACGTCTCCAGCGTCGCCGTGCTCTGGTTCGGCGCCCAGCGCGTCGACTCCGGGGCCATCCAGGTCGGCGCGCTGACCGCGTTCCTCCAGTACCTCATGCAGATCCTGATGGCCGTCATGATGGCCACCTTCATGCTCATGATGGTGCCCCGGGCCGCCGTCTGCGCCGAACGCATCGTCGACGTGCTGGACACCGACACGTCCGTGGTGCCGCCCGCGACACCGGTCGCCGAGGTGCCGACCCGGGCCGAGTTGGAGCTGCGCGACGTGCGCTTCCAGTACCCGGGCGCGGCCGAGCCGGTGCTGCGGGACATCTCCTTCCGGGTCACGCCGGGCACCACCACGGCGATCATCGGCAGCACCGGGGCGGGCAAGACCACCCTGCTGTCGCTCATCCCGCGCCTGGTCGACGTCACCGCCGGCGCCGTCCTGGTCGACGGGATCGACGTACGCGACCTGAAGCCGGAGGACCTGTGGCGCCGCATCGGGCTGGTGCCGCAGCGGCCGTACCTGTTCACCGGCACGGTGGCGAGCAACCTGCGCTACGGCAACCCGGACGCGACCGACGACGAGCTCTGGGCCGCGCTGGAGATCGCCCAGGCCGCCGACTTCGTGGCCGGCATGCCGGGCGGGCTGGAGGCCCCGATCGCGCAGGGCGGCACCAACGTCTCCGGCGGCCAGCGCCAGCGACTCGCCATCGCCCGGGCCCTGGTCCGGAAACCGGAGATCTACCTGTTCGACGACTCGTTCTCCGCGCTCGACCTGGGCACCGACGCGCGGTTGCGGGCGGCCCTGCGGCCGGTCACCGCGGACGCCGCCGTGGTGATCGTGGCCCAGCGGGTCTCCACGATCGTCGACGCCGACCAGATCATCGTGCTCGAGGACGGGGGAGTCGTCGGGATGGGACGACACGAGGAACTGCTGGACAGCTGCCCGACGTACGCCGAGATCGTCGCCTCGCAGCAGACGGCGGAGGTGCCGGCATGAGCGAGCGCAGCGAGCGAATCATCAGGCACAGCGCGGTGAAGCCTCATGGCGGCGCCGACCGGAGGGAGGTGCCGGCATGAGCGAGCGCAGCGCGGCCGTACCCGCGCAGAAGCCGGCCGGCGACGGGCGGACGCCGCGGCGGCTGCCCGGCGGTCACCGTGGCGGCGGTCCGTTCGGCGCCGGCATGCCCGCGGAGCGGTCGATGAACTTCGGGCCGTCGGCGCGGCGGCTGCTCGGGCGGCTGCGGCCGCACCGGCTCCAGCTCAGCGCGATCATCGCGCTCGCCGTGGTGAGCGTGGGTCTCAGCGTCATCGGGCCGAAGGTGCTCGGTCACGCCACCGACCTCATCTTCACGGGGGTGATCGGCCGCCAGCTTCCGGCGGGCTCCACCACCGAGCAGGCCGTCGCGGCGGCCCGCGCCAGCGGCAACGATGCCTTCGCCGACATGCTGGCGCGGATGGACCCGGTGCCCGGCGCCGGCATCGACTTCGACGCGCTGGGGCGGGTGCTGCTGCTGGCGCTGGCCCTCTACCTGGCCGCGAGCCTGCTCATGTGGTGGCAGGGCTGGCTGCTCAACGGCGTGGTGCAGCGGACCGTGCGCAAGCTGCGCGCCGACGTGGAGGACAAGCTCAACCGGCTGCCGCTGCCCTACTTCGACAAGCAGCCGCGGGGCGAGCTGCTGAGCCGGGTCACCAACGACATCGACAACATCTCGCAGAGCCTCCAGCAGACGCTCAGCCAGCTCCTCACGTCGCTGCTCACCGTGGTCGGCGTGCTCGGCATGATGTTCTGGATCTCGCCGTTGCTGGCGCTGGTGGCGCTGGTCGCCGTGCCGCTGTCGGTGCTCGTGACGCAGCGCATCGCCAAACGGTCGCAGAAGCAGTTCATCGCCCAGTGGACGCACACCGGGGAGTTGAACGGCCAGATCGAGGAGGCGTTCACCGGCCACGAGCTGGTGAAGGTCTTCGGACGGCAGCGCGAGGTCGAGGCCGCGTTCACCGAGAAGAACGAGCAGCTGTTCAAGGCCAGCTTCGGCGCGCAGTTCATCTCCGGGATCATCATGCCGTCGATGATGTTCATCGGGAACCTGAGCTACGTGGCCATCGCCGTGGTCGGCGGGCTGCGGGTCGCGTCCGGCGCCATGAGCCTCGGCGACGTGCAGGCGTTCATCCAGTACTCGCGGCAGTTCACGCAGCCGCTGACCCAGGTGGCGTCGATGGCCAACCTGCTCCAGTCGGGCGTGGCCTCGGCGGAACGGGTCTTCGCCGTCCTCGACGCCGAGGAGCAGAGCCCCGACCCGGCCGAGCCCGCCCGTGTGACGCAGCCGCGCGGCCGGGTCGAGTTCTCGCACGTGTCGTTCCGCTACGAGCCGGACAAGCCGCTGATCGAGGACCTGTCGCTGGTCGCCGAGCCGGGCCACACCGTGGCGATCGTCGGTCCGACCGGCGCCGGCAAGACCACGCTGGTCAACCTGATCATGCGCTTCTACGAGCTGGACGCCGGCCGCATCACCCTCGACGGCGTGGACATCACCACGATGCGCCGCGACGACCTGCGCGGCCGGATCGGGATGGTGCTGCAGGACACGTGGCTGTTCGGCGGCACGATCCGGGACAACATCGCCTACGGCCGCCCGGACGCCACGGAGGAGGAGATCGTCGCCGCCGCGCGGGCGACGTTCGTGGACCGCTTCGTCCGCAGCCTGCCGGACGGCTACGACACGGTCATCGACGAGGAGGGGAACAACGTCAGCGCGGGCGAGAAGCAGCTCATCACGATCGCCCGGGCGTTCCTCGCCGAGCCGTCGCTGCTCATCCTCGACGAGGCGACCAGCTCGGTCGACACCCGCACCGAGGTGCTGCTGCAACGGGCCATGGCCGCGTTGCGCTCGGACCGGACGAGCTTCGTGATCGCGCACCGGCTCTCCACCATCCGGGACGCCGACCTGATCCTGATGATGGAGAACGGCCGGATCGTCGAGCAGGGCACACACGAGCAGCTGCTGGCGGCCCGGGGCGCGTACCACCGGCTCTACCAGTCGCAGTTCACGCAGGCGCTCACCGAGGAGGACGAGCCCGGTGACGCCCCCCGCCGGCCGGTGCCGGCACAGGGGGCGCTCCCGGTGTGAGCGGGTCAGTGGGGCAGCAGGTCGGCGGAGCGGGCGGCCACCACGCCGGTGACCAGCTCCAGCGCGGCGGCGACGGGCATCGGGTCGAGCTCGCGCCCGTCGCGCAGCCGCAGGGCGACCCGCCCGCCGGCCGCCTCCCGGGCGCCGACGACCGCGACGTACGGCACGCGCCGGCGGGCCGCGTCCCGGACCCGGGACCCCAACGATCCGTCCGCGTCGACCTCGACCCGCAGCCCGGCCGCCTCGCCCCGACGGGCGAGGTCGGCCGCGGCGGCGGCCTGCCCGGGCCCGACCGGCAGCACCGCGAGCTGGACCGGCGCGTACCAGGCGGGAAAGGCGCCCTCGTGCACCTCGATGAGGTACGCGAAGAGCCGCTCCATGCTGCCGACCAGGCTCCGGTGCACCATGACGGGCCGCCGCCGCGAGCCGTCCCGGTCGGTGTACGACAGGTCGAACCGCTCCGGCTTGTCGAAGTCGAGCTGCACGGTCGCGAGGGTCGACTCCCGGCCGGCGGCGTCCACGATCTGGATGTCGATCTTCGGCCCGTAGAAGGCGGCGTCGCCGGGCGCCTCCGCGTACGCCATCCCGGCGAGGGCGTCGCGCAGCAGCTCCTCGGCCCGGGCCCACTGGGCGTCGTCCCCCACGTACCGCTGCCCCGGCCCGCGCAGCGACAGCCGGAAGCCGGCCGGGCGGACGCCGAGCGCGGCGTGCGCCTCGCGGATCAGCCGGAGGATCTCCCCGACCTCCTCCCCCACCTGCTCCAGGGCGCAGAAGTTGTGCGCGTCGTTCAGCGAGATGGCGCGCACCCGGGAGAGCCCGCCGAGCACGCCGGACCGCTCGGCGCGGTACATCCCGCCCAGCTCGGCGATGCGCAACGGCAGCTCCCGGTAGGAGCGGCCGCGGGCGGCGAACACCAGCGCGTGGTGCGGGCAGAGCGCCGGCCGGAGCACGAACTCGTCGTCGGCCGAGAGCCGCATCGGCGGGAACATGTCCTCGGCGAAGTAGCCGAGGTGGCCGGAGCGTTCGAACAACTCGCGCTTGCCCAGCGGCGGCGAGTAGACGTGTTGGTAGCCGGCACGGCGCTCCAGCTCCCGGACGTACTCCTCGACGGCGTGCCGGGCGGCGGCGCCGGCCGGCAGCCAGATCGGCAGCCCGGCGCCCGCGAGGGGGTCGGAGACGAACAGCTCCAGCTCCCGGCCGAGCCTACGGTGGTCGATCATGTCGCTCTCCCTGGTCGGGTACGACCCGGAGGCGACCTGGTCACCGAACGCCGCGCGGCCCTCGGGGGCGGATCGCCCCGGGGCCGCGTGGACGGAAACGTCAGTGCGGGACGCCGGGGTCTCCCGGCGTCGTCGTCAGGCCCGCACTGTGCATGCGGTGACGGTACGCGGAGGCCGCAGGCGGACGCACCCGCATTTGTGGCGGGGCCCGATCCGGCGGCGGCCGGGCGGCCACCGGCCCCGGACGAAGGCCCGGCTCAGGACGGAGGCCCGGCCCCGGATGGAGGCGCGGCCCGGGACGGAGGCGGGCCGCCGGCACGGGACCTGCCGGCGGCCCGCAGCGGCCCGCCCATCGGAAACGGGGGACCCGACGGAAGGCGGGCCACGCCCGCACAACGGTACGCGCACGCGCGCCGATCCGCCGACCGTCACCGGGGGCGGCAGAGGCTCGTTGAACAGGGGTGGCCCTGCCGTGTCCATGGTCACCACCGGCCGGGGCTGTCCGAGGTGACGCCGGACACGCCGTCAGGCTCAGTGCATCCGATCGGCCCCATCCGAGGTGGCAGGCGTGCCCGAACTACTCACTGACGTCGCGTCGCCGACATGGGCGTACCTCGCGTTGCTCGGACTGCTGCTGGTGGACGCGTTCGTTCCCGTGATCCCCACCCAGGCCATCATGATCACCGGTGGGGCGCTCACCGTCTACGGCGGCCTCGACCTGTCCCTCACGATCGCCGTCGGCACGGCCGGCGTGCTGGCCGGAGACCTCGCCTGCTACCTCATCGGGCGGCTCGCGCCGGAGCGTCGGCTCCCACGGCACGGCGAGCCGAGCCGGGCCCGGCGGGTCGCCGACCGGGTCACGCAGGGCCTCCGGCGCCCGGGGCCGCTCGTGATCCTGCTCTGCCGGTTCGTACCCGGCGGCCGGATGGCGGCCTGCTTCTCGGCCGGCCGCAGCCACTACCCGTACCGCCACTTCCTGTTGTACGAGACGGCCGCCGCGCTGGGCTGGGCCACGTACGGGGCGCTGGTCGGGCACCTGGGCGGGAGCGCCCTGGCCTCGTCGACCTGGCGCCTCGCCGTGATCGCCGCCGTGGCGGCGACCGGTTTCGCCGCGGCCGGCTGGGTGATGACGGTCGTCACCGCCCGCCGGGCCCGCGCCGACTGAACGCGGCCACGCCGCCAGCCGCCGTCCCGCGCACCGGCGACCGGTCCACGTAGGGGTGGTCCCGGGGAACGATTTCGGTGACGCGCCCCGATCCGCTTCGGGTGCCCCGGACGACAGGCTTCTGGCATGCGTGGAACCCGCAGTGCCGGCCTCCTGGCCCTCGGCGGCATCGCCCTCGCGGCCGTGCTCGCCGTGATCGGCCACCTCGAGGCGAACGACGACCTGTCCCCCTGGTCGCTGACCGTCAGCGACTTCGCCGTCTCGGACCGCGGCGGCGTGATCGACGCGGCCATGGTGGTGCTCGCCGTGGCCACCGCCGCGCTCCTGCCCGCGCTGCACCGCGCGTACGGCTCGGCGTCCGCCGCCCGGCGGCGGTGGGCGCAGTCGCTGCTCGCGGTCTGGGGCGGCGGCCTGCTGCTCGCCGCCGTCGTGCCGACGAACGAGCCCGGGCTGCCCATGGACACCGCGGCCTACGTCCACCGGTACGCCTCGGTGGTCGCCTTCCTCGCCCTGCCCGCCGCCGGCTGGCTGCTCGCCGGGCCGCTGCCGGGCGCCGGGCGGTGGCTGCGCGGGTTCGCCCTGGCCAGCCTGGCCCTCGCCGGGGCGATGGTCTGGTCCGCCTACCCCGGCGGACGCGTCCTCATCGGCCTGGTGGAGCGGCTGCTCATCCTCACCGAGGTGGGTCTGCTCGCCACCGTGGCGCTCTGGCTGGTCGCGGCGGGGCAGCGGCGCGGGTTCGTCGCGGCCGGACGGCGACACCCGGCACGGACGAGCCCGGTGTCGCCGCGTCCGGTGCGGCGGGACAGCCCGGTCGTCACTCCAGCTCGTGGAGCATGAGCTGGCGGGCGGCCTCCGTGATGGACCCCGAGAGGCTCGGGTAGATCGTGATCGTCTGGGCCAGCTCGTTGACGGTGAGGTTGTTCTCCACCGCCATGGTGATCGGCAGGATCAGCTCGCTGGCCTTCGGGGCGACCACGACGCCACCGATCACCTGGCCGCTGGCGGGACGGCAGAAGAGCTTCACGAAGCCGTCGGACAGGTCGGCCATCTTGGCCCGGGCGTTGCCCGCCAGCGGCAGCATCACCTGACGGGCTGGCACCTTGCCGGCGTCCACCTCGTTCTGCGAGACACCCACCGTGGCCAGCTCCGGGTCGGTGAAGACGTTCGCGGCGACGGTCCGCAGCCGCAGCGGGCGGACCGCCTCGCCGAGCGCGTGCCACATCGCGATCCGGCCCTGCATGGCCGCGACGCTGGCCAGCGGCAGCACCCCGGTGCAGTCGCCGGCGGCGTAGATGCCGGGCACGTTCGTCCGGGACACGCGGTCGACCGTCACATAGCCGCCGGGGGCCAGCTCGACGCCGTACTCGGCGAGCCCCAGGTTGGCGGTGTTGGGGACGGAGCCGACCGCGATGAGCGCGTGCGAGCCGTACACCTTGCGGCCGTCGGAGAGCTCGACCTCGACGCCGGCCTCGGTACGGCGGACCGCGTCGGCGCGCGAGTTGTTGAGGATGCTCATGCCCCGGGTGCGGAAGACCCGCTCGATGGCCATGGCCGCGTCGGCGTCCTCGTGCGGCATGACCCGGTCGCGGCTGGACACCAGGGTGACCTCGATCCCCATGGCGAGGTACGCGCTGGCGAACTCGGCGCCCGTCACGCCGGAACCGACCACGATCAGGTGCTCGGGCAGCTCGGGCAGGTCGTACACCTGGCGCCAGGTGAGGATCCGCTCGCCGTCGGGGACGGCGGTGGGCAGCTGGCGGGGGGTGGCGCCGGTGGCGACCAGGACGGTGGAGGCGTCGATCGTGTACTCCGCGCCACCGTCGGCGGGGGTCACCACCACGCGGTGGGTGTGACCGAGCGTGTCCTCGCCGAGCCGGGCGGTGCCCGCCACGAACGTGACCCCGGCCTTGACCAGCTTGGCGTGGATGTCGGCCGACTGGGCGAGCGCGAGCCGCTTGACCCGCTGGTGCACGGCCTGCGCGTCGACCGTGACCGCCTCCAGCCCGTCGGAGTGGACGCCGAACTCCTCGGTGTCCCGGTAGCCGGTCACCACCTCGGAGCTGGCGATGAACGTCTTGGACGGCACGCAGTCGGACAGTACGCAGGCTCCACCGGCACCCTCGGCCTCCACGACCGTCACGTCGGCGTCCAGCTGTGCGGCGACCAGGGCCGCCTCGTAGCCGGCCGGCCCGCCGCCGATGATCACGATCCGGCTCACAGCGCTCGCCCTTCGTCGATGCTCACAGTGACTTTCTTCTCCCGAACCTGTCCGACACGCACCGTCGTATTCTCCCCCACCCGTCCGCCGGGCTATCGTCATCGCCGTGCGTCTTCACGCCGCCTACGGCTCAAACCTCGACCCCGGGCGGATGCGCGCCTACTGCCCGCATTCGCCGATGGTGGGCACCGGCTGGCTCGAGGGCTGGCGGCTGACCTTCGCCGGCGAGGACGTGATCGGCTGGGAGGGCGCCGTCAGCACGGTGGTCGAGTCCCCGGGCGACCGGGTCTTCGTGGCGCTCTACGACATCCACCCGTACGACGCCGCCCAGCTCGACGAGATCGAGGGTGTGACGTCCGGCACCTACCGCAAGCTGCACGTGCGGATCTCCACCCTCGACGGCGACGTGACCGCGTGGATCTACGTCTTCGACGGGTACGAGGGCGGCCTCCCGACCTCGTGGTACCTGTCGGAGATCGCGAACGCCGCCGAGAAGGCGGGCGCGCCCGACGACTACGTCACCGAGCTGCGGTCCCGCCCCACCGGCACCGCGTCGGCGTAGCGCGTATCGCACACGCCCAGTCTGCTCCCGGCCCCGGGCCGGCGGCTCGTCGGCCCCCGCCCGGGTCGTCCATCACACACCCGACGCCGCGGCCGGGACCACGAGTTCGTACATGTCGGTCCAGCGGGTCTCCCGGAGGCCGACGGAACGGTAGAGCGACAGCGGGGTCGTCGGGTTGGTGAGGTCCACCCCCAGGCCGGCCGAGGTCCGGCCCTTCTCGGCGTACCGGGTGAAGGCCCGGCGCAGCAGCGCGGCGCCCACCCCCCGGCGCCGGTAGGCGGGCAGCACCGACAGGCTCCGCACGAAACCCTCGTTCTGGTCGAGCGCCTGGTCGGACGACTGCAACGCGCCGGCCGCCACCCCGTCGACCTCGGCCACGAACCACTCGTCCCAGGTCGTGCCGTGCTGCGTGATCTTCTTGCGCCACTCGGCGTAGCCGAGCGGCTCGTAGTCGGGGGTGTCCCGGAACGCCGTGTCGAAGATCCGGTGGAAGTCGCGCAGGTCCCGTTCGTCGTCGGGGCGGACCGGGCGGACGGTCACGCCGGGCGGCGGGGGCGGCTCGGCGGGCAGGTCGGCCAGCGACCGGTGCATCCGGACGTAGCGCTTGGCCAGGGAGAAGCCGGCGTCGGTGAGGATGCGCTGCCAGTCCCGCTCCGGCTCGAAGACCGCGCAGCGCACGGTGAGCGCCGGCAGGGAACGCTCGGCGGCGCGTTCGGCGACCCGCTGGAGTTGACGGGCCAGCAGCGGCCCCCGTACGTGCGCGCCCCGCTCCGGGTCGACGTAGACCTCCACGAACTCCCGCCCGACGCCCGTGGGGTTGTCGAGGGTGGCCCAGCCGACGACCGCGCCCTCCGGGTCCAGCGCCAGCCAGGAGTCGCGGGACGGGTCGACGTACGGGGCGGTGAGCGCCGCCTCGACGTCGGCGGCGTCGAAGTCGGGGTAGCCGACGGCGAAGGTGTCCGCGGCGTGGACCACCGAGAGGATCGCCGGCACGTCGTCGAGGGTGGGCCGGCGCGCGCTCCAGCCAGCGGGAAGGGTCACGGCGCCGATCCTGACAGCGCGCGCGGCCGCACGCCTCCCAATTTCCGCCCGCACGGGCCCCCTTGCGCACCGTGATCATGACGTTGTCGCCCCGCGCCACGGCGTGTCGCGGCACCAACCTCATGATCGACC
>Ga0164243_10004501_pt1 | contig 21812 bp, 23 predicted proteins | sample OricompcompostOP_FD_108781 | JGI IMG/M metagenome (GOLD analysis project Ga0164243, IMG submission 108781) | Organic Plus compost microbial communities from Emeryville, California, USA - Original compost - Organic plus compost (OP) | ecosystem: Engineered > Solid waste > Mixed feedstock >...
ACGCCCCTCTACCGAGCACCCCCGCCTCCTCCACGTGCACCCGCACGGCGCGCCGGTGCCTGCTGCACCGAGGGTAGGCGACGCGGGCGTCAGCAGCGCGTGAGGATTGGCCTCCCGACGGGCGGGAGTTGACGGGCCCTGAACAGGGCCGCGGCCCGGTCAGCCGGTCGCGGCCAGGCGGTGGAAGGCCGCCTGCGCCGCGTCGACGGTGTGCGGCTGCGGACGGCCGGACGCGTCGATTTCGTTCCAGTGCTGGAGGTTGACGGCGACGCACCACTGCCGCCCGCCGTCGGCGCGCGCCATCGCCGGCGTCCCGCCTCCCCACACCGTGCCGCCGTAACCCCAGTAGGAGTCCTGTCCCGGGCTCAGGGGCTCCAGGGGGTGCCGTCCGAGGCAGTAGTCGATCGACCTCCCCTCCTGGGAGATCACCACGCGCCGTCGCCGACCGCACCTCCTCACCGCCATGGAGGGCCACCGCCCCGAAGGCGACTGGCGCGACCGCCTCACCGCCCTCGCCCTGCGGATCAGGGACGCGAGGTGCTCCAGGCGCTGCGCGCGGCGGGCCTGCCCGACGAGGAGATCCCCGCCCACTGCCACCGCCTCGCGGTGCTCCTCGTCGCGCTGATCCCCTCCGACGCCGGCATCGGCACCGTCACGCCCGAGGACCGGGAGCAAGGCCTCGGACAGCTCCGCGTCGCGGTCCTCGGCGTCGGCCCCGAGCGCTCCCCGGCCCTGGCCCACTTGGCCCGCGACGTCCGCCCCCTGAGCTCGGACCGTCCCGCCGCCTTCGAGGACATCCTGGCCCCGCCCACCTCGACCACATCGAGGCGGCGGCCGAGCGCGCCTGGAGCCGACGCCGGACGGACCGCCGTCCGGTGTCTCTCCGCCAAGATGCCGCGCCGCGCCCCCTCCTGAAAAATGGGCACTGCCCTCCTTCCGAGAGCGGTGATGCGAGATGGCCGTCATTTCACGCGGATTCCACGGCCGGGCGCGGGACCAGGGGCGCGAGCTGCCGCCGGGGCAGTACGAGACCACCGGATTCCCCGTACTGTCCGCGGGCCCCACACCCGCGGTGAGCCTCGACGACTGGGAGTTCACCGTCCGCAGCGAGACCGGCGTGCGGCACCGGTGGAACTGGCAGGAGCTGATGTCCCTGCCCTCCGAGACGCCCACCGTCGACATCCACTGCGTGACCAAGTGGTCCAAGTTCGGCACCCGATGGCAGGGCGTCTCCCTCGACGTCCTCCTCGCCGGCGTCGAGTCCGGCGCCGAGTACGCCCTGGTCCGCTCCTACGGCGACTACACCACCAACCTCCCCGTCGAGGACCTCCTCGACGGCAAGGCGTGGATCGCCTACCGCTACGACGACGAGGAACTCCCCGCGGAACACGGCGGCCCCGCCCGCCTGCTCGTCCCGCATCTGTACCTCTGGAAGTCCGCGAAGTGGGTGCGCGGCATCCAGCTGCTCGACGAGGAGGAACGCGGCTTCTGGGAGACCGTCGGCTACCACGATTACGGTGACCCATGGCGCGAGCAGCGGTACCAGGGCGACTAGGCGCACGCCTGCGCTGGCTGGAGGCCCGCCTCACCGGCCGGCACGACGAGTCGGACACCGCCCGCACCCTCGTGTTCGACGTCCCCGGCTGGCCGGGCCACCTGCCCGGACAGCACCTCGACGTACGGCTCACCGCGGCGGACGGCTACAGCACGCAGCGCAGCTACTCGATCGCCTCCGCGCCCGACGGGGAACGCGTCGAGCTGACCGTCGAGCGGATCGACGACGGCGAGGTCTCCCCGTACCTGGTGGACGTCCTCGAGGTGGGGGACGTGATCGAACTGCGCGGACCGGTCGGCGGCTGGTTCGTGTGGCGGCCCGACGAGCAGAAGGAACCGGTGCTGCTCGTCGCGGGCGGCTCGGGAATCGTGCCGCTCATGGCGATGATCCGCACCCGGCGCGCCCTTTCCGACCGCGTCCCCTTCCGGCTGGTGTACAGCCTCCGCAGCCCTCGATCCCAGTGGTTCGTCCCGGACCTGCGCACGCAGGACCCCGGACTCGACAAGACCTTCCTCTACAGCCGCTCCGCACCGGAGGGCTGGCCGCGGCCGCCCGGGCGCGTCACCGCGAACGATCTGTCCGCCGGCGGGTGGCCGCCGGACTTCGAACCGGTCTGCTACGTCTGCGGATCCACCGGATTCGTGGAGACGGCGGCCGGTCTGCTCGTGGCACTCGGCCACGATCCCCGCCGTATACGGACCGAACGCTTCGGCCCCGGCGGGTGAGCGAAGGGAGCCCGACCCATGACCACCGAACCCGGCTTCCTCGACGGCAACGCCGCCGCCGGCGACCTCGAGTCGCTGTTCGGCGCCGACATGACCATGGCCTCCGGGCAGTGCCAGGGCTGCGGCCTGCGGATGCGGCTGGCCGAGGCGCACGCCTACCTCGGCGGCCCGGGGACGGTGCTGCGCTGCCCCGGCTGCGAGGACGTGCTGCTGCGCATGGTCCGTTCCCCGAGCCACCTCTGGCTCGACGCGAGCGGCCTCGACTACCTGCGTCTCCCGGCGGCGGCCGGGTGAGCGGGAGAGACTCGGGGTGACGGCCGCCGTCCCGGCGACGGGACGGCGGCCGCCCGGAGCCGGTGACCGCTCGGGGTGACGCGTCGTCAGCGGCCGGGCAGCCGCTGCTGCACCTCCTGCAGCACCCAGCCGTTGCCGTCCGGGTCGCTGAAGGTGGCGAAGGAGCCGTAGGACATCCGGTCCGGGTGGAGACCCGGCTCCCGGCCCTGCCCCAGGGCGGGGTCGTGGGTGAGGTCCCCGCCGCCGTGTCCGTGGTAGAAGACGGCGCCCGCGTCGTGGAAGACCTCGCTCACCTCGATGCCGCGGTCGACGAGTTCCGCACGGCTCTTCTCGATGTCGGGGACGACGAGGTACATGCCCTGCGCGGAGCCCGGCGGCACGGACGTGAGGCCCTTGCCGAAGATGATCGAGCACTCCGAGCCGGGCGGGGTGAAGTGCACCGCCCTCCAGTTCTCGCTTGCCGCCTTGTCGAGGTCCAGCCGGAAGCCCATGGCCTCGTAGAAGGCCTTGGCCCGGTCGACGTCCGACACCGGCAGCACGATGAGTTCGAGCTTGAGATCCATGGGAGTGACTGCTTTCCGTCGTGGCGGAACCCCCGCCCCCGACGGCCGCGCCGGCGTCACGCGACGGTGACGACGGTCTTCCCGGCCGTCCCGGACTTGGTGCGGAACGCGTCCGGCGCCTCGGCGAGCGGGCGGACGCTCCCCACCAGGGGCCGCAGCCGGCCCTGCCGGTGACGGTCGACGACCTGCGCGAGATGACCCCGGTCGGGCTCGACGATGAAGTACATCGCCCGGCCCTCGTCAGGCCGCACGGTCGGCGGGCGGGAGATGCTGACGAGGGTGCCTCCCGCTCTGAGGACGGCGGCCGAGCGGTCGAGCACCGTCCCGCCGACGGCGTCGAACACGAGGTCGACGAGGCCCACGGCTTCCTCCCACGCAGGCTGTTCCAGATCGACGAACTCCTCCGCGCCCAGTTCCAGCACCAGGTCCCTGCTCCTCGCGCGGCCCGAACCGAGGACACGCGCTCCGGCGTCACGGGCGAGCTGCGTGGCTGCCATTCCCACCCCCCCTCCCGCTCCGTGCACGAGGACGCTCCGGCCCGTTTCGAGCCGGCCGTGCACGAACAGCCCCTGCCACGCCGTGAGTCCCGGCATCGGCAGGGCCGCCGCCTGCACGGGGTCGACGTCCGCGGGCAGCGGCGTGAGATTGCGCGCCTCCACCGCCACGTACTCGGCGAGGGTGCCGTCACGGTTCCAGTCGGTCAGGCCGATCACCCGCTGCCCGACGGTCAGTCCCGTGGTCCCGAGCGCCACCTCGGCGACCTCCCCCGACACCTCGTGCCCCGGTACGACGGGGGAGCGGGGCCTTCCGGCCCGGTCGGCCCACGAGGCGGGCCAGCTGAGTTCACCGGGCGTGAAGCAGGCCGCCCGCACCTTCACGACGACGTCACCCTCGCCCGCGTACGGATACGGGGCCTCCTCGACGACAAGATCGTCCAAAGGCGCGTCACGGTCGTGAGCTCGTACCGCTCTCATCGAGCCCCCTGAGTCATGTGGGGGAAGACGTCCTTCCAGCATGACCCCGTGACGCCCCACGGGCGAACGGAGCGGCCTCGCGTCCCGGACGGGCGCCGGACGATTCCCCGTCCGGATGCCTTCATAGTGCATCTTTTCCTGCGCCGAGCAGTCCGCGGCAGGACGCTTACGCCCGATTTGGAGCGATCCGTCGTTATCCCCGACCATGTCTGCGCCCGGCGATCCCGGGCAACCGTTCGACGAGAGGCGCACCACCCCATGCACGTCACCGGAACCGTCCCCCCACCGGCTCCGGCCCCGCAGGACATCCCCGGCGGCCCCGCCCACCCCGACGGCACCTCCGACGGCACGGGACGGCGCACCCGCCGCTTCGGACTGCCCGTCGCCACCGCGCTGGTCATGGGCAACATCATCGGCGGCGGCATCTTCCTGCTCCCGGCGTCCATCGCCCCGTACGGCACGATCAGCCTCGTCGCCTTCGGCGTGCTGACGGTCGGCGCGATCGCCCTGGCCCTGGTCTTCGGCCGCCTCGCCGAACGCGACCCCCGCACCGGCGGCCCGTACGTGTACGCCCGCGAGGCCTTCGGCGACTTCGCCGGGTTCCTCGCCGCCTGGGCCTACTGGATCACCACCTGGGTGTCCAACGCGGCCCTCGCCGTGGCCGCCGTCGGCTACCTCGACGTGCTGATCCCGGTCGGCGAGCACCGCTGGACCGCCTGCCTCGCGGCCCTCGTCATCCAGTGGCTGCCCGCCCTCGCCAACTACGCGGGCACCCGCTACGTCGGCGCCGTGCAGGTCGTGTCCACCGTGCTCAAGCTGGTTCCGCTGCTGCTCGTCGCCGTCGGCGGACTGTTCTTCTTCGACTCCGACAACCTCGGACCCTTCCAGGCGAGCGGGGAGAGCGCGATGGGCGCCGTCTCCGCCGCGGCCGCCATCCTGCTCTTCTCCTACCTCGGCGTGGAGTCCGCCGCCGTCAGCGCCGGCGAGGTGCGCGACGCCCGCCGCACCGTCGGACGCGCCACCGTCATCGGCACCGCCGGCGCGGCGGTCGTCTACCTGCTGGGCACCCTCGCCGTCTTCGGCACGGTCGCCCACGGCCGGCTCGTCGAGTCCGGCGCGCCCTTCTCGGACGCCGTCAACGGCATGTTCGGCGGCGCGTGGGGCGGCTGGGCCGTGGCGCTCGCCGCACTCGTCTCCATGACCGGCTGCCTCAACGGCTGGACCCTCCTGTCCGCCCAGACCTCCTACGCCGCCGCCAAGGACGGGCTCTTCCCGGCCCCCCTGGCCCGCAAGCGGCGCGGCGTCCCGACGGTGGGCGTCGGCGTCACGGTGCTCCTCGCCTCGCTGCTCACCGTGTACAACTACGCCTTCGGCACGGCCCGGGTGTTCGAGACGCTGGTCCTGGTCACCACCTTCACCGCGACCGTCCCGTACCTCCTCGCCACCGCCGCGCAGCTCTACCACCTCGTCTCCGGGCAGCGTGACCGCGTCGAGCGCGGGCGCCTGGTCCGCGACATGATCATCGCCTCGGTCGCCGCCGCGTTCTCGCTGTGGCTGGTCGCCGGCGCCGGATACCAGGCCGTCTACCAGGGCGTGCTGTTCCTCTTCGGCGGCGTGCTGGTCTACGCCGTCATGGCGGCCCGCAAGCAGCGGGCGGCCACCGTCACCGCCGACCGGTGACCGGCGCGGGTCCCCTGGGCGGGCTCGGGCAAATGGGGCAGCTTCCGGCGGAGGGCGTTGCCTCCGGGCGGCCCGGCAGTTGATCCAGAACACGGGAGCACGTGAGGCGGCCGGTCCTTCCGGCCGCCTCACGTGCTGCCGTGCCGCCCTGTCCCGCCCCTCCCGCCGGAGGCCGCCCGCGATGCACGAACCCGCCCACCCGTCGCCCCAGCCGGACGCCCCACACGCCGCCGAACGGCTTCTCCCGGAACCCCGCCTGCTGAGCGGCGTCTACGGGCTGGTCCTGGCCAGCGCCCTGGCGGCCGCCCTCGACTCACCGGACGAGCAGACCAGCCCCGGCTCCGACGCCCTGTGGGTGCTGCTCACCGCCCTTGCCGCCGCGGCCGCGCACGGCTACGCGCACGTGCTCTCCCACCGCATGTCCGCTCAGCCCGGCGGACTGAAGGCCGGCGTGCGCGCCATGCTCGCGGAGTGGCCGGTGGTCGCGGCGGCGGTACCGACGATCGTGCTGCTGCTGATCGCGGTGCCCGACTGGTGGACGGAGGCCGACGCCGTCGAGGTCGCGCTGGTGGTCAACACCCTGATCCTCGCCGGATGGGGCATGTGGACCGCGCGCCGCGCCGGCCGCACCTGGCCGGCCTCGCTTCGGGCGGGGGCGGGGGACATGCTGATCGGGCTGGTGATCATCGGGGCCAACGCCGTGATCAAGTAGCGGCCCCTCGTCCTACGGCGCCCGGCGCGGGGCGGGGCGCCACGACATCCTCGCGGCTTACGGCGGGGGCGCGCTCCGACCATGCCCCCGCCGTCCTACGCCCCCGGCCCGGGGCCGGCTCCGACAGCACCTCGAACCGGGCAGGACCGACGAGAAGGACGCCGTCGTCGAGCGGCGTGCACCGCACCCCGCCCTTGTCCCGGAGCGCCTTCTGCGCGCCCGGGCCGACGGTGACGTTCATCCACGCGCAGGGCCGCGCCGGACGGTTCAGCGAGAACCGCACCGGTCCCTCCCCGCAGTCCAGGCTCACCGTCGCGCCGATCAGCGCGTCGACGTCGACACCCCGCAGCAGTACGTTGCGCCGGGTCTGCCGCAGGTCGGCGGCGGGATCGATGGCCGTGGGGAGGTTCTCCGCGGACATCATGGTCACGGAGGCGTCCCGGTGCGCGGCCTGCGCGAAGTACCGGTCGCCCACCAGCCCCAGGCGCGCCCGCACCTCGGCGCGCCCGACACGCTCGTCGTCCGGTCCGGGCGCGGGCCCCTCCGAGGGCCGCCCGGCCAGCCGGTGCGCGGGCGACACCAGAAGCTGCACCACCTCGACGTCGATCATGCGCTTCCTCGTCGGCTCCGGCGGACACGACCGGCACCGACCCTACCCGCCGGAACCGGCCCCGTCCGTCGCCGCCGGTGCGGGCTCCTCCGCTCCTCGCCCCGTGACCCTCAGCACCACCGTGGCCGTGACGCCCGCGAGCGTGCCCCACAGCACCGCCGCGCTCGTCCCGTCACCGAGCCCGGACGCGGCCTGGAGCAGATGCCAGGACGTCGTCCCGCCGTCGACGACCATCACGCGCCACAGGTGCCGCACCAGCGATCCCAGAACAATGGCGCACACCGTGCACACCGCCATCGCCGGGACCGACACCCGGGTGAGCATCCCCGGCAGCCACCGCAGCGCGCACCACACCACCGCGAGCAGCAGCACGTCCCCGAACCGCACCAGCAGCCAGTCCCACAGCCCGACCCCCGACGGACCGGACCAGGCGCCCAGCAGCAGCCACTGCCGCAGCAGATCACCCGGCTCGGAGAGGAACCCCCCGCCCGTGAACGTCGTCTGAATGCGCGCCGCGTTCGCCTGGTACGACAGCACCACCACGGACACGGCGACGACCGCGGTCCCGATGGTCGCGGCGACGACGGCGGTCCGCGCCGGGACGTTCCCGCGCGGCTGCGGTTCGGCGTTCTTGAGTGCCAGGCGGGTCACGAACACCGTCCACACCGACGCGGCGAGCGCCAGCGGCACCAGCACCGTCCGCCCGGTCGAGGCGAGCGCGGCGAGCTGCGGCAGGAACCGGTAACTCCCGCGCCCGCCCGACGCGATCATCCACGGAGCCGACACGGTCACCGCGAGGGTCCCCGCCACCACGCCCCACGCCCACAGCGCGAGGAGCGCCTGCCAGGCCCGGCCGCGTTCCGCCGGCAGCCGCCGGACCAGCAGCAGGGCCCCGGCCGCGTAGAACAGGAACACGGCGACGAAGCGGATCTGCATCGCCGTGTCGTGCAGGGCTACGTAACTGGCTCCGTCGGCCGTCACCGCCACGGACGCGCCGGGCTGCGGGTCGTACGCCCACGGGTTCAGCCAGGACCGCAGCGCGTTGGCCGTCTCGATGCCCAGCGCGCCGGCGGCGCCGTCCAGGTCCAGCGCGTCGGCGCTCGCCCCCGCCCACCACAGCAGCAACGTCAGCATCAGTCCGCCCGCCACGGCCGGTATCGCCGCATGCCGGTACTCCATGTCCCGCCCCCCGTGCCCCGTCCTCGTCCCTTTCGCCACCAACCGACGGTGGCCCAGGGGACCTTACGCGTTGGTGATCACATGGGGGTCACGGTGCGGCGGCATCTCCCAGGCCCTTGAGGCACTGGGGAGGCAGGGCTGCCCGGAGCGAGGGCGGCAGCGGCGGCGGGGCGCCTTGAGCGGCTGTGGCGCAAGCACCCTCCGAAGGCGCGGGGAACTGCGCGACCAGCCACACACGAGCCGCGCCCGGCGCTGCGCAGCACCGGATCCGGAAGCGTGTTCGCGCCGGGAGGGGGAACGAGAGGTCGCACGGACCGCCCGGTCCGCGGCCCACCGCCCCACCCTGGAGGACTTCATGATGGTCGTCGGCATCATCGCCGTCTGCGTGGTCATCGCCGTGCTCGCCTTCTTCGTGCCACGCCTGTCCCGGCACCCGCAGAACGGGACGCAACGCACCCTGGGTCTCGGCTCGCGCGCCGGCTCCAAGGCACCGGGGCCGCTGGGCCGGCTCCTCAGCAAGCCCTTCAGCTCCAGCTCCCGTGCCGTCGGCCGCAGCGGCTCCGCCGGCCGCCGCGCACGCGGCAAGATGCCGTTCTGACCCGCGTGTCGTTCCGACCCCGCGCCATCGGCGGGTCACGACGGCCGGGGCGGCACCTCCGTGGCGTACCGGGGCCGGCCCGCGGGCCGGTAGATCTGGAACGTCACCCCGCCCGGCGTGGCCCATGAGTCCACCAGCCCGAGCGCGCTGTCCGGGCCGTCCGCCGGGAACAGCCGCGTGCCCTGGCCCACGATCACCGGATAGGTCAGCAGCAGCATCTCGTCGATCAGGCCCTCGGCGGCCAGCCACCGCACCAGCTGCCCGCTGCCGTGCACCTGGAGCTCACCGGGCATCCGCTCCTTGAGCTCCCGTACGGCGGCGGCCGGGTCACCGGCCAGCACGGTCGTGTGCGCCCAGCCCGGATCGGTGAGCGTGTTCGACACGACGTACTTCGGCCGCGCGTTCAGCGGCCCCGCGACCGGATTGTCCTCCGGGTCGGCCATGGCGCCCCACGAGGCGGCGAAGATCTCGTAGGTCCTGCGCCCGAACAGGAACGCGCCGGCGCGGCCGTACACCCCGCCGAGGTGCGTCATGGTCTCCTCGTCGACCAGCGGCAGCGCCCAGCCGCCGCGCTCGAAACCGCCGCGGCGGTCCTCGTCGGCCAGGCCGAGGCCCTGCATGACGCCGTCGACGGAGACGTGGGTGATGGTGGTCAGCTTCATGGTGTCCGCTCCCGCTTCCCGGGCACGGCGCCGGTGCGCCGCCTCCTCCGGTGGGGACTCCGCCGGCCCGCCGAACTCATCGGCACCGCTGCGGAGCCCGGCCACCCGACGGACCCGGCCTTCGCGGCGCATACTGACGGTGACTGCGCCGGAGCCGGACGGGAGGCCGCACATGAGTGAAGCGCGGGTCGACCACCAGGCCCTCTTCTCGGTCCTGCCCAACCCCTACCTGGTGCTGGACGCCGATCTCGCCGTCGTCGACGTCAACGAGATGTACCTCAGAGTGACCGGCCGCACCCGTGAGGAGCTGATCGGCCAGTACCTCTTCGACGTCTACCCGGACAACCCCGAGGACCCGGCGGCGGACGGCATCCGCAACCTCGCCGCCTCGCTGCAGCGCGTCCTGCGCACCAAGGAGCCCGAGGCGCTCGCCATGCAGCGCTACGACCTCCCGGTGCCCGGCCGCCCCGGGGAGTTCCAGGAACGCTGGTGGTCGCCCGTCAACACGCCCGTCCTCGGCCCCGACGGTGAGATCGAGTGGATCGTCCACCGGGTCGAGGACATGACCGAGTTCCTGCTGTCCCGCCCCGTTCACGACACACCGACCGGCCGGACGCGCACCCGGGCCGTCACGGAGGCCGAGCTGTACGCGAAGGCGCGGCAGCTCCAGGAGACCAACGAGAAGCTCCGCGCCGCCCACGACTGGGAACGCCGCACCGCGCTCGCCCTCCAGGACGTCATGCTGCACGCCCCGGACCTGGCCGCGCACCGCGGCATCGCCGTGCGCTACATGCCTGCCACCCGGTCCCTCAACGTGTGCGGCGACTGGTACGACGTGGTGGACCTGGACGACGACAGTTTCACCGTCGCGGTCGGCGACGTCGTCGGCCACGGACTGGAGGCCGCCGCCGTCATGGGCATGCTGCGCAGCGCCCTTTCCGCCGCCGTACGCGCCATCCGCGAACCCGGCGCGGCGATGGACCTCCTCAGCCGGTACGCCCGCACCTTCGAGGGCGCTTTGGCGACCACTGCGGCCAAGGCCGTCGTCGACACCCGCGCCCGCACCGTCACCTACACCTGCGCAGGCCACCCGCCGCCGGTGCTGGGGCGCCGGGACGGCCCGGCCATCCTGCTGGACCAAGCCACCGACCCGCCGCTGGGCATCCTCACCGACAAGACCCCGCGCCCCCAGGCCACCGTTTCCTACGCCCCCGGCGACACCCTGGTGCTCTACACCGACGGCCTGATCGAACGCCGGGGCGAGGACATCGACGCGGGCCTGCTGCGCCTCACCGACGCGGTCACCCACCACGCGGACCTCGACCCGGAGCCCCTCGCCGACACCCTGCTCACCCGCCTGGGCGTGGCCGACGGCGGCCGCGACGACATCGCGCTGATCGTCGTACGCCTGTGAGACCGCCGGGTCAGCGCGCACCCACGGGAACGGCGTCCCGCACCGCCTGCCGTGCGCGGCGCCGCCCGGTCGTCGCGTACCACTGAACGGCCAGGACCAGCGCGAGGAACACCTCCACGACGTCCCCGCCGTAGTACATGAGCTGCGCCCCGGCCCGCAGATCGGCCGCGGCGAACGAGGTCCCCGGCGGCCCCGTCACGTACAGGCTCTTGGCCAGGGCCGCGTGCGCCGCACCCGCCGCCAGCAGTGTCACCGCCCGCAGCGGCAGACCGCACCGGCCGCGCACCGGGTCGAGCCGGCAGACGGCCATCGCGAACAGCAGTCCGGCCAGCAGCATGTGAAGCTCCAGCAGACCGCCCAGCAGCGGGTCGCGGTGCGCGGCCGCCCACAGGTTCGTCCGGTGGAGCAGCCACAACCCGCCCAGGTCGACGGCCGCGGCGACCGGAGGAGACAGCAGCCACCCGGCGGCGGGGGAGTGCGCCACCCGCAACAGCCCGCGGCGCGGACCGCCCGGCGGCAGCAGCCGCAGCACGAGCGTGAGCGGACGGGCCACCGCGAGCAGCGCGGGGCCGGCCATCGCCACCAGCAGATGACGGCCGGCGTGCACGGTGAACGGCCCGCCGGGCACCGGACCGGCCAGCCCCCACACCACGGCCGCACACCCCGCCGCGAACACACTGTCCCGCCGCCACGGCCAGGCGTCACCCCGCCTCCGCAGCCGGGCGGCGCCGACCGCGTACACCACGGCGGCGAGCACACACCCGAGCGCGAGAGGAGGCGCCACCGGACCGGCGGTCACGACGGCCGCCGCCCTCCGGCCCTCCGGGCGCGCGCCAGCAGCACGCCCCCGACCAGCAACAGCAGCAGCCCCGCCAGATTCCAGGCCCAGTCGTACGGCGTGACGTCGACGCCGTACCGCACCTGGTGCACGCGCAGCACCTTGTGGTCCACGATGCCGTCGAACACCTGGAAGACCCCCGCGCCCAGGAAGACCCCGCTCCAAGCGTGGCCGGGGGCCAGTGCTCCGCGTCGCCGCAGATCGGCGTACAGGAAGAACCCGGCGACCAGCGCCAGCAGTTCTGCGGTGTGCAGCAGCCTGCCCAGGTATGGACCTTCGGTGTGTCATGACCGCATCATGAGGTGACCTTCGTGGAGGGAGCGGCGGCCGTGCGAGGTTCCTGGGTACCGAAGATCGCGTCCGTCCTTGTCCTGATCGCCCTCTCGGTGCCCGTCCCCGCGGCGGCCCGCCCACCCGCGCCGGCCGAGGACACCGCCGCCGCACCCGCCGACTGGACCCCGCCGCTCAGCACACGGGGCCGCTGGATCGTCGACGCGAACGGCGACCGCTTCAAGCTGCGCTCCGGCAACTGGCACGGCGCCAGCGGCACCTGGAACGGCAGCGGCAGCGCGGACGACGACGCCAACCACCACGCGGGCGAGAACTCCCACCGCGTCCCGCTCGGCCTTGACCGCGCCCCGATGACCGAGATCGTCGCGAGTTTCCGGGAGATCGGGATCAACAGCGTCCGGCTGCCCTTCTCCAACGAGATGATCCACGACACCCGCTCGGTCACCGCCGACGCCGTCACCGCCAACCCGGAACTGGAGGGGAAGACGCCGCTGCAGGTGTACGACGCCGTGGTGCGCGCCCTCACCGACGCGGGTCTCGCCGTGATCCTCAACAACCACACCAACACCACCCGTTGGTGCTGCGGCGTGGACGGCAACGAACGCTGGAACGCCAGCCGGTCCGACGAGACCTGGGAGAACGACTGGCTGTTCATGGCCCGCCGCTACCGCGACAACCCGCGCGTCGTCGGCGCCGACCTCTACAACGAGGTCCGCCGCAGCGTCTGGGACGACCCCAACTGGGGCCTCGGCGACCGGCACGACTGGTTCGCCGCGAGCCAAAGGGCCGGCGACCGCATCCTCACCGAGGCCAACCCCGACCTGCTGATCATCGTCGAGGGCATCAACTGGACCGGCCTGCCCGTCGACGGCCTCCCGCACGGACGCCCCACCCTCGAACCCGTACGCGACCTGTCCCACACCCTCGTCGACTCCGGCAAACTCGTCTACTCCGCCCACTTCTACGGCTACACCGGCCCCCGCCACACCGGCGCGACCGGCATCGGCGAGACCAGCGACCCCCGCTACCAGGACCTCACCCCCGCCGAACTCGCCGACGTACTCGACCGCCAGGCGTTCTACGTCGCCGGCGACGTGGGCCGCCACTACACCGCCCCCGTGTGGATCTCCGAGTTCGGCGTCGGCGGACGAGAGGAGACCGGCGCGGCCCCGCGCGCCTGGTTCGAGAACTTCGTCGGCCAACTGATCCGCGCCGACGTCGACTTCGCGTACTGGCCCCTCGTCGGATGGCACGAGAACCGCCGCGGCAACGGCTGGGCCCTCCTCCACTGGGACGCCGAGGGCCGGCGCATGGCCGTCCACGACGGCGACGACTGGCGTTCGAACGCCTGGCGACGCCTCGTCGAGGCCCCCGCCCGCACCGGTCACGTCCCGCCGGTGACCGAGTGGGCGATGCTCAGCCCCGATCACGCCGACTTCGTCGCCTCACGCAGGATGCGCGCGCTGCCCGACCGGGACCCGGGCGCCCGCAAGGCGGCCTGCCCCGACGGCCTCCGCCTGGCGGGTCTGAGCCACACGGGCAACCGCGGCCTGTGCACCGACGCCCGCGCGGGCGCCCTGGACGACCCGGGCGGCGCCCACGAGGTCGTCAAGGACGAACGGCACGTCGCCCCCGGCCGCGACTGGGCATCCGGCTACACCAAATTCCAGTGCGCGGACGGCCACTTCCTCACCGGCTACAGCGTGCGCGGCGCCGCCGTCTCGTCCGCCCTGTGCCGCAAGGCGACCCCCGGCACGCTCACCGGAACGGGCGGCCGCACGGTCTGGTTCGACCGCGCCGACAACCGCGGCACCTCCCCCAACGGCGGCGACTTCGCCCGGGGCCACTACAAGGGCCAGTGCGCGGACGACGAGTACGCGGCAGGCATGGCCTGGACGGGCCGCATCGGATCTGCCCGAACTCCGGACGCGCTGTACTGCCGCCCGCTGTCCTGAGCCGTTCACCGAGCCGGCGGGCCCGGGTAACCCCGCGCCCGCGGTGTACGCGGCAGTGAGGACGACGGGCGGCCCTCTCAGCTGCGCCTGCCCTCCGCCCGCGCCGGCACCCCCGGTGTGCCCGTCGGGCGGGGGAGGAGGGTGCCGTCCACGTACAGGTCGACGTACTCGCTGTAGAACGCGGCCAGGCCCGCGATGCGGGAGACCTGGGTGGTCGGGAAGTCGTACGCCCAGAGGATGTTCTCGTGCGGGCCGGTGCCGGCGTCGAAGGACCAGTAGCCGCTCGTCGTGCCCTTGTACGGGCACTGGGTGACGTGGTCCGTGCGGCGCAGCAGCGGCCAGTTGATGTGGGCGCGGTCGAGGTAGTAGCGGGTCGGCAGGCCCGTCTCGAACAGCTTCACGCAGTGGGGCGCGTCCGCCAGAACCACCCCGTCGATCTCCACCCGCACCCGGCTGGAGGACCGCAGTGCGTCCACCCGGGCGTACGGGCTGCGCGGATGGACGTACACCGGCTCGTCCTCCTCCAGCCACGCGTCGAGCGCGTTCCAGCGGAAGCGGACCGTGCCCCGCACCGCTTCCGGGGCGCCGTCCTGCCACACCCAGGCCGCGCCCTCCCGCACCGCGTCCCGCACGCGCAGCGAATGGCGCCGCGCGGGCCCCGCGCCGAGGTGCTCCGTCCGGTCGTCGTCGATCAGCCACGCCTCGGCCAGGTCGTCCCGCGGCACGCAGTACTGCGGATAGCCGGCCCACTCCCACACGTACAGAGCGCGGCGCGTGTCGAACACGACGTGCCCGTCCACGAACCCGCGCACCCGGCGGGGCACGGGCTCGACGTGTCCCACGGGGACGATCAGGCTCGGGTGCAGGACGCTCTCCACGCCCATCGGCGGCCACCTCGATTCACTGGTCCGCGCGGCTCGGGGCCCGCACGTCACGACGCCTCGGTTCGTCCCGCACGCTACCGCGCACACCGGGCGGAACGTGACAAGCCGGGCGTCCGTGTCACGGGACACGGACGCCCGGCCTCGGGTGGGGGCTACCCGAGCCTGGGGGCTATCCGAGCGTGAGGGCGTAGATCTGCACCCGCGTGTCGTTCCGCAGCCCGAGCGAGCGCACCGTCTTCGACGCGTCGAGGGCCACGGACGCGGCGAACAGACGCACCGGCGGCCCGTCCACGCCCTGCCCCCGCTTGATCCGGTGCGGCATCTCCAGCGCCACCGAGCTGCCCGCGGGAGTGGAGCCCGCCCAGTCGCCGACGGTGACCGGCAGTTCGACGGTGGTGCCGTCGGTGTAGCGGACGGTGAGGTCGGTCGTCACCGGCCCGTGGTGGGACGCGCCGACCAGCCGCAGCGTGCCGTACGAACCGGCCGGCAGCAGCATGGCCTGACCGCGTGCCTCGACGAAGTTCGCGGCCGTGCCGGACGGGTCGGGCGCCTGGTAGGTCACGCCGTCCCACACCACCGGGCCCGCCGCCGGCAGCAGGTCGCCGTCGTAGCTCCACCCGCCGCCGTCGAAGTCGCCCTCGCCGGACGCCGTGACGGTAGCGGTGCCGTCGTGATTCAGCTCCTTGCCCAGGTCGACGGCGCACCGCTCACCGCCGTCCCCGGCACAGCGCGCGGCCTCGCGCACCTCGACGGTGGCGACCCGCTCCACCGCCTTGACCCCAGGGGCGCCGGCCGTGATGCGCACGGTGTACGTGCCCGGCTCGGTCCCGGCCGGTACGCCCACGTCCACCGTCGCGGTCCGCTGCACGGGCAGCCGGTGCGACGCCAGCGTGAAGGAGCCCGACGTCTTCACGGTCCACCCGCGGGGCGCCTCGGCCGCCACCTTCACCCGCAGCGCGCCCGGCGCCTGGCCCAGCACGTCCAGCCGCAGCCGCACCTCCTGCGCCTTGTCCGACGTGGGCACCACATCGGCGGACGTGCGCAGCGACGCGTCGAGGTGACGGCGGGAGTCGGCGGCCGCGCGGTTCACCGACGGCGGCTCGGCACCCTTGCCGGTGCCCCACGCCGACGGCCTGTCGCTCATCTCGAAGGCGAGCCGCCCGCCCTTGGCGACCGCGTCCCAGTCCAGCCACGTGGCGCGCAGGTCCTTGCCGCCGAAGTCCGCCCGCTTCACGTAGCGCCGGGTGTCGCTCGCCCCGGGCGCCTTCACGGTGAGGGTGCCGCCCTGCAGCTTCCCGTACGCGCCGATGCGGATCTCCGCCGACGGGAACTGCGGGGAGGACACGGCGAGATAGTCACCGCCGTTCGTCACCGGATACAGACCCAGCGACGAGAAGACGTACCAGGCCGACATGGTGCCCAGGTCGTCGTTGCCGGTCATCCCGTCCGGCCCGTCCGTGAACAGCGTCATCGCCGCACGGGTCACGGTCGCCGTCTTCGCCGGCGCGCCCGCCCACAGGTACATGTACGGCGCGTGCAGGTCGGGCTCGTTGTTCGGGTTGTAGGTCGGCTTGCCGTAGTAGTCGTACGGCGCGGAGATCCAGTCCTCGCGGGCGGTCCTCGCGGGGTCCTTCAGCAGCTTGTCGTAGGCGAAGAAGGCGTCGAGCCGCTCCTCCGTCTTCTTCCGGCCGCCCATCAGCGACACCAGACCCGCCGGGTCCTGCGGGACCAGCCACTGGTACTGGTACGCGCCGCCCTCGTGGAACTGGTGCCCCGCCTCGACCGGGTCGTACGGCGTCACCCAGGTGCCCTCGGTGGTGCGCGGCCGGAACTGCTGGACGGACGAGTCCCACAGGTTCCGGTACCACTGCCCGCGCGCCGCGAACATCCGCGCGTCGGCCGTGCGGCCCAGCCCCTTCGCCATCAGCGCCAGCGACGCGTCCGCCGCCGCGTACTCCAGGGTCGCCGACGCCGGGTGCACGCAGTCGTTGTCGCCGCCCTTGTCCGGGCAGTCCTTCCCCAGCTCCAGCCTGCTGGGCACATACCCGCGCTCCAGATAGGCGTCTATGCCCGCACGCCCGTTGTAGGGGGACTCGTCCGGCGGCGTCCGCAGCGCGTTCTTCCGCAGCAGCGCGTACGCCTCCTGCTCATGACCGGCGAGCAGCCCCTTCGACCACGCCTCCACCAGGAACGGCGTCACCGGGTCGCCCGTCATGATGTTGGTCTCGCTGTTGGCGAGGGACCAGCGCGGCAGCCAGCCGCCGTCCCGCCCGATCGCCACGACCGACAGCGCCACGTCCCGCGCCACCTTCGGCTCCAGCAGTTGCAGCAGCTGGTTCTGCGGCCGGTGCGTGTCCCACAACGACAGGTTCTGGTACGGCGTGAACCCGTCCGCCGTGTGTACCTTCCCGTCGAAGCCCGCGTACCGCCCGTCGACGTCCCCGGCGAGGTTCGGGTGCAACTGCGCGTGGTACAGCGCCGAGTAGAACGCGCGCCGCCGCTCGGCCGGCCCGCCGTCCACCCTCACCGAGGCCAGCTGCCGCTCCCAGGTGGCCTGCAACGCCTCGCGCGTGGCGTCGAAGTCGTACGAGTCCGCCGTCTCCGCCGCCAGGTTCTTCCGGGCGCCCTCGGGCCCCGTGTACGACAGCCCGACCTTGACGACGACGTCACGGTCCTCCTCGGCGTCGAACGTCACCCAGGCGCCGTTGCCGCCCTCACCGGCCGCGTCCCGCTCACCGGGCCGGGGAGTGGAGCCCCGCCAGGTGCCGTGCGCGGTGAACGGGCGGTCGAAGGTGGCCGTGAAGTAGACCGTGTGCCGGTCCTTGCCCGCGCAGAAGTTGCCCGCCTCGACCCGGCCCTCGACCGTCCGGTCACCGACGACGTGCACCTCCGAGCTGTACACCCGCTGATTGGCCTTGCCCGTGTTGAACAGCACGTTGGCCCGGTCGGTGGAGGGGAAGGTGTAGCGCTGCCACCCGGTGCGCTCGGTGGCCGTCAGCTCGGCGTCGATGTCGTACGTCTTCAACCCGACGCGGTAGTAGCCGGGTTCGGCCTTCTCGTCGTCGTGCGAGTACGTCGACCGGTACGCATTCGGATCCACGGTGTCGACGGCGCCCGTGGTCGGCATCAGCGGCAGCTCACCCATGACGGAGCAGCCGACGCCGGAGAGGTGGGTCTGGCTGAACCCGTGGATCTTGTCCTGCTGGTAGTCGTACCCGCCCTGCCCGCCGGTGTCCGGGCTGACCTGCACCATCCCGAAGGGCGCGCTGGCGCCGGGGAAGGTGTTGCCGAAGTTCTGCGTGCCGATGAACGGGTTGACCAGGGAGGTCAGTTGTTCACCGGACGCGGACGCCGACGCGGGCGACGACGGCTGGGCGAGGGCCGGGGCGGGCGCGAGACCGGCCCCGGTGACGACGAGCGCGGCGAGGACGGTCGACGCTCGTCGGCGCCATCTGTGGAGGGGTGAATCCATGGAAGCGGCTCCTGTTGCTCACCTGTCGCACCGGGCTGGACGGAAGCGGACTAGATCACGGCCCTGACATCGTTGTCAATACCCGTGACGGAGACCGCTGTCCGGCGACCGTGGCCGGGATGTCAGGCCGTGGGCGAGCCCGCCGGCGTGACCTGCCGGAGCACCATGAGGGAGTCCTCGACGGAGGCGGCCATCGCGAAGGGGAACCGGTCCAACTCCAGGCAGAGGCTGACGTCTTCGGGGATGGACCCCGCACGCAGGCCCTGCGTCAGCTCGGAGGCGGAACGCGACGCGGCGGCCCTTCGCAGATACGGGTCGGCGTCGATGACGTCCCCGTCGGCCCGCCCGGCGATGTACTCGGCGCACGCCAGATCCTCCTCGGCGCCCCCGCTCCCGCCGGTGACGACGAAGGTCACCTCGCGGGATGCGCGCGCCCGCAGCACCGCGACCGTCGCCTCGGCGACGACGAAGCTCGCGCACAGCACCAGCGAGGCGTCCTTCACGGCGAGGGCGCCGACGGTTCCCGCGGTGGTCTTCTGCACGACGGTGCGCCCGGACAGGTCCGTGTTCCGCAGCAGGGCGGGGGAGTTGACCAGGTCGAAGCCGGGCGCGGGCGGGCCGTCCTTCAAGGTCACCCATTCGGGATGCCGTGCCTTCAGCGCCAGTGCGTCCTCCAGGGACTCGGCGAGGACGATCCGTCCGGCGCCCCGGGCGAACGCCCAGGCGGCCACCGTGTACGCCCGCATGACGTCCACGACCACGGCCACGTCCGGTACGTCCGTCAACTCGGGGATGCCGAGAAAGCGTGCCTTCATCAGGTCATGATGGGGCCGCGGCGGGGGCCGGCGCACGTGACTTTCACGCCGTCCGGGACGGAGGCCGGAGGCGGACCCGGACGCCCCGGCGCACCCCGGACCACCGGAGACCTCTCCTGCCGCACCGGCAAGCAGAACGCCGGTGACTTCCCTTGTCCGGCGTCGAGTTACCGGATGGGCGCGAACGAGGCCGGCCCGGCCGAGGTCGTCTGCGAAGGTCGCGCGCAAGGCGGCATGCCGGTGGCTGCCCGCGTGCAAGGATGTCGCCCGTGACCGGATTGTCTTCCTCGCCCGTCGCCGAGAGTACGCGCAGCCGCCCCGGACTGGGGCCCCGTACCGCCGCAGTGCTGGTGTTCGGGGCCTCGGCCGCGGTGCTGGTCGTCGAGATCGTCGCCCTGCGCCTGCTGGCCCCGTACCTGGGCCTCACCCTCGAGACCAGCACGCTGGTGATCGGCATCGCCCTCACGGCGATCGCGCTCGGCTCGTGGCTGGGCGGCCGCATCGCCGACCAGGTCGACCCGCTGCGGCTCCTCGCCCCCGCGCTCGGCGTCTCGGGCGCGGTCGTGGCCCTCACACCGGCCGTCCTGCGCAGCGTCGCGGAGTGGGCGAGGCCGCTGCTGATCCTGGTCGCGGCGCTGACGATCCTGGTGCCGGGCGCGCTGCTGTCCGCGGTGACGCCGCTGGTGACGAAGGTGCGGCTCACCAGCCTCGCCGAGACGGGCACGGTCGTCGGCCGGCTGTCCGGCGTCGGCACGGTGGGGTCGATCGTCGGCACGGTCCTGACCGGCTTCGTGCTGCTGTCGCGTCTGCCGGTGAGCGGCATCCTGTTCGGACTCGGTGCGCTGCTGGTGGTCGCGTCGGTCCTGGCCGGCTGGCGCCTGCGCGGCCGGAGCGGCGCCGCGCCCGCCCTGGCGCTGGTCCTGGCGGCGGGTGGCCTGGCCGCCTCGGTGGCGCCGGGCGGCTGCGGCGTCGAGACGCGGTACCACTGCGCGGAGGTCGTCGCCGACCCCGCCCGCGAGGGGGGCCGCACGCTCGTCCTGGACGGCGTACGGCACTCGTATGTCGACGCCGACGACCCGACCCATCTGGAGTTCACGTACGTCAAGGCGGTCGCGTCGGTGACCGACGCCGCGTTCCCCGAGGGCAGGCCGCTCACGGCCCACCACCTGGGCGGAGGGGGCCTCACCCTGCCCCGCTACCTCGCGGCCACGCGCCCGGGCACACGCAGCGTGGTCTCGGAGATCGACGCCGGCGTCGTACGCATCGACCGCGAACGGCTCGGACTGCGGCCGGACCTCGGTATCGAGGTCCGTACTGAGGACGGCAGGCTGGGCCTGAAGAGGCCGGCGACCGACTCCCTCGACCTGGTCGTCGGCGATGCCTTCGGCGGAGTCAGCGTGCCCTGGCACCTCACCACGGTGGAGGCACTTCGGGAGGTACGACGCGCGCTCGCCCCGGACGGCCTCTACGTGGTCAACCTCATCGACCACGGCGAGCAGGCCTTCGCGAAGGCGGAACTGGCGACGCTGCGCGAGGTGTTCGCACACGCAGCTCTCCTGGGCGAACCGGCGGACATCGGACTGACCCACACGGACGCCCCGGTGGGCGGCAATGTGGTCGCCGTGGCCTCGGGCCATCCGTTCGACCTGACGGCAGTCCAGAAGGCACTGGACGCCCGCAGCACCGGTTGGAAAACCGTCACGGGCGACGCCCTCACCACCTGGCTCGGCGCCGCCCCCGTCCTCACCGACGACTACGCCCCGGTAGACCAACTCCTCCAGCCCTACGCAACGCAGCGGCAGTAGAGGCCACTCCCGAGCCGTTTACGGCACAGCCGAGGCCAACACCTCGAGGGGCGCGGGGAACTGCGCGACCAGCCCCAACGCACCCGCACCCGACCGCGGCAACCCCGCCCCGTAGCCGCCTCCACTCAGGCAAGCCCCTCCGCCACCAACCCCTTCAGCACAGCCTCCCCCAACGCCTCCACCGCGGAGCGAGGCCGCACCATCACGGTGAACTCCTTGATCCGCCCGCCCTCCTCGAAGTGCAGCAGATCGATCCCGTGGATCTCCTTCCCACCCACCGTCGCCCGGAAGACCAGCACCGCCGACGGCAATGTCACCCCCTCCGCACTGGTCTGAGCCGCCCCGCTGTATTCCCCGACGTACCGGAAGTCCTCGAAGGTCCGCAGCAGCACGCCGAACAGCCCCATGACCATCGCCTTGCCCTCGAAGGGCGTGAACTTCACCGGGCTGTACAGCCGCACGTCATCGGTGAACAGATCCTCCAATCCCGCCAGATCACGCGCGTCGACGGCTGCACGGAAACGCTCCACGGTGTCCACGGACGCCACCACCTCAATAGTCATGGATGTGAGTAGTCAGAATGATGACTATCATGAGGTCGGCCCACAGCGGCAGAGGCAGGACACCGGACCCGGAAAGGAACCGCATGGCACTCCGGCACGCCGTACTCGCCGCACTGCTCGACGGCGAGCTCAGCGGCTACCAGCTGGCCAAGGCGTTCGACGTCGGCGTGGCCAACTTCTGGTACGCCCAGCCGCAGCAGCTCTACGCCGAGCTGACCCGGCT
>Ga0164243_10004502_pt1 | contig 21811 bp, 20 predicted proteins | sample OricompcompostOP_FD_108781 | JGI IMG/M metagenome (GOLD analysis project Ga0164243, IMG submission 108781) | Organic Plus compost microbial communities from Emeryville, California, USA - Original compost - Organic plus compost (OP) | ecosystem: Engineered > Solid waste > Mixed feedstock >...
AGTCGCTTTGCACATCGATATTGGCCGCGCGCAGCGCAGTCAACAGCGTCTGATCGGCCGGTACGGTAACGACCAACCCGGAGTCCTTGAGCTCGGCCTCAAACGCCTGTTCTTTAGACGGATCCAGCGACCCCAGCGTGGAATGAAAATGCTCCACCCGCAGCGTATCCTCGGGCCACTGCGCACAGGCCGATTTCAAAGCCTCTAACATCCGCTCCGGACCACAGGCATACACCTGCGTCCCGGCCACAGGCCGTGCCAACAACGCCGCGAAATCATTCCGCGAGCCCTCTTCCGAGACATAAACACGCAAGCGCTCACCATGCAACTGCTGCAGTTGCGCCAACAATGCCATCCCGTGACGAGAGCGCCCGCTGTAATGCAGCTCGTAGTCGATTCCCAGATCACGCGCGCGACGGGCCATCGCGCTGATGGGTGTAATACCTATGCCCCCAGCGATAAAAACTGCACGAGGCGTCGTTTCATCCAGCCGGAAATGACTGCGCGGCCCACGAATACGTAGCCGCGTGCCCGGTTTCGCATATTCATGCACCCAGGCAGATCCTCCGCGGCTCTCTGTCTCTCGCAATACCGCAATCTGCAAACGCCCTGTTTCCGCAGGGTCGCTGCATAGTGAATATTGACGCGACATCCCCGTGTCCCCGCACTCCACATCAATGTGCGCACCAGGTGACCAACGCGGCAGCGCCTTTCCATCAGGCGAGGCCAAGGTCAGCATCACGATATTCTCAGCGACTGGATCGACGCGCTCGACGACCACCGGCCGCGTCACCGCATGCGTAGACGGCTCGCCAATACGCACAGCCTGACGACGCGACAAGATCTCCGGTTGCGTACGCTCTGGATTCTGACTGGGATCCCATTCCACCCACACATGCTCCGGCCCACGGAACGAGGTGTTCGGCACATACGTAAATGTCTGCTCGGCCAGCCGCATATGAGGCAAACGGCGCGTGAACTCCTCCAGGAATATCTGCATCTCCATGCGGGCCAGATTCTTGCCCATGCATTGATGCGAACCATAGCCGAAGGTCAACTGATCGCTGGCATTCTCGCGCCGGATATCAAACAGATCCGCATCGGCAAAATGACGCTCGTCATGATTCGCTGACGAGCTGACAATCAATAATTTCGATCCTGCCGGGATCGGCGTTCCCGCAATACTCGTATCGCGGGTGACCAGTCGTCGCCATGCCGCAACCGAGCCGTTATGACGCAGGCATTCTTCTACCGCGTTGGGAATCAGGGATGGATCTTCGCAGATATCACGCCAGGCATCCGGGTGCTGCAACAGCAATTTGACGGCATTGGCCGATGCATTGGCCGTCGTCTCATGTGCCGCGACAATGCCAGCCATCATCATCGAATGCAGATAAGAGTCCGTGACCACATCGGGATAGTCTTTTTGCTTGCGTATCCCGTATTGCATCCAGCCCGGCTGGTCGGGATCTTGACGCATCTTGTCCAGGATTTTTCCGGCCAACTGCCAGAAATTTCCCACGGCGTGTGCGACCGCGACCTGCTCTTCCGGTTTGGGCCGGCCCCACGTATTCACCGTGTGTGCAATGGAATACTGACGCAGCAGATCCATGTCCTCCTCGGGAACGCCGAGGAAATGCAAGGCCACCGTCAACGGAACTTCCCAGAGCATCTGATCGACGAGATCCGCGCGGCCGTCATTGATGAATCGGTCCACATACTCGCGCGTCAAACGGCGCACCATAGGCTCATGGTGCTTGAGCGCCTCTGGCGTGAAAGGCTCCATCAACACGCGACGCCGCGGCATGTGCGCCGGCTCATCCTCGTTGACCAATGTGCGGTTCATGGCGTAGCCGTAGGATTCCAGCACGGCATTCGCCTCGGGCCCTGTCGGTGTGATTTTCTCAAGCGCAATCGATGGACTGAACGTCATGTTGTCACGAAAGATCGCCTTGATGTCGTCGTAGCGCGTTACGACCCAATAGCCGAGTTTCGGGCTGTAAAACACCGGCTCCTGCTCGCGCGCCCAGCGGACATAGTCCGGCGGGTCCTGCTGATACGCATCGCCGAATGGATCGAACTCTGCAGCACGAGGGCTCACGTGTACAGGACAGCCGGACGGAGCGGCGTTTGTCATCTGATGCACTGGACAACCTGTGCCAGCAACCGGGTTCGGGTTGTGAGAGTGCGTCGCACCCAACACATCAACAGACCCGGATCGTTGTCCCTCGATCTGGGTTTGTCCTTGGCTGAAACGTGATGACATAACGTCGTTCCTGTAATGCGATAAGGCGAAAGGCGATTAATCCAGTTTGATATTCAGGTCGCGAATCAGCTTGTGCCAGCGGGCGCGCTCGTCTTTCAGCAGCGCGGCATATTCCGCGGGCGTGTCGCCCACCGGCTCGATGCCGAAGTCCACGAGCTTCTGACGAATGGCGGGATCCTTGATGGTCTCCACCAGTTCATGATTCAGCTTGTCAATGACCGGCTTCGGCGTTGCAGCAGGGACAACAATGCCCACCTGAGCCGCCGCCTCGACATTCTTGTAGCCCAGCTCAGCGAATGTCGGCACATCAGGCAGTTGGGGCAAACGCGTGGAGTTCGCCACTGCCAGCGCGCGGACCTTGCCGCCCTTGATGAACCCGGCACCGGCAGCCAGATCGACCATCATGACAGGAACTTGCCCGCCCGCGACATCAGCCAGCGAGGGCGCGGCGCCTCGATACGGTACGTGCACGAGATTGACGCCAGTTTCGACCTTGAGCAATTCCATCGCCAAATGATGCGGACTGCCAGCACCGGCCGACGCGTAATCCATGCCCTTGGCACTCGCCTTTACCTCGGCGATGAAACCCTTTACATCGGTGGCCTTCAGCGCCGGGCCGGCGACCAGAATCATCGGGAATTTCCCCAGCAGCGTCACAGGCGCCAGGTCTTTCTCGGGGTCATAGGAAAGCTTTGCGTACAACGCCGAATTGAAAACCAGCGTGCCATTGTCGGCCGACAGCATGGTGTAGCCATCCGGCGCCGAACGCGCTGTTTCCGAAGCGCCAATCGCCGTGTTCCCGCCGGGTTTGTTGTCCACCACAATGGTTTGCCCCAGCCGCGGCGACAAGCCCTGGCTGATCGTACGCGCCAGGAAATCCGAGCCACCGCCGGCGGCATACGGCACGATCCAGCGGATCGGCTTGGACGGATAGTCGTCGGCAAGCGCGGGCGCCGCCGCCATCATTGTGAGAAGGGAACAGGCAAGCGCGCGAGTAAAACGGCCAAAGGGCATGATTGTCTCCGTGGTGTTGTGGCTGCAAAGCGTAGCGTATTTTGCGTAAATTCTATACGCTATGCGTAATTCGTCAATACGGGATAACCTATCATCGGGTTATCTTCCCTCTACGCTCGCTATGAACCCTCCGCCCGCTGCCCCCGCTTCTACCCGTCCACGCGAACGCCGCCAACGAGTCCAGGCTGCCGAAACCGGTACCGCCATCCTCAAGGCGTTAGGTAGCCTGGGCGGACGCGCGAGCCTGACATTGATCGCCTCGCATATCGGGGAAAGCCCCGCCAAAGTGCACCGTTATCTCGTGAGCCTCATGGAGGGCGGCCTGGTGAACCAGGACACTTCCACCCAGCAATATTTTCTGGGCTTGGAAACCTTATTACTGGGATTGGCGGCGATGCGGCAGGCAGACCCTATCCGCATGGCGGAGGCCTCCCTGATACGGTTGCGCGAAGAGCTCGAAGTCACCTGCTTTGTCGCAGTGATGGGCAACAAGGGGCCCACCATCGTCCGATTTGAAGAGCCCGGCCTGCCCGTGACCGTCAATGTGCGGGTGGGCTCGGTGCTGCCCATACTCTGGTCGGCCACCGGCCGCGCGTTGCTGGCTGCGTTGAATGACCGCGAGGTATCTGCAATAGCCCAGGCAGAATTACGCGCCGCCACGCCCGCGCAGCGCGCTCTGCTGGACGCCGATGAACCTATCGAGGTGCTGCGCCAGGCCGTGCGTTATGCCGGCTGCGCGTCGGTGCGCGATACCAATCTGCCGGGCATCAGCGCCGTCGCCGCGCCGCTCTACGACTATACGGGCCGCCCCAGAGCGGTACTGACGGCGCTAGGCGCGTCCGGCGGATTCGACCCCTCGCCCGATGGCGTAGTAGGTCAGGCGGTACGCAGAGAAGCCCAGGCCATCAGTCAATTGCTGGGCTATACGGCAGATTCCTGATCGGACTGGGAACGGGGCATGCACGAGCCGCCCGCTCGCGGCGGACGACCGTGACGCATAGAGGCTCAGCGTGAGCCACCCGAAGGCGGATAGGCCGGGCTCGGGGTATTACTGTTGTTGTCCGGCATGGAGGCGGGCGGCGGGGGTGGCGCGGAGTTCTGATAGCCCGGGCGGTCGTAGGTACTGCTGCCGTCGTGGTCACGGTGGCTGCAGCCCCCCAGCACCAGACCGGCGGCGATGATGGGTAAGGCAAACATACTTAGTTTCATGATGACCTCCTGTTGTGTAGGAGTCGTCTTACCCGCATGTCGCGTACCTGCATCCGATCACAACAGATCTTCGATACGCACCGGCAAATCGCGTACCCGTACGCCCGTGGCATGGTAGACCGCATTCGTGATGGCAGCAGCGATCCCGGCCAAGCCTATTTCGCCTATGCCGCGAGCCCCCACCTCATTCCAGATGAGATCCGGATAATCCAGAAAACTCACATCCAATTGCGGCGCATCGGCATGCGTTGCCATGATGTAGTCCGCGAGGTTGCTGTTGATGGGCGCGCCCGAGCGCGTGTCGTAATGCGTCTGTTCGAACATGGCCATTCCTATGCCCATGACGATGGCGCCTTCGATCTGGTTGCGGCCAGTGCGGGGATTCAGTACGCGGCCGCCATCGATGACCGTCGCGACGCGCGTCACGCGCAACCGCGCCGTAGCAGGGTGCCACGCGACCTCTACGAAATGCGCGCCGTACGAATTGATCGAGTACTGTTTCTTCAATGATTTGCCGCTGCCGCCATGGCCCTCGCCCGTCACGCTGGCCACGCCAGCCCTCGTCAATACCTGGGCCAGCGGAACGCCAGCGTCAGCTTCGTCATGGGCAACGCAGATACGGCCGTCCCGCATCGCGAGGTTCTGTTCCAAGTGGCCGGCAAAAGGGCCGTCCTTGCCTACCGCCAAGCGACAGGCCGCCCTGACCGCTTTACGCGTGGCCTCGAGTGCGGCGGGCACAATCGACGCCGTCGCAGCTGACCCTCCTGATACGGGCCCCGGCGGAAACCGCGTATCGCCCAGACCGATCTGGATGCGATCCAGCGCCATGCCGGTTTCCGCGCTCACCAGTTGCGCCAGAATCGTGTACGTGCCCGTGCCGATATCTTGTGTCGCGCAGACCAACCGGGCCGAGCCGTCGGCGTGCAGACTGACGCGGGCATCGGTCGGCATGCGCAGACCCGGCCATGAACACGCGGCCACGCCCCAGCCCAATATCTCGTCGCCGCGACGCATGCTGCCTACGGAGGGTTGGCGGTGTTGCCAGCCGAAACGCTCGGCGCCCTGCTCCAAGCATTCGCGCAGGTGCCTCGACGAAAACGGCATACCCGTGCCTTCGTCATGCTGCGGTTCGTTGCGCAGTCTTAACGCTACCGGATCGATCTGCAATGCCACGGCTAATTCATCCATGGCCGATTCCAGCGCATACATACCCGGCACAGCCCCCGGCCCTCGCATCGAAGTTGGCGCGCCCACATGGCGTCGCGCCAATCCCCCGCACACTTTCAGATTGGGGGTGCTGTACATGCGCGGCGTTGCCTGGCCACACTGTTCCCGGTAGTCATCCAGCACGGACGCCTGACTCAGATAGTGATGCTGTAGCGATACCAGTGTGCCGTCTCGCGTCGCACCCAGCTGCATATGCTGGTGAGTGTAGGGACGATGCCCCGCGCTGTGGAACGTCATGGCGCGGCTGATCACTACCTTGACGGGGCGGCCCAATAACCGCGCGGCGGCGGCTGCCAACAAGGAGTGCGGCCACGGCCACAGCTTGCCGCCAAATCCCGATCCGAGGTAACGAGAGACCACGCGTACGTTTTCTTTACCGGTACCGAGCATCTGGGCCACCACCTCCCGATGGTTCACGACGCCCTGCGTAGACTCGTACAAGGTGTAGGCTTGCCCATCGAACGCAGCAACGCAGGCATGTAGCTCCATGGCATTGTGGGTCTCGACCGGTGTGGTGTATACCGCGTCGATCTGCACGTCCGCGCTTGCATAGGCGGCGGTCGCATCGCCTCGTTCGCTTTCAACGGTGAGACCAGCCTCTCGGTCTGCGCAGGACTCATCCCCCCTCGCCGCAGACATGTCTCCGTGCCCGGGCGGTGAGACGTCCGGTGTGCAGGCCTCATAAGTCACCTGAACCGCATTGGCGGCGGCCTGCGCCTGCTCCAGGGTACCGGCCACCACCAGCGCCACATACTGGCCGTAATAGCGAACGATCTGGTCATCCAGCGGTGGACGGGCCTCGTCGATCGTGCCGCTGGCGGCGCGATAGAGCGAGCGGCGGCCGGTTGCCATGGTGAATGACCACATGCACGCCCGGCATTGCCTCGGCCGCCTCCGCGTCCAATCCGGTAATGCGGCCATGCGCGATGGTGGCGCATACCGGCACGGCGTGCAGCATATCGGGCAACATGAAATCGGCGGCATAGCGCGCTGCGCCGCTGACTTTGAGCGGGCCATCGATGCGGACGCTGGGCCGCCCGATGACATCAGGATGAGCAAGCATAGATTGAACCATCAGGCGCGTCCTTATTGCAGTGGCAGAGCCGTGGACAGAGTGTGGATCAGACAACGGCGCGCGAGCTCGATCTTGAATCCGTTCTCACTTTGCGCGACCGCGCCCTGCAAGGCCGACTGGGCGGCTTGCTCATAGATTGTGGCGCTGGGCGCCTGGCCGGTGAGTTCCGCCTCTGCCGAGGGGCAGCGCCATGGCCGAGTGCCCACACCACCCAACGCAATACTTGCGTTCTGGATATATGCATCGCGCACCTGCAGCACCACGGCAGCCGACACAAGCGCGAACTCGTACGACGCGCGATCGCGCAGTTTCACATAGCAAGAACGCTCTCCCGCAGCGCTGGCGGGCAGACTCACGTGAGTGATCAGCTCATCTGGCAGCAGCACGGTCTCACGTTGCGGCGTGTCGCCGGGCAGTAGGTAAAAATCACGCAGTGCGATATCACGCTTGCCATCCGGGCTCTGCACATGCACCGTGGCATCCAGTGCCATCAACGCAACATTCATGTCCGATGGATTGCTGGCAATGCAATGCTCGCTGGTACCCAAAATTGCCAGATTGCGATTATGTCCGCCGATGGCATCGCAGCCGCTCCCCGGATCACGCTTGTTGCAGCGGGCCGCGCGATCGCGAAAATAAACGCAGCGCGTACGCTGCAACAGATTTCCGCCGGTGGTGGCCATGTTGCGCAACTGCGCCGACGCGCCCGAGAGCAGCGCCTGCGACAGAACGGGATAACGGGTCACGATGCGCTCATCGCGCGCGAGATCGGCATTGCGCACCAGGGCGCCAATGCGAGTGCGTCCGTCGGGCAATACCTCGATGTCATTCAGACCCAAACCATTGATGTCGATGATGTGCGCGGGTGTCTCGACATCGAGCTTCATCAAGTCCACGAGCGTCGTGCCGCCTGCCAGGAAACGCGGCGGCGGGCCAGTCCCTTGCGTGGTGAATAGTCGCAACGCGGTATCGATATCGGCGGCGCGTGTGTATTGGAATTGGTGCATGCGTCTACCCTTTCCCGCGTACGTCCTGAATCGCGGCAACGATGTTGGCATACGCTCCGCAGCGGCAAATGTTGCCGCTCATCAGTTCTCGAACCTCGTCGTCGCTGTCTCCACATGGCTCGTGCAACAACGCCGCTGCCGACATGATCTGTCCTGCAGTGCAGTAGCCGCATTGATAGCCATCATGTTCGACAAATGCGGCCTGCAAGGCATGCAGCGACTCTGCGTTGCCCAGGCCCTCAATGGTGGTGACGTCCTTGCCGTGCAGGGTCACCGCCAGCACCAGACAGGCGTTGACCCGCTTGCCGTCGACATGCACCGTACAGGCACCACATTGTCCATGGTCACAGCCTTTTTTGGTGCCGGTCAGCTGGAGGGATTCGCGCAAGGTGTCCAGCAACGTGGCGCGAGGGTCCAGCGTCAGCGCGTGGCGCACCCCATTAACGCGGAATGCGGTCGATATACCGCGCTGCGACACTTGATGCCGCACCGGCGACTCTGCAGGAGGGAGATCCACTTCCGGCTGGTCTGTTTCGGGACTCTGCGGCGGCTGAGTGGGCGGCTCGCGCGGCGGATCCGTAGGCGGCTCATGCGGTGGAGTGATCGGAGGTTCTCCGGGCGGCGTATCCGGGGGACCGTCGGGCGGAATTTCGGGCGGATTGTCCGGCGGGATCTCTGGCGGAATCGTCGGCCGGCCGGGATTCGGGTGCGGGGGCTGCGGAACGTGCATGCTGAGACTCACTGCATTCTCCTGAAAAGCAAAGACGTCCGAACTGCGTGCGCAAGTCGCATGCCCCGCTATCGCCCTGCTCCTCCTCGCCGCCTGACAGCGCCGTTGCAACGCGATCTTTGTTCAGGCCCGAAACTTGCTCTACGCATATACCTACATACTGAAAGAGAAGAATATGCAGCCCGACTGGACGACCATGTTTTCCGTGTCGATGTCGCCGTGGGAGATCATCATCCGCGGCAGCTTGATGTACTGGTTCATCTTTCTACTGCTCAGAATGGCGGGCAGACGAGACGTAGGCTCAGTGGGCATCGCAGACATGCTGGTATTGGTTCTGATCGCCGACGCGGCGCAAAACGGCATGGCAGGCCAATACGAATCCATCACCGATGGCATGATCCTGGTCGCCACCATCATCGGTTGGACCGTGGCGATCGACCGGCTCTCCTACTACGTAAAACCCATCGGGCGGCTCCTCACCGCGGATCGCGTCTGTCTCGTTCAAGACGGCCAGATCTGCAGGCGCAATCTGCGCAAAGAATACATCACCAAAGACGAACTGCTGAGCGAGCTGCGCCAGCATGGTGTCGACGACGTCAACAAGGTACACCGCGCCTATATCGAAGCCGACGGCAACATCAGCGTAATCAAGCGAAGCTGAGCAAACTCCACGTCCCATCTCTGACTCTCGGGAACACGCCATGATCTGTCTCTCTATGCAAAGCAACACGCCCGAGCGTATCGGCCCTGTCACGCTCACCCATCCGGACCGCATCATGCTGCGTCCACCCAAGACCACCAAATCCGAGCTCGCTCATTACTACGAAGCCATCGCACCCTACATGCTCGAGCATCTGAAAGGCCGCCGCATCGCCATATTGCGGTGTCCGGATGGCGCGGATGAAGATTGCTTGTTTCAAAAGCATCTGACGGGCGAGCTACCCTCCGGCGTCACACGCGAGGCGGGACACCTGCAGATACAGTCCACAGAAGGCTTGCTGGCGCTCGTGCAGTTGGGCGTCATCGAGTTTCACACCTGGGGCACCCGTGCGCCCCAGCACGAGAACCCTGACCGCATCACGCTCGATCTGGATCCAGGTCCGGACATATCCTGGCGCGGCCTGGTGGAAGCCACGCAACTGGCCCACGGGCTCATGACCGAAGTCGGACTTGCTCCCTTTTTAAAGGCCACCGGCGGCAAAGGACGACACCTCGTCGCCCCCATCCGCGCCACCCGTTCATGGGAAACCGTCAGACTCCTCGCCCACCACATCGCCCAGCGTCTAGCGAATGCCATGCCCGACCGATTCACCGCCAACATGGCCCAGGACCAGCGGCGCGGACGGATATTTGTCGATTACCTGCGAAATGGCAATGGCTCAACCGCCATCTGCGCTTACTCTGTGCGAGCTCGGCCCGAAGCGCCGGTCTCGATGCCCCTGCCATGGACGGCATTGGACTTTCACAACGACTTGCGAGTCGCGGCATTCAACGTGCGCAATGCGCTAGACCACGTGCAGGCCCATGACGATCCGTGGCCCGACTATGCCGCTCGCCGCACTGTGCTGACGCAGCGTATGCTGGACCGCCTGGGCCTCTGATCAGCGAGGCGCGGGCTCTGGTTCTGGCGGAACCAACCGATCGAAATCCTGCCACTTACCGTTTTCCCAACGGCCGTTCGCACGCTCGACGTCTTGACCACCCGATTCGCGCAACAGGCGCGCGACTTCGGTTTCCTTGTCAGAGGACACAGTGACTGCCAGCAAGACGCCTGCTGCGCGTACTGGCGGATGCTCCTCGACTACGGATACCCCGCCATTTTGCCGTATCCGGCGCCGGCGTACGCGACCGACTGCGACCATCGCGCCGATCAAGGCGCCCACATAGGCACCGACGCCGCCAGCCGCGATGACTATCAGACTGGAGTACTCAAAATTGCGCACTGCCAGCATCGTCAACGCCGCGCCGAGCAGACCCAATATGGACGCCCCGAACAGCACTCCTATTACGCCCCCTGTCGCATCAGGATCCTCGCGACGGTCGCCGCCGACAGGAAAGCGATCATGCGAGCCAGCCGTGTTCACGTAGAACGTATGGACCTGGTCACCCGCGACCCCATGCCGCTGCAGGTGTTCGGCGGCGACGCCCGCTTGCTCAAACGTTTGATATCGCGCTGCGACGATCAATGACATGAGGCGTTCTCCTTGCGCGGCGGCTGCTGCTCGTTGCCCTGCCGTGTGCCCGGATAGCGGCCTCCTTCTTCGTATTGCGGCCCATGACGGTTGGGGCCTTTATGAGGCTCGGGCTCAGGACGCTCGCCACGAGGCCGGCCGTAGTCGGGCTCTTCCGCGCCCCACCGGCCGGACTCTCGCGTGTGCTTTTGCCGGCCGCGATCGGCCTCGGCCTGATTGTCGGACGGCTCGTTGCGTCGATGCTGATTTGACATGACCTTGCTCCCATTTTTGACAATGGGTGCGCAAGGATCATGCCTGCAACATCCCCCTAGCGGCCCGATTTTCCATAGTCTTCCGCCGCAGGGTTGCCACCAGGTACGATGTGTCCGGCCTGAGCATATTCCTCGAGCTTGTTGTACAGCGTCTTGGGACTGATGCCGAGCACAGCCGCCGTTTGTTTCCTCACCCCCTGGCAGCGTTCCAGCGTGGCCAGGATCAGTTGGCGATCAGCCTCGGCCAATGTCGCGCCCACGGGCACCCGCATCAAGGTCGGCCGCTTGCTGGCGTCGACCGGACCAGGCTGCCGTATCAAGGTATCACCGGTCACGTCGTCGCCATCGGCGAGGATAAAAGCCCGGCGTACGAAATTCCTCAGTTCGCGGACATTGCCCGGCCAGGTGTGGCGCTGTATGGCTTCGCGTGCCTGCGCGCTAAAGGTCTTGTTCGTACCGTGTTCGGCATTCAGCGCCAAGAGAAACTGATCGGCCAGCATCAGAATATCGTCCCCGCGGTCGCGCAATGCGGGCAGATCTACGGGAAACACGTTCAGCCGGAAATACAGGTCTTCGCGGAATTTGCCGTCTTGCACAGCCTGTTCGGGATTGCGGTTGGTCGCCGCAATAACGCGCACGTCGCACGATATCTGCTGGTGCGATCCCACCCGCACGAAACATCCCGATTCGAGCACACGCAGCAATTTGACCTGCATTTCCAGGGGCATCTCCGTGACCTCGTCCAAAAACAAGGTACCGCCATCGGCTTGCTCGAAATAGCCTTTGTGCATGCGGTCGGCGCCGGTAAAGCTGCCACGCTCATGGCCGAACAATTCGCTTTCGATGAGATTCGGCGCAATGGCGCCACAGTTCACCACCACAAACGGCTTTTTACTGCGTGGACTCAACTGATGCAGCGCATGGGCGGCGAGTTCCTTGCCTGTGCCGCTCTCGCCCACCAGCAGCGTGGTCACCTCGCTGGGCGCAGCGCGGGATATCTGGTCAAAGAGCCGCGTCATCGGCTCGGAGTTTCCTAACATCTTGCCCAGGCGGCCCGGCGCCTTGACGGGCTGGCTCGAATTCTCCGCATCGCCAAAACCACCGGCTACGCGGTTCAGGATGCGCAACAGACGATCCATCTCGATGGGCTTGACCAGATAATCGGTTGCTCCCAGCCGCAAGGCCTCGATGGCGGAATCCATCGTGCCGTGGCCGCTGATCACAACGACCTCTGCATTGCCAATAGGAACTCGTTCAAACAGATCCATACCGCTGCCATCCGACAGCCGTACGTCCAACAGCAGTAAATCGGGAACATGTCGTTCCCATTCGATTACAGCGCGCTTGATCGTGCTGGCTTGTGAAACCGTATAACCGCTGTCCTTGCCGATTTCAGCCAACGTGTCGCGCACAGCATCATCGTCGTCAACGATTAAGAGATGAGGCATACCTATTCCAAAGATAAGGTTTCATGAGCTTGATTTTGCAGCATAACGCTTTCTACCTCCGACAAACGTAAACATCAGATACGATTCAATAAAGATTTCAAAACTTCTCCTGTTAATACCCCGCTGCTCGCAAAAAAACGTGCAGATTTTCCCCGGGTGAATGGCGGCCTGCGGCCGTAAGAAAGCTCGTGACCTGCGTAATATTTACCGGTACACGTGAACCCGATCGGGGTCCGCTGCACCCGGCCCCCTCTGTGGGCCTACACCATCGCAGCGATCGCTGCCTTGGCACGGAATTTGCATGACTGTGGAGATAAGGCAGCACTGCTTGCCCCCCACAAGTCACACCCTTATGAGGAGAGTTCCAGTGCCTTACGTCGCGTCAGAACTGCGTCTACGCCAGCAAACTACCTTGGCCCCCAGGATGCAGCAATCCGTGCAACTACTTCAGTTGTCCGCGCTGGAATTCAGCGTCGCGATTCAAAACGCCCTGAATACCAATCCTTTTCTCGAGGAAGAGGATCTGCAGAGCACTGGCGCTCCGCCGTCGTCCAACGACTCAGACCCGCTACCTGCCGCCAACCAGCAGGTTCCGTCAGAAGAAACGTATCACGATAAGGAAGAGGCATTCACCGCCCCGTCTGCGTATTCTGGCGACTATCCGACCAAACGAAAGTCTCTATCCGATAGCGGCGATCACGACCTCTCGCATTGGGTCGCCGCCTCGCCATCCTTGCAAAGCCGCATGCGCGAAGCACTATGTGCCCATCCACTGTCCGAGCGGGATCGTCTGCTGGCCGAGTACATCATCGATGCGCTGGACGGCGACGGCTACCTGCGCACGCCGCTGGAATCCTTGGCCGGACAAGGAGACTTCGAACCTGCCCCCGATCCCTCGGAGTGGGCGGCTGCCCTGCGTCTGGTGCAGCACCTGCAGGCCCCGGGGCTGGCAGCGCGGGACCTGAGCGAATGTCTCTCGCTGCAACTGCAGGCTGAGCCATGCCATGACGATGAGTTGACCGCACTAGCCTTGACTATCGTCCGGAATCATCTCGACATCCTGGCCCGTAATGACTGGAACGCCTTGCTGCATAAAACCGGCAGTTCGCCAGATCAACTGCGGCAGGCCTGCGAACGCATCCGTGCGCTGGACCCTAAACCCGGGCGCCGTTATGACCAGGAAGCCCCCGTCTATGTGGTCCCGGATGTCATTGTGCGTAAACAACAAGGACAATGGCACGTATATCCGAATCGGGACGCCATGCCGCGCGCGCGGCTGGATCGCGTTTACGCTGACTTGTTCCGTCGCGTACGCCATGACGAGCGTGGCCCCCTGGCCCAGGAATTACAAGAAGCCCGCTGGCTCGTACGCAATGTCGAACAGCGCTACACCACTATTCAGCGTGTAGCCGAAGCCATCGTTCGGCGCCAGCAACGTTTCTTCGAATACGGCGAAGTCGCCCTCAGGCCGCTGCTGCTGCGGGAAATCGCGGACGTGCTCGAGATTCATGAATCCACGGTTTCGCGAGCGACGGCGAACAAATATATGGTCACGCCGCGAGGCCTGTATGAATTCCGGCATTTTTTCTCCCGCGAGCTGGCAACAGCCACGGGCGGCTCTTGTTCGGCCGCCGCGGTGCAGGCCTTGATCCGTGAATGGATTGCGAACGAGGACCCGAGCGACCCGCTGTCCGATGTCACACTGACGCAGCGCCTGGCCGAGGATGGCATCGTTGTCGCACGGCGTACCGTGTCCAAATATCGTGCGCAACTGAAGCTGCCCGCCGCGGAATTGCGGCGCCGGTACTAGATCATCAAAATGCGGCGCACGCGCTCGAGCAGCGCCTCGAGCTTAAAGGGCTTCACAATCAGCTCCATCCCTGTATCCAGAAATCCCTGAGCGGCGGCGGCGTTCTGCGCATAGCCCGTCATGAACAGCACCTTGATATCTGGGTGCACCTGACGCGCCGCGTCGGCCAACTCCCGGCCATTCAACCCAGGGAGTCCGACATCGGTCAGCAGTAAATCGATGTGCTTTGTCCCATCCATGAGTTGGCGGCCCTCCAGGCCGTCCGATGCGACTAATACCTCGAGGCGCAACTGCGCCAACGCTTCAGAGACCATTTGACGGACAGCGGCATCGTCCTCTACCAGGGCCACAACTGCCGGTGGCAAACTGTCATCGACGGGAACAGGTACGGCATCCGTCTTCCCTTCAGCGGGCGGCATCGCGCCCGTATAGCGGGGCAGATACAGCCGCACGCTCGTGCCCTGACCGACGACACTGTCCAACCCCACAAAGCCTCCCGCCTGCTGCGCGAAACCATAGATCATCGAGAGGCCCAACCCGCTGCCTTCGCCCAGCGCTTTGGTCGTGAAAAAAGGCTCAAAAGCGCGATTTTTGATGTCATCGGGCATGCCGCAGCCGGTATCGGCCACGCAAATTTCGACGAAATCGCCCGGTGCCAATTCGGCGTTCTGCACTAAGGACGCCTGATCCAATACCCTATTGGTCGCCTGTAACGTCAGCTCCCCGCCCTCGGGCATCGAATCGCGCGCGTTGATCACCATGTTGAGCAGCGCATTCTCAAGCTGATTGGCGTCACAGCACACCGGCCACGAGACGGGATCCGTATGCAAGATCAACCGTACGCGTTCGCCGATATAGCGTCGGAACAGATCCTCCATCGATTGCAGCACGCGTACAGGACATAGCGGCACGGGCGCAATAGGCTGCCGGCGGGCGAACGCCAATAACCGCTGTGTCAAGCGCGCGGCGCGCTCGGTCGACTCGCTCGCCGTATCGATAAAGCGCTCTGCCGCTTCGAGATTGCCGGCAGCCAACTTGCGACGTATCAGGTATAGCGCGCCGGAGATGCTTTGCAGCATATTGTTGAAGTCATGAGCGATGCCACCCGTCAACTGTCCGACGGCCTCCATCTTTTGCGATTGCCGCAACGCTTCTTCAGTGTGGCGCAGAGCCTCGGCCTGCGCACGCAGATCGGTATCGTCCCGCCCCGCCATGTAGAGGTCGCCCTGCGCTCGGGAAATTGTCCACGTGATCCAGCTGTAGCTGCCGGAACTGTGCTTCATCCGATTTTCCAGATGCCGTGCCTCGTGGCCGCCGTTTGCTGTCGGCATGAGGACCTGCGCGGTCGCTGCGTAATCGTCCGGGTGGACTAAATCAGCCAGAGGCATGGCCAAAAACTGCTCGGGCGTCCAGCCCAAAATATCACGCACGGCGGGATTGACACTGACATAGCGCCCTTGCGCGTTGACGACCGCCAGCAACTCAGGAGACAAACGCCAGATACGATCCCGTTCGGCGATAGCCAATTCGACCCGCTTTTCCAGCTCTCTGTCGTACTGAGACCGTTCAATAGCCAGTGCTGCCGTGCGCGTCACCAAGGCAATCGCATCGATATCCTGCGGCGACGGCAGACGGGTCGTGGCGTAATAATTGGAGAAGACGCCTAATAACTGACCGTCTGTCCCTTTGATGGGGGTGGACCAACAGGCGCGTATTCCATGCTCCATCGCAAACTCGCGCCAGTCAGACCAATTAGGGTCGATCATGACGTCGTTGGTATAGACCGCCGTTCCGAAATAGGCGGCCGCGCCCCATGACGCCATATGCGGGCCGATCGGCACCCCATTGACGGCCTGCCGGTAGCTCTCGGAAAAACTCGGAGCGGCTCCGTGGATCAGATGTTTGCCCGACTCATCAACGAATGCGATGGTGGTGCGCAGCGCCACGCTCGATTGTGCCTCGACAGCATGCAGTACATACAACAGCACATCCGCCAGGGGGACCCCGGCGGCGATACGCTGCAACATCACACGTTCGTCCTCCAGGCGGGCGAGCGTGTCTGTCCAGGGATTGCGCACTCGATTCTTGTTACTTAGCATCTCGCGTCACGCTACTGCGTTTCCCGCCACAAAGCAAGTTTCAATGCGACTTCGGTTTGGCCGGCACTTTGACTCCGGCTTTGCGTGCCTTGGACAAACCGATAGCAACGGCCTGTTTGTTCGATTTCGCTGGCCCTTTATGCTTGCGCTTGGCTTCGATCTCCGCTTCGACGAAATGACCTGCCTGTGTTGAGGGGGATTTTCCGGCCTTGCGGTCGGCCTCGGCCTCTTTTTTCGCGGTTCGATCGGGCATGGCAACCTCCTGTTTGCGGATCGGATAGCGATCGGTGCGAACCATATTGCCCGCACAGTCATTTTCGACTACATGCAGCAAGTCGCGTGCCTGGCATCCCGCGCGTCGTGCTTACACAGGATTGGCGCCTTCGCTCTGCTACGCACGTCTCGTGTCCGGGCAACCCAATTCACCCGAGATTTCCGCGGCCACTCCAATCACCAGCGGTACCAGTTCACGCATACGCGCCATCGACAGATAAGGCACGGTACTGGATACGCTCAACGCTGCCACGATAGTGCGGCTGGCATCGCGGATCGGAGCCGCCACACAGCGGATCGACGGTTCGTTGTCTTCGAGGTCAAAGGCGTACCCCTGCGCAGCATACTCTTGCATACGGGTCAAAAACGCCCGTACATCCTGCCGCCCTCCTGCAGCATGCGGTGATACAGGTCCACCGATTTCGAACAACGCCTCCCATTGCGCGGGCGTGTCATCCAACAGCAACGCCTTTCCCACACCAGTAGCGGCCAAAGGCATGCGATGGCCTACCCGCGAACGCATCTCCAGCCCTTTTTTTCCGGGAATTTTTTCCAGGTACAGCACCTCATCGCCATCACGCACCGCGAGATGAATCGTGTCACCCGTGCGATCCGCCAACGTATCGAGATAGGGGCGCGCCAGCACGGCAATAGGAAAAGCCTCGCGCGCGAGAAAACCCAGCTCGATCAACCTCGGGCCCAATGCATATCCCACGCCGGGCAGCACGCGTAAGTAGCGTTCCTGCACAAGGCAACTCGCCAGGCGGTGGGTGGTGCTGCGCGCTACGCCGATCTTTGCGCAGATCGCCTTGAGGTCCCTGTCGCCTGCTGCGACGGCATGGATAACCGCGAGGCCGCGTATCAGCGTCTGAGTGCCGGAGGTGCATTCGGTTGGGCGCTAGGCGTACGCATGGTCAGAAGGCTCCGCGATATGAAGGATGAGCCATTGTAATCCCTATATATGGGATTAAATACCGTATATTGAGACGATTTCAGCACTGATCTAGAATTCGCCGAAACGCGCTGGCCGTCAGCGCGACTGATTCGTAAAAATCCGCTATTGAGCTGGGCCGGTGATCGGACCACCTCGACAGAACGATAAAGAGACATCTTTCCGATATGACATTCCCCACGGCTAATGCCGCCTTGATCGCCCTGGATTGGGGCACCACGTCGTTACGGGCCTACTTGCTCGACGGCACCGGCCGCACATTGCAAACACGTGCGCTGCCCTGGGGCATCATGCGCCTGCCTGAACGCCGGGCTGATACCCAAACCCCGCCTGCTGCCGACGACGGTTTCGAGATTGCGTTTGACGAGGCTTGTGGTGATTGGCTGCGCGATCAGCCGCGCTTGCCGGTGATCGCCAGCGGCATGGTGGGCAGCGCGCAGGGCTGGCGAGAAGCGGCCTATCTGGACGTGCCGGTCGATCTATCCGGCATCGCCCGGTTGATGACGACGATCGAACGTCCTGGCCGAACCAGCGTTCATATCGTACCTGGACTCATCCAGCACGGAGACTTGCCCAACGTCATGCGCGGCGAGGAAACGCAGATCGCCGGCATTCTGGCGCTGCGCCGATCGGAGACGGCCGATCTGCTGATTGGTTTGCCCGGGACGCATTCCAAATGGGTTCGCGTGCGCCATGGCGAGGTGATCCATTTCGACACGTACATGACAGGCGAAGTCTATGCCGCCCTGCGCGATCACACTATTCTCGGCCGCACCATGGCCCCAAACGCGCCTGCCGACCCATACGGCTTCGCTCGCGGCCTGGCTGTGGCGGGCAGTCCGGATGGGCGGGCGGGACTCCTGTCCAACCTGTTCAGCACACGTACCTTGGGGCTGACTGGCCAACTCGATGGCGGGGCGCAAGCAGACTATTTATCCGGCCTGCTGATCGGCCACGAAGTCGCCAGCGTACTGGCATTGCAGCGCGCTGCGGGCCCTTTGCCCCGAATCGTGTTGTGCGGCCAGGAGGATCTCTGCCAGCGCTACGTCCAGGCCTTGCGTCTGCATGGCGCCGATGACCTCGAACTCGCCCCCCACGCAACCGAACGAGGCCTGTGGCACTTGGCCCAAGCCGCCGGCCTGGTGCCGGCCCAGTCTGTTTGATTTCTGCCGACAAGGAAACATCCATGTCTCTTCCTGTATTTGAAGCCGCCCTGTCGCAATGCCCGCTCATCGCCATCCTGCGGGGTATCGAGCCCGACGCCGCGCTGGCAGCCGGTCAAGCGCTATATGAGGCCGGTTTCCGGTTGATCGAAGTGCCGTTGAATTCGCCCGCTCCGTTGGACAGCATCCGCCTATTGCGCGACGGCTTGCCCATCGACTGCGCGGTCGGTGCAGGCACGGTAATGTCTGCACAGGCGTGCGCCGACGTCGCCGCAGCAGGCGGCCAGATCGTCGTGATGCCGCACAGCGATCCCGAGGTCATCCGGGCGGCCAGGTCTGCCGGTATGGCTTGCTGCCCGGGCGTAGCCACGCCCACTGAGGCGTTTGCGGCACTCGCCGCCGGCGCCAATGTGCTGAAGATGTTCCCAGCTGAACAGCTCGGCGTGCCGGTGCTCAAAGCATGGCGAGCCGTGATGCCAAACACGATCCGTCTAGTGCCGGTCGGCGGCATTACGCCGCAAAACATGGCGCCGTTCGTTGCTGCCGGCGCCAGCGGATTCGGTTTGGGGTCCGCGCTCTACAAGCCCGGTAAATCGGCAGCCGATATCGGGCGCGATGCCCGAGCCTTTATACAGGCCTACGCCCAGGCCCGTGGCGCTTAAGCTCCTGGAGTCCCTATGAAAATTACGAAACTGACGACGTACATCGTGCCGCCCCGGTGGTGCTTTTTAAAGATCGAGACCGACGAGGGCATCACGGGCTGGGGCGAGCCCGTCGTCGAGGGGCGTGCGCATTCCGTCGCTGCCGCCGTCGAGGAACTGGCTGACTACCTGATAGGCAAAGACCCACGCAACATCGAAGACCACTGGACGGTCCTGTACCGTGGCGGCTTCTATCGCGGTGGCGCCGTACACATGAGCGCCTTGGCGGGCATCGACCAGGCGCTGTGGGATATCAAGGGTAAGGCGCTGGATGTCCCGGTTGCCCAATTATTGGGCGGCAACGTGCGCGACAGCATCCGGGTGTACTCGTGGATCGGTGGCGACCGGCCCGCCGATACTGCAGCCGCTGCCAAAACCGCGGTCGGACGCGGATTTACCGCCGTCAAAATGAACGGCACCGAAGAAATGCAGTACATCGACTCGCACGACAAGGTCGAGAAATGCCTGGCCAACGTGGCCGCCGTGCGCGAGGCCGTGGGCCCGAATGTCGGCATCGGCGTGGATTTCCATGGACGCGTGCACAAGCCCATGGCCAAAGTGCTGATCAAGGAACTCGAACCGTACAAGCTGATGTTTATCGAAGAACCCGTACTGAGCGAACACTACGAGGCGCTGAAAGAATTGGCGCCGTTGTCGAGCACGCCGATTGCACTCGGTGAACGGTTGTACTCGCGCTGGGACTTCAAACACATCCTGGCGCAGGGATACGTGGACATCGTGCAGCCCGATGCCTCGCATGCGGGCGGCATCACCGAATGCCGCAAGATCGCCTCGATGGCCGAGGCCTATGACGTCGGCTTGGCGCTGCACTGTCCTCTCGGCCCGATTGCTTTGGCAGCGTGTTTACAGCTCGATGCTGTTTGCTACAACGCCTTTATCCAAGAGCAGAGTCTGGGCATTCACTACAACTCCAGCAACGACCTCCTGGATTACGTCACCAATCGCGATGCATTTGCCTACGAAAATGGCTACGTACGGATTCCATCCGGCCCGGGTCTGGGCATCGAAGTCAACGAAGAGTACGTGCGCGAGCGCGCCGCCATAGGGCATCGCTGGCGCAATCCCGTGTGGCGCCACGCCGACGGCAGCTTTGCCGAATGGTAAGACGGCAACGCGAATCAATGTAAATACCTCGGAGAAGAAATGAGACACCGCTTCATGAAAGCGGCCGGCATCGTGCTGGCTGCCACACTGTCAATAGGCGCCGTCCAGGCCGCCGAATACCCCAGCCGTTCCATCGAACTCGTCGTGCCGACCGCGGCCGGTGGCGGCACCGACGCCGTTGCCCGCGCCTTTGCCGAAGCCGTGCGCGGCCATCTGGGGCAGCCCATGGGTGTCGTCAACAAACCGGGCGGCGGCACCGCGATCGGCACTGCCGATGTCGCCAAAGCGCGCCCCAACGGCTACAAGCTCGGCATGGTCGTGGTCGAGATGGCCATCCTGCCGAGCCTGGGTCTGGCTCCTTTCAAAACGGACGAGTTCACTCCCATCGCGCGCATCAACGCCGATCCGGCAGCGGTGACGGTGCGAGCCGATGCGCCATGGAAAACACTGGAAGAGTTCAACGCCTATGTCAAAGAGCATCCTGGCAAGGTGCGCGTGGGCAACGCCGGCACGGGCTCGATCTGGCATCTGGCCGCAGTCGCCTACGAACAGAAGATCGACGGCAAATTCAGCCATATCCCCTACGACGGTGCTGCGCCCGCTGTCACGGCGCTGTTGGGCGGGCATATCGAGGCCGTGACGGTGAGCCCCGCCGAGGTGTTCACCCACGTATCGTCCGGCAGCTTGCGCACGCTCGCCGTCATGGACGATAAGCGTGCCCGAGGATTTGACAGCGTGCCCACACTCAAGGAATCGGGCATTGATCTGTCCATCGGCACCTGGCGTGCATTGGTCGGGCCCAAAGGACTCCCCGAGGACATCGTTGCCAAACTGCGTGACGCGTCCCGCAAAGCCGTCGAGGAACCGGCTTATATCGAAGTGCTCGACCGGTTGAATCTCGGCCGCGTTTACGACGACGGCGAGGCATTCAAGGCCAGCCTGGCCAAAGAAGAAGCCACCTATGCCGGCCTCATCAATCAGTTGGGCCTGCGCCGCTGACCTTTCACCACGCTCGGCGTCCCGCATGTGAACGACCGGCAACAAGAGACAACGCAGATATGGTGCTGAACGAAAAAAAAGCCAGTGGACTGATTGGATTGATGGCCATTGTGAGCGGCATAGCTGCCATCATCACGGCGCGGGACTTTCCGCCTAGCCTGACGGATACGGATGTGGGGCCAAGCATCTTTCCAACCGCATATGGCGCGATACTGGCCCTTCTAGGCCTAGTCCTGTTTGCCAGCGGCTCGCGCCGCGCTTCCAAAC
>Ga0164243_10004503_pt1 | contig 21807 bp, 20 predicted proteins | sample OricompcompostOP_FD_108781 | JGI IMG/M metagenome (GOLD analysis project Ga0164243, IMG submission 108781) | Organic Plus compost microbial communities from Emeryville, California, USA - Original compost - Organic plus compost (OP) | ecosystem: Engineered > Solid waste > Mixed feedstock >...
CCGCGCCCGCGCCGCCGTCAGGCGGCTTCGGGCTGCGGCAGCCGCACCAGCATGACGGGCACCGGCGACAGCCGGGCCACCTGCTCGGCGTCGCTGCCCAGCAGGAAGCGGTCCACCCCGCGCCGGCCGTGCGTGCCCAGCACGATCAGGTCCGGCCGGCTTTCGCGCGCGCGGTTGACGATGCATGCCGACACGCGCGCGCCTTCGCTTTCGATCAGCGTGGATTCGGCCGCCACGCCCTGCGACTGCAACTGCCCGCGGGTGTCTTCCAGCAGCTTGCGGGCATGGTCCATGAACTGCGGCCGCACCTGGCGCAGGTAGACTTCCGGCGTCTCGAAGCCGGTGCCGAAGTCCAGGTCGTTGACCACGTGCAGCAGCTCGATCGCGCAGCCGCTCAGGCGCGCGAGCCGGGCGGCCTCGTCCAGGGCCGCGCGCGACGTGGCGCTGCCATCGATGGGAACCAGGATTTTCTTGTACATGGCGCAAAGGGGTCAGGGCAGGCTGGCAGGCGGCCGGCGGCGCGGCGCTGCCCCGCGGCAGCGGCCGGCACAGCTTAGCACCGCCGCGCCGCCGGCGGCTTTGCGCTAGCGCAAGCCGCCGGCAGCGCGGCGGCCTTCCACGTCCGGCAGCAGCACGGCCACCACGCCCAGCAGCGGCAGGTAGGCGCACACCTGGTACACGTAGGAAATGCTGGTCACGTCGGCCAGATGGCCCAGCGCGGCCGCGCCCAGCCCGCCCATGCCGAAGGCCAGGCCGAAGAACAGCCCGGCGATCATCCCCACCCTGCCCGGCACCAGTTCCTGAGCGTAGACCACGATGGCCGAGAAGGCCGATGCCAGCACCACCCCTATCGCCACCACCAGCACGCCGGTCCAGAACAGGTTGGCGTGCGGCAGCAGCAGCGTGAACGGCGCCACGCCCAGGATGGACACCCAGATCACGATGCGGCGCCCGATCCGGTCGCCCACCGGGCCGCCCACCACCGTGCCGAAGGCGACCGCCGCCAGGAACAGGAACAGGTAGAGCTGGGCCGAGCGCACCGGCAGGCCGAACTTGTCGATCAGGTAGAAGGTGAAGTAGCTGTGCAGGCTGGCCAGGTAGAAGTACTTGGAGAAGATCAGCACGCCCAGCACCGCCAGCGCGCCCACCACCTTGCCGCGGCTCAGCTCGCCGCCGGGCCGCGCGGCGCGCGCCTTGGGCCTGGCCAGCGCCCGGTTGGCGCCGTACCAGCGGCCGATGCCGATCAGCACCACGATGCCCACCAGCGCCGCCAGCGAGAACCAGGCCACGCTGCGCTGGCCGTGCGGGATGATGAACAGCGCGGCCAGCAGCGGCCCCAGCGCCGAGCCGGCGTTGCCGCCCACCTGGAACAGCGACTGCGCCAGACCGTGCCGCCCGCCCGAGGCCATGCGCGCCACGCGCGAGGATTCCGGGTGGAACACCGACGAGCCCGTGCCCACCAGCACCGCCGCCAGCAGCAGGTAGGGCAGCGACGGCGCGAAGGCCAGCACCAGCAGGCCCACCAGCGTGAAGCCCATGCCCACCGGCAGCGAATAGGTGGTGGGCCGCTTGTCGGTGTAGAAGCCGATGCAGGGCTGCAGCAGCGAGGCGGAAATCTGGTAGACCAGGGTGATCAGGCCGATCTGGCCGAAGCTCAGGCCGAAGGACTGCTTGAGCATGGGGTAGATGGCCAACAGGACCGACTGGATCATGTCGTTCATCATGTGGGCCAGGCTGATCGCGCCCAGCACCTTGAAGGCGGTGGAGGACGCGGCCGGCGCGGCGGACGGGGCCGGGGCGGCCCCGCCGGCGGAGGCGGAAATGGAAGCGGGAACGGAAGCGGTCTGCGGAGGCGTCATGGCGTTCGAAGCGGATGCGGCGCACGCCGGCCTGCGCCCGGCGTGCCTTGATCTGCCGCAGTGTATCCTGGCACGCAGGCGCGGAAGTGCCAATTTTCGTCGCTAAAATGACAGCACCATGCCCCGCCGCCTGCCCGCCCCCGCCGACCCCACGCGCAGCCGCGACGCGCGCGACTACCAGCACCTGCCGCAGCCGGTCACCGCCATGGCCAAGGACTTCGCGCCCAGCGACCGCACCGGCCCGCACACCCACCCGCGCGGCCAGCTCGTCTACGCGGTGTCCGGCGTCATGCGCATCAGCACGCCGCACGGCTTCTGGACCCTGCCGCCGCTGCGCGCCCTCTGGGTGCCGCCGGGAACCCCGCACGCCATCGAAATGGCCGACGCCGTATCCATGCGCACCCTGTACGTGCACCCCGACGCGGCCGCCGCGCTGTGGCCGCGCTGCCAGGTGGTCGAGGTGTCCGACCTGCTGCGCGAACTGATCCTGGCGCTGGCGGCCGAGCCCATCCGGTACGACGTGGCCGGGCGCGCCGGCCAGATCGCCGCCCTGCTGCTGACCGAGCTGCGCGCCGCGCCCGCCATCCCCATCCGCATCCCCTGGCCGCAGGACCGCCGGCTGCAGACCGTCTGCCGCGCCATCCTGGCCCAGCCCGGCACGGCCCGCACGGTGCACGAATGGGGCGACGCCGTGGGCGCCAGCGGCCGCACCCTGATCCGCCTGTTCCAGTCCGAACTGGGCCTGAACTACCGCCAATGGGTGCAGCAGGTGCGCCTGGCCGAGGCCCTGAGCCGCCTGTCGCTGGGCCAGCCGGTGGCGCGCGTGGCGGCCGAGCTGGGCTACCGCAGCCCGAGCGCCTTCAGCGCCATGTTCCGGCGCGCGCTGGGCGCGCCGCCGCAGCATTACCTGCGGGGGTAGCGGGCCAGGCGCTGCACCATGTGGGCGATGCCGCCGCCGGCGGCGACGATCTCGCGCATCGCCGCCGGCATGGGCTCGGCCTGCCTGGAATCGCCCGTATCCAGGTTGCGGATGCGCCCGGTCTCGAAGTCCACCTCCAGGCTGTCGCCGGTCCGGCAGAATCCCGCCAGGTCCGCCGCCTGCAGGACCGGCACGCCGGCATTCACGCAGGCGCGCAGGGCGCCCCGGCCCATGGATTCGACCACCAGCCCGATGCCCGCCCCCTTCAGCCCCAGGAAACCCTGGATGTGGGGATTGCCGTGGCCGAAGCCGCTGCCCGCCACGACGATGTCGCGCGGCCGGGCCGCCGCCGCGAAGCCGGGCTCGATCTGCTCGAAGCAGTGCCGGGCCAGCACGGCCGGGTCGTACTCCTGCTGCCGCGTCATCGCCAGCGGCATGATGCCGTCGTCGTTGGAGACGTCGTCGCCGAACACCCAGGCCCGGCCCTGCCAGCGCCAGTTCATCGCGGCTCCCCGCCCAGCGCGTCAGGCGCGCAGATCGCCCCCGCGACGGCCGATGCGGCAGCCACCGCCGCATTGGACAGATAGATGTCCGCGCGGGCGCTGCCCATGCGCCCGGGAATGTTGGTGGTCCCGGTGCCGATGCAGACGTCGCCGTCCGCCAGCGGCGCCAGGTTGCCGTAACAGGGCCCGCAGCTCGGCGCCGCCACGACCGCGCCCGCCTCGGCGAACACCTGCAGCAGGCCCTCGCGCGCCGCGGCCGCGTAGGTCTGCTGCGTGGTCGGCACGACCAGCATGGTCACGTCGCCATGGACCTGCCTGCCGCGCACCACGCCGGCCGCCGCGCGCAAATCCTCCAACCGCCCGCCGGCACAGGAACCGATGTAGACCTGGTCCACCCGCGTGCCGGCCAGCGCCGATACGGCGACCAGGTTGTCGGGCCGCGGCGGCGCCGCCACCATGGGCTCGACGCCGTCCAGGTCGATGTCCACGCGCCGGTGGAACGCCGCGTCCGGATCGCTGCGCAGCAGCTCATAGGGAATCCGCGTGCGCGGACGCAGGTAGGCGTCGGTGATCTCGTCCGGCTCCACCAGGGCCGCCTTGGCGCCGGCCTCCACCGCCACGTTGCACAGCGTCATGCGCGCGTCCATGTCCAGGCCCGCCAGGGCCGGGCCGGCGTATTCGATGACGCGGTAGTCGCACAGCTGCGGGCCGAGATCGGCGATCACCCGCTGCGCCAGGTCCCGGCTCATGACGTGCGGCCGCAGCCGGCCCGTCAGCGTGACGCGCAGGGTCTGCGGCACTTTCAGCCAGATGTCGCCGGTGGCCAGCGCCTGTATGGTCTCGTAGTTGATGGGCGGCGCCAGCGCGCCGACGCAGCCCAGGGTGGTGGCGTGGGTATCGGCGCTCAGCACCAGCATGCCGGGCACGACGTGGCCGTACTCGACGATGGCCTGGTGGCTGATGCCGTGGCGCCCCTCCCCGTAGACGCGGGTGATGCCATAGTCCTGCATCTGCCGGCGCAGCTGCTTCTTCAGCGCCGCCACGCGCACCGACTGTGACGGCACCTCGTGGTCGGCGAACACCACGCAGCGCTCGGGATAGCGCAGGCGGGAAATGCCGTGGCTCGCCAGCGTCTTCAGGTACTGCGGCATCACCAGGTCGATCAGCTCGAAGACGTCCGGCTCGGCGACCACCACTTCGCCCACCGCCACGGCGGCGCGCCCGCTGGCGCGCGCCAGGATCTTCTGCGCCAGCGTCGCGCCGTTGCCCACGGCCGCCCTCATGCGACGAGCTTTTCCGGTTCCACCAGGTAGCCGGACGGCTCGCCCAGCAAGGTGGTGCGATACAGCCGCCGCGCCACGCCGATGTCGTAGTCGTCCAGCGCCAGGTGGATGGTGCAGCGGTTGTCCCAGGCGACCAGGTCGCCCACGCGCCAGCGATGGCGGTAGGCGAACTCCGGCCGGGCGCAGTGCGCGAACAGGAACTCCAGGATGGGCCTGGCCTCCTCGCGCCGCATGCCGACGATGTCGGCGGTCGTCATTTCGCTGACATAGAGGGCGCGCCGGCCGGTCTCGGGATGCACCCGGACCATGGGATGCGCCACCGGCGGGGTGTTGCGGCGCACTTCGTCGATGTCCCTGCGGCCGCGGTTGTGGTGCGCCAGGGTCAGGTCGTGCACCGCCCACAGGTCGTCGATCATCGTCTTCATGGTCCCGGACAGCGTCTCGTAGGCCAGGTACATGTTGGCGAACATGGTGTCGCCGCCCACCGGCGGGATTTCCTCGCAGCGCAGCAGCGATCCGCGCGCCGGGCGCAGCGTGGTGGACAGGTCGGAATGCCACTGCCTGCCCACCGGCTGCCGGCGCCCGCCCAGCACCGCGTTGACCACGGGCAGGATCTGGGGCACCTGCGGATCGCGCAGGCGCGGAATCGAGGCATGGTCGTCCAGCGGCCCGAAACGGGCGCTGAAGGCGACGTGCCGCTCGTTGCCGAGCGTCTGGTTGCGGAACAGCAGGACGAGATGGTCCCGCCAGGCCTGCTCGATGGCCGCGAAGGTGGCGTCGTCGATGTCGCCGGACAGGTCGACGCCGGCCACCTCGGCGCCCAGGCCCGAGGACAGAGGGATCAATTGCAGGCTCATGCCCACTCCTTTCAGCAATGAAGAATCAGTCCAGCTTGGCGCTGCTGGCCCGGATCAGGCCGCTCCAGCGGCGTATCTCCGATTCGGTGAACTGCGCGTAGCCCGATGGCGGGAACGGCGGCAACTGCACGCCCATCTGCTCCAGCTGCTGCTGCGCCTCGGGGTCGCGCAGCACCCGGGCCGTGGCCTCGGCCAGCGCATCGACCACCCGGTCCGGCGTGCCGGCCGGCGCCGACAGGCCGTACCAGGAGCCGACGATGAAATCGTCCAGGCCCAGCTCGCGCATCGTCGGCACGTCCGGCAGCACCTTGGCTCGCTGCTCGCTCGTCACGCCCAGGGCGCGCAGCCTGCCGCTCCTGACGGGCGCGATGGCCGTCGCGCAGTTCTCGAACTGGAAGGAAATCTCGCCGCCCATCACCGCCACCAGCGCCGGCCCGGCGCCCTTGAACGGCACGTGCATCGCCGGGATGCCCGTACTGAGCTTGAACAGCTCGCCCGACAGGTGCGGCGACGAGCCGTTGCCTGCCGAGCCGAACGTCATGCCGCCCGGCGTGGCCTTGGCTTCGGCGATGAAATCCTTGTAGTTGCCGGCCTTGACGGCCGGCCCCACCACCAGCACGTTGGGGAAGGAGCCGAACATGGCGACGTGCCGGAAATCCTTCACCGAGTCGTACGACAGCGCGGGATACAGGCTGGGGGCGATGGCCTGGGACGCCACGTTGGACAGCAGCAGCGTGTGGCCGTCCGGCTCCGACTTGGCCACCCGGTCCGAGCCTATCGTGCCGCCCGCGCCGGCCATGTTGACGACCACGATGTTGGCCTTGAGCGCGTCGCCGAGCCGGGCGGCGAACAGCCGCGACAGCACGTCCGCGGAGCCGCCAGGGGCGAAGGGGTTGATCAGGCGGATGGGCGCCGATGGATAGCCCTGCGCGCGCGCAGGCCGCGCGCCCCCGAGCAGGCAGGCTGCGCCCGCGGCGCCCGACGCCTGGATCAGGCGGCGCCGTTTGATGTCGACGTGCATGGTGTCTCCCTTCGATGGTTTTGTTGACTGCCGCAGCGGCGGCGCCCCGGCGAAGCGTAGCGCCGGCCGCGCGCGCCGCGTGAATAGTGCTTCAGGCTTGCGCGGGGCCGAACGCCTCTTCGATCCGCCGGATATCCTCGATCCCCGTCAATCGGTTGCAATCCGCCCAGGTGGCCATCGCCGTGCGCGCATGCTCCTCGGTGCAGGCCTTGTTGTCGCGGATCACCTTCAGCGTCTGGCGCATGGCGTGAATGGCCGACATCGTCAGGGACAGGGGCAGGATCAGCACCTTCACCCCCATCGCCTCCAGTTCGTCGGATGGCAGCATCGGCATCGTGAACGATTCGGAATTCAGGTAGGCGACGCGGCCGCGCTCGCGGCCGATGAAGACGCGCGCCTCGTCCACGCTGTACGGGCCGAGCGCCATCAGCAGATCGGCGCCCGCCTCGCGGTAGGCGGCCAGGCGGTCCGATACCGCGGCCATGCCCTCGAGCGCACAGACGTCCGTGCGGGCGATGATCTGGAAGCCGTCGTCGGCCCGGGCATCGACCGCCGCCTTGATCTTGCCGACCATCTCGCCGACCGGCACGACCCCCTTGCCGGCCATGGAGCCGCACTTCTTGGGCAGCACCTGGTCTTCCAGCTGGATGGCCGCCGCGCCCGCCCGCTCCCACTCTCGCACCATGCGCGTCACGTTGACGACGCCGCCGTAGCCGGTATCGGCGTCCGCGATCAGGGGAATGGACGTCACCTCGCAGATCTGCGCCACCCTGGCGGCCATTTCCACCAGCGTCAGCAGGCCCACGTCCGGCCGGGCGCAGGTCGCCTCGACGGCGTACCCCGACATGAACGCCGCCTCGAACCCGGCCTCTTCTATCAGCACGGCGCCCAGGGCGTCGCCGCAGCCCGGCGCCACGACGATGCCCGGGGACTCGATCCGCTCCTTGAACCTGCGGCGCTTTTCCGTATTGCTGTAACTCACCATCGTCTCCACTCTTCTCGTGCCGGCCTGTCTCGTGCCGGCCATCTCCCGGTGCGCCGCGGCGCACCGGGACGCCATCGTGGCCGATACGACCGGCCTTCGCCCTTTGCTTCGCGGTCCGGCTCCCGGCGCGGCGCTGCAAAGCGATTAGAAATGCCGCACAATTCAGCGTCAATCTGATATTTACCGCTTATTATCAGCGTCAGGCTAATGAACATTAAATACCGCCAGCTCAAGGCCTTCGTCCTGGCCGCGCGCCTGTCTTCGTTCGTCGAGGCAGCCGGCGCCATGGCGGTCACCCCGGCATCCTTCTCCAATCTCATCAAGGAGCTGGAACGCGACCTGGGCGTCGTCCTGTTCGACCGAAGCACGCGCCGCTGCATCCTGACCGACGCCGGCCAGGCTTTCCACGAGCAGATGGGCGGCGCCATCCGCCACCTGGAAGCCGTCTACAGCGAGATGAGCGAAGTCGGCCGCGGACGGCGTGGGCGCCTGGCCATCGCCGCCATTCCCTCGCTGTCCTTCGGCGTGGTCGCCGAAGCCATCGCCGAGTACCGCAAGACCCACCCGGACGTGGAAATCGCGCTCAGCGAGCGGCGCAACGGAGAAGTGATCTCCGCCGTGCGCAATCGCGAGGTGGAACTCGGCATGGGCAGCCTGCTGCAGCGCGACAGCGGCCTGGCCTGGCTGCCGACCTGGACCGACCGGGTAACCCTGATCGTCCCCGCCGGCCATCCGCTGGCCGAAGGCCGGATAGGGTGGCGCGCCCTGGAGACGCATCCCTACATCATGATGAGCACCGGCCCGGTCGAGCATGCCATGCGCGTGTTCGACCTGCGCATCAAGCCGCTGTTCGAGGTCTACCACGTTGCCACGGCGGTCGCCATGGTCAAGCGGGGCATAGGAATCACGGCATTGCCTTCCAGCGTGCTGCCCGCGCTGAACATGGAAGGCCTGGTCTGCAAGCCCATCGAGGGAAGGCTGACCACGCGCAGGCTGGGGATCATCCACCGCAGCGGCAGCAAGCTGAGCCGGGTCGCGGCCGAATTCGTCGCGCTGCTGGGTAAACTGGCGCAAGCGGGCCACGGCGCAGGCGGATGGCCCGGGGCGGAAGGATAGGCAGGATCGTGCAGGCTGCGGGCCGTGGCGCTGCACGGCCCGCAGGCGGCCAGGCGCGCCGGGCCGACAGGGCCATGCCCTCCCCCGCGGCCCCGCTGTGGCCTCCACAGGAGGCTTTGCTGGTCGGTAAATTTCCTGCTATAATCTTTTTCTTGCTTGATTTTGCTTGTCTTTTACGGACAGCTGTGAAATCCTGCAAGAATGCGCCCGTAGCTCAGTTGGATAGAGTACTTGGCTACGAACCAAGGGGTCGTGGGTTCGAATCCTGCCGGGCGCGCCAGAATTTTACTGTTAAATCAGTTGCTTGGAAGCGGCTTGAGGTCCATCCTCAAGCCGCTTTTTTCTTTGCGGGTCATTCCGGGGAAATCCCCGCCCGCTTCCCCGCGAGCGGCAGCGTCAGAACAGGGCCCGCAGCGTCACCGTGGCGGTACGCCCGTCGCCGTAGTAGACGCTGTTGTAGAAGCCCATGGTGCGGAAATACCGCTTGTCGAACACGTTGTTGACGTTCAGGGCCAGCGACAGCTGCGGCGTGAATTCGTAGCGCGCCATCAGGTCGGCGACCGCGTAAGGCCTTTGGACGATGCTGCGCGAATCGTCGTCCATCCAGTAGCCGAGGTTCTCGGTCCTGCTCTGCCAGCGCAGGCCGCCGCCCACCGTCAGCCGGCTCAGGGCGCCCGGCAGGCGGTAGGCGGTGCCGGCCTTGAGCGTGCTGCGCGGCTGGAAGGTATTGACCGGATTGCCCTCGTCGTCCTTGGCGTTGCGGTAGGTGAAGCCGGCGAACACATTCCACGATGGGGTGACTTCCCCCGCCACTTCGATCTCGAATCCGCGCGTGGTCGTGCCGTCGATGGAGCGGTAGATGGAGCGCGCCGCGACCGGGTCGTAGTCCACGTATTCGGCCACGTTCTTCTGGTTGGTAAGGAAGAACGCGAGCGAAGCGTTCAGGCGCCCGTCCAGATAGGATCCCTTGATGCCGGCCTCGTAGTTGTGCCCGTATGCCGGGTCCAGATTCTTGCCCTCGGCATCCTGGTAGGTCTGAGGCTTGTAGATGTTGGTATAGCTGGCGTAGGCCGTATAGGTATCGTCCAGGTCGTAGGTCACGCCCAGATAGGGGGTGACGATGCCCTCGTGCTTATAGTCGTAGCCGCTGTAGTAGCTGTCCAGCCGGCCGTGCCACTCATTCACGCGAGCGCCGCCGATGACCGAAAGCGCATCCGTGGCGCGCAGCCGCAGCGTGCCGTACAGGCCGGTCTGCCGGGTGTGGCTGTTGGTCCGGTTGCTGGGGGCCTCGTTCCATTGCGGCTCGGGATAGCTGCCATCCCAGCGGAAGATGTCGCCGACCTCGGGCATCGTGCCGGCGGCCGTGCGTTCCGTGATATCGCCGCTGGTGTTGGCGTTGAACACCCCTGCCACGAACTCGTGCCGTCGCCCGAAGGCGGCAAAGCCGCCGTTCAGGCTCGCCGCCACGGAATTCTGGTCGCGGTTGCCGCGATAGCGGGTGGCGTAGGCCGTGGTGCCCAGCCCGGTCTGCATGTCGGGAAAACCGCTGATGTACAGCAGGGGCGCCTTGAAATCGTTGGTCAGCCGGTTCAGCGACACCCGACCCTTCCAGTCGTTGGCGAATCGGTGCTCGACCGAGCCGAACATCTCGACCGAAGTGGTGTCCCAGCCCGTCCAGTCGGCGCCGGTGGTGGAGCCCTTGGGCCAGTCGATCACATTGCCTTCGTCATCGAAGGCGGGCATGCCCGCCCAGGTGGTGCCGCGCGAGCGGTTCTGCTGGCGATTGACGCCGACCGTCGCCACCGTGTCGCGCGTCAGATCGGCTTCGATCACGCCGTAGATGACGTTGCGCTCGTGCCGATAGCCGTCCAGCGTGTCGCCCCGGCGCTGCGCGGCGCCCACCAGGCGCGTGCGGATGCGGCCGTCGTCGGTCAGCGGCAGCGAAATATCGAACTCGCCCCGGAAATTGTCCTGCGTGCCGGCCGTCAGCGCCACCTGCCCGCCGAACTCGCGCAGAGGGCGCTTGCGCACCAGGTTGATCGAGGCGCCGGGCTCGCCCGCTCCGGTCATGAGGCCGGTCGCCCCGCGCACGATCTCGACGTGGTCGTAGATGGCGGTATCCAGCTCGCCGTCGCCGTACTGGTAGGTGGAATCCAGCACGGTGGGCACGCCGTCGTACTGGTAGCTGTCGATCTCGAAGCCGCGCGAATAGAAATTCAGGCGGTCGGTCTCGGTCTGGTTGACGGTGATACCGGTCGCGTTCTCCATCATGTCGCGCATGGTGGTCATGTTGCGATCCTCGATCTGCGCGCGGGTGATCGCGCTGACCGACTGCGGCGTGTCGCGCTGCGCTAGGCCCAGGCCGGTGGCGGTCTTCATCCAATCGGTGGTGTACGCGCCGGTGCCCTCGGTAACCGAAAAGTCGTAGCGGCCGACCACGGGCACGGATTCGAGCAGGGTGGCGCCCTGCTGCTGCGGCGCCGGCGCAAGGCTGAAGACGCCTTCGCTCTCGGTCATTTGCAGCGGCGCTTGGCCGATCAGGCGGCGCAGCGCGTCGCCGGCCGCCATCTCCCCGGCGATGGGCTGCGAGGTAAAGCCCGCAGCGGCCGATTCCGTGTACAGCACCTGCCTTCCCGACTGGACGGCGAAGCGCTGCAGGGCCTCGCCCAGCGGCATGGCCGGGATATCGAACGCCTGGCGCGGCTGCGCCGCGCGGGCCGGGCCCGGCGCCGCGAGCCACAGCGCGCCGGCCGATCCGGCAAGCACCGCGATGTTCAGGAAGATGCCGCCGCAGGCCTGGCGCAGCGACGAGGGCAGGCGCCGCAAGGCTGCGGCCGATACGGGTTTCTGTTTGTTGTGCGAGTTCATGGTCGGATCGTGGGATGGCAGGGAAAGGGGCGGCGCGGCTTCACGCGCGCCGTCCCATCCCTGCCATAGAGGAAATCCGACGAAAAAAGGGAACCCGGCACAGCCCCTTATATGTAACTTAATGCTACTGGACTGACTGGCGCCGTCCCACCTCGAATGCGCCGTCCGGCCGCTGCCGCACCTGCACCGGAAGAATGTTCGGCAGTTGCCGCAGGAAGACGTCTGCGGCGGCGGTATCCGCATTGCCCGACACGCGCAGGTCATACAGGGCGGGATCGCCCAGGACCGCGGGGGCGGGAAGATAGGTGCTCAGTTCGTCCAGCACCTGGTCGAGCGGCGCGTCGCGAAATACCAGCCGGCCGGACCGCCAGGCCCCTGCCGCGCCGTCGGCGCGCGCGATGGCGGAGCCTGCCCGGCCGGCGCGCTTGAGATAGGCCCCGCCCGCCGTCAGCCGGGCCGGACGCCCAGCCCCGTCGTCGACCTGGACGACGCCCTGCAGCACCTGGACGCTGAACAGGCTGGCCGAACGGCGCACGCCGAACGCCGTGCCGACCACGGTCACGCTGGGGCCGCCGGCGGCGACGGAGAACGGCTTCGCCGCGTCCGGGGCGACCGAGAAGAACGCTTCGCCATATGCCAGGCGCACTTCGCGCCGGTCTCGATACATCGCCACGTCCAGCGCGGTGGCGCGGTTCAGCTCGATGCGCGTGCCGTCGGGCAGCAGCACGCTGCGCGTCTGGCCCGCCTCGGTGGCCAGGCGCTCGGTGTAGACGGGGCTGCGGACATGCAGCTGCCAGGCGACGGCCAGGACCGATATACAGGCGATCGCGCAGGCGAAGGCCAGCCGGGCCGGCCGCCGGAACGCGGCCCGCGAAGGCGCGGCCCCGGCCGCGCCTGGCAGCCCGGCGGCATGCGGGGCGCGCGGCAGGTCCTGCGCGCTTGCCCAGGTGGCGGCCATGCGTTCGTAGATGCGCCCGTGCTCCGGCGATGCGTCCAGCCACTCCTGGAACCGGCGGTCGTCTTCCGGGCTCCAGTCGCCCAGGCTGCGCCGGGCCAGCCAATCGGCGGCGGCCTCGTACAGGGCGGTGGTTTCGGGCGACGGCTGCATCGACAGGCTATGTGTCCTTGCGCCGGCGGCCGGGGGCCGGCGCGTCTTCGCCGTAATCCACCCGCAGTTGGCAATGCGCCAGCGCTTGCGCAATGTACTTGGAAACCATCCGCTCCGACACACCGAGCTCAGCGGCGATGCGCTGCCGGCTCCAGCGCTCCAGGCGATGCAGCAGGAAGGCGCGGCGCGGGTTCTCGGGCAGCTCGGCGATGGCGTCGTTGACGCGGCCCAGCAACTGCCTGTATTCAGCGTGCTCCTGGGCGCTGGGCAGCATGCCGTCGGCCGGCTGCTGGCCGGGCGACGGCGGCAGGGCAGGCCGGCCGCCGCGCGCGTAGGCGCGCTCGCCCAGCGCATGGATGGCGATCTGCAGCACGTAGGCCTGCGGCCTGGCGATCGGCCTGGCCGCGCCCTGCGCCAGCCAGCGCGCGAACGACTCCTGCACGAGATCCTCCGCGTCGCTGCGGCTGCCGAGCTTGCGGCTCAGCAGCCGCAGCAGGGGCGCCCGCCATCGCAGATACGTCTGCACCAGGGTGGATTCATCCTCGACGCTCATCAGAGCTCTGGGAGGCGGGGTGGCGCGCGCATGGATGCCTGTGCGGAATGGCTTCGGGCCATCAAAAACGAGAATAATAATCAGTTTCGTATTTACTGTCGACGAGGCCGGCACGATCCGGGGAATGCGGCGCCGACGCGGCCCGCGGGATGGCGCTCCCGTGCCCGCGGGCCGCGGCCCCGGTCAGCGCACCGTCTTGAAACGCCCCTCGTCGGCGATGAAGCTCTTCTCGGCGAAGGGCTTTTCGTTCGAGCCGAAGGGCATTTGCGCGCGCAGCTTCCAGGAAGCCGGCACGTCCCAGGTGCGGGCCACCTCGTCGTCGATGAGCGGCGCGTAGTGCTGCAGGCTGGCGCCTATCCCCGCGCCGGCCAGCGCGGTCCACACGGCAAACTGCGCCATGCCCGAGGAGTGCTCGGAGAACACCGGGAAATTGTCGGCGTACAGCGGGTATTTTTTCTGCAGTTCGGCGATGGTGGCCTGGTCTTCGTAGAACAGCACCGTGCCGGCGCCGGCGGCGAAGGCGTCCAGCTTGGCGTCGGTGGAGGCGAAGGCGTCGGCCGGCACGAGCGGGCGCAGGATTTCCTTGGTGATCTGCTTCCAGAGCTTTTCGCTGGCCGCGCCGAACAGGATGAGCGCGCGCGAGCTTTGCGAATTGAACGACGAGGGCGCCAGCCGGATGGCCTGGCGGATCAGGGCTTCCACCTCGGCCTCCGGCATGGGCAGCTTACGGCCCAGCGCGTATTGGGTGCGGCGTGCGGTGAACAGGGTAATGGCGTCTTGGCTCATGGATTCGGATCGATGGGTTGAAGGGAAGATGCGCTACCCGCCGGGCCGGCGGGGCGCGGCGGCGACACAGTTTATTGCAACGCATCAAGAGCGCTGTTCCGGACGCCGGGCGGCGGGGTCAGAATGTATAGCGGACCGTCAGCATCGCTTCGGCCGGCGTCCCCCAGATGCCCTGGCCGTACCAGTTGACGGCGCGCTGGTACTGCTTGTCGAAGACGTTGTTCACGTTGAGCTGGGCGGACAGCCTGGGCGTGAACTGGTAGCGCGCCATCAGGTTGGCCACGGCGTAGGCGCCCTGCTCCTGGCGTTCGCCATTGGGACCGACGCCGTCGTAATGGACGCGGCTTTGCCAGTTGACGCCGCCGCCCACCGTCAGCCGGTTCCAGGCGCCCGGCAGCCGATACGTGGTGAACAGGCGCAGCAGCGTACGCGGCAGTTCCGTGTTGACGTCCTTGCCCGAAGCATCCCGGGCAATGAAGCGGGTGGCGCCGAGGAACAGCTGCCAGCCGCGCGCCACTTCGCCGGCCAGCTCGAATTCGATGCCGCGCGAGGTCGCGCCTTCGGCGGCATAGTAGGCCGACGAGGTCGTGCCGGGCACGAAATGGCCCACGTCCTGCTGCGCCAGGTTGTCCTGCTCGATGCGGAACAGGGCGAGCGAGGCGTTCAGCCTGTTGTCCAGGAATTCGCCCTTGATGCCGGTTTCGTAGGCCTTGCCCGTGACGGGCGCCAGCCAGTTGCCGTTGCGGTCGCGCTCGTCCTGGAAATTGAAGATGCTGGTGTAGCTGGCGTAGACCGAATAGGCCGGCGTCAGGTCGAATACCAGCCCGGCGTAGGGAACGAACTTGTGGCCGCGGTATTCGTATTGCGCCGACGACGCCCAGCCTGCGCCTTCCCGGTAGTATCGGGTGTAGCGCCCGCCCATGATGAGCTTGAGATTGTCGGCAAGGGACAGGCGCAGCGCCCCATAGGCGGCGGACTGCCGGGTGCGGTTGCGCTCGGAGAGCTCCCGCCCTGCGTAGTCCCACTCAGGTTCCGGCACGGAGCCGAAGCCGTAGACGCTCAGCGGGCCCTCCCAGGGCGTGCCCGCGCCTATCCAGTCGAAGGCGTATTCGTGGTCGGAATGGCTCAGGCCCAAGATGGCTTCATGCTCGCGCCCCAGCAGCGCGAAGGGGCCGGAGACCCGGGCATCGACGCTATCCTGCTCGCGGTAGCCGGGAAAGCGCACCCTGGAAGGCTCATCGGCGACCAGGCCGGTCGCCCGGTCGGGGAAGCCCCAGACGAACAGCCGCGTGTTGTCGACTTCGCTGCGGCTGTGCATCAGGCGCAGGCTCGCGCTCCAGCCGCTGTCGAAGCGGTGCTCGATGTTGGCGAAGAGGTTCTCGACCTCCACCTCTTCCCAGTTCCATTTCGGCGCCACCGTGAACGAGCGCCTGAAATGGGTGGCGCTGCCGTCGGCGTACCAGAGCGGCACGCCGCCGTAGGTCAGGCCGTTGGCGTCGCTTTTCTGGTAGCTGCCGCCCACGCTCAGGGTCGTGGCGGGCGTCAGGTCGGCGTCGACGGTGCCGTAGAAGACGCTGCGCTGGCGGTCGTAGCGGTCGAAGAACGCTTTCCTGTCCTCATGCGCGGCAACCAGGCGGGCGCGGATGCGGCCGTCTTCGGTGACGGGGGTGGACAGGTCCAGCGTGCCGCGATAGTTGTCCCACGACCCGACAGTGGCCGTGGCCTCGCCCTTGAAGGTCTTGCTGTCGGCGCGCTTGCGCACCAGGTTGACCGAGGCCGAAGGCTGGCCAGCGCCTGTGAGCAGGCCGGTCGCGCCGCGCACGACCTCGATGCGGTCGTAGATGACCGGGTCCAGTTCCGATTCGCCGGCCGCATAGTTGCTCTTGTAATAGGTGGAGAAACCGTCGTACTGGAAATCGGTGATGGCGAAGCCTCTCGCGGAAAACGTCGTGCGTTCGCTGTCGAGCTGCAGCGTGGCGATCCCCGTCGTGTTCTGCAGGATGCTGCCCACGTCCAGCAATCCCTGGTCGTCGATGCGCTGGCGAGTGACCACGGTCACGGACTGCGGCGTGTCGCGCGGGGACAGCCTCAAGCCCGTCGCGGCCGAGATGGCGCCCGTGATGTAGGCCCCGGTGCCTTCCGTCGTTTCCGAGGTCCCGAGCACGGTCACTTCCGCCAACGTCGCCACCCTGCCCGCATCGGAATGCGGGCGCAGGACATAGCTTCCCCCGGCCTCTTGCCTGGCCGCCAGCCCCGTCCCGGCCAGCAGGGCGTCGAGCGCGGCCTGTACGCCGAAGGTGCCGCGCACGCCCCCCCAGCGGTACGCCGGATTCCGTGACGAAGCGCGCCAGCGCCGCATCGAGCGGCCCGGCGGGTATGTCGTAGGTGCGCTCGGCGGGAGCCTGCCGCGCCTGCCCCGCCGCGGCCTGGGCCCGGGCCGCGGGCTGCCCGCCGGCCAGCAATCCGCCGGCCAGGGCCAGATGCATGGCCGCCCGCGCGGTTGCCGTGAGCAGGCCGGGACGAAGCCCCTTGCCTGCCGCCCGGCGAGCGCCGCCGGGAACGATGGCCGCCGGCGCGAAGGCGGCGTGGAATGGCTGACGATACATGGCGAACGTACTTCCTCGTGCAAAGCGGTTGACGAAACGGAGTCGGACCACCGTGCCTGCCGGCCCCTGTCGGACGACGGGTGATCTCTCACCACGTAATACGAACGAGCGGCCGAAAAGTGGAAGTACTGAAGGTGGAAGTACTAAAGATGATGGGTGGAAGCGCTTACGGAAAAAACCCTGCGATCAGCGGCGGGGGCCCGCCGACGCATCGCGGGGCTCGATGCTGGCCCACCACGGCAGCGTGCGCTTGACCCGGATGGGCAGGACGGATTCGAGCATGGCCAGCGCCTGGTCGGGATTGCCGACCGGATAGCCGCCGAATACGCGCAGGTCATTCAGCTCGGGCGCCAGGCCCAGGTGGCCGTGGTAGTGGCGCCGCAGCTCCCGCACCACGTCGGCCAGCGGGGTGTCGCGGGCGACGAGCAGGCCGCGTGTCCAGGCTTCGCGGGCCGGATCGGCCGTTTCGGGAGCAGCCAGGGCGTTGCGGGTGAACCGGGTTTGCTGCCCCGCCTGGATGGTGCGGGTGGCGCCGGCGGCGGTGCTGACCTTGACGGCGCCCTGGTAGACGGCCACGAAGGTCTCCTCGTCGTCCAGGCGCACGGTGAACCGGGTGCCCAGCGCCTGCAGGCGTCCCTGCGGCGTCTCGACATAGAAGGGCCGGCCCTGCGGGTCGGCCGCGGTGTCGACGAGGATCTCGCCCCTGACCCGATGCAGGCGGCGCCGGTCCGGCCGGTAGTCCCGGTCGAAGGCGCTGACCGCGTTGAGCCAGACGATCGTGCCGTCGGGCAGCGTCACGTCGCGGATTTCCCCGGTGCCCGTGCCGTAGTCGGCCACCCATGCCAGGGCGAACCCGGGCAGCGGCGCGTGGCGCCACACGGCCCAGCCGGACAGGCCGGTGCCGGCCAGCGCGCCCAGGCCCAGCAAGGCCTGGCGGCGGCGCTGCAATACGGTGCGCGCCTGCTGGTAGGCGCTGATGGCAGTGTCCTTTTCCGGGCTGGCCTTGATGGGCTCGAAACGATGGCTGATGCGCTCGACGCAGCGCCACGCGTTGCGGTGCTCGGCCGATTCGGCCAGCCAGGCCTGCCAGCGTTGGCGGTCGGCGGCGGTGGCCTCGCCGGAGTCGAAGACCGCGAACCATTCGGCCGCCTGCTCCAGCGCGCGGTGCGATGGATCGGGCACGGGCGAAGAAGCGAAGGCGGTGCTCACGGCGCGGCTGGCGGGACGGGCAGTGCGTCTCAGGGAAGGTCGGGAACCGGCGTGGCGGCGGGCGGCATGCGGGTGCCGCAGGGCAGTTCCCCGGCCGTCTGCCGCGCTTCGAGGCGCAGGCAATGCAGCATGGCCTGCGCCACGTAGGTCGTGACGGTGCGGGTCGACACGCCCAGTTCCGCGGCCACTTCCTTGTGCGTCATGTCGCCGGCCACGGCCAGCATGAAGGCGCGGGCGGCCTTCGCCGGCAGGCTGCGCAGCATGGCGTCGATTTCCTGCAGGGCTTGGAGGACGATGGCCTGATGCTCGGCCGAGGGAGCAACCGCCTCGGCCCGGGCGGCCAGCGCATCGAGCCAGGCCTGCTCGATCTGGCGGCGGCGCCAGAGATCGACGCACAGGTTGCTGGCCGTGGTGCGCAGGTAGGCGCGCGCGGCAAGGTCGCTGCCGAAGCTGCGCGGCGCCTGCATCAGGCGCACGAAGGCGTCATGGGCCAGGTCGGCCGCGTCGCAGGAATCGCCCAGCCGGCGGCGCAGCCATCCCTGCAGCCATCGATGGTGGCTGCAATACAGGGACTCCACGTTCGAGGGGGCCGCCTCGCTGGGCATGATGCCTTCCAGTGGCGCCGGCCTGGGGCCCTGCCGGCTCGCCGCAGCGACGGGACGGGACACCGGGCGGGAGCGCCCATGAATAGAAATAAGAATCGCTTTTGATTATCGTTAAAACTCGATCGTTTCGCAACGCGATGCAAGCGGGCGACGCGACGCGCAGGGGACAAGGCCGGCCTGGCGCCACCCGGCCGCCCCCCCCTGCCCCTGCCGCGCATATGCTGGTAGAGTTGCCGGCTCCCGCCCACATGGAGACGCCCGCATGAGCTACGACCCCGACAACATCTTCGCCAAGATCCTGCGCGGCGAACTGCCCTGCATCCGGGTCTACGAGGACGACGCCACCCTGGCCTTCATGGACATCATGCCGCAGGCCGACGGCCACGTGCTGGTGATCCCCAGGGAGCCGGCCGAAACCCTGCTGGAGCTGTCGGAGGAAGCGGCCCGCGCCTGCATCGCCACGACCCGGCGCATCGCCGTCGCCGTGCGGCAGGCGCTCGGCCAGCCGGGCGTCTACGTCGCGCAGATGAACGGCGCGGCGGCCGGGCAGACCGTGCCGCACTGCCATTTCCACGTCATCCCGCGCGCACCCGGCGTGCCCCTGCGCGGCCACGGCTCGGAACGCGCCGACCCCGCCAAGCTGGAGGCGATCGCCGCGCAGATACGTAGCCGGCTGCAGGACGGCGGCGCCTAGGCCTCGGGCGCCTGCGCGGGGGCCGGCTGCCTCCGGCGTCCGGCAGGCGCATGCCGGGGCACCGGGGCATCAAGCCTACGGCGCATGAAGCCTCAACGATTCGACCATCCGCGTCTGCCATCCAGCGCCCGTGGCCTTCCAGCGGGCCAGCACCTCCGACGGCAGGCGCAGGCTGACCGCCACTTTCGGGTTCGCAGACTTCGGCCTGCCCCGACGCACCAGTTTGTCGCCGTGATACAGGGCGGCCCTGTCGAAAAACTCGTCGGTCAGTTCGGGCGCGTCATCGGGATCGGCCCAGGTGCTGCGCGTATTTCGTTTGTTCGCGGGCATTGGCTTTCCTCATGCTGATGATGTGGCGCACGGCGCCGCGCGGCGTCCAGACCAAAGAGAAATCACAGGATAGGCCGGCGACGCGGGAAACAGGGGGACATTTCTGTCCCGGAATGGGCGGCAAATGTGCCCGGCCCATTCCGTAGCCCGGCTCAGGACCCGAATCGTGCGAGCCCGCCGGCCCGCCTACGCGGGCCGATGCCCCGCCCCATCCACGATCCGCACCGACCGTCCGCTGCCGTGGTCGTAGTGCCAGACCACCAGGTAGGGCAGCGCGGCCGACAGCGCCTGCGCGATGGGCAGTTCGCTTTCCACGTATTCGGTCACGTGCAGCGACTCGATGGCGCTGCGCTTGAATTCGTGGGGCGGGACCTCCAGGGACGGCCGCAAAACCAATCGCGACGGGACGATGCCGTTGGCATGCAGCCAGGCCAGGGTGCGCTCGCGGTCCACCTCCAGGCGCGCGGAGATGATCACGCCGCCCGGACGCCAGTACGGGTGCGCGGGCAGCGGCGCCAGCACGTCGCGCGCGGCCAGGGCCGCGGCCAGGTCGCGGTGGAACAGGGCTTCCTCGATGTCGGGCAGGAACACCCCGTCCAGGTCGAAGGCGGTGCGCCATGCGGCCAGGTCGGAATCGCCGGCGCCGCGCCCGATTTCAGTAGGCGCCAGGCGCGACCGTTCCCAGGGAAAGAGGTAGCGCTCGCCGGCGGGCAGGCGGATGCCGTAGCGCGGCACGACGCGGCTGGCCTCGTCCCAGCACACCGCCATGACGTCGACCTCGTGGCCCAGCGATTCCAGCGCGTGCCTGACGTCGGCCAGCGTGTGGCCCTTGCCGGCCACGTCCTCGACCAGCAGCAGGCGCAGCCGCGCCGGGCGCCCGGGCAGGTTGTGCAGGGACGTGCGCCGGCTGGCCCGGTCGTAGCTGGCCACCGCGTAGGGCAGGTCGGTCATCTGGCTGACCATGGCGGCCAGGTGGACGCCGCCGCGCGCCAGCGCGACCACGGCGTCGTAGCCGGCGGCCATGACCTGCCTGCGGCAGTCGAGCGCCAGGCCCTCGACGTCCGCGTACGAGAACCAGCGCCGCGCCTGCCCGTTGATCCGGACGGGCCGGCCGTAGGGAATGGCGTCGGGGTCGTGCATGCCTGCTCTCCTGCCGGCGAAAAACGGAAGGCAAGAGCTGCCGGCCAGGCGGGCATGATAAGGGATGGCGCAAGCCGCCTGCCAGCGATGGGGCACCATCCCTCCTCAGGCCAGGGCCGGCCCGCCGATAATGCAACACAGTTGCATATCCATCTATAATGCAACTTTATTGCAATTACTGGCCGAGCCGCGGCCATCGACGACCATGCCACTGCCCGCTTCCCGCCTGCCCGTCACCGTCCTGTCCGGCTTCCTGGGCGCCGGCAAGACCACGCTGCTCAACCACATCCTGCACAACCGCGAAGGCCGTCGCGTGGCTGTCATCGTCAACGACATGTCGGAAGTCAACATCGATGCGGCGCTGGTGCGCGAAGGCGGCGCCGAGCTGTCGCGCACCGACGAGAAGCTGGTGGAAATGAGCAACGGCTGTATCTGCTGCACCCTGCGCGAGGACCTGCTGCTGGAGGTCGGCCGCCTGGCCGCCGAGGGCCGCTTCGACCAGCTGGTGATCGAATCGACCGGCATCTCCGAGCCGCTGCCGGTGGCCGAGACCTTCACCTTCGCGGGCGAGGACGGCCGCAGCCTGTCCGACCTGGCCCGGCTGGACACCATGGTGACGGTGGTCGACGCCTTCAACTTCCTGAAGGACTACGGCTCGCGGGACAGCCTCCAGGCGCGCGGCGAATCGCTGGGCGAGGAGGACGAGCGCACGGTGGTCGACCTGCTGGTCGAGCAGATCGAGTTCTGCGACGTCATCGTCCTGAACAAGATCGACCTGGTCGACCAGCAGGAGCGCGAGCGGCTGGCGGCCATCCTGCACCGCCTGAACCCGCGCGCCCGGATAGAGGCCGCGCAGTTCGGCAAGGTGCCGCTGGACCGCGTGCTGGACACCGGCCTGTTCGATTTCGAGCAGGCTTCGCGGGCGCCGGGCTGGCTGCGCGAACTGCGCGGCCAGCACACGCCGGAAAGCGAGCAGTACGGCATCGCCAATTTCGTCTACCGGGCGCGCCGGCCCTTCCACCCGGCGCGCTTCTTCGCGCTGGCGAACAGCGAATGGCCGGGCGTGGTGCGCTCCAAGGGCTTTTTCTGGCTGGCCAGCCGGCCGACTTGGGCGGGCTCCTGGTCGCAGGCCGGCGCGGTCTGCCGCCACGGCCCGGCCGGCCTGTGGTGGGCCGCCGTGCCGCGCGAGCGCTGGCCGGACGACCCGCAGGCCGTGCGGGCGATCCAGGCCAGGTGGAACGACGCCGTGGGCGACGCCCGCCAGGAACTGGTGCTGATCGGCATGGGCATGGATGAGGCGCAGCTGCGCCGGCGCCTGGACGCCTGCCTGCTCGGCGACGCCGAGATGGCCGAGGGCCCGCAGCG
>Ga0164243_10004504_pt1 | contig 21804 bp, 18 predicted proteins | sample OricompcompostOP_FD_108781 | JGI IMG/M metagenome (GOLD analysis project Ga0164243, IMG submission 108781) | Organic Plus compost microbial communities from Emeryville, California, USA - Original compost - Organic plus compost (OP) | ecosystem: Engineered > Solid waste > Mixed feedstock >...
ATCTACGTGCTGATCGCCTTCGTCGTGATCTTCAGCGTGCTGAAGACCGACACCTTCTTCACCGTCGACAACTTCCGCGCGATCGCCGGCAACCAGGCGGTCGCCGCGATCCTCGCGATCGCGCTCGTCGTGCCGCTGGTCGCCGGCCAGTTCGACCTCTCGGTCGCGTCGGTGATGACGCTCTCGATGATCGTCTGCACCGGCCTCTTCCAGAGCTTCGAGGCGGCGCTGCCGCTGGCGGTGCTGGCCGGGATCGCGGTCGGGCTGCTGTTCGGGATCGCCAACGGCGTCTTCGTCGCGCGCGTCGGCGTCAACTCGCTGATCGTGACGTTGGCGACCGGCAGCGCCGCGACCGGCGCGGCGCAGTGGTGGACCAACGGCACGATCTTCACGAAGAACATCCCCAGAACCTTCCAGGACCTCGGCCAGGACCAGCTCGCGGGGATCCCGCTGCCGGTCGTCTTCCTGGCGGTGATCGCCGTCGTCGTCTGGTGGCTGCTGGAGCGCACGCCGGTCGGCCGCTACCTCTACGCGCTCGGCGACAACCCCGAGGCGGCGCGCCTGACCGGCCTGCGCACGACCGCGCTGACGATCGGCGCCTTCGCCGTCGCCGGCGGCCTCGCCGGCTTCGCCGGGGTCGTGCAGGCGGCCAAGCTCGGCGCCGGCAACCCGACCGTCGGCGCGTCGTTCCTGCTGCCGGCGTTCGCGGCCGCCTTCCTCGGCGCGACGATCTACCGGCTCGGGCAGTACAACGTGCTCGGGACCGTGATCGCCGTCTTCGTGGTGGCGGTCGGCATCGCCGGGCTGGAGCAGCTCGGCGTCCCCTTCTACATCGAGCCGATCTTCACCGGCATCGTGCTGCTCGGCGCCGTCGCGCTGACGAAGCTCGAGGGCCGCCGGCCGGCCGGATCGGCATCGTCCGCGGACAAGGAGGCGACCGCGTGAGCGCGATCGACGACGCCGTCCTCGCCGAGCTGGCGAGGGCGCGCGAGGAGATGCTCGACTTCCTCGCGGCGGCCGTGCGGCTGCCGAGCGTGACCGGGGAGGAGGGGGTCGCCGCCCCGCTCTTCCACGACTGGTTCGAGGCCAACGGCTTCGAGGCCGAGACGAAGCCGGTCCCGGCGGCGCTGCGCGACCGCTACCCGGCGATGGCGCACGAACAGAACCTCGAGCGCCGGCCGAACGTCTTCGGCTGGTGGCGGGGCGAGGGCGCGGGCGGCGCGACGGACGGAGGCGCGCCGCTCGTGCTCAACGGCCACATCGACGTCGTCCCGGCCAACGAGCCCGAGCGCTGGCGCCACGACCCGTGGGGCGGCGTGCGCGCCGACGGCCGCGTCTGGGGCCGCGGCAGCGCCGACATGAAGGGCGGGATCGTCGCCGCGATGTTCGCGGTGCGGGCGCTGCGCGACGCCGGCGCGCGCCTCGCGCGCGACGTGCAGGTGCAGTGCGTGATGGCGGAGGAGACCGGCGGCCTCGGGACGCTGGCGGCGCTGGAGAGCGAGCCGCGCCCGGCGGCGGCGATCGTGCTGGAGCCGACCGACTGCGTCGTCGCGCCGGCCTGCGGCGGGATCGTCCAGTTCACGATCTCCGTCGAGGGCGTCGCCGCCCACACCGCCGTCTCGTGGGCCGGCGTCAGCGCGATGGAGAAGCTGTGGCACGTCTACACGGCGCTGCGGGAGGCGGTGCGCGAGCGCAACGAGCGGATCTCGCATCCGCTGTTCGACGCGCTGCCGGCGAAGGCGCCGTTCGGGATCGGCACCTTCTCCGCCGGCGAGTGGCGCTCGACGATCCCGGCGCAGGCCGAGATGTCGGGCCGCGTCGGCGTGATGCCCGGCGAGTCGATCGCCGAGGTGCGGATGCTGATCGAGCAGATCGTCGCGCGCGCCTGCGAGGACGACGAGTGGCTGCGCGAGCACCCGGCGCGGGTCGAGTGGATCCACGAGGGCTTCCCGGCGTGGGAGACGCCCGGCGACGACCCGCTGGTGCGCGCCTTCGACGACGGCTTCCGCGCCGTCGCCGGCGCGGGCGGGCTCGGCGCCGTCACCTACGGCAGCGACGCCGGCCACTTCGCCCGCGCCGGCGTGCCGACGCTGCTGTTCGGCCCCGGCCGCATCTACGAGGCGCACATGCACGACGAGCACGTCGAGGAGCGGCAGATGGAGCAGGCGGCCCGGGTCGTCGCGCTCAGCCTGCTGCGCTACGAGGGAGCGTGAGCGCGATGGAGCGCGAGCTGATCGAGCGGATCGCCGGCGCCCGGGCGGTCGAGCTGAGCCACCCGATGACGGTCGGGATGCCCAACCACGACTCCCACCCGCCGTACCTCTTCACGCCCTACCTGCGCTACGGCGACTTCGCGCTCGGCGACGGCTACAGCGGCACGAACGAGCTGATCGTGATGAGCGGCCACTCCGGCACCCACCTCGACAGCTTCGCCCACGTCGCCTGCCACGGCCGGCTGTACGGCGGCCACGACATGACCGTCGAGCAGGTCGGCGGCGGCATCGCCGGCCGCGGCATCAGACACCACGGGATCGACGCGGTCGCGCCGATCGTCCGCCGCGGCGTGCTGCTCGACGTCGCCGCCCATCGCGGCGTCGACGTGCTCCCGCCGGCCCACCCGATCGACGCCGCCGAGCTGCAGGCGGCCGCCGCCGCGGCCGGCGTCGAGGTCGGCGCCGGCGACTGCGTGCTGGTGCGCACCGGCCAGGGCCGCCACTGGGACGACCAGGAGCGCTACATGGGCGAGGCCGAGGGCGTCGCCGGGATCACGCCCGACGCCGGCGAGTGGCTGGTCGAGCGGGGCGTCTTCCTCGTCGGCTCCGACACCTCGGTCGTCGAGCGGACCGCCCCGGAGCTCGACACGCTCGCCGTCCACATGCTGCTGCTCGCCAGACACGGCGTCCACCTGCTGGAGAACATGGCGCTCGAGCAGCTCCACGCCGAGGGCGCCGCCCAGTTCCTCTTCCTCTGCCTGCCGCTGCTGCTGCGCGGCGCGAGCGGCTCGCCGGTGCGGGCCGTCGCGCTGCTGTGAGCGCGGCCCCGACCGCCCCACCCGACGAAGGACTGCGATGACCGCCACCGACACCACCGTCCACGGCCTGCTGATCGGCGGGCAGTGGCAGCAGACCGGCGCGACGCTCGAGCGCCGCAACCCCGCCCGCCCCGACGAGCTGGTCGCGCGCGTCGCGAAGGCGACCCCGGCCGACGTGCGCGCCGCCTACGACGCCGCCGCCGAGGCCGCCCCCGGCTGGCGCCGCACGCCCGGGCCGGCGCGCGGCGAGATCCTCCACCGCGCCGCCGCGCTGCTGGCCGCGCGGGTCGACGAGATCGGCGAGGAGCTGTCGCGCGAGGAGGGCAAGACGCTCGCCGAGGGCCGCGGCGAGGTCGCCCGCGGCGTGCAGGTGCTGCGCTGGTTCGCCGGCGAGGCGTCGCAGCCGATCGGCGACGTGCTGCCGAGCGCCAACGCCACCACCTTCCTGTGGTCGCAGCGGGTGCCGCTCGGCGTCGTCTGCGTGATCACGCCGTGGAACTTCCCGGTCGCGATCCCGCTGTGGAAGATCGCGCCGGCGCTCGCCTTCGGCAACGCCGTCGTGTGGAAGCCGTCGGAGCTGACGCCGCTGTGCGCGGTGCGCGTCGCCGAGGTGCTGGAGGAGGCGGGGCTGCCGCCGGGTGTGCTCAACGTCGTCCACGGGCTGCCGGGCGAGATCGGCGACGCGGTCACCGGCGACGAGCGGATCGCCGGCCTCTCCTTCACCGGCTCGACCGCGACCGGGCGCGCGATCCAGCAGGCGGTCGTCGGCCGCGGCGTCAAGGTCCAGCTGGAGCTGGGCGGCAAGAACCCGGTGATCGTGCTCGACGACGCCGACCTCGACCAGGCGGTCGAGCAGACGCTGCGCGGGGCGATGATGTCGACCGGCCAGAAGTGCACGGCGACCAGCCGCGCGCTGGTGCTGCCGGGGATCGCCGACGCCTTCTGCGAGCGGCTGGTGGAGCGGGCGCGGGCGCTGCGGGTCGGCGACCCGCTCGAGCCCGGCACCGACCTCGGCCCGGTCGTCTCCGAGCAGCAGCGCGAGCGCGTGCTCGGCTACCTCGACGTCGCCGCGCAGGAGGGCCACCGGCTCGCCGTCGGCGGCCGCGAGGCGCTGCCGGCGCGCGACGGCTGGTTCGTCGCGCCGACCGTCTACCGCGACGTCGACCCGGCGTCGCGGCTCGGGCAGGAGGAGGTCTTCGGGCCGGTGCTGGGCGTGATCCCGGTCGGCTCGCTGGAGGAGGCGGTGACGGTCGCCAACGACACCCGCTACGGCCTCTCCGCCTCGATCTTCACGCGCGACGTCGCGCGCGCCTTCGCGTTCGTGCGCGAGGTCGAGGCCGGCATGGTCCACGTCAACTCCGAGACCGCCGGCGCCGAGCCGCAGGCGCCGTTCGGCGGCATGAAGGACTCCAGCTCGCACTCGCGCGAGCAGGGCAAGGCGGCGGCCGCCTTCTTCACCGAGTCGAAGACCGTCTACCTCGACATGCCGGCGGAGCCGTGAGCCCGCCGGCGCGCTACTCCTCGAACACCTCGCGGTGCTCGGTCAGCACGATGCGCGTGCGGCGGATGTGCGAGCGCACGCGCTGCTCGGCGTCGACCGGGTCGCGCCGTCTGAGCGCCTCGAGGATGAAGCGGTGGTCGAGGTCGACGAAGGCGAACTGCTCCTCCGACAGCGTGTTGCGGTAGGCGCGGCGATAGTGCTGGGTGGTGTTCCAGAGGTCGTCGATCATCCCCAGCAGCCGCGGCAGCGGCGCCGCCGCGTAGCTGCCGAGGTGGAAGCGGCGGTCGAGCTCCAGCCAGCGCGCCTCGTCGTCGGTCGCCTCCGCGATCTGCTCGACCAGCTGCTCCAGCTCGGCCAGCTGCTCGTCGCTCAGCCGCGGCGCGCTCTCGGAGGTCGCCAGCGGCTCCAGCGCCTCGCGGATGCGGTACAGCTCGAGGTGCTCGGCGAGGTCCATCCGCGCGACCCGCGCGCCGCTGTGCGGCACGAGCGTGACGAGCCCCTGGCTCTCGAGCTGGCGCAGCGCCTCGCGCACGGGGATGCGGCTGACGCCGAAGCGGCGCGCGAGCGCCTCCTGGCGGACGCGCGTGCCGGGGCCGAGGCGGCCGTCGAGGATCGCGTCGCGGACGCGCCGCGCGATCAGCTGGCCGAGCGGCTCGTAGGAGCCGTCGCCGTTGCCCTCCGGGTGATCGGGGAGCGGATCGATGGACGCCAGCACGGCATCGTCTGAATCTGCCTGCGGCTTGCTCACGGGCGGTTCCGGTCGGACGGTCAGTCGCAATCCTACTTCACCGTCATCGGATCCAAAGCGGTTGCCGGGGATCGGGAAAGCGACGAGATTGGATCCGATCAGGCCATATGAGTGCGGGGAAGTGGCGAAAATCCGCCTGAAAGGATCCTCAGAATGCTTGACGCGCGAAAAATGGATCCAGTAGAGTCGAGTCGTGCCGCGGGCGCGGCCGCCGAGCCGGCCGCCGCCCGCCGCGTCCGGGAGCGGCGCCGCACCGGCACGTGCGCGCCGCACCGAGCCACGACCACGCGGGAGGAACCCCACGACATGCCCGGCAACCGCCCGATCGAGACCGCCGCCGCGCCCTCCCCGGAGACGCTCGGCGAGATCCGCCGCATCGCCGCGCTCGTGCGCAGCGAGACGGTGCGGCTGATCGAGATCGCCAAGAGCGGTCACTACACCAGCGTCTTCTCCTGCGCCGAGCTGCTCGGCGCGCTCTACGGCGGCATCCTGCGGCTGTCGGAGGACCCCGACTGGCCCGAGCGCGACCGGCTCGTGCTGTCGAAGGGCCACATGGCCGTCGGCGTCTACCCGCTGCTGGCCGAGCGCGGCTACTTCCCGGCCGAGTGGCTCGACGGCTACACGCGCGTCGGCAACCCGCTCGGCGACCACCCCGACATGCGCCGCGTCCCCGGCGTCGACTTCTCCTCCGGCTCGCTCGGCCACGGCCTCTCGATCGCCGTCGGGATGGCGCAGGCGGCGCGGATGAGAGGGCTCGGCAGCCGCGTCTGGGCGCTGCTCGGCGACCAGGAGCTGAACGAGGGGCAGATCTGGGAGGCGGCGCAGACCGCCGGCCACTTCGGCCTCGGCAACCTCGTCGCGATCGTCGACCGCAACCAGATGGGGCTCGACGGCCTGACCGAGGACGTGATGACGGTCGAGCCGATCGCCGACCGCTTCCGCGCGTTCGGCTGGGAGGTCGTCGAGGTCGACGGCCACGATCCGGCGGCCGTCTGGACGACGCTGGCGGGCGTCCCGGCGACCGACTCGCGGCAGCCGACCTGCATCGTCGCCCACACCGTCAAGGGCAAGGGCGTCGGCTACATGGAGCTGTCGCGCACCTGGCACCTCGGCTACCTCGCCCCGCCGGACGCCGCCGACACGAGCAGAGAGCTGGAGGAGTTCCATGTCTAGCGCCGCGCCCTACCGCGCCCCGGTCCCCTCGCATGCGTCGAGCTGGGACATGGCGAGATCGGAGCAGCTCGCCCGCGCCGCGGTCGCCGGCCGCGTGCTCGCCGACATCGCCGACGACGACGAGCGGATCGCGGTCCTGACCGCCGACCTGAAGTTCTCCAACCGCACCGTCGACTTCGAGCGCCGCCACCCGGAGCGCTTCCTCAACGTCGGCATCGCCGAGCAGCACATGGTCACGATGGCGGCCGGGATGGCGACCGTCGGCTACGTCCCCTACGTCGCGACCTTCGCCAGCTTCGTCGGCCTGCTGTGCGCCGAGCAGCTGCGCACCGACCTCGCCTACCCGGGCCTGCCGGTGCGCGTGCTCGCCCACCACGCCGGCATCTCGCTCGGCTTCTACGGCACCTCCCACCACGCCACCGAGGATCTCGGGCTGCTGCGCTCGATCGCCAACATGACCGTCGTCTGCCCGGCCGACGCGGCCAGCGTCGAGGCGGCGCTGCGGACGACCGTCGACCACGACGGGCCGATCTACTTCCGCCTCGGCCGCGGCCGCGAGCCCGACGTCTACGCGCCCGGCGACGCCCGCTTCGAGGTCGGCAGGATCGCGACGCTGCGCGACGGCGGCGACCTCGCGATCGTCGCCAACGGCATCACCGTCGCGGCGGCGCTGGAGGCGGCCGAGCGGCTCGCCGCCGACGGGATCGAGGCGACCGTGCTCGACGCCCACACCGTCCGCCCGTTCGACGGCGAGACGCTCTGCGCCGTCGCCGCCCGCACCGGCCGGCTGCTCGTCGCCGAGGAGCACAACGTCGTCGGCGGCGTCGCCTCCGCCTGCGCCGACGCGCTCGTCGACGGCGGCGTCGGCGGCGTGCGGCTGGCGCGCGCCGGGATGCCGCCCGACGAGTACGCGCTGATCGGCCCGCCGACCCATCTCTACCGCCACTACCGGCTCGACGCGGACGGACTGGCCGAACGCGCTCGCGCCCTGCTCGACGAACGCTGACGGACCTGGAGGAACGACCGATGACCCCGACCCGCTTCTGGCATCCCTTCTCCGACATGGCCGCGGTGCGCGACGACCTCTTCACGGTCGCGCGCGCCGAGGGCGTGTGGCTGTGGGACGACCGCGGCGAGCGCTACCTCGACGCGACCGCCAGCCTCTGGTACTCCAACGTCGGCCACGGCCGGCCCGAGATCGCCGACGCGGTCCGCGAGCAGCTGCTGACGCTCGACGCCTACTCGACCTTCGGCGACTACGCCAACGAGCCCTCCGAGACGCTGGCGCGCCGGCTCGCCGACTGCTCGCCGCTGGACGACGCGCGCGTCTTCCTCACCAGCGGCGGCGGCGACTCGATCGACACGGCGGCGAAGATCGCGCGCAAGCACTTCGCCGCGCTCGGCCAGCCGGAGCGGGTCGTGCTGCTCAGCCGCGCCAACGGCTACCACGGCACCCACGGCTTCGGCACCTCGATCGGCGGGATCGAGGCCAACCGCGCCGGCTACGGGCCGCTGGTCGAGCAGACCGCGCTGGTCGCGTGGGACTCGATCGACGCGCTCAGCGAGACGATCGAGCGGATCGGGCCGGAGCGGATCGCGGCCTTCTTCGCCGAGCCGGTGATCGGCGCCGGCGGGGTGCTGCCGCCGCCCGACGGCTACCTGGAGGGGGTCGCGGCGCTCTGCCGCGAGCACGGGATCATGTTCGTCGCCGACGCGGTCATCTGCGGCTTCGGCCGGCTCGGCACCTGGTACGGCGTCGAGCGCTGGGGGATCGAGCCGGACATGATCACGTTCGCCAAGGGCGTCACCAGCGGCTACCAGCCGCTCGGCGGCGTCGTCGCCTCCGGCGAGGTCGCGGCGCCGTTCTGGGAGCAGCCCGGCAACTTCCTGCGCCACGGCGCGACCTACGCCGGCCATCCGGCCGCGTGCGCCGCCGCCCACGCCAACCTCGACATCCTCGAGCGCGACGGCCTGCTGGAGCGCGGCCGCACGCTGGAGGGGGCGCTCGCCGACGTGCTGGCGCCGCTCGCCGACCACCCGCTCGTGCGCGAGGTGCGCGCCGGGATCGGGCTGCTCGGCGCCTTCGAGCTGGAGCCGGCGGCGCTCGCCGGCGGCCTGACCGTCCCCGACGTCTCACTGGAGATGCGCCGCCGCGGCGTGCTGACGCGGCCGCTCGGCAGCTCGGTCGCGGTCTCCCCGCCGCTGACGGTCGAGCAGGCCGAGCTGGAGCTGATCGGCGAGACCGCCCGCGCCGCGCTCGACGCGATCCTCGACCGCACGCCGCAGCTGGCGGCCCGCGCGTAGGCCGCGGAGCGCTGCGATGACGGTCGACGCGATGGGGCGCGCCCCGGCGGTGGAGGAGCCGCCGGCGGCGCTGCCGTGGGACGGCGGCGAGCCCGGCGACGCCGGCGCGATGCTCGCCGCCTACGAGCGGATGGCGCTGATCCGCGCCTTCGAGGAGGCGGTCCAGCGGCTGTTCCTGTCCGGCGAGGTGCACGGCACGACCCACCTCTGCAACGGCGAGGAGGCGATCCCGGTCGGGGTCGCCTCGGCGCTGGCGCCCGGCGACCAGCTGGCGGCGACCTACCGCGGCCACGGCCACGCGCTCGCGCTCGGCGTCGAGCCGGCCGGGCTGCTGGCCGAGCTGATGGGCCGTGCGAGCGGGACCTGCGGCGGCCGCGCCGGCTCGATGAACGTGATCGACCTCGAGCACGGCCTGCTCGGCTGCTTCGGGATCGTCGGCGGCACGCTCGCCGCCGCGACCGGGGCGGCGCTGGGGCTGCGCGACGCCGGCGGCGTCGCGGTCGCCTGCTTCGGCGAGGGCGCGGCCAACCAGGCCTACTTCGCCGAGTGCCTCAACTTCGCGCGCGTGCTCGAGCTGCCGGTGCTGTTCGTCTGCGAGAACAACCTCTACGGCGAGTACACGCCGTGGGAGCAGGTGACGGCCGGCGGCGACGTCGCCGCGCGCGCCCGCGTCCTCGACGTGCCGGCGCGGCGGGTCGACGGCAACGACGTGCGGGTCGTCCGCGAGGCCGCCTGCGAGGCGGTCGCGCGCGCCCGCGCCGGCGGCGGCCCCGGCTTCCTCGAGTGCGTCACCTACCGGCACGTCGGCCACTCGCGCAGCGACCCGGCCCGCTACCGCCCGCCCGGCGAGCTGGAGGCGTGGCGCGAGCGCGACCCGCTCGACCGCGCCCGCGCTCACCTGCGCGACGGGCTGGGCCTGTCGGAGGACGAGGTCGCGGCGGCCGGCGCGCGGGCCGAGCAGCAGGTCGAGCAGGCGGTCGCGGCGGCGCAGGCGGCGCCGTTCCCGGAACCCGAGGCGGTGGAGGAGTACGGCGATGGAGTCGGTTGAGCTGCGCGCGGCGATCCGCGACGGGATCGCGGAGGAGATGGCGCGCGACGAGACGGTGCTGCTGTTCGGCGAGGACGTCGCCCTCGCCGGCGGCGTCTTCAAGGTGACCGAGGGGCTGCGCGAGCGGTTCGGGCCGGCGCGCGTCTTCGACACGCCGATCTCGGAGCTGGCGCTCGCCGGCGCCGCCTTCGGCAGCGCGGTGACGGGCAGACGGCCGCTGATCGAGATCATGTTCGGCGACTTCATGGCGCTGCCGATGGACGCGCTCGTCAACCAGGCGGCGAAGTGCCGCTACCTCTCCGGCGGCCGCGCGACGGCGCCGCTGGTCGTGCGCACGGCCGTCGGCGCCGGCGGGCGCTTCGGCGCGATCCACTCGCAGAACCCGGGCACGTGGCTGCACGGCGTGCCGGGGCTGAAGGTCGTCTGCCCGTCGAGCCCCGACGACGCGAAGGCGCTGATCCGCGCCGCGATCCGCGACCCCGACCCGGTCGTCTTCCTCGAGCACAAGCGGCTCTACTCGCTGAGAGGGCCGGTCGGCGACGAGGTGCCGCGGCTGGCCGTCCCCGGCCTCGCGCGCGTCGCGCGCGCGGGCGCGGACGTGACGATCGTCTCGGTGATGAAGGGGGTCCGCGACGCGCTCGCCGCCGCCGAGCTGCTGGCGTCGGAGGGGATCGACGCCGAGGTGCTCGACCTGCGCGCGCTGCGCCCGCTCGACGTGCCGGCGGTCGTCGACTCGGTCGCGCGCACCAACCGCCTGCTCGCGGTCGAGGAGGGGCCGCAGACCGGCGGCTGGGCGGCCGGACTCGTCGGCGCCGTCGCCGCGGCGGCGCTCGACCAGCTCGACGACGCCGCGATCGTCGCGACCGACCCGACGCCGATCCCGTTCAGCCCGCCGCTGGAGGACGCCTTCCTGCCGGGGCCGGAGCGGATCGCGGCGGCCGTCCGCGAGCGGCTCGGGGCGGTGGTCGCATGAGCGCGTCGAGCACGTACGCGGCGGCGGCCGACCCGGCCTTCGCGCACGGCGCCGCGTGGGTCGACGGGGAGGTCGTGCCGGCGCGCGAGGCGCGGATCCCGATCCTCGACACCGGCTTCGTCCGCTCCGACCTGACCTACGACGTCGTCTCGGTCTGGAGAGGGGCGTTCTTCCGCCTCGACGACCACCTCGCCCGCTTCGAGCGCAACTGGAGACGGCTGCGGCTGAGACCGCCGCTGGCGCCGGGGCGGCAGCGCGAGCTGCTGTTCGAGCTGGTGCGCCGCAGCGGCCTGGAGGACGCCTACGTCGCGATGATCGTGACGCGCGGCGTGCCGGCGCCGGGCGAGCGCGACCCGCGCAGGTTCGACAACCGCTTCTACGCCTACGCGGTGCCGTACGTGTGGATCCAGCGGCCCGACCAGCAGGCGGAGGGGACCCACCTCGTCGTCGCCCGCGACACCGTGCGGATCCCGCCGGCCTCGGTCGACCCGACGGTGAAGAACTTCCACTGGGGCGACCTCGTGCGGGGCCTGTTCGAGGCCTACGACCGCGGCGGCGCGCTGGGGGTGCTGACCGACGGCGCCGGCAACGTCACCGAGGGGCCGGGCTTCAACGTCTTCGCGCTCGTCGACGGCGTGCTGCGGACGCCGGCGGAGGGCGTCTTCGACGGGATGACGCGGCGGACGCTGATCGAGCTGGTGCGCGAGGAGCGGATCGCGCCGCTGGAGGTCGGCGAGCTGCCGGTCGCCGAGCTGGGGCGGGCGCAGGAGATCCTGCTGTCGAGCACCGCCGGCGGGATCATGCCGGTGACGACGCTCGACGGCGCGCCGGTCGGCGACGGCCGCCCCGGCGCGCTGACCAGACGGCTCCACGCCCGCTACTGGGAGGCCCACGGCGAGGCCCGCTTCGCCACCCCGGTGAGCTGACGCCCGCCGCCCGCGCCGCGCCCGCCGACGCGGCCCCTCTGCGGGGCCGCGCCGGCGCCGCGTGCCCGCCCGCACCCGCCGCCCGCGCGCGCCGTCGCGCCCGGCAGCCCGCCCGCACCCGCCGCCCGCACGCACCCGCCGCCCGCACGCCCGCGCGCCCGCCCGCACCCGCCGCCCGCGCGCCCGCACGCACCCGCCGCCCGCACGCCCGCACGTCCGCCCGCACCTGCCGCCGCGCCCCTGCGCAGGCGCCGCCGTTCCAGGGGTAGCGGATCCAATTCTCTGAGCATCCGCAGGAATAGGATCCAACTTGTGCCAACCAAGGCCCAAAACCAGCGGTTGTCGCAACATTTAGGATCCGATCTATTGACACGGGATTCGATCTTCCTTTACGTTCCCGTGCGGAGACGGACGGAGAGATGTCTGCGAACCAGCCACCCGAGGCGGCGATCGCTGCCATGCGCACCGCCGATCGCCCGACCGCGCCGAGCCCGGCCGGCGGCCCCGGCGACTACGAGCCCAAGGGCGCCGCGATCGCGCGCCAGATCCGCGCCGCGATCCTCGGCGGCCACCTCGCGCCCGGCACGCGCATCCGCCAGGAGGCGCTCGCGCGGCAGCTCGGCGTCAGCCGCATCCCGGTGCGCGAGGCGCTGCGCCAGCTGGAGGCCGAGGGCCTGCTGCTGCTGACGCCGCGCAGCGGCGCGCGCGTCGCCCGGCTCGACTTCGACGAGCACCTCGAGCTGTACATGCTGCGGGAGGCGCTGGAGCCGATCGCGATCGCCGACAGCGCCCGCCGCATGACGCCGGAGCGGATCGCCGAGCTGCGCACGCTGCTCGACCGCACCGAGCGCGCCTCCGACGACCCGCTCGCCTGGCTCGCGAACGACCGCGCCTTCCACCTCGCCACCTACGCCGACGCCCGCCTCCCGCGGCTGCAGCGGCTGATCGAGGGCTTCTGGAACACGACCCAGCAGTACCGCCGCGCCTTCCTGCTGACGCTCGACCGCGCCGGCATCGCGCTCGTCAACGCCGAGCACCGTCTGATCCTCGACGCGCTCGAGCGCGGCGACGCCGACGACGCCGAGCTGCGCCAGCGGATCCACATCCGCCGCACCCGCGTGACGCTGATGGCGCACGCCTCCCTCTTCGACATGGCCACGGCCGGCGACCTGGCCGCAACCCGCCAACCGTCCAAGGAGACCACGTTGTGACGACATCCCCCGGCTACCTGGACCTCGTCGGCGTCGAGAAGCGCTTCGGCGACACGGCCGTCCTGCACGGCATCGACGTCTCGATCGCGGAGGGGGAGTTCATCTCGCTGATCGGGCCCAGCGGCAGCGGCAAGACGACGACGCTGCGGATCATCACCGGCGCCGACCAGCCGACCAGCGGCGCCGTGCGGCTCGACGGGCAGGACATCACCTTCGTGCCGCCGCACCAGCGCGGCTTCTCGATGGTCTTCCAGCACTTCGCGCTGTTCCCGCACAAGAACGTCTACGACAACGTCGCGTACGGCCTGCAGCTGCGCAAGGTCGCCAAGCGCGAGCTGAACGAGCGCGTCGAGGCGATCCTCGAGCGGGTCCACATGCGCCAGTACGCGCGGCGGCGGATCAACGAGCTGTCGGGCGGCCAGCGCCAGCGCGTCGCGATCGCCCGCGCGCTCGTGATCGAGCCGCGGCTGGTGCTGCTCGACGAGCCGACCGGCGCGCTCGACGCGAAGCTGCGGCTGCGGATGCAGACGCAGCTGAAGGAGCTCCACCGCGAGCTCGGGCTGACCTTCATCCACGTCACCCACAACCAGAGCGAGGCGCTCGCGCTCGCCGACCGCGTCTTCGTGATGAACGACGGCCGCGTCGAGCAGTCGGGCCCGCCGGCGGACGTCTTCAACGCGCCGGCGACCCGCTTCGTCGCCGAGTTCGTCGGCCGCAACAACCTGATCGACGGCGCCGTCGAGGATGGCCGCTTCGTCAGCGAGCTGGGCGCCTTCCCGCTCGACGGCCGCGGCGAGCGCGACGGCCTGCGCGGCGCCTGCACCGCGGTCGTGCGCAGCGACTCGCTGCGGCTCGGCGAGGCGCCCGACGGCTGCCACGGCGCCGTCGCCGAGCTGCAGGCGCTCGAGTACGGCGGCTCGTACGTGACGTGGTTCCTGACCGCGGGCGGCACGCAGCTGCAGCTCGACGTGCGCGCCGAGGAGTCGGGCCGGCTCGGCCCGGCGATCGGCCGCCAGTACCCGGTGTGGTTCAAGCCGGAGGACGCCCACTACCTCCGCCGCGACGGCTGAGCCGCCTTCGTCCAGCAACCGAAAGCCATGAGGGAACAGGGAATGACCCATCTCAGCTACGAGGAGATGTCCCGGCAGCGCGCGCTCGCCGAGGCCCGCTACACCCGCCGCTCGATCGTCGGCGGCGGCCTGCGGGCCGTCGGCGGCCTCGCCGCCACCGGCGCGCTCGGCACGCTGCTGAGCGCCTGCGGCGGCGACAGCTCCAGCGCCGGCGGCGCGGCCGACGGCGGCGGCGGGACGATCCGCGAGATCGGCCTCAGCCTCACCGAGGACCCGCGCATCTTCGGCCCCGCGCAGAAGGAGCTGGGGATCAAGATCGAGGGCAAGTCCGACAACCTCGGCAACCAGATCACCTTCTGGCAGCAGAACTACAGACAGTTCGACGACAACCAGCTCAACTTCAACCAGCTGGGCGCGATCCAGGAGACGATCAGACCGGTCCCGGTCAGAGAGATCAGCGCCTGGAACGACCAGGTGATGCCGCTCTTCCGCGAGCCCGGCCACCCCGGCTACAACGAGAGATCGGGCTGGCCGATCGCCGGCACCTACACCAGAGAGGCGGTCCAGAGCAGAAGATACGACGTCTTCCAGGCCGTCCCGACCTGGTTCGGCTTCGACGCCTTCGGCTACCTCGAGGGGCAGGCGAAGGGCGACCTGAAGTCCTACGGCGCGATCTTCGACCCGGCCAACAAGGGCCACGCGACGCTCATCAACGAGCCGATCACCTCGGTGATGAAGGTCGCCACCTACCTGGAGGGGTCGGGCAGAGCGCAGCTGGAGGGGCCGATCAACAACCTCACCAAGAGAGACCTGGCGGTCGTCTTCAGATTCCTCGGGCAGCTGAAGGACGCCGGCCAGTTCCGCCTCTTCTGGAGCGACTTCGGCCAGCTGGTCGACCTGCTGACCGCCGGCGAGGTGTGGATCGGCGACTTCTGGGCCAGCGCCGTCGCGGCGGCGGTCGAGGGCGGCGCCAGAGCGGTCTTCGTCAACAACCCGACCGAGGGCAGCAACGGCTGGATCCAGGGGGTCGCGATCTCCAAGCAGGCGAAGGACTACGACGCGGTCGTCAAGTACATCGACTGGTCGCTGGAGAGAGGCGTCGTCGGCGGCATCCTCGGCGTCCAGGGCTACTACTCGCCGCGGCCCGACTCGGCGCAGAAGGCGCTCGAGCAGCAGGACGCGCCCAGCGGCGACGGCAACGCCTGGGAGTACTGGTACGAGGGCGCCCAGCCCGACGAGCGGCCGTCGCTGGAGTCGCGGCTTGAGAACGTCGCCGACTGGCAGGCCTATCCCGACGAGTTCCAGGAGTACTCGCGGCTCTGGACGGAGTTCACGGCGGCCTGAGATGCCGGTCTCCGTTCGCACGCTCCCAACGCCCGCCGGCGCGACCGAGCGCGCGCCGGCCGGCCCCGACCACGCCGCGCAGCTGCGCCTGCAGGCGCGCCGGCGGCGGCGCGAGACCGCGCTGCTGCTGGCGCCGGCGCTGCTGTGGGTGCTGGTCGCCGTCGCGCTGCCGCTGGCGATGGTCGTCTGGGTCAGCTTCTGGCGCGCCGACGGCGCGACGCTCGTGCACACCTTCGACCTCGACACCTGGAGCGGCGTGGTCGGCAGCGGCGCCTTCCGCTCGATCGGCGTCCAGACGCTGAAGGTGGTCGCGATCGTGCTCGCGGTCGTCGCGACGGTCGGGCTGCTGTGCGGCTACTTCCTCGCCCGCTTCGTCCGCTCCAAGCGGACCGCGACGCTGCTGCTGATGCTCGCGATCCTGCCGTTCTGGACCAGCTACGTGATCCGCATCATCACCTGGCAGCCGCTGTTCGGCAACAGAGGCGTGCTCAACTGGCTGCTGCTCGAGCTCGGCCTGATCGACCAGCCGGCGAGCGCCTTCCTCTACAACGAGACGGCGATGATCTGCGCGATGGCGTCGCTCTACGTCGTCTTCGTGATCGGCCCCGTCTACTGGGCGCTGAGCCGCATCGACGACGACGTGATCGCGGCCTCGCGCAGCCTCGGCGCGAGCGCCTGGAAGACCTTCTGGAAGATCGAGTTCCCGCTCGCGAAGGGCGGGCTGGTCGCCGGCTGCTTCTTCGCCGCGATCTTCCTCTTCGGCGACTACGCGACCGAGCAGCTGATCGGCGGCGGCACCAACCCGGCGCTGAGCGGCACGATCCGCGCGATCGCCGGCTCGGGCCAGTGGCCGACCGCGGCCGCGCTGTCGGTCTGCCTGCTGGCGATGACGGCGATCGTGCTCGGCATCTTCATGAAGATCCACGACCTGCGCCGGGAGCTCTGAGGCCGATGTCGCGACTGACTCCGGGCCAGCGCCTCGCCAAGGGCGTCAGCGGCGCGCTGTTCGCGCTCGTCCTGCTCGTCCTCTACGCGCCGTTCGCGGTGATGACGTCGCTCTCCTTCCAGGAGCGCGGCACGGCCGTCTTCCCGCCGCAGGAGTTCAGCTTCGTCAGCTACCAGAAGCTGCTGGAGCCCAACAACTACAGCCTCTTCACGATCGCCGGCGAGCCGCTGACCAACTACTTCCCGCCGCTGCGGCTGTCGCTGATCCTCGGCCTGCTGACGGCGGTCGTGGCGACCGTCTTCGCGCTGATGGCCGCGCTCGCCTTCCGGCGCAGCTTCCGCGGCCGCGGGCCGCTGTTCTACGTGCTGCTGCTCGGCATGCTGACGCCGGGGGTGATCCTCGGCCTCGGCATGCGGCTGCTCGCCGACCAGGTCGGCCTCGGCGCCCACTGGTACACGACCGGCCTGCTGCTGCACGTCGCCTGGACGATGCCGTTCGGCTTCATCGTCTTCCTCATCTTCCTCAACCGCTACGACGCCTCGGTCGAGGAGGCGGCGGCGTCGCTGGGCGCGTCGCGCTGGACGGTCTTCCGCACCGTCACGCTGCCGCTGCTGGCGCCGGGCGTGATGGGCTCGCTGCTGTTCGGCTTCACGCTGTCGCTCGACGAGGTGCAGCGGTCGAGCTTCGTGATGGGCAGCGACCAGACGCTGCCGATGGAGCTGCTGGCCGTCACCGGCGTGCGGATCACGCCGGTCGTCTACGCGCTCGGCTCGCTGATCGCCGTCGTCTCGTTCGCCTTCCTGGCGCTCTACTTCCTCGGCTTCGAGCGCGAGCGCCGCCGCACCGCCGTCACGGCGGTCGAGGAGGAGGACGACTTCACCCCCGCGGCCCCGCCGGCCGCCGCCGCATGACCTCGCAAGAGAACGAAGGGAACCACGTGGGCTACCGCATCTCCGTCGACACCGGAGGCACCTTCACCGACGTCGTCGTCGCAGACGGCGACGGGGAGCTGCACATCGCCAAGGCGCTGACGACCTACGAGCGCGCCTTCGACGGCATCTCCGCCGCGCTCGCCGACGTCGCCGCGACGCTCGGGCTGGAGCTGCGCGAGCTGCTGGGTCAGACCGACGGCTTCACCTACGGCACGACCCGCTCGACCAACGCGATCGTCGAGCAGACCTGCGCGCGGACCGCCTTCTTCACGACCGACGGCTTCCCCGACATCCTGCTGCTGCGGGAGGGCGGCAAGCTCGACCCGTTCCGGCAGATGGCCTACCCGCCGCCGTACGTGCCGCGCCACCTGACCTGGGAGATCGCCGAGCGGATCGACTCCGACGGCAGCGTCTTCCGGCCGCTCGACGAGGCCGCGGCGGTCGCCGCGATCGAGGCGGCGGTCGGCGCCGGCTGCGAGGCGATCGGCGTCTGCCTGCTGTGGTCGACGGTCAACCCGGCGCACGAGCTGCGCGTCGGCGAGCTGATCGCCGAGCACGCGCCGGGCGTCGCCTTCACGCTCTCCCACCAGCTCAACCCGATCGTGCGCGAGTACCGCCGCGCCTCCTCGACCGTCATCGACGCATCGCTGAAGCCGGTGATGCAGGCGTTCCTGGAGGAGCTGGAGCGCGACCTGCGCGACGCCGGCCTCGCCGGCGACCTGTTCGTGTCGACCTCGTTCGGCGGCGCCTGGCGGCCCGACGAGATGATCGAGCGGCCGATCTACTCGGTCGGCTCGGGGCCGTCGATGGCGCCGGTCGCGGCGCTCACCTACGGCACCGGCGAGCTGGCCGACGCGAGCGCCGCCGAGCCGACCCCGCCCGACCTGCTCGTCTGCGACACCGGCGGCACGACCTTCGACGTCGGCCTGGTCAGCGGCGGCGAGGTCCACTACACCTCCGAGACGTGGCTCGGCGGCCGCTTCACCGGCCACCTGACCGGCACGCGCGCGGTCGACGTCAAGTCGATCGGCGCCGGCGGCGGCTCGATCGCCTGGATCGACGCCGGCGGCCTCGTCCACGTCGGGCCGCAGAGCGCCGGCGCCGACCCGGGCCCGGCCTGCTACGGCCGCGGCGGCAGCGAGCCGACGATCACCGACGCGGCGCTGCTGCTCGGCTACCTCGACGGGGCGAACTTCCTCGGCGGCCGGCTGCAGCTCGACCGCGACGCCGCCGAGCGCGCCTTCGCGCCGCTCGCCGACCGGCTCGGCATGACCGTCGAGCAGGCGGCCGACGCGGCGCTGACGATCGCGAGCGAGAACATCGTCGGCGCGATCCGCGAGATCACGATCTCGCAGGGGATCGACCCGCGCGAGGTCGCGATCGTCGCCGGCGGCGGCGCGTCGGGGATCAACATCGTCCAGATCGCGCGCGAGCTCGGCGTCGGGCAGGTGCTGCTGCCGAGCACCGCCGGCGCGCTGAGCGCCTGCGGCGCGCTGTACGCCGACGTGATCTCGGAGTTCTCGGTCTCGCGCTACGCCGAGACGCGCACGCTCGACCACGACGACGTCAACGACGCGCTCGCCGCCGCGGAGGCGCAGGCCGACGAGTTCCTCGCCGGCCTCTCCGGCGTCCGCACGGTCGCCGCGCGCAAGGAGTTCTTCGTCGAGGCGCGCTACCGCCAGCAGGTGTGGGAGCTGAACGTGCCGCTGCCGTCCGGGCGGCTGCGCACGCGCGCCGACGTCGAGGCGCTGGAGGAGGCCTTCCACGCCACCCACCGCAGAATCTTCGCCGTCGACGAGCCCGGCCAGTACCTCGAGTGCCTGGTCTGGAAGGTCCGTGCGACGGCGGAGCTGGCGAAGCCGAGCGTCGCCGGCCGGCCGGTCGCGGCGGGTGCGGACGGTGCGCCCGTCGCGACCGCTCCGGCCTGGTTCCGCGGCGCCGGCAGCGTCGAGACGCCGCGCTACGACGGCGCGCTGCTGCCGCGCGGCGCCGAGATCGACGGCCCGGCGGTGATCCGCGAGCCGACGACGACGGTCGTCGTCTACCCCGGCTCGCGCGCGACCGTGACCGACGCCGGCAACTACATCATCGAGACGATGGCGCACGAGCCGCAGCCGCTCGGCGCCGCGACGAGCGAGGTGACGGCGTGAGCGCCTTCGACCCGGTCCTGCTGGCGGTGATCGCGAACCGCCTCGACACGATCGTGCGCGAGATGGAGAACACGCTCCTGCGCACCGGCCGCTCGGCGGTCATCAACATGGCGCGCGACTTCTCCTGCGCGCTGATCACCGGCGACAACCGCCTGCTGTCGACCGCCGAGGGGCTGCCGGTCCACGTGATCGGCACCGAGTACCTCGGCGAGGCGATGTGCGAGCTGCACGACGACATCGCCGAGGGCGACGCCTTCCTCCACAACGACCCCTACCTCGGCAACACCCACCCGGCCGACCACACGATCCTCGTGCCGGTCTTCTGCGAGGGCGAGCACCTCTTCACGACCGCCGCGAAGGCCCACCAGGCCGACATCGGCAACGCCAGCCCGACGACCTACATGCCGTTCGCGCAGGACTCCTACGCGGAGGGCGGGCTGATCTTCCCGGCGACGCGGATCCAGCGCGGCTACCGCGACGTCGACGACGTCGTGCGGATGTGCAGACGGCGGATCCGCGTGCCCGAGCAGTGGTACGGCGACTACCTCGCGATGATCGGCGCGGCGCGGATCGCCGAGGCGCGGCTGAGAGAGCTCGCCGAGCGCTACGGCGTCGAGACGCTGAAGACGTTCGTGGAGGAGTGGTTCGACTACTCCGAGCGGACGATGGAGCACGTGATCCGCGGGATGCCGCGCGGCACGATCGTCGGCAGGGGGATGCACGACCCGCTCGCGCCGGTGCTGCCCGACGGCGTCCCGATCAACGTCAAGATCACCGTCGACCCCGACGAGGGGATGGTCGAGCTCGACCTGCGCGACAACATCGACTGCGTCCCGCTCGGCATCAACGAGTCGAGAGCGTGCGCGACCAACAACGTGATGACGGGGCTGTTCAACTCGATCGACCCCGGCATCCCGCACAACGCCGGCACGTTCCGGCGCGTGCGCGTGCTGCTGCGCGAGAACTGCATCGTCGGGATCCCGCGCTTCCCCGCCTCCTGCTCGGTCGCGACGACCAACGTCGGCGAGCGGCTGGTCGTCACGACCCAGAAGGCGATCGCCGACGCCTGGGAGGGCTACGGGCTGGCCGAGGGCGCCTGCGGCATCGGCGCCGGCTTCGCCGTCGTCTCCGGCAGCGACGACCGCCGCGGCGGCGAGCCGTACGTCAACCAGAAGTTCCTCGGCTCCCAGGGCGGCCCGGCCGGGCCCGTCCACGACGGCTGGGTCACCTACGGCAACTCGGTCACGAACGGGCTGATGACGCGCGACAGCGTCGAGATCGACGAGCAGAAGTACCCGGTGCGGGTGCGCGAGATCCGCATGCGGACCGACTCCGAGGGCGCCGGCTACCGCCGCGGCGCGCCGGGCGCGGTCGTCGCCTACGGGCCCAAGACGTCGCCGATGCACGCCGCCTACGTCACCGACGGCTTCGTCAACCCGCCGCGCGGGACCCGCGGCGGCGGCGACGCGGCGCCGTCGATCCCGTACAAGATCGCCGCCGACGGCAGCGAGACGCCGCTGGACCCGATCGCGCAGGTCTCGATCGGGCCCGGCGAGCTGCTCGGCCACGCGCTCAGCGGCGGAGGCGGCTACGGCGACCCGCTCGCGCGCGAGCCCGAGCGGGTGCGCGACGACGTGCTCAGCCAGTGGGTCTCGTTCGAGCGCGCCCGCGAGGTCTACGGCGTCGTCTTCGCGCGCGAGGTGCTCGGCGACGAGCTGACCGTCGACGTGGAGGCGACCCGCGCCCAGCGCGAGCGGCTGCGCGCGGCGGCGCCGGCGGGGAGGTGAGCGGCGCGGGCGACGGCGGCGCGGGCGCGGCCGCGGGCGGCGGCCCCGCCGCGAGCGACGGCGCGTCCGCGGGCGGCGGCCCCGCCGCGGGCGACGGCGCGACCGCCGTCGCCCACGTCGGCCTGACCGTCTCCGACCTCGACCTCGCGCTGCGCTTCTGGGAGCGGCTGCTCGGCCGCCGGGCGCGGGCGCGGACGGTGCTGCGGCGGCCGTACGTCGGCCGCCTGGTGGGGATCCCGGGCGTCGAGATCGAGGCCGCCTTCGTCGCGCTCGGCGGCGGCGTCGAGCTGGAGCTGCTGTGCTACCGCGGCGCGCCGCCCGCGCCGCTGCCGCCGGCCAGCGGCGCGCCCGGCCACGCCCACCTCTGCCTCGCCGTCGCCGACGTCGAGCGGACGGCCGCGCGCGCCGTCGTCCACGGCGCGGTGCCGGTCGGCGGCGGCCCGGTCGCGATCGACGCGGGCCCGAACGCCGGCACGCGCGCGGTCTACCTGCGCGTGCCGCCCGACGCGCACACGCTCGAGCTGTTCGAGCGCGGCCGCTAGGCGGCCGGGGGGAGGACGGCCGGCGCGCCGGCCGCGACCAGCGCCGGCGGCAGGACGACCGAGCCGTCGTCCTGCTGGCCGTTCTCCAGCAGCGCGATGATCGTGCGCCCGACCGCGA
>Ga0164243_10004505_pt1 | contig 21803 bp, 19 predicted proteins | sample OricompcompostOP_FD_108781 | JGI IMG/M metagenome (GOLD analysis project Ga0164243, IMG submission 108781) | Organic Plus compost microbial communities from Emeryville, California, USA - Original compost - Organic plus compost (OP) | ecosystem: Engineered > Solid waste > Mixed feedstock >...
GCACGGGATACACCCTCTTCGGCCACACGTTCACCAGCTACTCGCCCGTCGCGCAGCCCATCAGCGGGCTGGGCATGGGCTCGACGGCCCCCTCGATGAACGCGGCCTTCGTGGGGACCGGCCTGATCCTGATCGTCGGCGTGATCGGGGTGTTCCGGACCCTGCCGCCCGGTCGCGCGGGACTGCGTCGATGGTCGCTGGCCCTGCTCGCGTGCACCGGGCTCGGCCAGATCGTCTGCGGGATCTTCACGCTCGAGGACATGGTGGCGCACTCGCTCGGCTTCCTGCTGGCCGCGGGCGTGCCCATCGTCGCCTTCCTGGTCGCGGGACGCTACTTCAGGCAGCTGCCTGGATGGCGTCGGTTCGGCACCTGGTTGCGGTTGGGCAGCCCGGTCACGCTCGTACTGTTCGCCGCGTTCTTCGCGACGTTCGACGCCACGGCCGAGGGTGCTGAGCACGGCGTCGCCGGACTCGTGCAGCGTCTCCTCGTACTCCAGGTGCTGGGGTGGTTCGTCGCGATGGGTGTGATCGCGGCACGGCCAACTCCGGGCGACTGACCGACAGCGACGACGTGCGCCTGCGGTGATGGTGATCACGTCGGACCCCACGGGGAGCGTCCCCGACGGAGACTGGCACCGACCGGTACCCCCGCACGGACTGGATCTGCCCCATGTTCACCCGCACCATGCTCAAGTCGAAGATCCATCGGGCCACCGTGACCCGCGCCGACCTGCACTACGTGGGCTCCGTCACGATCGACGCCGACCTGATGGCGGCGGCGGACCTGCTCCCCGGCGAGCAGGTGGCGATCGTCGACGTCACCAACGGCGCACGCCTGGAGACCTACGTCATCGAGGGCGAACGCGGCTCCGGGGAGATCGGGATCAACGGTGCCGCCGCCCATCTGGTGCACCCGGGCGACCTCGTGATCCTCATCGCCTACGCGCAGATGGACGACGCGCTCGCCCGCACCTACCAGCCGCGCATCGTGCACGTCGACGCCGCCAACCGGATCGTGTCGCTGGGCACGGATCCCGGCGCACCACGGGTCTTGCCCACGGGACCCTGACCATCTCCTACCGGTGGCGCTACTCATCCGGCGCCCCGGCCCAAGGTGCTCGGCCGCCGCCGACCGCCCATGACCGGTGCTTGCCTGCCGGTGACATAGTGCTGCCGTGGAGGAGGTCGCCGCCTGGGCCGCCGTGCCGCCAGAAGCCAGCGATCATGAGGGTCGAGGCGACTGATCTCTGGCGGCGCGATGACTCCATCGCTGCTGACCTATCGGCGGTTCCTTGACCAGCCGGGCCGTTGCATCATCGTCTCCGAGGTGCAGTTTCTGTACCCACTGCATGACCCGACCTATCCTCGCGACGCCCCGGACAAGGCTCTCCAGCGTATGCAGCGACCGAGTGTGAGCTGTGGGCGGCACTCGACCGGCATGAAAGGCGTTGACCTCGCCGGCCCGGCGCAGCTCGCCGTGCCCACAACCGAACGGCTACTGCCCGGCTGGCTGACGCAGCGGTCGGAGCGGTAGCGCCGAAGTCAGTCGGGGCTCGTCGAGCCGGAGCTGTCCCCGTCCGAACAGCCCCGGCCCGACGGCATGGGAGGAACGACCCGCCGCAGCTGCGCGGCCGCGGCGGCGTGCCGGCGGCGGTAGTAGTCGTCGATAACGATCACGTACCCCACCATGCCGGCGACCGCGACGCTGAACATCCAGGTGTCATCCGGCCTGATCCAGGCCAGGATCGGCGCGTAGAGGGCCAGCAGGAGGAAGCCGACCCACGACAGGCGCCGCTGGCGATGACCGAGAATGCCCACGCGCTGCACCCGACCATCCTCCGGTCAACCGGCCCGAACACGGCCATCCGAACGGCCGCTTTTTTGGTGATCTGCCCCATACCGCCGTGTTAGGGGACCCGCCGGCGCGGAAACCGGCGGCAGCCCGACCGGTGGCACGCCTACAGTTGCTGACTGACATGACTGAGCCAGGAGTGGGATCGCTGCCGGACCGGCTCGCGCGGGTGACCCTCATCGACGAGCAACGCCTGACCCGGGCGGCGTCGAACGGCGGGCGCCCCCGAGGCCGCGGCCGTGACCGTACCGGCAAACCGGGCGGCGACGCCGAGCCCACCGGTACGGATCCGACCGGTACGGGTGCCGCGACCGAGTTCGAGCGACGGCTCGTCCAGGCCGAGGAGCGCTATGCCCGGCGGCTGGCCGCGGTGCCGGCGATCACCTACCCGGAGGAACTGCCGGTCAGCCAGCGCCGCGACGAGATCGCCGCCGCGATCCGCGACAACCGGGTGGTCGTGGTGGCGGGCGAGACCGGCTCGGGCAAGACCACGCAGCTGCCCAAGATCTGCCTGGAGCTCGGCCGGGGCGTGCGCGGGATGATCGGGCACACCCAGCCCCGGCGCATCGCGGCCCGCTCGGTCGCCGAACGGATCGCCACCGAGCTGGGCACGCCGTTGGGGACGAGCGTCGGCTACCAGGTGCGATTCACCGGACGGGTGGGCGACACCACGCTCGTCAAGCTCATGACCGACGGCATCCTGCTCGCCGAGACCCAGCGCGACCGCCACCTGCTCGCCTACGACACGATCATCGTCGACGAGGCGCACGAGCGCAGCCTCAACATCGACTTCCTGCTGGGCTACCTCACCCAACTGCTGCCCCGCCGGCCCGACCTCAAGCTCATCGTCACCTCGGCCACCATCGATCCCCAGCGGTTCGCCGACCACTTCGGCAAGGCGATCGGAGCGCCCGTACCGGTGGTGGAGGTCAGCGGTCGGACCTATCCGGTCGAGATCCGGTACCGCCCGCTCGACCTCGGCGAACTCGCCCAGTCCCCTGTGGACGACGACGAGTCCATCGTGGAGGAGGAGCCGCGCGACCAGGTCACCGCGATCTGTGACGCCGTGGACGAACTGGCGCTCGAAGGCGACGGCGACGTGCTGGTCTTCCTCTCCGGCGAGCGGGAGATCCGCGACACCGCGGACGCGCTGCGCCGGCGCAACGCCGAGCGGGTGCAGGCCGGCACCATGGAGATCCTGCCGCTGTTCGCCAGGCTCTCCACGGCCGAGCAGATGCGTGTCTTCGCCCCGCACACCGGCCGTCGGGTGGTGCTCGCCACGAACGTCGCCGAGACCTCGCTGACCGTCCCCGGCATCCGCTACGTGGTCGATCCCGGCACCGCCCGCATCTCCCGCTACAGCCAGCGGCTCAAGGTGCAGCGCCTGCCCATCGAACCCATCTCCCAGGCCTCGGCCAACCAGCGGGCCGGCCGATGTGGCCGCACCTCCGACGGCATCTGCATCCGCCTCTACAGCGAGCAGGACTACCTGGCCCGGCCGGAGTTCACCGACCCCGAGATCCTGCGCACCAACCTCGCCTCGGTCATCCTGCGCATGGCGGCCCTCGGGCTGGGTGACGTGTCCACCTTCCCGTTCGTGGAGCCGCCCGACCGGCGCAGCGTGCGCGACGGTGTGCTGCTGCTGCAGGAACTCGGCGCCTTCGCCACGCAGCCCGCCACCGACCCACGCGACGGCCACCGCACCGACGGTCACCGCACCGACGACCGCCGCCGCAACGAGCGCCGCGAGGGCCGGCGCACGCCGCTGACCAGGCTCGGTGCGCGCCTGGCCGAGCTGCCCCTGGACCCCCGCCTGGGACGCATGGTGCTGGAGGCGGAGGCCAACGGCTGCCTGCGCGAGGTGCTGGTCATCACCGCGGCACTGTCCATTCAGGACCCTCGCGAGCGCCCGCTGGAACACCAGCAGGCCGCCGACGAGAAGCACGCCCGGTTCCGCGACCCGGAGTCGGACTTCCTCACCCTGCTCAACCTGTGGCGCTACCTGCGCGAGAAGCAGCGCGAGCTCTCCTCCAACCAGTTCCGCAAGCTGTGCCGCACCGACTTCCTCAACTACCTGCGCGTACGGGAGTGGCAGGACCTGGAGTCGCAGCTGCGCGAGGTGGTCGCCGGCATGGGCGTCACCGTGCCGGCTCACCTGCCCGAGCAGACCGACCCGACCCGCGTGCACACGGCCCTGCTGTCGGGCCTGCTCTCCCACATCGGCCTGCGCGACCTGGAGCAGCGGTCGGGCCGAGGCGGGACACCGACGAAACCCGGGGAGCGCCGCCCTCGCCCGGGCGTGGAGTACCTCGGCGCACGGGGGGCGAAGTTCGCGATCTTTCCCGGTTCGGCGCTGGCCCGCAAGAACCCGACCTGGGTGATGGCCGCCGAACTCGTGGAGACCTCGCGACTGTGGGCGCGGCAGGTGGCCCGCATCGAACCGCAGTGGGCCGAGAAGCTCGCCGGCCACCTGGTCAAACGCTCCTACTCCGAGCCCCACTGGGAGGCCAGCCAGGGCAGCGTGGTCGCCATCGAGAAGGTCACCCTGTACGGTCTCCCGTTGGCCACCGACCGCAAGGTCCACTATGGACGCATCGATCCGGTGCTGTCGCGGGAACTGTTCATCCGGCACGCACTGGTGGAGGGCGACTGGCAGACCCGGCACTCGTTCTTCCACGACAACCGCAAGCTGCTCGACGAGGTCGCCGAACTGGAGCACCGCGCCCGCCGGCGCGACATCGTCGCCGACGACGAGACGCTCTTCGCCTTCTACGACGCCCGCATCGGCGCCGAGGTGGTCTCGGCCCGGCACTTCGACCAGTGGTGGAAGCGCGTGCGCGCCGACACCCCCGACCTGCTCACGCTGACCCGCGAGCTGCTCGTCAAGCCCGGCGCCGGAGTGTCCACAGCGGACTTCCCCGACCACTGGCAGCAGGGTCCGCACCGCTGGGCACTGTCCTACCAGTTCGAGCCCGGCACCGCCGCGGACGGCGTGACCGTACACATCCCGGTCACCAGCCTGGCGCAGATCTCCGCCGAGGGCTTCGACTGGCAGGTGCCCGGGCTGCGGCGGGAACTCATCACGGCGCTGCTGCGCTCGCTGCCCAAGCCGTTGCGGCGCAACGTGGTGCCCGTCCCCGACTACGCCGCGGCCCTGCACGCCGCGCTACCGTCCACACCGGACGGTCTGCTGGTCGACGCGCTCGCGGCCACCCTGCGCGGCCTCACCGGCGTCCAGGTCGCCCGCTCGGACTGGGACCTCGGCAAGGTGCCCGACCACCTGCGCATCACCTTCCGGGTGGAGGAGGCCGACGGGACGGTACTGGCCGAGGGCAAGGACCTGGCCGCGTTGCGCCGGCAGCTGGAACCGGAGTCGAGCCAGGCCGTGGCGGAGGCGACGGCGGACGTGACCCGTACCGGGCTGACCCAGTGGCACCCGGGCACGCTCGCGCAGGTCGTCTCCCGCCGCCGGGCCGGCCACCAGGTGACCGCCTACCCCGCCCTCGTCGACGAGAAGCACAGCGTGGGCGTGCGGGTCTTCTCCTCACCGGCGGAGCAGGCCGCCGCGATGGCCACGGGAACCCGGCGACTGCTCCTGCTGGAGGTACCCACACCCGTACCGGTGCTGTCCAAACGACTGTCCAATGTGGTCAAGCTCGGCCTGACCCGCTATCCCTACGCCAAGGTCCCGGACCTGCTCGACGACTGTGTGAGCGCGGCGATGGACGACATCATCGCCCGCCATGGTGGCCCCGCCTTCTCCGACGAGGGGCACGCCGCCCTCCGTACGGCGGCGACCGCCGAGTTGCCCGACCTGACCGCCGACGTGGTGGTCGCCGTCGAGAAGGTCGTCGCGGCCGCCCACGAGGTACGGTCGGCGCTGGCCGCGGCGACGCCGACCCCGGCGACGGCGGCGGCGATCGAGGACATGCGCGCCCAGCTCGTGGCCCTCATCAAGCCCGGCTTCGTGACCGCCACCGGGGTGGCGCGGCTGCGCGACCTGCCCCGCTACCTGCGCGGCATCGGACTGCGGCTGCAGCGGCTGCCGGGCAACCCGGGCCGGGACCGGGCCTGGCAGCAGGAGGTGGACGAGGTGCGGGGCGAGTACGAGGCCGTGCTCGCCGCCCTGCCCGCGCACCGGCGGGAGTCGCCCGAGGTCGTCGACGTGCGCTGGATGATCGAGGAGCTGCGCACCCCCTACCCGATCTCGGCGGTGCGCATCTACCGCGCGCTCGACGCACTGTGAACGCTCGCGCCCAAAGCACTCTGAACGCTCGCGCTTGACGCACTGTGAGCGCTCGCGCCCAAAGCACTGTGAACGCTCGCGCCCGGTGACCTGCGCGTTGCCACGATCCCCTGTTCACGGTCCGCCGTCGGCCCGTCCACTGTGAACCGACACGCCGCCAGCGCGCGGCGGGTCGCTCACGCGCGGGAGATCAGGACGGGGTGACGCGAGCGGCGGCGGCGAAGGCCCGGCGCAGGTAGGGTTCGCTGCCCACCGTGCCGGGCGCGGCGTCGGCGATCTCGTCCCAGCAACTGTCCTTGTCCCAGCAGAAGTGCAGCGGCTGGGTGAAGCCGTGCCCGCCAGCGCGCAGCGCGCGATCCATGCCGGCGAACAGATCGCGCTGCGCGGGCGACCAGTGCTCGATGTCGTGCTGGAAGCCCGCGGCCACCACCACGACGCCGGTGGGCGGGAAGAGGAACCCGGCGCCGAAGTTCCAGCCGTAGAGTCGGTAACGCAGTTGCCCGGTCTCGTCGACGACGCGGGCGGCCTCGACCTGGTTCTCCTCGTCGGCCAGCGCCTGCGACAGCGTCGGGCCGTGCGGTTCGTACCACGCGGCGTGCAGCTGTTCGAGTTCGGCGGGGTCCAGGTCAGCCAGCGACTGTGGTCGATGGTGGCCGGTGATGGTCAGCTGAGGCGCGCCGGGCGGGTAGGGGCGGCTCGCGGCACGGGCGTCGATGATCTCCGCTACCGCGCTCCGGTACGCCTCCGCGGCCCCCGACTGCGCACCACCTGCCAGCGACGCCCCATCCGCCGGCGACACCCCGTCGGCCGGCACCGCCCCACGGTCCGGCACCGCCCCACGGTCCGGCACCGCCCCACGGTCCGGCACCACCCCACGGTCGGGAGCGGACGAGGGATCGGCGGCGTCACGCGGCTCGGTCACGCGCGCGAGGCTAGCAGCCCACCGCAACCGACGGCTGGGCCCAGATCGCGGGACGACAGCCGATCGATAGGTCCATGAATAGCCGCCATTGCCCTGATCGGACCGCTACGCACCCGCGCGGAAACCATTACTCTGTGCGACGTGTCTGTGTTCGACGTGACGATCGGTGCCCTCGACGGCGGGTCCGCGAACCTCGGCCAGTACCGGGGTCGCACATTGCTTGTGGTGAATGTAGCGTCCAAGTGCGGACTGACCCCGCAGTACGCCAACCTCCAGCAGCTCTACCAGACCTATGCCGACCGCGGCCTCGTGGTGCTGGGCGTGCCGTGCAACCAGTTCGGCGCGCAGGAGCCTGGCTCGCCGCTGGAGATCCGCGCCTTCTGCGAGACCAGCTTCGGCATCACCTTGCCGATCACCGAGAAGGTCGACGTCAACGGCGAGACACGCCACGAGCTGTTCCGGCTGCTCACCGAGGTGCCCGACGCCGACGGCAACGCCGGTGACGTTCGGTGGAACTTCGAGAAGTTCCTCGTCGACCCGCACGGCGAGGTGGTGGCGCGGTTCCGTCCACTGACCGACCCGCTCGCCCCCGAACTCGTGGCCGCCGTGGAGAAGTACCTGCCCGAGACGCCGCCGCCCCCGCTGCCCACCGCCGCGCCCGTCCTCCCGCCGGCCCAGTCCCCCATCGCGGTCACGCCGCCGTCGGGCACCGCGTGGCTCTTCGACCGCCTGCGGCTGCGCCGGCACCGCCCGTCCTGACCGGGACCGCGACGGCGCGCCCGCTGAGCCGGGCCGCGCCCGTCACCCGCACCGCGCGCGGTCAGCGGACGCGGCCCTTGGGCACGAGTCGGCTGATCGGCAGTTCCGGCGCGGGCAGGCGGGCGCCCTCGTAGTCCACCGATCCGAAGCGCCGCTCGGCCGCCCAGTCCTCGCGGGCGGCGACGATCTCGTCGTGGCTGCGTCCGATGAAGTTCCACCACATCACGATCTGCTCGGCGAACGGCTCACCGCCGATGAGCAGCAGTTTCGCCGCCGGCGAGCCGCTCAGTTGCAGCCGCCGGCGGCCTGTGCCCAGGTAGAGCAGCGGCCCGTACGGCAGCTCCTGCCCGTCGACGGCCACCTCACCCGTCAACGTCAGCGCCGCGTACTCGAAGTCGGGCTCCAGCGCCAGCTCCGTGCGCGCCTGGGCGGCGAAGGAGACCTCCGCTCCCACGAGTGCCGTGTAGGTCCCGGCGGGCGCCGTCACGCCGGAGACCGTACCGGCGAGCAGCTTTGTCGACACTGGACCGTCCACAAGAGACGGTAGGTCGGCGTGGTGGGCGAAGGCTGGTTCGACGCCGGCCGCGGCGGACGGCAGCGCCACCCACAACTGCACCCCGTGCATGGGCATGGCGGACCCGGCCGGCTCGGTGGAGTCCTCCGCGTGCGCGATGCCCCGTCCCGCGGTCATCAGGTTGAGCTGCCCGGGCCGGATGAGCTGGTCGCTGCCCAGGCTGTCGCGATGACGCACCTCGCCCCGCACGAGCCAGGTCACGGTCTGCAGCGCGGTGTGCGGGTGCGGCGGCACCCGCATCGACACGTCGCCCTGGTAGTGGTCGACGAAGCACCACGCGCCCACCATTCGCCGGTGCTTGTTCGGCAGGGTCCGCACGACCGGCATCTGACGGGTGCCACCAAGCACGACATCGCGGCCGAAAAGCAGTTCCCGTACGGGTTCGGCCGGCACATCGGCGGTGCCGCCGCACGTCGACTCCTGTGGCTGGGGCTCCGTGTTACTCACGCCCGCGAGCCTAGCCGCCGCGCGTCGCCGCCGGCCATGACCGCCCCGACGTCACCCCGCCCGCCGATTCGTCGAGGTTTCGCGACACGTCCGCCGCCCGGAAATCGATGTCAGTAAATGCTATTCCGATTCATCACGACATTGGCCGCCTATCCACCGAACCGCGGCAGGAACATTGCCGTAACCGTTGTTGACCACTCCGTAACGTTGGCGGCAAAGTTTGTCAGGTTCGCCAAGAGGCGGCGTCCTGAACACATGGAGGAACATCATGCGTGGCTCCGGGCGAATCCTGGCCGCCGTGCTCGGTCTGGCCACCGTCGTCGCGGCGACGGCGTGCGCCGCCGAAGGTGACGCTCCCAGAGATGTCGAGGTCTTCACGTGGTGGGCCGAGGGCGGCGAGAAGGCCGGTCTCGACGGCCTCGTCGCCCAGTTCCAGGCCAACTGCGGTCAATACACCTTTGTCAATGGCGCCATCGCGGGCGGCGCCGGCGCGAACGCCAAACAGGTGCTGGCCGCCCGGCTGGCCCAGTCGGAGCCGCCGGACACGTTCCAGGCCCACGCCGGTCTCGAACTCACCGACTACATGAACGCGGGCCAACTCGAGGACCTCAGTGCCGAGTACGCGGAGTGGGGCCTGACCTCGGCGTTCCCGAAGGGTCTGATCGACAACCTCACCGTGAACGGCCGGATCTACTCGGTGCCGGCGAACATCCACCGCGCCAACATGTTGTGGGGCAACACGAAGGTCCTCGCCAGCGCGGGCATCACCAGCAACGCCACCACGCTGGACGGGTTCTTCGCGGATCTGGAGAAGCTCAAGGCCAAGGGCGCGACGCCGCTCGCGCTCGGTCGCGCCTGGACCCAACTCATGCTCTTCGAGGCGGTCCTGATCAGCGACCTGGGCGCCGACGCGTTCACCGGGTTGTGGGACGGCACGACCAGGTGGGACAGCGCCGGTGTGGACAAGGCCATCGCCGACTACCAGAAGCTGTTGACCTACACCAACAAGGACCGCGACACCTTCGACTGGACCGATGCCGAGAAGCTGCTCGTCGACGGCAAGGCTGGCTACCAGCTCATGGGTGACTGGGAGGCGGCCGACCTGGACGCCAAGAAGTTCACCGACTACAGCTACTCGGTCTTCCCGGGCAACACCGGGGTGTACCAGTGGCTGGCTGACTCGTTCGTGCTGCCGGTGGGTGCCCGCAACCCGGAGGGCACCAAGTGCTGGCTGAAGACCGTCGGCAGCGCCGAAGGGCAGCAGGCCTTCAACACCAGGAAGGGCTCGATCCCCGCCCGCACGGACGCGGTGGCGTCGGACTACCCGGCCTACCAGCAGGCCGCGATCGCGGACTGGAAGACGCTCAAGCAGGCCCCGTCGTGTGCGCACGGCGCGGCGTGTTCGCAGGGCTACCAGGCCGCGCTCGACGCGGCGATAGGCCAGTTCTCCGCCGACGGCAACGTCGCGGCGTTCAAGGCGGCCCTCATCACGGCCGCCGGCCGGTTCGCCAAATAGTTGATCGCGTGGGATCCGGGTCGTGATGGCGCCCGAATCCCACGCGATCATGGTTCAGCCGAGCTGAGTGAAGCGGCCGATGGCGACGAACGCCGCCAGCACCAGCAGCACGAGGTTGGCCGGCACCGCCTTGGCCTCCTTGCGGCGCGCGTGCGTGGCGGCGGCGCCGATCATGAGAACCACCAGCCCGACGGCCGCGACCGGGGTGAGCACCGGCGCGATGCCGGTCGCCCAGGGCAGGATCAGGCCCAGCGCCCCGAGCAACTCAGCGACGCCGATGAGCTTGACCGTTCCCGCCGAGAAGTCCTCGACGTACTTCATGCCCATCTCGGCGAGCTTCTCCTTGCGCATGCCGAGCTTGGAGCTGCCGGCGAACACGAAGGCGGCCGCCAGCAGAGCCGTGATGATCCAGAGCGCGATGTTCACGAATGAGCCCTTCCGCATGGGGTTGATGAGGCTGGTGCGCAGCCAACGAACGTACCGCGAGGTAGTTGAACCGTCAATAATCTGGTAGGCTGCCCGCATGACCCGGTGGCTGACCGACGACGAGCAGCGCGCCTGGCGACGCCTGATCGCCGTGGCGATGCAGTTGCCGGCCGCCCTCGAATCGCAACTGCAGCGTGACGCCGGGCTGACGATCTTCGGCTATTGGGCGATGGCGATGCTCTCCGAGGCGCCAGATCGATCTCTGCGGATGAGTGAGCTCGCCATGCTCTCCAACGGCTCCCAGTCCCGGCTCTCGCACCTCATCTCGCGCCTGGAGGAGCGCGGCTGGGTGCGCCGGGAGCGGGTCGGCGGCGACGGACGCGGCTACCTGGCCGTGCTCACCGACTCCGGCTACCAGGTGATCGAGTCGATCGCCCCCGCGCACGTCGAAGAGGTGCGGCGGCTGGTCTTCGACTCGCTGACCCCGGCCCAGGTCGAGGCGATGGACAACATCTGCGGCGCCATCAACGACAACCTCGGCACGTCGCACTGCTGACGTCGACCCCGGGATGGCAGACTCGCGACCCGCGCCGGCGTCCGCCGTCCCGCTGACCACGATCGCCCGCGAGTGGCTGCGACTGGGCACCCTGGGCTTCGGCGGACCGCCCGCCCACATCGCCATGCTGGAGAAACTGTGCGTGCGCGACCGGCGATGGCTGTCCGAGGCGGAGTTCGGCAACGCCGTCGCCGCGGTGAACCTGTTGCCGGGCCCGGCCTCCACCCAACTGGCCATCTACTGCGCCTGGCGGTTGCGGGGTGTGCGGGGCGGCCTGCTCGGCGGGTTCTGCTTCATCGCGCCGGGCGCCGTGGCGGTCCTGGCGCTGGCCGTGCCGCTGCTGCGGGCCGAGCCCAACCGGCTCCTCTTCGGTGCCGCCGCCGGAGCCGGTGCCGCCGTCGGCCCGGTGGCCCTGCACGCCGCGGCGGCGCTGGTCCCGGCCTCCTGGCATCGGGCGGGTCCGGGCACCGCGGCCCGCGTGCGCTGGTCGCTCTACGCCGCCGCCGGTGCGGTCGCCACCGTGCTCCTGGGCGCCTGGGTCGCGCTGGTCATCCTCGTCTGCGGCGCGGTCGAAGCCGCCGTACGGTCCCCGCTGCACCGGCACTGGGTTCCACCCCTGGCACTGGGCCTGCCGGCACTCGTGCCGGCAGGCACCCTCGCCGGTCTGTGCTACGTCGCGGTCAAAGTCGGCGCCCTCTCCTACGGCGGCGGGTTCGTCATCGTCCCATTGATGCAAACTGATGCCGTCTCCACCTATCACTGGCTCACCGACACGGAGTTCACCACCGCCGTGGCGCTGGGTCAGGTCACGCCCGGCCCCGTGGTGCACACCATGGGCGCGGTCGGCTACGGCGCGGCCGGCCTCGGCGGTGGACTGCTCGCCCTGGTGATCGCGTTCGCCCCGTCGTTCCTCTTCGTGCTCGTCGGTGGACGCTCCTTCGACCGGCTGCACGACAACGAGCGTGCGCAGGCATTCCTCACCGGCGCGGGACCCGCGGCCATCGGGGCGATCGGAGGCTCGGCCGTGTTGCTGAGCAGCGGCCTGGGCCAGCCCTGGCAGTTCGGGGTGCTGGCGGCCGCCGCGCTCTGGCTCCTGGTCGCGCGGCGCGGGGTCGTCAGCGCCCTCGTGGGCGCCGGGGCCGTCGGACTCGCTGCCGCGCTCCTGCACTGGCCGCTCCCGTGACCGCCGCCGGCCCGCACACGCCCTTCGCCGTCCTAGGAAACTAGGCAGTCGCCCGACGAGCCGGACGAGCGCCGAAGCGTCGCAGGGTCTCTCAGGAACGACACAGCGTCCCAGGGCCTGGATGGTGGCAGGCTGAGCGGCGACAGGAGGTGCGGGATGACCAGCGTCGCGCGGCGGCACTCCGGCGAACCGGCGAGATCGAACCACGGGGATGCCGCTCGCGAGCGGACCGAGCGGATGCGGCGCTCCCCGCAGTACCGCGCCGGCAAGTTCCACAATCCGGTGCCGGCGAGTCAAGCCAGCCCGAACCTGCGCGGCGTCGTCGCCGACTGGCGGGCCAGCCGGGGGGCCGCGCGGCGCCCCGCGCATCCGATCCCGATCGTGACCGCGACGCCCGAGCCGGCGCTGGACGGACTGCACGTGACCTGGCTCGGCCACGCCACGAGCCTGGTCGAGATCGAGGGGCGTCGACTGCTGCTCGACCCGGTGTGGAGCCAGCGCTGCTCGCCGTCGCATCTGGCCGGGCCGAAGCGCCTGCACCCCATGCCGTACGGGCTGGAAAAAGTCGCGAACGTCGATGCCATCGTCATCTCGCACGACCACTACGACCATCTCGACCTGCCGACGGTACGGTCGCTGACCCGCCTGTCCGACGCACCGTTCGTGGCGCCGTTGGGCGTCGGGGCACATCTGCACGGGTGGGGCGTACCGGAGGAGCGGATCGTCGAGCTGGACTGGAACGAGTCGACGATTATCCATGACGTACGGCTGGTGGCCACGCCCGCGCGACACTTCAGCGGCCGCGGGCTCAGCCGCGACGGCACGCTGTGGAGTTCGTGGGTGATCGCCGGCCCCACGCGCCGACTCTTCTACTCCGGCGACACCGGATACTTCGACAGATTTGCCAGCATCGGTGCCGAGCATGGCCCCTTCGACGTCACGCTCATCCAGGTGGGCGCCTACAGCGAGGGCTGGCCCGACATCCATGTCACGCCCGAGCAGGGCGTGCGGGCGCACCTCGACGTGCGCGGCGGGCTGCTCATCCCCGTGCACTGGGCCACCTGGGTGCTCGCCATGCACCCCTGGGCCGCACCCGTGGAACGCGTGCTCGCCGAGGCCGAGCAGCACGACGTGCGGGTGGCCGTCCCGCGGCCGGGACAACGGGTCGACGTGGACAACCCGCCCGAGGTCGACGGCTGGTGGCGCGCGATCAGCTGAGGGGCTCACCCACGCACGCCGCCACACCGAAGCCGTACGCATCGAGGTTTGTCGTGATACCGATGCGCCGGTGACGGGCGGTGCCGGGATCAGGCGCCGGGGCCGGCGTCCTCGGCGGCGCGTTCGTAGGCGGCCGATCCCTTGCGCAGTTCCAGTTCGGGCAGGAACGCGGTGACGACGAGGCCGGCCAGCATGACGATCCCGGCGATCACGAAGACGGTGCTCATCGACTCGGCGAACCCGACCTTGAAGGGATGGGCGAGCGGGGCGGCGAGCTGGTTGAGGAACGAGGTGTCCTCGTCGGCGGCGGTGGCGGCGTGCTGCAGGATGCCCGCCTGGCTGGGGTTCTCGCGCACGGCGTTCTGGAACTCGGGCGTGGTGGCCGCCTCGGCGTAGGCCGTCTGAATCCGGCCGGGCAGGATCATGAACAGGATCGACAGATAGACGGCCGCGCCGATGGTGCCGCCCATCGACCGGAAGAAGGTCAGCGCCGAGGTCGATACGCCGATCTCGCGTGGCGAGGAGGCGTTCTGGATGGCGACGACCATCGGCTGCATGTTGCCCGACAGGCCCAGGCCGAGGACGAACATGATGATCATGGCGAGCCACAGTGGAGTGTCCGCGCCCACCAGGCTGAGCAGGAACAGCGCCACCACCATCAGCGCCGCGCCGGCGAACGGGAAGACCCGGTAGCGGCCGGTGCGGGCGATCACCTGGCCGGAGGTCATCGCGCCGGTCATGATGCCGAACACCAGCGGGATCAGCTCCAGCCCGCCGATCGTGGGGCTCGCCCCCTTCACCACCTGCAGGTAGAGCGGCAGCAGCAGGAAACCGCCGAACATGGCCATGCCGACGACGAAGCTGCTGGCCGTACCGACGGTGAACGTCCGGCCGCGGAACAGGCGCAGGGGCAGCAGCGCCTCGTCGCCGTACCGGCGCTCGAAGAGCACGAAGGCGGCCAGGCCCACGACCCCGATGCCGTAACAGAACAGCGAACGCGCCGAGCCCCACCCCCAGGCGCGGCCCTGTTCGGCGACGATCAGCACCGGCACCAGGCAGACGACCAGCGCCAGCGCGCCCGGCCAGTCGATGCGGTGCTCGTGGCGGACGTGCGGCACGTGCAGCACCTTCGTCACGACGACCAGCGCCGCCAGCCCGAAGGGCACGTTCACGAAGAAGATCCAGCGCCAGCCGGAGATGCCGAGGATGCTGTCCGCGCCGGCGAAGAAGCCGCCGATCACCGGGCCGAGCACGCTCGCGGTGCCCCAGACCGCGAGGAACAGGCCCTGATAACGGGCGCGCTCCCGCGGCGGCACGATGTCGCCGATGATCGACAGCGCCAGCACGAACAGACCGCCGGCGCCGATGCCCTGCACGGCCCGGTAGGCGGCGAGCTGGTACATGTCCTGCGCCAGGCCGCACAGCACCGAGCCGACGACGAAGGTGACGATGGCGAACAGGAAGAACGGCTTGCGGCCGTAGATGTCCGACAGCTTGCCGTACAGCGGGGTGCTGATCGTCGAGGTGATCAGGAACGCGGTGGTGGCCCAGGCCTGCAGCGAGAAGCCGTGCAACTCGTCCGCCACGACCCGCATCGAGGTGGCCACCACGGTCTGGTCCAGCGCGCCCAGGAACATGCCCAGCAGCAGGCCGGCCAGGATGGTCAGGATCTGCCGGTGGGACAGTTCGCCCAACGGCTGCTCGGCGGGTGTCGGTGCCTCGGCAGCATCGATGGAGCCGGCCACGGGTCCCCCTCCGCGTCGTCGGGCGGTGAGCCGGCGGTCCTGGCGAATGAGCCCCTCGATCCCCCGACGCCGACCCGCTCACCCTAGCCCGCGTGGAGACGACGATCTCCCGTCCCGCGGCAGCGTCAGCCCGAACAGCGGCCAGGCGTCCGCCCGAACAGCGGCCAGGCGTCCGCCCGAACGACGGCCGGGCGTCAGCCCGGGCGGCCGAAGCTGTGGATCTGGGTCACTTTCGACAGCTGTTTCATCCGCACCACGTCACCCGAACGGGGCGCGTGCACCACCCAGCCGCCGCCGACATAGATCGCGACGTGGCTGACGGCGGGATAGATGAAGACCAGGTCCCCGATCTGCAGGTCGGAGCGGTCGACGTAGCGCATGGAGCGGCGTTGCGCGGCCGCGTTGTGCGGCAGATAGACGCCCGCCTTCTCCCAGGACCGCATGGTCAGGCCCGAGCAGTCGTACGTGTTCGGGCCCGCGGAGCCCCACACGTAGCTCTTGCCGATCTGGCTGCAGGCGAAGGCCGCGGCCTTGTAGCCGGGCGTGGGCAGGTACTCGGCCGGGCAGACCGCCGGCTTGGTGCTGGTGGTGTCGACGCTGCCCACCTTCGCCCGCAGCACCTGCAGTTCGCCGAGCCGCTGCTCGATCTCGGCGCGGCGGGCCGACAGCTCCGCGTCCTGGGCCTGCAGCCGCTCCCCCAGGGCCACGATGGGCACCATCGCGGCGTCGTACTGCGCCTTGAGCTCCAGCACCTCCTGCAGTTGCGTCGTGCGGGAGCGGCCCAGCGCCTCCAGGTACGAGATCTGGTCGGCGATCTGGCTGGGCGTCTTGGCCGACATGACGGAGTTGAACAGGTTCGTCTGCCCGCCCATGTACGCCTGGGCGGCGATCGCGCCGATGACCTCCTGCGCGCCCGCCAGCTCCTCCTCCAGCGGTGCCAGTGCCGCCTTCAGCTCCGTCTGTTTGGCGGTGTTGCGCTCGAAGTCCTCGTGCACCGCGTTGTACTGCTCGATCAGCGGCTCGGCCTCTTCCCAGAGCGCGTCGATCTGTGCCTCGACCTCGGCCACGTTGGGGTCGGCGTGTGCCTGTCCCGTCATCGTCAGCGCGACGACGACCGCCAGCGCCGCGGCGAACACCCCACGCAGCAGCCTGCCGGCGGCCAACCGGGGTCGCGGCAGCACGGCCTCGACGAGGGGGGTGACGCGATCGGACCGCGTCGCGGCGCGTCGACCACGAGGCACTCGTGTGGGGGGCACGTGTGCTTCTCCTTGCACGGGGCCGGGAAACGGCCGTTGGCGGGGTTGGCTCACACCTTCATAGGGCAGCCGTACGGCCGCGTCAACCGACGCGCCCGTGCGGCCTGATGCGCCGGGTGCGCGGTGGGCCGGCCGGGACCCCGCCGCGACCCTCCACTGTGGTCGGTCCACACGGGAGAGTCGCGGCAGGAGGTCCACAATGGACTACTTGACCTCGTAGACCGGAACGAGGGTGGCGCGGGCCAGCGTGTGCTGGAACAGGGCGAAGCCCTGCACCGCGGGGGTGCTGCCCGGCTCCACGCCCAGGGACTCGACATCCACCGCGTGCACCACGACGAAGTAGCGGTGCGGGCCGTGACCGGCCGGCGGGGCCGCGCCCACGTACTGGGTCAGCCCGCCATCGACCGGCAGCATGATGGCGCCCGGCGGCAGATTCGCGCCACCCGGGGCACCCGCGTTCGACGGCAGCGAGGTGACGCTCACCGGGATGTCGTGCACGGCCCAGTGCCACCAGCCGCTCGGAATCGGCGCGTCCGGGTCGTACACGGTGACCGCGAAGCTGCGTGTCTCGGCGGGGAAACCGCTCCACGACAGTTGCGGCGAGACGTCCTGTCCGCCCGCGCCGAAGACGCCGCTGCGCTGCGCGACGGGCAGCGTCTGGCCATCGGCGACATCGGTGCTGGTCACGGTGAAGGTGCCCACCTGGGGGAGATGGGCGTACGGGTTGTGCATCCTGCGGTCCCCTTCGTCCACGGCGACGGTGTGGTGGTCAGTTCACGTCGGTGCGCCACTGGCCGGTTCACCCCGTGGGATCGACTCACCGTCGACGGCGCGGTGGACCGGCGAACGCCCGACACCGGGTGACCGTACCCGCCGAGCGCTCGGCACGCCCGCGCGGCACGGCCGGCACGCCGGACAAGACACGACAGGCCGGTCGGCTGCTGCCGACCGGCCCGCGTCGCTGGACGTCTGTGATCAATTATCAGATGGGGCGGATGTTCTCAGCCTGCGGGCCCTTCGGACCCTGGGTGATCTCGAACTCGACCCGCTGGTTCTCCTCGAGGGAGCGGTAGCCGCTCGTCTGGATCGCCGAGTAGTGCGCGAAGACGTCGTTGCCACCCCCGTCGGGCGTGATGAACCCGTAGCCCTTCTCCGCGTTGAACCACTTGACCGTACCGACAACCACGCTCGAACTCCTTGCTTGATGCACCGATCCGCCGAGTGACGGTCGGCGGGAGTTCCCTTCCTCAGCAGAAAAGCGCCTGGGCAAGCTTTCGGCCCTAGGCGCTGTCACAGACTCCGGGAACCCATAACCACTTGTACGCGGGGAGACTAGCACGGCCAAGGGGTGGGGCATACCCCATGTTTGACAGCGACGCCCAGACTCGTAATCCCGCCCCCAGCGTCAGGGAGTTCGCATGTCCCCCGAGCTGTTGAACCTCGTGACCGTGGCCGCCATCGTCGTGGGAATCTTCGGCACGGTCATCCCGCACGTGCCGGGTCTCATCCTGAGCTGGGCCGGTGTGCTCGTCTGGGCGCTGCTGTCCGACGGCCCGGCGGCGACGCGCTGGGGTGTGTTCGCCCTGGCCACGGTTCTCGCCTTCGGCGGCACCATCATGAAGTACGTGGGCCCGCTGCGGCATCTGGCCAAGCAGGGCATCCCGGGCTGGACCATCGTGGCCGGCGGTGTGCTGGCGATCGTCGGCTTCTTCCTGGTGCCGGTGATCGGGTTGTTCCTCGGATTCGTGGTCGGTGTCTTCGTGGCGGAGTGGGTCCGTCTGCAGGGAAACGGCGCGTGGGCCTCGGCGTGGAAGGCGGTCAAGGCGGTCGGCCTGTCCGTCCTGCTTGAGGTGGGCTCGGGTCTGGTGATTCTGGTCGCCTGGGGTGCGGCGGTCCTGTTGAGCTGAGCCGGTGCCGTCCTGTCCTCTGTGGACCCGTCGACTTTCCGGATTCCCTCCGCCCCCGGCCGCGCCCGCCCTACCGTGGGTGAGGACACCTTCGGGGGGAGGAACGTCATGACCAAGGCAAAGGACGTCATGCACCGGGGAGCCGAGTGCGTCGGTGAGACCGGCACGCTCGCCCGCGCCGCGGAGATGATGCGTGACCTGCAGGTGGGGGCGCTGCCGATCTGCGGCGAGGACGGCCGGCTGCAGGGCATCGTCACCGACCGCGACATCGTCGTGCGCTGCGTCGCCGAAGGGCTCGACCCTTCCGAGACGACGGCGCTCGACCTGGCCGAGGGCACGCCCATCTGGGTCGACGCCGATGCCGACGCCGAGGAGGTCATCGACCTGATGATCGAGTCGGGCATCCGTCGGGTGCCGGTGATCAAGGAGAAGAAGCTCGTCGGCATGATCAGCGAAGCCGACCTGGCGCAGCACCTCGACCACCGGGAGTTGAAGCGGTTCAGCGAGGGCATCTACAGCGCACCGCCGAACAACTAGGTGCCGACTGCTCGATAGGCTGATCCGGTGCCAGGCGTACCGATTCAGCCCCATTCACGACCCGCTCCCGTACGACCGTACGCCTCGCGCCGCGCCGCGGTGCCCGGCGCGGCGGTCGTCGCGGGCCACGGGCCCCGCCCGCTGGCAGCGCCGGCGGGTGGATGGGGCGAAGGCGCGCCGGCCCGGCCGGTCCTACGCTTGCGGGCCGCCCTCGCACTGCTGCTACCCCTGCTGCTGGCACTGGGAGTAGCGGGCTGCGGGGGCGGCTTCTCGCACGCGCCGCAGCGACTGTCCACACAGGTCACCGACGAGGTCGACGCGCTGGCCGGCCGCGGCGGGGAGGTCCAGCAGGCGCTGTCTCGGCTCCAGTCACAGACCGGCATCCAACTCTTCGTGGTCTATGTCGAGACGTTCGGCGACTACGACCCGAACGAATGGTTCGATGAGACGGCTCGGCTGTCCGGCCTGGGCGACCGCGATGGCCTGCTCGCCGTGGCGACGGAGGATCGGGTCTACCTCATCGACGTGCAGGCGACGGCACTCACCCAGGAACAGCTGGACGAGGTCGCCGCGGTCGCCATCGAGCCGGCACTGGCCGTCAACGACTGGGCGGGCGCCGCGGTCGGCGCGGCCGAGGGGGTGCGGGCGGCGCTCGCGAAACAGGTCGTGCAGCAACCCCCGCTGCAGCCGGGCGACCCCCATCCCGGTGGCACGGGCGAGAGCAGCTGGCTGGGCGCGTTGGTGTGCCTGCTCATGGTGGCCGGCGTGCTCGCCGCGCTGGTGACGGCGTTCGTGCTGTCCCGGCGCAGGCAGCGCCAGGCTCGTCTGGCCGCCGACCCCAACGACGCCAACCCGGGGGTGAGCACCCAGCAACTCTCGGACCGCGCCAACACCCTGCTGCTGCAGGTCGACGACGCGCTGCGCACCAGCGAGAGCGAACTGAGCCTGGCGACCGCCGACTACGGCGACGAGGAGACGAAGCCCTTCGCGGACGCGATCACCGCGGCCAAGGCCGACATCACCGAGGCGTTCCGGCTGCGGATGGAGCTGGAAGAGCTGCCGGGCGAGGACGAGACCGGCCGGCGCCAGCGGCTGGCCGAGATCATCCGGTTGGGTGAGGCGGCCGACCGGCGGCTCGACGAGCAGGCCCAGCCCTTCCACGAGTTGCGGGCACTGGAGTCCACATTGGAGCAGACGGTGCCGGCGCTGACCCAGCGGCGGGCCGGGATCGCCGCGGCCGTGCCGCGGGCGGAGAGCACGCTGGTGACGTTGCGTGAGCGCTACTCCGGCTCCACCGTCGCCACCGTGGCCGGCAACGTCGACCAGGCCCAGCAGCGGCTGCGCTTCGCCACCGCCAGCCTCGCCAAGGCGGGCGAGCAGGCGGCCGTCGGCAAGCGCGGACCGGCGGCGCTGGCCGTGCGCGCCGCCGGGCAGGCCCTCGACCAGGCCGACGAGCTGCTGGCCGCGATCGACAGGGCGAACGCGGACCTGGCCGCCGCCGCGCAGGCCCTGCCCGCCCTGCTGGCCGAGGTGACCGCCGAGGTCGAGCAGGCCCGCGCCGCCCTGGCCGTCGGCGGTCCGGCCCAGCCGGGGACGACGGCACCCGGCGTGCCCGCGGGGCCGGCCCTGGTCGCGTTGGCCACCGCGCTCGCGGCGGGCGAGGCCGCCGTCGCCGCCGTACGGTCGGCCCAGCAGGCGTCCACAATGGACCCCGTGGCGGAGTTGCGCCGGCTGCAGGACGCCGACGCCGTCCTCGACCACGCCCTGGAGGCCCACCGCGACCAGCAGGAGCGGGTCGCCCGGGCCGCGGCGATGATCGACGCGGCGCTGGCCGCCGCCCGGGCCGAGGTGGCCGCGGCCGCGAACTTCATCAACACCCGGCGAGGGGCGGTCGGTACGCAGGCCCGCACCCTGCTCGCCGAGGCGCAGCGCCTGCTCGCCCTCGCCGAGGCCCACGCCGCCACCGATCCGGTGACCGCCCTCGACGAGGCGCAGCGGGCCGACCGCACCGCCGAACAGGCCACCCAGGCCGCGGAGTCCGATGTGGACAGTTGGTCGCACTACGGGCCGGGCGGCTCCGCGGGCGGGCGCGGTGGCGGACTCGACGGTCTCACCGGGGCGATCCTCGGTGGCATCCTCGTCGGCGGTTCGCGGGGCGGATACTGGGGCGGCGGTTGGGGTCCCGGCTTCGGCGGCCCGCGCCGCGGCGGCGCCAGCGGTGGTCCCCGCGGTGGTGGCTTCGGCGGGGTGCGCACCGGCGGCTCCTTCGGCGGCCGCTCCCCCGGCGGCTTCGGCGGCCGTCGCACCGGCGGCCGCTTCTGACCCCAGCCGCCGACCCACCCACCCCACCTCTTCGCGCCGATCTTGGGGTTTTCCGCGTGAGTTGATCTCCAATCACGCGGAAAACCCCAAGATCGCGGCGAGAGCAGCCATGGTGGACTCGAAGACCAGGAGGGCCGCCGCGATCTCGGCCGTCCCCACCCCAGCCGCAGCGTCAGCGCCACCTGTGCCTCGCGGGCCAGCGCGGGATGGCAGCAGGTGAAGACCAGGCGCAGCCGGTCGTCCGGGATGGGGGTGTCGGTCCACATCGGAGCTGAAATCGTCCACATCGGACCGCACGAGCAGCGGCAGCTTCGCGCGCCGGGTCTGCTCCCGGCGC
>Ga0164243_10004509_pt1 | contig 21787 bp, 15 predicted proteins | sample OricompcompostOP_FD_108781 | JGI IMG/M metagenome (GOLD analysis project Ga0164243, IMG submission 108781) | Organic Plus compost microbial communities from Emeryville, California, USA - Original compost - Organic plus compost (OP) | ecosystem: Engineered > Solid waste > Mixed feedstock >...
ACTCTTTGTCTTTAGCGCGGACTAAGATTGAGTATTGGTTGGTGGTGTCGACTTCTTGAAGGTAGGTTACCAGACGCTCGACATACCGGCCGGTAGTTGAATTAATAATGCGAGCGTCGATCGTTATATGTGCCATTACCTGCTCGCCTCATCTTTTTTAAATACGAGTCGTGAGTATAACAGGTAGTTCCAAATAAGCGAAGCCACGGTCGCGATAAGCTTGGCGATAAATAAATTGATGTTATCGTTTTCAATGTAGGTTTCGAGGAAGTTTGAGGTGACCCAAATAACCAGCGGCTGGATAATCCAAAGACCAGCCAGGGTTACCGCCAGGAAAAGAACGAACTGCTTTTTGGCGTTCTTACTCTTGTCTTTAAAAGTAAAAGATTTATTAACAAAGAAACTGAATACGAGCGCAATACTGGTTGAAAGATAGTTGGCGACAATTTTATGAATGCCGATATTGGTAAATAGGAACAGAAGCAAAAAGTCGAGCGCTGTATTGGCGCCACCAACTAAAGCAAACCTAAGCTTCTCGCCGTGCTTTTCTAGGATTTTTTCCATTGTGGTATTCCTCTATTAGGTAGAGCGGACGCTGCTTGGTTTCGTTGAAAATACGGCCCACATACTCACCAATGATACCCAGCGAAATAAGCTGGACGCCGCCGAGGAAAAGAATGACGGCCATTGTTGAAGGATAGCCGGCGAGGTCTGAACCGAAGAAGAGTGTGCGGATGACGAGAAAAATAATAAAGATAAAGGCGATAGCGGAAATAAGAATACCGGTGTAAGTAGAAATACGCAGCGGCGCAGTGGTAAATGAGGTAATGCCATCGATCGCAAGGTTTACGAGTTTGAAATAATTCCATTTTGTTTCACCGGCAGCACGAGGGTCACGGTCGTACAGAATTTCTTTTTTGTGGAAGCCAACCCAGCTAAACATCGCCTTGGTGTTGCGCTGTGATTCGCGGAATTGTTTTAAGGCTTCAACGACGCGACGGTCGAGCAGGCGAAAGTCACCGGTGTCTTCCTGGATAGGAATATGGGTGACGCGTTGGAGTGAACGGTAATACATTTTTGAAGTGAATTTTTTCAGCCAGCTCTCGCCTTCACGTGATTTACGCTTGGCGTAGACATCATCATAGCCTTCTTCCCAGAGTTGAATCATTTTAGGAATGAGCTCAGGTGGATCTTGAAGATCGGCATCGATGATCACTGTGGCATCGCCTTGAACGTGATCGAGTCCGGCAATCATGCCAATTTCTTTCCCAAAGTTACGAGACAGATTAATGTAGCTGACGCGCGAATCTTTTTCGGCATAGTCTTTGATCATGTGGAGGGTCATGTCTTTGCTGCCGTCGTTAACGAAGAGGAATTCAAAGTCGTAGTCTTTAGTTTCGTTCGCAAGATTAGCAAGACGCACGAATAGTTTGTCGAGCACTTGCTCTTCGTTGTAGGCGGGGATGAGGAGGGAGATGAGTTTCACTAAGGGTAATTATATCATTTTTTCTCTAATCAAATAGGATGACTCTGTTATAATAGTCGTAGTTGTGATGCAGTCAAAACTCTATAAAAAATACCGCTATTCGCTGATTTTGTTGCGCGAATTGGTTATTACTGATTTTAAGTTGCGATACCAGGGGTCTGTTTTAGGGTATTTGTGGTCGCTATTAAAACCTTTATTTCTATTTAGTATCCTTTATGTAGTATTTGTTTATTTTTTGAAAATTGGTTCCGATATTCCTCATTGGCCAGTAGCAATGTTACTAGGTATTGTATTATGGAACTTCTTTACTGAAGTTACTAACGGTGGTCTTAAGGCGATTGTTTCGAGGGGTGATTTGATCCGTAAGATAAATTTCCCAAAATACATCATTATTATATCGGGAACTATCTCGGCCTTTATTAACCTACTGTTAAATTCGATAATCGTTGTTGTCTTTATGGTTATCAACGGCGTGGAGCTACTTCCAACAATTCCATTAGGTTTGTTTGCGGTTGTTCAAATATTTCTCCTTGGGTTAGGAATAGCCTTCTTTCTTAGTGCAACTTATGTAAAATTCCGCGATATACAATATATTTGGGAAATTCTTGTTCAAGCATTATTCTATGGTTCGGTGATAATCTTCCCTATTAATCGGGTTATCGATGCCGTAGGTGAACAATTTGCTCAATTTGTTCTTATGAACCCAATAGCACAAGCTGTACAGGACGCTCGTCATTTTATTATTTCTCCAGACATGCCTACCCTTTACTCAGTTAGTGGTAATATTTGGATTGCACTTATCCCAATTGCTTTAACACTTATTGTGTTTATATTTGGTGCTTGGTATTTTCATAAAAAATCACCAGACTTTGCGGAGAATGTGTAATGCCTCAAGATGTAGTAATTAGCGTCAAAAACGTCAAGAAGAATTTCCATCTTCCTCGTCATCGGAGCGACTCTTTAAAAGAAGCTATAACTCAAGTATTTAAAAAGAAAGATAAAGCACACGATACTTACAAGGCATTGAAAGGAGTTTCATTTGACGTACAACGCGGAGAGTTCTTGGGAATTGTTGGAAGGAATGGAACAGGTAAGAGTACTCTTCTGAAGATCTTAGCTGAAATTTATCGCCCATCAAGCGGATCGGTGACTGTAAAAGGAAAACTAGTCCCATTTATTGAACTTGGCGTTGGATTTAATCCGAACCTAACAGGTAGAGAAAATGTGTATTTAAACGGTGCACTCCTTGGTTTCTCAAAAAAGGAAATCGATGAAAAATATGATTCTATTGTCGAGTTTGCTGAACTCGAACAATTTATGGATCAAAAACTAAAGAACTACTCCAGTGGAATGAAAGTGAGGCTCGCTTTCTCTGTAGCAATTAGGGCGAACGCAGATATTCTACTCCTTGATGAAGTCCTCGCAGTGGGAGATGCTGCATTTCAGAGAAAATGTTACGAATACTTCGATACCCTAAAAAGAAACAAGAAGACAATTATATTTGTTACCCACAGTATGTCGGCAGTTCGAAAATATTGTGATAGGGCAATTTTGCTTGAAAAAGGAAAAGTAAGCAAGGATGGCGACGCTGACGAAGTTGCTACTGAGTACCAAAATCTATTCAAGCTCCAACCGATTCAAAACTCTGATAAAAATTCAAAAATTGATACAAGTTCCCAAGACCCTATAAGTATAGTTGACGTACAAGAGCGGATATCTGAAGACAAACTAGTCTTTAACTTTGACTTACGAAATAATACAGATGCGGTTTTAGATGACTTAGACATTATGGCTAGTGTCTATAGAGTTAATGAAGACGGTCACAGACAACTTATTGGTGGAAATACAAAAGATATATCGAACTCCACAGTAGATATATCGGTCGAACCGTCAGTGGTAAATACTGTAGAATTGAGTATGGATAACGTTCTTGGTAAGGGGTTGTTTGTATTAGATGTGACAATTAAAAACAGGAAGACACGCGAAGTATTCGCACAATTGCGCAATACCGTCCAATTCTCGAATGATTCTAAACGAAGTGAATACTATCCAGTCATTATACCGAGTAAATTTAAACAGAATGTAAGAAAGTAATACGGAGTTTGTTATGAAAAATATTGCGGTAGTACTTGCAGGTGGTATTGGTGAGCGAATGAAGCTGAATATTCCAAAACAGCTTTTAAAAATTTCAGGTAAACCTATTCTGGAGCATACAGTCTATGCGCTACAGGAGAGTGAATATATTGATGAAATCATCGTAATGATGAAAGCAGAATATATTGAGCAGACTAAAGAAGATCTAAAAAGCTTCTCGAAAATTGTTGCAATTGAGGCTGGTGGTGAAACAAGGAACGATACTTCACGCATTGCACTCAGCCATATAAAAGAAGACGAGGCTAATGTTTTGTTTCACGATGCTGTTAGACCGTTTATCAACAACGCAATAATCAAGAGATGTTTGGATGCTCTTGAAACCTACAATGCTGTTGATACAGCAATTCCATCAGCAGACACCATTATTAAAATCACCGACGATAATACTATCGAAAATATTCCTGATCGCTCAACATTACGTCGAGGACAAACTCCGCAAGGTTTTAAACTTACGACTATTAAAGAAGCTTATCGGCTTGCTCAGGAGGATAATACTTTCGTTGGAACCGATGACTGTGGTGTTGTTCTTAAATACCTACCGAACGAACCAATTGCCGTTGTAGATGGAGATGAATCTAATATAAAAGTTACACACCCACTTGATGCGTCAATTGCTGATAAACTATTTCAAACAAATTCACAATTAATAAATCACCTAGATGAAGAAAAGAGAGCAGATTTATTAAAAAATAAAGTGCTCGTAGTTTTTGGTTCAAGCTATGGCATAGGTGCTGAAATTGTTGATATGGCTTCGAAATACAATGCACGAGTACATGGCTTTAGCCGCAGTGGAACTGGTACAGATATCACTAACGAGGAGCATATTCGTGAAGCGCTTGAGAAAGTTTATAAAGAAGAAGGCGCCATTGACTACATTGTTAATACTGCCGGTCAGCTAACTATTAGTCCGATAGAAAAATTATCAAGTAGTGAAATCGAAGATTCAATTAGGATCAACTATATAGCACCAACAATTATTGCTTGCTACGCAAAACAGTATCTTGAAAAAACAAAAGGACAGTATCTACTCTTTACTTCAAGTTCGTATACTAGGGGGCGATCTGAATACAGTCTCTATTCATCAAGCAAGGCGGCAATCGTCAACTTTACGCAGGCAATTTCAGAGGAGTGGTATAAGGATGGTATCCGAGTAAATTGTATTAATCCAGAGCGAACAGCCACACCAATGCGCAGGAAAGCCTTCGGTGATGAAGACCCATCAAAGCTTCTAAGCGCAACAGCGGTAGCTGAAGCATCAATAGATGCCTTACTGAGTGATATGACCGGTCAAGTTTTCGAGGTAAGGATTCGATAGGTTTGTATGAATCAAAACACGAAATCATCTTTCTTGTTTTCAATTATCATACCTATATATAACACCGAAAAATACCTGAAAGAATCTATCGAGAGTGTCTTAAAACAAGATATAGGTTTCACTGAGAATGTTCAACTTGTACTCGTTAACGATGGTAGTGGTGATGGAAGCGGGCAAATATGCCAAGAGTACGCGGCGCGCTTCCCAGAGAATATAAAGTATATATATCAGAAGAACTCGGGAGTTAGTACCGCTCGGAATACGGGTATAAAGGAGAGCGAAGGCCAATACATAGGCTTCTTAGATGCTGATGACAAATATTCAGACAAAGTCTGTCGCTTAGTGGCGGATTTTTTCTCAAACAATAAAGACGTCAGTGTTGCATCGATGAAGCGCATGTTCTTCGGTCTGAAAGATAACGACCACCCGCTTAATAATAAGTTCAAAGGTGCAACGCGGCGTGTTGATGTGAATATCGAAACCGAGACTATCATGCAGTCGACGGTAACCGATGCATTCTTCCGAAGAGATGTAATTAAGAATGAACAGTTCGATAGAAGTCTTCGTTATGGTGAGGATGGTAAATTTGTAGCGAATGTTCTTTTAAAACATTCATCAATTGGATTGGTGGACGGGGCGGTTTATTTTTACCGAAAACGTGAGGACCAAAGCTCGGCTGTTGATAAAATGAAACGCTCGGTGGAGTGGTATCTCGATATTATACCTAAATATCTGTTAGAAACTGTAAATGAATCAAAACGGCTTTACGGACTTGTGACTCGTTTCGTTCAGAATGCGATACTTTATGATTTAAAGTGGAGACTTGCTAATTTTGACCAGCAAATCTTATCCAAAGATCAACAGAAGCTGTACTTAAATTTGATCAAGGATGCTATTAGTAATGTTGATGATGAAGCCATAGCGACAAATAGCCTTCTGTCACCTCGGCAGAAATTATATATTTTTTCAATTAAGTACAACCAAAAAGTAGTTGAAAGACTAAATATTAAGGACGGTAAGGTATATTTTGGTGATGCCGAGCTTTGTCTCGTATCTGATATTGGGTATGTGTTCGTGGAGCTCGTGCGAAAGCAAGACAATACCCTAATAATTGAGGGTTGGCATACTTACCTATTTAATAACGAAGTAATCGATGGTTTAAGTGTAACGTACAAGTCAAACAACAAAGACGTAAAGCTAGAGAATATCGAACATCCTAATTTAAGTATAGAAATTCTCAACACCGCAATTGATTATAAAGTTCCTTTTCGTGTAACCGTTCCAATCACAGACGAATCAAACTGGTGGGGTGGTTTTATGCTGACCTATAAAGAAAATACTACAGAAGCAAAAGTACTATTTGGAAGGCTGTCTGGATTAACAGAAAAAATTAACTATTCATATAAAAAAATTAGCCCAGAGCATATAGTCTCTCTGCGACTTGGAGCTGGTACGAAGTTCACTCTTTCATCCGCCAAATTTATAAATGTACTTAGGCACGAAGTATCGCTTCTACTTAGGCTTATAAAACAACGAGACGTTAAGGTTTTAGGCGTAAGGCTAATTGCCTTTGGTATCAAATACTTACCAAAAAGAAAGCCGATATGGATTATCTCAGATAGGCCTGACCGTGCGGGTGATAATGCGACCTATCTTTTTAAGTACATTAGTAGCTTAGACAATCCTCCGATTAAAGCGATTTTTGCATTGTCAAAGCAGTCACAAGAGTACGCGAGCCTATCTGAACTTGGAAGAGTGATTCCGTTCGGTAACTGGTATCATAAGTTTCTTATGTTTAGGGCTGACTTAATGATTAGCGCTTATTTTGATGAGCATATCATCAACTTATTTGGACATCGACGTAGTTTGTATTGCGGTTTGTTGGATGATAAATTTGTGTATTTACAACATGGAGTACTAGCCTCGGATCTATCGGGTCTTCTGTCCCGGTACAATAAAAATGCACGCTTAATTGTCGCTTCATCTACCAAAGAAGCCGGCTCAATTATTAATAACAAAGCATATGGCTATACGAGCCGTGAAGTTGCTGTTGGTGGGCAGCCGAGGTTTGATGGTGTTGATGAAAGTAAGAAAGAAAAACTTGTCCTATTTGCACCCACTTGGCGGCTTGAATTGGCTGGTGAGTATGTTCCGGTTGATGTATTTGGGAAAGGCGGATATACAAAGTATAACGAAGCATTCAAAAGCTCTGAATACTTCAAGTTTTATGATAGGTTGATTAATGATAAGCGGCTATTAAAGATTTTTGAAGAAAATGGGTATAGAGGCCGCTTAATTGTCCATCCGCGACTATCAGAACAGACTAAAGATTTTCATTCTAATAAATTAGTAGAGGTTATCACCGGTAAAGACTATAATGAGCAGCTATCAAAAGGGGCTCTCCTTGTTACTGATTACTCAGGTGTGGCGTTTGACTTTGCATACACAAAACGACCTGTTGTTTACGCTCAATACGATAGGAACGATTTTTATAAGGGTCACACATATCAAGAGGGATACTATAAATTTGATTCTATGGGATTTGGCCCCGTTACTTTTAACTATGAAGAGACGGTACAGGAAATTATCGCTAGTGTCTCGAGTCAATGTAAAATGGATGATATGTACAAAAAGAGAGTTGAAGACTTCTTTGTTGCGTTAGACACAAAGAATAGCGAACGCACTTACAATGCCATTATTCAGGCAGAGATTGAGGATGGGATTCTTAAATAACCCATTATTATCGGTAGTTATTCCGGTTTATAATGTTGAAGCCTATCTTAGAGATACTCTTGAGAGTGTCATTGTCCAAGACATAGGTTTTGAAAAGAATATCGAAATAATTATTGTTAATGACGGTAGTACGGATGGGTCGGAAAAAATTTGCGAAGAGTACAGAGAAAAATTTCCAGAAAACATTAAATACTATACGCAAAAAAATTCTGGTGTAAGCGCAGCACGAAATAACGGTATTTCTCATGCTCGCGGTGAGTACATCACCTTTCTTGATGCTGATGATATTTGGAAACGGGACGCCTTTCGAAAGTCTATTAAGTTTCTTCAGAAACATAAAGAGGATGTAGATTTTGTTTGTTCAAAGATTCTGTTTTTTGATAGCGACACGAGTAGGCATCCATCAAATTACAAATTTTACAAAACCCGCGTACTGAATATCGATAATGAACCAGATAGTCCGCTTTATCATGTAATAACCTGTGTTTTTAAGCGTTCGGCTATTCAGAATATAAGATTTGATGAAAAGCTAAAGATTACCGAAGATGGAAAATTTATAAGTGAGGTTTTACTAAATAAACGAGCTTATGGCGTATTAAGTGACACCTGTTACTATTACCGAAAACGCAATGATCAGAGTTCGGCGATTGGTGGAAAGCTGAAAAACAAAGACTATTACACTGTTGTTCCCGAAAGAGCCTATTTGACAATGATGGCAGACTGGACAGATACAAAGGGAGATCTGAGCCCCTTTATTCAGTATGAAATCATAAGTGATTTAGCATGGAGGCTTGAGGAGAAAGCTCAAACTATCTTGTCGTCTATCGAGGAAAATGAATATCGTGAACGAATTAAATCGATTATTAATCAGTTTGACACCAATGTAATACTTGGAAAGAAAAATATTCCTCTTTATCTAAAGCTCTATATGCTGAAGCTAAAGTATGGAGAACAAGAGTATAACGCACGATTAAATGTAAAAGGTGGACATGTATTTTATGAAAATAAGCACCTTTACTCGCTGGAAAACCAGCTTGTCGTAATTGAGTTTATAAACAAAATTGATGATGAAAAATATTTGATTGAGGGGTATGTCGATCCAGCTTATACTACCGAAGCACTTGAGTACAATGCTCTATCTGGTGAGAGGAGATCTAGTATAAACTGGATGCCACGAGTTCAGAGAGAAAAAAGCTTTCTTGAAGACGTAACCTATACGGGTGGAGCGTTTGAGGTAGAGATTACTGCAGATGACCTTGAGCGGCATGGCCTTGAGTTTGAGGTTGCCTCACAAGGTAAAAGGATAAGTAAGCTTCTTGTAAAATTCGATGTGTTTTCAAAGTTTAGCTCACTAAAGTTCTCATATAAACAAGTTGGAGGTATTTTACTTAAAACTCATAAATACGGCATAAGGATACACCGGAGTACTATAGCGAGGAAAGTTTTGTATGAACTTATATTTATGGCACGAGTAATCGCAGATTGGCGTATTATTGATTCGGCTCGCAAAGCAGTTCAAGTCACGAGGAAGAATTTGCGATTCATTTCTTTGAGTCGAAAAATAAAAGAGCTGATAAAACCAATCGGGTTTGTGATTGAAAGTGTAATTACAATTCCTCGCGATATATTTATTAGGTGTTTATATCATCTAACGCATGCATCGTACAGAAGCAAACAACTCTGGCTTATCAGTGACAGGCCTATGGCAGCGGGCGATAGTGGCGAGGTATTTTTCAAGTATATCCAAGAGCATTATGCGGATGAAATTGAGGCTGTTTTTGTGCTGTCTAAATCGTCAGCCGATTACAAACGAGTTAGAGGAATTGGTAAAATCATTCATCAAGGGGGTTTTAAACACCGATTGCTAATGCTTCACGCTAAAAAGGTAATATCTTCACATGCAGACATAGAAGTAACTAATCCGTATTTTAGGCAACGATCAAGATTTGCCGATCTACTTAACTTCCAGTTTGTATTTTTGCAGCACGGAATTATAAGGCACGATGTTTCAGATTGGCTAAACAGGTTTTCAAGTGGGATAGATTTATTTATTGTGAGCGCAGAAGCTGAGTATCAATCATTATTTGATAACCCTTATTACTTTAGAAGTGGCCAAGTTACACTGAGTGGACTGCCTCGTTTTGACATGCTAGTCAGTGAACCTAAGAATAAAATTATATTAGCGCCCACCTACCGAAAAGCGCTACTAAAATCGAACACCGATCGTTATGGTGCGCGCCGTTACGATGAAACGTTTACCAGCTCGGAATACTTTAAATTTTTCAGTGCATTTATGAATGATGTACGCGTAAAGGAAGCTATGCAGGTGAATGGACTGACAGGAGAACTCTATATACACCCGAACTTTGCCGCCCAAGCCAAAGACTTTAAAGAGAATGAACTATTCAAAATAGCACCCTATCCACATGACTATCAATTAGCATTTAAAGAAGGAAGCTTACTGATAACCGATTATTCGAGTGTTGTCTTTGATTTTGCTTACTTAAAGAAACCTGTAATTTATACCCAATTTGACCGGTCATTTGTATTTTCATCTAGTGTTTATAAAGAAGCTGACTTTTACTCGGATGAAAAAGATGGATTTGGACCAGTCACCTATACCTATGATGACTTAGTAAGTGAGACCCTTGCCTTGATTGATTCTGGTTGTGTCATGAAGTCGGAATATCAAGAAAGAGTCGACACCTTCTTTAAGTGGAAAGATAAGAACAATTGTAAAAGAGTTTACGAATCGGTTATTAAAATGCGTCCAAGCCTTGGAGTATAATGAATAACATGACAAAAGTAGCTGTTATTACAAGGACAAAAGATCGGCCTGCTTTTTTAAAACGTGCAGTCATGTCGGTGGCCAACCAAACTTACACTGACTATGAGCACATAATTGTGAATGACGGTGGTGATAAGGCTGCTGTTGAGGCTGCTATCGACCTGTGCCCTATAGATAAAAAATCAAAAATTAAAGTCTTTCACCGTGAAAAATCAAGCGGTGCACCAGATACGATTTTCAATGAAAGTGTACGTTACTCAGGCTCCGAGTATGTGACTATACATGATGATGATGACAGTTGGCATCCGGAATTCCTAGAAAGAACCGTATCGCTAATGGAATCTGGCGCAAAAGGCGTAGTTGTCAGAACCGATAAAATCACAGAAACGTACGAAAACTCGAAAATAAAAATTAAAAAGGCTACTCAGTATCAATCTGATATTAAGGTTATTAGTATCTATAGACAATTCGTTGATAACCAACTTACTCCGATCTCTTTTATTTACAGAAGGGATGTATTCGACGAATTAGATGGGTATGATGATAGTCTTCCAGTCGTGGGTGACTGGGAATTTGGTATACGTTTTCTATTGAAGTATGATGTAGAGTATCTTGATCCGGGCTTTGCTCTCGCTCAATACCATCATCGTATCAAGAAACAGGCAGATAATAGCTTTTCGGGCCATGACCATCGCTACTACTTTAATCTCGTCGCTAATCGTTACTTGCGCAATGAACTACAGCAAGGAATCCTCGGTCCGGGTTATATTATTAGCCAGATTCGCTACGAACAATCATTCTTAGCTAAGACGCTTTCTCGCCTGTTGCCCGGTAAGCTTGCGGCCAAGCTTAAAAGCAGAGTTTCATAATTTCGTGCATACATAATTGGCGATGAAATTGGCTTTACTTTGCTGTATACTTGGTAGTGCGTACTAAGAGGTGGGATAGACGAAAATAATTCAAAACAGAGGTATATTGTATGGTAAAAAAAGTTTGTGTTGTAGGCCTGGGTTATATTGGTCTTCCGACGGCGGCATTACTTGCTCATCATGGTTATGATGTTCATGGTGTAGATGTCATTCAAGAGGTTGTTGATACTATCAATGAGGGTAAAATTCATATCGTTGAACCTGATTTAGCCGAGTTTGTTGAAGACGTGGTTTCTAGCAAGAAATTATATTGTGATACTAAGCCAGTCGAAGCCGATGTTTATATTATTGCCGTACCAACACCTTTCCATGAAGGTCACGTGCCTAATGTTGATTATATCGCCAGCGCCGCACGAGCTATCGCTCCATACGTTAAAGAGGGGAATATTATTATTCTTGAATCAACCTCACCTGTTGGTGCTACAGAGGATATGGCGAAGATTCTTAAGGACGAGGGTGTTGATACCGATAAAGTCTATATTGCTCACTGCCCTGAACGTGTTCTTCCTGGCCGCATCATGCAAGAGTTAGTAGAGAATGACCGAATTGTAGGTGGTGTAACACCTGAGGCTACAAAGGTTACAGCTAACTTTTATCGCGAATTTGTTAAGGGAGAAGTCTTGGAGACAGATTCTACTACTGCTGAAATGGCTAAGCTGACCGAGAATAGTTTCCGTGACGTGAATATTGCATTTGCTAACGAGCTATCGATGATTTCTGATAAGTTTGGTATCAATGTCCAAGAACTTATTAGGCTTGCTAATCACCACCCTCGTGTAAATATCTTGAGTCCAGGTGTTGGTGTTGGTGGACACTGTATTGCTGTTGACCCATGGTTTATTGTGCATAAAGCAGGTGATGACGCGAAAATAATTCGCGCTGCACGTGAAGTTAACTTAGCTAAAACAGACTGGGTTGTTCAAAAGATTGAACTTGCAGCCGAAGATTTTGCTAAAAGCAACACCAGAAAGCCGGTTATCGCTTGTTTGGGACTTTCATATAAGCCGGATATTGATGATCTGCGTGAATCTCCAGCACTAGAAATTACAAAAGAACTCATAACTAAAGGCCACGATGTCTTAGCAGTTGAACCTAATATCGAGAGTTTACAGAACCTTACGATTACTCCGCTTGATGAGGCATTGAAAAAAGCCGATATAGTCGCACTCCTAGTGCCTCATAAGGAATTCAGCTCGATCAGTGATCGTAGTAAAGTTATAGATTTCTGCGGTGCATTCTAGGTTACTAATATGAAGCCTACTGATAACTCGAAACACCAAGTTGCTGACCTAATCAAAGAAAGAGACGACCTTAGGCGAGAAATCGAGGCGTTAAAGGAAGAGGTTGAGGTTCGCAAGGCTGACGCTCGTCACCAATGGGAGCGAGTCCAGTGGTACATTAAAGAGCGTGATAGAGTTCTACACTCAGACTCGTATAAGTTGGGTCGTGCGGTGACCTATATTCCCCGAAAGATAAATAGTTACAAATACACAAGTAGGCCTTCTTCAGTGCTGTATTACTTAGCTCGTCCGTCAAAGAAAAAGGTTGTTGCCGGTAATTCCCTCTCTTACGGAGAATTATATAAGTCACCTAAGCAGAAGAAATTTACTATAGGGAATAAAATCCAAAAGTCGATAAAAATCGCGACTATTATGGATGACTTTACTTTTACCTCATTTAAGTATGAGTGTGATTTGAAACAACTCACTCCTGACGCATGGAAGGCCGAAATTGAGAATTACATGCCGGATCTTCTTCTGATCGAATCTGCGTGGAGAGGTAAAGATAATAAATGGCAAGGCATCGTTTGGTCAAAAGTTGAGCGAGTAAAAGAGTTGGTTGAATTTTGCAGAGAGATGGGAATACCGACCGCTTTTTGGAATAAAGAAGATCCTGCCCACACAGTTACCTTTCTGAAGACAGCTAGTTTGTTTGACTTCATCTTTACTACGGATAGCGAAAGTATACCTTTTTATCAACAAACCTTGGGTCATAGCAGGGTGTTCTTGCTTCCTTTCGCTGCGCAGCCCCAAATAAATAATCCCATTGAAGTGTACGATAGGCTGGATAAATTTAATTTTGCTGGCTCGTACTATGCGGAATATAAAGATAGATGCCGTGACTTCGAAAGTATTACCGATGCGGTTATACAGCTAAAGGACTTGGATATATATGACCGAAACCAAGGTCGCGACATGGGTCCTAAATATGAATTCCCTGACAAGTACCAACAGTATATTAGGGGAAGCCTACCATACAGCCAGATCGATAAGGCCTATAAGGGATATATGTATGCCATAACTATGAATACAATTAAGTATTCGCCAACTATGTTCGCGCGGCGTGCATATGAACTCATGGCATCAAATACGATTACTGTCAGTAATTATTCAGTTGGAGTGAAGAATATCCTAGGTGATTTAGTTGTCTGTTCGGATGACCGTAAAGAAATTCGTAAAGAGTTTAAGCAGATAATAAAATCTCAGGAGTGGGAGCGTAAGTATAGGCTTAACGGACTTCGGAACGTACTCACAGAACATACATACGAGGAGAGATTGACACGGTTACTTTCTAAGGTATTTGTTGATTATAGCCCAGTGTCTCCTACGAAGACCGTTGCAGTTTTGGCTTGGGTTGAAAAAGACAGCGATGTACAAATGATTCTTAAAAGCTTTAGCCGTCAAGCATATGTAGATAAGAAACTCTACCTCGTCAGTGACCACCCTATAGAAAGCACCGAAGCTGGATCTGAATACACGAATATTGTACTGAACGAAAAGACCTCAGATAAAGGAATCAGTGATATTTTGAAAAATGTAGAATGTGTCACTATATTTTCACCAAACAACTATTACGGACCGGGGTATTTGATTGATCTCGCACTGGCTCGAAAATACTCAGACGCACGTGTTATTGGTAAAGCTGCCTACTATAAGGTCGACAAGTCAGGTGAACTATCTTTAGTAAACATTGAAGGAGCTTATAAAAAGAATGTAGGTATTCGTGTTGACCGTGCAATAATCACTCTGTCAGTACTTAAAGGGGTGACTGTTTCAAGTTTTGCTTCTTTTGCTCAATCTAAAAGATTATACCGTTCGGGCACGCAAGCAATCGATGAATTTAATTTCTCTGAGGGTGGCGTGGGAATAACGAAAAACCAACGCGTAATTGACTCATTGAAAGATGTAGAGAACCAAGGTAAGTCGATCACTCAAATATACCAAGAAGCGGACGCAATTTCACAGAAATCCATTGCGGGTATAAAGATAGCGCGGAAACTAAGGGTTCGACGCACTCAGATTGAAAGAAAGAAGTTATAGGAGGAATACCATGAAGGTTGGGATTATACTTGGAACACGACCGGAAATCATTAAAATGGCACCGGTAATACGCGCATGCAAAGAAAAGAATATTGAGATGACGCTTATTCATACTAATCAGCATTACTCTGACAATATGGATAAAATTTTCTTTGAGGAATTGGAATTACCACAGCCAAACCACAATCTTAATATCGGCTCCGGTAAGCACGGAGAAATGACTGGAAGAATGATGATTGCTCTCGAAGAAGTGTTCGAGAAAGAAATGCCCGATGTGGTACTTGTCCAGGGTGATACCAATACTGTAATGGCTGGTGCATTGGTCGCATCAAAAATGGATATTAAGGTTGGACATGTCGAAGCAGGTCTCAGGAGCTACGACAGAACTATGCCAGAAGAGTTGAACCGTATAGTTACCGATCATATTTCGGACTATCTATTTACACCGACTGATAAGCAGAGTGAGATTCTGAAATCAGAAGGTATTGAAGAAGGGAAAATATTTACTGTTGGTAACACTGTAGTTGATGCGGTTTTCCAGGGTATCGAAATTGCAGAAAGAAAATCAAATGTACATGAGCAGCTAAATATTACTAAAGACGGCTATATCTTAATGACAAGCCACCGTCCGGCAACGGTTGATAATGAGACTAATCTAAGAGCCGTACTTTCTGCGGTTGAGAAGATTGCAAAAGAATTTGATAAAAAAGTAATATTCCCGGCTCATCCACGCACTCAAAAGATGATTGAGAACTTCGGAATAAGCCTGGATGATTCGATTGAAATTATTGATCCGGTCGGATATCTCGACATGCTGTCTCTTCAGAAACATTCATTCCTTATCGTAACCGACAGCGGTGGTATTCAAGAAGAATCATGTATCTTGCAGAAAAAAGCCGTAGTGATCCGAGAAAACACAGAGCGTCCAGAAGCGGTTGACGTAGGCGGCTGCGTGTTAGCAGGAAATAGTAGTGTTGAGTTTATTGTTAAATCAGCCAAAGACGTTATTGCAAAAAAAGTTGAATGGTACAATCCATTCGGTGACGGTACTACCGGATTACGCATAGTAGATATCGTTACACGCGATTAATTATCGGCTTTATGACATCTAAAAAGTTAGCCAAGCAACACAAACTTCCCAGAAGCCTTATCGTGGGACTTTGCGTGCTTGGGGTTGCTATAATTATAGGTGTAGTAATTGATAGGTTTGTTTTTGTGGCTCAACCGAATGTCAACTATTCCGAACAGTACAATGACTATAATCTAGATAGTCTTTACGCGGTTAGTGCCGATGAAATTAGGGAAGCATTGAATGGCTCGAAGACTCATCCTTATGAGAGAATGAATAGTCTTTCAATGGATCCGGTTGACATAAGTGGGAAAGTCGATTGGCAATGGCATTTTAAGGAAGATCGGTCTGATAATTTTCAGTTACACTCCTGGGATATGCTTGATCGGTATATACGCGAGTATGAGACATCAAAAGGTGTGGAGTCTTTAAGAACGTTAGTAAGGGTTGCTATTGATTGGATAGATAATAACCCGTCATCTCTTGTTAATAATCAAAAAAAGAATTTCGCTTGGTACGATATGGCGGTCGGAGTGCGTATATACAGGCTTGCCTATATACTTGATCAATCGGCGCGAACCAGTCTCGTTAGTGATGTTGATCTTAAAAAAATGTTCATTTCTGTTGCCGACCATCTCGCTTATTTAAAGAACGACGAGAATATAATATTCCATAATAACCATGGATTATTTGAAGCGGCAGGACAAAAAGCAGCCACACGAAGATTACATCCAATTAATGGTGATATTTTCTCGGTGATTGAGAAGCAGGCGGACTCAAGGCTAAATAGGATGGTGGATGAACAGTTTACTACCGAAGGAATCCACAAAGAACACTCGCCCGACTACCATAGGATGGTATACGAAGTGTTGTTGTCACTAAAAAGGAATGACTTGCTAAACGTTGATAAGGATTTTCTTGCGAAGATTGGCGACGGGCTTTATTGGATGATTAAGCCAGACGGGTATATTTTGGATTTTGGTGATAGTGAACGAAGACTAATGGCTAATGATAGCCAACTTGCAAACGATACCAATTCTTCCCTGTTAAAGTTATCTTTAACCCGCAAAACAGGAGAATTGCCACAGGTAGCACCTTTCAAGGTATTTAAAGATGCGGGATTTGCTGTATTTAAGACAAGTGATAGTTATTTATCTCAGCAAGCAGCTTTTCATTCAAGAACACATAAGCACGCCGACGACTTGACCTTCTCGTGGTACGATCAGGGTCAAAATATCATAATTGATGCAGGTAAATATGGTTACTTGGGGAAAACGGTGTCAGGCTCAAAGGAGTCGTTGGACGGGTTTTGGTATTCCGACCCGAAGCGGCAATATGTTGAAAAGACGAGGGCGCATAACACGGTAGAGATTGACGGCCTCGATTACGAAAGATTGGATAGAAAACCATTTGGTTCGGCGATAAAAAGCTCAGGTGTATCAAATGGTATGTACTATATCGAAACAGAAGTAACTCAATTTGATACGATAAAACAAAATCGAATCCTGTTCTATATGCCCAATGAATGGCTGCTTGTCGTCGACCGACTTGCAGATTCGAAAAAGGAAAACCACACTTACCGTCAGTGGTTCCATCTTGCTCCAGACTTTTTTGCGATAAAGTCGAACAACTCGTCTTATAGGGCAAACTCAGAAGATGTATCGCTAAGAATTACTGATATGACTACTAATGGCGTAGCTTTAGATCCGATCCGGGGTCAAAATAGTCCACTACAGGGCTGGTATTCGCCTGAAAATGGCGTTCTATCTCCGAATTCGGCGCTTGCTTTTGAATTACACTCCACAAATGCAACCTTTTCCACCTTATTGTCACTGGGTGACGGTACTCCGGCAGGTGTTTTGAGCAATATAACAGACGCAGAAGGTGTCTTACAGTGGAAGCTAAACGGGAAGACTAATAAAATTAACTTTAACTATCTGTCGAATAAAGAATTAGAGGTTAAATATCAGAGATTCTAGCCAAGAGAAAATTAATTCCCCAGGTTAATTGTTTTATCGCGAATTATTTTATTAGAACTACTGTACGGCCAATCTCTTGACCATTCGCCAGATGGAAGTTTAGCTGCGATCCACATAGTATATTTACCAGTTAGCGCGAATGTACGACTTTCATAGTAAGTATACGACTGACCCGGACTAAGTGTTATAGATGTAACTTGAGGGAAGTTTACATTAGCATTATTCCTATCTCGAGCTGCTACAAGGATTGAATCAATGGTTACGGGTCTATTCTCATTGTTTTTGAGAATAAAGGACACGGAGTTAAGCTGATTCACTTTCGGATTGGCATTCGGACTTTGCCACAGATTTCTGACTATAGAGACATTTGGTAGTTTCGACCGCAGTTCTTTGCTGCGCGTGATAGTACTATTCGCTGATTGAGGCCAAGTATTTGTCCAGTGACCAGTATTCACCTTTGCTGACACGGAGAATTTATAAGTATCCGTTTTATCAAATGTGCGATATTCGTAATAAGTGTATTCTTCTTGTGGATCAAGTTCTATATTTTCTACCGAAGGGAAGTTGTAACTTTGACCTTTACTATTAGTTGCGCGTACAGCCAATTCTTTAATAGTAACAGTAGATGCCGATTCATTTTTGATGATGAAAGATGCACCTGTTTGCTGACCGGTAAGTATAGGGTTAGGACTTACGTATAGATCCCTTACTAATTTAACGTTGGGAGCATCTAAGATGGTTACGGTACGCTCATTTATAATTGAACCCGACTCCGGTGCCGGCCACGTGTTTGACCAGTGGCCAAGTGGTGATTTTGCCTGTACCCATACTGAATAGTCACCGGCTAAGTCAAGAACGCGTCTTCCATAATACTCATAGCTTTCGCCTGGTTGCAGGGTTATGTTTTTAGCTGAAGGAAAGTCAAGTCGTTTGCCGCTCTCGTGTCGAGCAGCAACGGACAACTCAGGAATGGTAATTGCTTTTGTTTCATTATTCGTTATGACAAATGAACTGGCGGAAAGGTCTTGAGTTGTATATTCATCACTGCGACTAAAGTACATACTTCGACTAAGGGATACGTCTGGCGATTCGGAAACCTTGAATGTTTTATCACGGACAATGCTAGAAGATGTATTGTATGGCCAAGTTCTTGACCACTCTCCCGATGGAAGTAGGGCGGCAATCCATAGTTTATAGTCATCGGCTTTATCAAACGAGCGCGTTTGATAATATTCATAGCTTTCACCAGCGGCGAGGGTTTTTGATACGAATGGGAAGTTGTAGTTATTACCTTCGGAGTCTCGTACTGCTACACCTATCGAATCGATAGTGATTGGTTTGTTTGAAGTATTCTTAATCACAAATGATACAGATAGGGAATCTGCCGTAGAGATCGCACCAGAAGATGGACTTATCCATAGATTCCGACTTATTTTCGCCGTTGTATCATGGGTTGACCCAAACCAGTCAGTAAATAATCGCCAGAAATTCCTATTACCGTACGAGCTACATGAATTCCCTGTTCCGTATAGGTTATTTAGTGCAGCTTGGTTCGGCCTGTAAGGAGTATATATATAGAGAGCAGCTGTTGCTTGATTCTCGATATAAACTTGAGAGCTACCGCATCGTGAGAGGTCAGGGTGCCAATAAATACGATTGGTGCGGCCAGATATGTAATTATAACTGTTTGGGTATGCCTTGTAGACTTTAAACTGACGTGCAGCGTGGTACACCTGATAGAAAAAGCCAGCATACGCAGGGTCGCACGGAGCAGTATCTGGACAGTCAAAACCGGTGGCGGAATCGTACTGGCGTTTAAGTGGCCAAGTGTCAGTAATAAGGCTTTGTTCTTTTTGTAATAAGACGATTAGTACTTGGGGATTAATGCCACATGCATCAGATACATCTTTAATAATCTGTGCTGCTGTTCGGTTTGATTTTGCAGGTAGGCCTTCGCATAGTCCGCTAGCTGCTTCCATTTGTGGTGTGTTTTGTTTGTAGTCTTTCGTACAAGTGTAAGGGGGTGCATGAAAGCCGGTATCTTTACTATACCCATGGGTACCATTACGAAGGTAGGATGCAAGAGTTGCATGTGATATATCTGGACGCCCCCAGTCGCTTGCTGGCTTAGTACCATTTGTGTCACAAGTTGGGTTCTTAGAGTTTAAGAAAGTCTGTATCTGTGAGGCGGTCATCGAACCGTTATTATAGAAAACAATGTCATCAATGATATTACCCGGTTCGAACTTACTCGCATCGGCAGCGTGAGTAGAGCTGCTCAGTAAAAGGACGCCAGCAACAGCTAACAGGAGGGTTGTTATGATCGTTAAGATACGAGAAATTTTAGGAAGAGTAAGGGTAATCATTATGGTACCTTAACCTCTACTGTATCAGAGGTTCCTTGAGCATTTGCTGAAGAGAATGAAACAGTAACTAACCAAATGCCGGAGCTTAAATCAGAAACAGGGATATATACAGGCATACATTGAGTTGAGGATGCGTCGATAAAGGCATCAGATTTTTTTGTTATTACATCAGATCCTTTGGCTACTCTGACGGTACAGGTTCCGGCATCGACAATACCATTACTAAATGCACGGACTTCAAGGTTTGCACCGTAGATATCCGCAAATGAGATACCAACGTTAACCGACCTTTTATTAGATGTTGTGCTTTCATCATCGGATGATGATTTTTTTGCGTCATCATAGGCTCTTTTCTTTGCATCTTGCCCTTCTTCGACCTCTTGTTCGGTTGGTGGGTCATAATTGACGCCAGGAGTCTCTTCTTGGAGTTTTGCGCTTTCGTTAAGATGAGAAACAGTGGAATAAAGGCTAATGCCCACCCCTATCAATACGAGAACGACGATACTCGCTATGATAATTGCAGTTTTTTTATTCTGTTTATTTATTCTCATAATTACCTCTAACATTTTAACCAAAACTGGGGATAAATGCAATCTGGCGCGAGGTGTTCGAGGTCTATATAATTGAGGCAGTATGCGTCAGTAGAAGAGGAGAATACCATACATGAAACGAGTAATCCTGAGTGGCTACTTCAATCCACTCCATGGCGGTCATCTCGATATGATTGAGGCCGGTAGGGATATGGGTGAAAAGCTAATTGTTATAGTAAATAACGATGTACAACAGATACAAAAAAAGGGAAAAATAATCCTTGATGAAGATAATCGGATGCGACTTATTGGTGCGCTCCGTGATGTGGATGAGGTGGTATTATCAATCGATCAAGATCCGACCCAAATTAAGACACTAGAGTCGTTGGCGCTAAAGTACCCCGGTGACGAGCTTATTTTTGGAAATGGCGGTGATCGTAATTCTGTGGATGAAATTCCAGAAGGTGAAGTGTGTCGTAAATACAATATTGAGCTTGTATTTGGCGTAGGGGGTGACACGAAAGCGGACTCATCAACTCGTATTAACCAGGCCATGGGTCACGATAGGTAGGTAACCCTACGCCCAATAATCCTGCACCACCTTCCGCATCTTCGTAGCAAAAAACCCTTTATCAAACCGCTTAGCCTTGCGGTGAAGCGTAGCAGGTAAGAATGTCATGGTTTCAAAGCGCTTCATGGCATCTACGAGACTCTCGACGGTTTGCTCCTCAAAGAACACGCCAGTTTCGCCATCTTGTACGATATCAAGCGCGCCGCCTTTTTTGTAGGCAATTACAGGCGTACCAGCGGCTAAAGCTTCAACCGCCGAAATACCGAAGTCTTCTTCGTTTGGAAACAGGAAAGCTTTTGAACTTTGAGCCAACTTTACCAATGCTTCATCACTGATACGGCCGACAAATTTCACGGTTGGTCCGGCTAAGCTTTTGAGCCTTTCGGTGTCAGGGCCGGTACCGGCAATAGTCAGCTGTGCGCCGAGTTCGTTAGCGGCTTTAATGGCTAAATCGAATCGCTTATACGGCACGTGGCGGCCCCAAATAACGTAGCCGTGGCGCTCGCCTTTTGGCGGCGGCGTGAATCTATCGACATCAACGGGAGGG
>Ga0164243_10004510_pt1 | contig 21785 bp, 21 predicted proteins | sample OricompcompostOP_FD_108781 | JGI IMG/M metagenome (GOLD analysis project Ga0164243, IMG submission 108781) | Organic Plus compost microbial communities from Emeryville, California, USA - Original compost - Organic plus compost (OP) | ecosystem: Engineered > Solid waste > Mixed feedstock >...
CGACAAGATCGAGAAAAACACCCGCAAGCAATTCCCAAGCGGCATCCCCGCGCACGGCACCGACGCGCTGCGCTTCACGTTCGCGGCGCTCGCGACGATGGGCCGCGACATTCGCTTCGACCTCGGCCGCATCGAGGGCTACAAGAACTTCTGCAACAAGATCTGGAACGCGGCGCGCTACGTCCAGATGAATCTCGAAGGCATCGACCACGCTGCGCTCGCCTCAGGCGAAGCCGAATACTCGATCGCCGACCGCTGGATCCGCTCGCGTCTGGGCGCGACGATCGAAAGCGTGCGCGCCCGCCTCGCCGAGTATCGCTTCGATCTGGCGTCGCAGGCGCTGTACGAGTTCGCCTGGTACGAATACTGCGATTGGTATCTCGAGCTGTCGAAGCCGACGCTGCAGTCCTCGACCGCCTCCGAGGCACAAAAGCGCGGCGCGCGCCGCACGCTCGTCGAAGTGCTCGAAGCGTCTCTGCGCCTGCTGCATCCGCTGATGCCGTTCATCACCGAGGAGATCTGGCAATCGATCGCGCCGCTCGCCGGCAAGCAAGGGCCGACGATCATGCTGCAGCCCTATCCGAAGCGCGCCGAATTCCCCCACGACGATGCGGCCGAGCGCGCGATTGCGCCGGTCAAGGCCGCGATTCTCGGCGCGCGTCAGATTCGCGGGCAGCTCGATGTGCCCCGCTCGCGGCAGATGCCGAGCTTCATCAAGGCATCGAGCGCCGAGGCGCGCCGGCTGATCGATGAGAACCGTACGTACGTCGTCGCGCTCGCGAATCTCTCGGATCTGCAATTCATCGAGGATGAAGCGTCGCTGCCGCCGACCGTGATGCAGCTCGTCGACGGCGAGACGACGCACGTGCCGCTGGCGAGCATCATCGACGATCCGGATGCCGAGCTCGCGCGCCTCGCGAAGCGCAAGGCGAAGGTGCAGCAGGAGCTGGCGAGCTTCGAGCGCAAGCTCGGCAATCAGAACTTCGTCGCGAACGCCCCGCCCGAGATCGTCGAACAGGAGCGCGCGCGCATCGCGGATCGCAAGAGCGAGATCGCGCAGCTCGAGGAACAGGAGCGGCGGGTCGCTTTGTTGAAGCAGCCGCAGTGACCGGCTGCGCAGATTGAGGGAAAACCCGCGGCGCGGCGCATTTACGACTTGCGCCCCCGCGCTCGGGCGTGCGATCTAGTGGCTTTATGGATTCACCCGTCCCGACACTGATCACCCAGGCCGATCCGGTCGAGCTCATCGATGCGACGATCGCGCAGTTGAACCGCATCATCCTCGGCAAGGAACGCGAATTGCGGCTGTGCATCTCGTGCCTGCTCGCACGCGGCCATCTGCTGATCGAGGACATCCCGGGCGTAGGTAAGACCACCCTCGCGCATGCGCTCGCGGAGAGCCTCGGGCTTTCGTATCAGCGCGTCCAGTTCACGAGCGACCTCTTGCCCGCCGACATCATCGGCGTGTCGGTGTTCGAGCGCGAGACGAGCGAGTTCCGGTTTCACAAAGGGCCGATCTTTTCGCAGCTCGTGCTCGCCGATGAGGTCAATCGGGCGACACCGAAGGCGCAAAGCGCGCTGCTCGAGGCGATGGAGGAGCATCAGGTCACGGCCGACGGCCAGACCTACCCGCTCGCGGCGCCCTTCTTCGTGATCGCGACCCAGAATCCCGTGTATCAGATCGGCACCTATCCGCTGCCCGAATCGCAGCTCGACCGTTTTCTGATGCGCATCCAGCTCGGCTATCCCGATCCTGCGCTCGAGCGGCAGCTGCTCATGGGGCAAGACCGCCGCGATCTGCTCGCAACGCTCTCGCCCACGCTGTCCCCGCAGCAGTTGTTGCTCATGCAGACGATGGTGGCCGGCGTGCACACGTCGGAAGCGCTGCTCGACTACGTGCAGGCCATCGTTCGTTACACGCGCGAGACGCCCGCTTACGAAGCCGGGCTTTCGCCTCGCGCCGCGATCGCACTGCTGCGCGCGGCGCAAGCGTGGGCGCTGATTCACGGCCACAGCGGCGTATTGCCCGAGGACGTGCAGGCCGTATTGCCCGGTGTCGTCGGACATCGCTTGAAGCCCCATGATGCAACGAGCGCGCTGAGCGCCGCCGAGATCGGCGAAGCCGTGCTCAAGGCCGTGCCGGTGCCATGACGGGCTGCTGGGCTGCTGAGCTCTGGGCTGCTGGCCAGAAACTCCGAAGCGTCTAGATGCGCTCTTTACTCTGACCAGCAGCCCAGAGCCTAGCGGCCCTTCCCTATGCTTGCGCGCCTACTCTCCCGCGTCCGCACCAAGACCCGCGCCTGGGCGCGCAAGCGCCACGGCGACGATCCGGACCCGCTGATTCTCTCCGGGCGACGCATCTACATTCTGCCGAGCAGCCTCGGGGTCGCGTTCGGGTTCATGGTGTTCGCCATGTTCATCGGCGCGATGAACTACGGCAACAATCTCGCGCTCGCACTCACATTCCTGCTCGGCGCGCTCGGGCTCACGGCGATGCATCACTGTCATCGCAACCTGGCTCGCGTTCGCATCTCTTCGGCCGTCACCGAGCCGGTGTTCGCAGGTCAGCTCGCGCGCTTTCGCATCGCGATCGAGAACCCCTCGCGAATCGCGCGCCATGAGATCACGGTCGGCAACGATCACGGCATCGCCCGCCCAGGACGCATCGAGTGCGGTGAGCGCATCATTCTCGAGGTCGCGCTCCCCGCTCAACGGCGCGGTTATCTGCCGCTCGATCATTTCGAGATCTCCACCCGCCATCCGTTCGGGCTGTTTCGCGCCTGGGCGTATTTGCACATGCCGATTCGCTGCATCGTCTATCCGCGTCCGAGCGAGCGCGACGCCGCGCCGCCTCCGGTCGAAACCGATACGGGCGGTGCGCAGGACACAGCGCGCGGCGACGAGGAGTTCGCGGGCTTCCGTGCATTTCACGTCGGCGACTCGCCGCGGCGCATCGCCTGGAAGGCGTATGCGCGCGAGCAGGGACTGCTCGTGAAGCTGCACGCAGGCACTGCCGTCGCCTCGCATCTGTTCGATTGGAACATGACGAAGGGCGCGAGCGTCGAAGCGCGGCTGTCGCAGTTGTGCCGCTGGATCGAAGACGCATATGCGGGAGGCCGTGCCTTCGGACTGAAGCTTCCGGGCACACACATCCCGCCGAACGTCGGCCCTGCGCATCGCCAGCGATGCCTCACGGCGCTTGCGCTGTTCGATGGGAGCATGCCTTGAGCGCAACGGCCGCAATCCCAACCGCTCGGCGCTTCCCCCTCTTCACGCAACAGCTGATCTGGGTTGCCGGCTGCTTCGCATTGACCGTCGCCCCGCATCTGGGCGACGTGAGACTCTGGCTCGCGCTGCTCGCGGCCGCGACGGTGATCTGGCGGCTTGCGATCGAGCTGCGCCACTGGCGCCTGCCGCACAAATGGCTGCGCATCGGCATCGCATTCGCCGCGATGCTCGGCGTGCTCGCGACCTACCGCACCTTGAACGGCCTCGAGGCGGGCACCGCGTTTCTCATCGTCATGGGCGCGATGAAGCTCCTGGAAACCCGGAGCCGGCGCGATCTGACGATCGTCCTGTTCGTCGCCTATTTTCTGTTGTTCGCGGGCTTCCTGTATCACCAGGAGCCGGTGCTGCTGCCGTACATGCTCGTTGCCGCATGGATCCTCACGGCGACATTGATGCGCATCCATCAAACCGCGCCCGTGACGGCGAGCGAAGCGCTGCGCGCGACGGGGAAGGTCTTTCTGCAGGCGTTGCCGTTTGCGGTGCTGCTCTTTCTGCTCTTCCCGCGCCTGCCCGGTCAGTTCTGGGCCGTGCCGCCGCGACAACAAACCATGACCGGCATCGATGATGAAGTGTCGCCGGGCGATGTCTCGGAGCTGTCGGTTTCCGGTCAGATTGCGTTTCGCGTGAAGTTCGCGACCGACGAGCTGCCGCAGCCTTCGCAGCGATACTGGCGCGGGCCCGTACTGCACGACTTCGATGGACGCACGTGGCGGCGCCCGCAATATCCGTACGTCGAGCGTCCGCTCGTGCCGACCGGCGAGAGCTATGACTATCGGCTCGTGCTCGAGCCGCACAATCGCTTCTGGCTGTTCGCGCTCGATGCGCCGACGCGCTGGCCGCGCGGAGCTCGGCGCACCTTCGATTATCAATTGCTCACGAGCCGGCGCGTCTCGACTCTGCGCGCCTACGATCTGCAGTCGAACACCGGCTATCGCGTGGACGGTCCCTTGCCGCGCTTGCTGCGCCAGGCAGATCTGCGCCTGCCCCCGAATCGCAATCCGCGCGCGGTTCAGCTCGCGCAGAAAATGCGCGCCGCCGCGGGCAGCGATCTAGCGTTCGTGCAGGCGGTGCTCACGATGTTTCGCGAGCAGGAGTATTTCTACACGCTGGAGCCGCCGCGGCTCGAGCAGGATTCGGTCGACGATTTCCTGTTCAACACGCGGCGCGGCTTCTGCGAGCACTTCGCCTCTGCGTTCACGATGCTGGCGCGGGCGGCGGGCATTCCGGCGCGTGTCGTCGCCGGCTATCAAGGCGGCGAGCTCAATCCTTTGAACGGCTACCTGATCGTTCGTCAATCGGATGCGCACGCGTGGTCGGAGGTGTGGATCGAAGGCCGCGGCTGGGTGCGCGTCGATCCGACTGCTGCCGTTGCGCCCGAGAGAATCGAGCGCGGCCTCACGGCGGCGATCTCCGACGAGGAATCCGTTCCGGGCCGCATCTTCGCGCGCAGCACATTGCTCGCGCAGATGCGCAACGCATGGGATGCGCTGAACACTTACTGGAACGACAACGTCATCGGCTTTGGCCAGGAGCAGCAGCGCTCGCTGCTCGCAGCGCTCGGCATCAAGGATCCGGACTGGCGCCAACTCGGCATCGGCCTCGTGATCGCCGTGATCGCGTTCTTCGCGTGCCTGTCCCTGTATCTCGCGATGCGCTATCGGCCGCCGCGGCGCGATCCGCTCGTGCAGACCTATGAACAGCTGTGCAAGCGCTTCGCCAAACGCGCGCTGCCGCGCGCCGCTTACGAAGGTCCGAACGATTATCTGTCGCGGCTCGCCGCGCAGCGGCCCGATCTGGCGCGCGAGCTCGATGAAGTGCGCCAGCTATACGTGAGCCTGCGCTATGGGCCGGCGCCGCTCGCCTCCGAGCTCAGCCGTCTGAAGCATCTGGTGAATCAGCTCAAGGTCTAGCCGGCATTCGCTTCGCGCGGCGCGCCGACGGCCGCGCCCGCTCGCCCGGCCGCTCGTGCAGCGATCGACAACAAGATGCCGCCGCCGATGAACAGCACGACGATCGACAGGATCGATGCGCGCGGATCGCTCGTGATCAGAGACGTCCCGCCCATCAACAACGGCCCGAGAACTGCGGCGAACTTGCCCATCATGTTGTAGAAGCCGAAGAACGTGCCCGCGCGATCGGCGGGAATGAGCCGTCCGTAATACGAGCGGCTCAGCGCCTGAATGCCGCCCTGCACGCAACCGGTCATGCATGCCATGAGGAAAAACTCGCCTTTGGTTTCCAGCACCGTCGCATACAGCGTGACCAGCGCATACACGCAGATGCAGATGAACAATCCCACGATCGGGCTCATGCGCTCGGCGATCCAGCCGAATACCAGCGCCGCCGGAAACCCGATGAACTGCACGAGCAGAATGGCCTGAACGAGGCTCGAGGTTTCGAGCCCGATGTCCGTCCCGAACGCCACGGCCATCTTCTGGATCGTGTTCACCCCGTCGATGTACAGCCAGTAGGCGAGCAGGAACAGGACGACGGCGCGATAGCGCCGCACCTCGCGAATCGTGTTGGCGAGCGCGACGAAGCTCTCGCGCAGCGTGGAGCCGGCGTGGGCCTCGCCGCTCTTGTGCTCACGAACGACGGTGAAGATCGGAATCGCGAAGAGCGCCCACCAGAGCGCAACGGTGAGGAACGAGACACGCACTGCCTGCGCAGCATCCTCGAGCCCGAAGAAATGCGGATCGAGCGTCATCCAGACATTGATCGCAAGCAGCACGCCGCCGCCGAGATAGCCGATGGAATAGCCGATGCTCGAGACGGTATCGAGCCGATCCGGCGGTGCGACGTCGACGAGCAAGGAGTCGTAGAAAATGATGCCGCCCCAGAATCCCACCGACGCCAGCCCGAACATCAGCGCGGCCATCAACGTATCGCCTTGGCCGACGAAGAAGAGCGCGGCGGTCGCCGCAACGCCGATGAGCGTGAACGCGAACAGGAATTTGAGGCGAGCCCCGCCGCGATCGCCCAGCATGCCGAGCCAGGGCGCCAGCACGGCAAGCACGAAGCTCGAGACGGAGTTCGTGATTCCGAGCCAACCGGTGCTGTCGGTTTCCGACATGCCGGCCGCCCAGTACTGTTTGAAGAAGACGGGGAAGAACACGACCATGACGGTCGTCGCGAACGCAGAGTTCGCCCAGTCGAAGGCGGCCCAGGCGACGACTTGCTTCGTGAGATAGCGGGACTTCATTCGCGAAGATTAGCCGCAAACGGCGCTCGCGAGGATGGCAATTGCGTCAGCTCGGGTCCCCTCGCCCGAAGGGAGAGGTTAGAGTGAGGGAACGGCACGCGCTGGCGCGGCCCCTCACCCGCGCTTCGCGCGACCTCTCCCTTCGGGAGAGAGGTGAAGAGAGCCATCAGGCGGCGGCGGCGAGGTGTTCGCGCGTCTCCCGAAACGTGACGTCCGGCCAGCGCTCGAGCATCAGCTGCAGATTCACGCGCGTCGGCGCGAGATACACGAGCGCGCCCGAGTGATCGAGCGCGAGGTTTTCGTAGGCCTTGGCGCGAAACTCCTCGAGCTTCTTCGCATCGTTGCAGTACACCCAGCGCGCGGTGAACACGTTCACGTTGTCGAACGTGGCCTGCACGTTGTATTCGTCCTGCAGCCGGAACGCGACCACATCGAACTGCAGCTGCCCGACGGCGCCCAGGATCAGATCGTTGTTGCGCAATGGCCGAAACACCTGCGTCGCGCCCTCCTCGCACAACTGATCCAAGCCTTTCTGCAACGCCTTCATGCGCAGCGGATCACGCAGCACGACGCGGCGGAACATTTCCGGCGCGAAGTTCGGAATGCCGGTGAACATCAGCGACTCGCCTTCCGTGAAGGTGTCGCCGATATTGATCGTGCCGTGATTGTGCAGGCCGAGAATGTCGCCGGCGAACGCTTCGTCCGTGTGCTGGCGATCGGCGGCAAGGAACGTGAGCGCGTCGTTGATGCGCATCTCCTTGCCGAGCCGCACATGAAACAGCCGCATGCCCTTCGTGTATTTCCCCGAGCAGATGCGCATGAACGCGATGCGGTCGCGATGACCGGGGTCCATGTTCGCCTGAATCTTGAACACGAACCCCGTGAGCTTTTCTTCGAGCGGCCCGACTTCGCGGCCGGTCGTCTCGCGCGGCAACGGCCCGGGCGCATTGCGCACGAATGCGGATAGCAACTCCGTGACGCCGAAGTTGTTGATCGCCGAGCCGAAGAACACTGGCGTCTGCCGCCCGGCCAGATACTCGTCGACCTCGAACGCCGGCGCGGCGCCGCGCACGAGCTCCACTTCGTCCTTGAACGCCTGCAGGCGATCGCCCAGGAACTCGGCGGCTTCCTTGCTCTCGAGATGCTCGATCGTCGCGTGCGTGCCTGCGCGCCCCTTCTCGCCCGCCTGATAGATGTAGATGCGGTCTTCGAGCATGTGATAGATGCCGCGCAGATCGCGGCCCATGCCGATCGGCCACGTCACCGGCGCGCAGGCGATCTTCAGCACGCGCTCGATCTCATCGAGCAGCTCCATGGGCTCGCGGCCCTCGCGATCGAGCTTGTTGATGAAGGTCATGATCGGGGTGTCGCGCAGCCGGCAGACTTCCATCAGCTTGATCGTGCGCTCCTCGACGCCCTTCGCGCAGTCGATCACCATGAGCGCGGAATCCACTGCGGTGAGCGTGCGATACGTGTCTTCGGAGAAGTCCTCGTGTCCCGGCGTGTCGAGGAGATTCACCATGCGCCCTTCATAGGGAAACTGCATGACCGAGGACGTGACCGAGATGCCGCGCTGCTGTTCGAGCGCCATCCAGTCCGAGGTCGCATGCCGCGCAGCTTTCCGACCCTTCACCGTGCCGGCGAGCTGAATCGCGCCGCCGAACAACAGCAGCTTTTCCGTGAGCGTCGTTTTGCCGGCGTCGGGGTGCGAGATGATCGCGAACGTACGGCGCCGGGAGATTTCGTCTTGCAGTGAGGACATCGCGCGAGTGAGGGCCCGTGAATTCGAAGCGCGCGATTGTACGGGCGCGGACGATCGGGCGCGAACGCGCCCGTCGCTTCGGCCTCAGGTCGAGGAGTCGTGGGGAAGGACGAGCTTGTACACGAGCGCATCCTCCCGTCCGCCCGCCGCCTGGTAATAGCCCTTGCGCATCCCGACGCGCAGGAATCCCAGGTGCTCGTACAGCCGGATCGCGATCGTGTTCGACGGCCGCACTTCCAGGAAGACGTCCTGCATGTGCAGCTCCCGCGCCCGATCCAACAGGAACTGCATCAAGCGCCGACCGACGCCGCCCGAGCGCAGGTCGCTGCGCACGCAGATATTGAGGATGTGCGCCTCACCGGCGCCGCACGACATGATTCCATAGCCTGCGACCTCGCCGGCGGCTTCGATGACCCGACAGAAATAGCCGACACGGACGCAATCGCGGAACACGCCCTCGCTCCAGGGGAAGGCGTAGGAAGCGCGCTCGACGGCGGCCACCTGCGGCACGTCCGCCAGGCTCATGGGCCGAAAGCGGACGTTCTGGAAAATCTTCGTGCGATCGAGCTCGGCGCTCACGCGTTCGCGCCTCCCAGCCGTTCATAGGTCTGCATCGCCAGGACGAGATCTCCCCAGGCCTTGCGCTTTTCCGCGGGGCTGCGCAGGAGGTAGGCGGGATGATAGGTCACGATCATCGGTCGCGGCTTTCCGGAGGGCTGCATCGGAGCCAGATGGTGCAGTTTTCCCCGCAATTTACCAATCGGGGTATCCGTATCGAGCAACGTTTGCGCCGCGATTCTGCCTACGCAGAGGATCAGCCGGGGGTCGATGAGCTCGATCTGGCGATACAGGTAGGGAATACATTCGCGGACTTCTTCCGGGCGCGGATCCCGGTTGTTCGGCGGGCGCGATTTCAGGATGTTCGCGATGAACACCTCCTCGCGGGCCAGCCCCATCGCCTTGAGCATCGAGTTCAAGAGCTGCCCCGCCCGGCCGACGAACGGCTCGCCCTGCCGGTCCTCGTCCGCCCCCGGCGCTTCGCCGATCACGAGCCAGGTGGCTTTGCGGTTGCCGACGCCGAAGACCCCTTGGGTGCGGGTTTGATGCAGCGGGCAACGCTGGCAGCTGCGCACGGCCTGCTCGAGCGCCTCCCACCCGAGCCCTGCGGCATGTCCGAGGCCGGTGCCGACGACGCCGGTCGACGTCGCCGCCGCCGCCGCATGCACCGGTTCGATCGAGCGCACCGGCGTGACAACCGCCGCCGAGGTTTCGGCCGGCAGGGGCTCAGGCGTGCTGCGAGGAAGATCGCGACGTTCCCAGACGTCGATCTCGAGCGCACGCAAATAGGCAAGACGGCGAGAATCCATGAGCTGGTTACTTTGAATCCGTATCCGAATGCGGCGGGGAAGCCGTCGGCGACTCGCGCCGCTTGCGACGCACCTTGCGCAGCACCCAGTAGATCGGCGCATACATCGCATAGGTCCCGAACACCGCAAACAGCGACACGGGCGCGAGCGAGATCAGCACGTAGATGAGCGGAATCAGGAGCGCATACACCCACGGAATACGCCCGCGTATGTTGAGCTCTTTGCCCGCCCAGTAAGAGAACTTGCTCACCATCAGCGCGCCGATGACGATCGACACCACGAACGCGAGCACCAATCCGGGCAGGCCGGCCAGATCGATCTCGCTTGCGAGCCAGATGAAGCCCGCAACGGTGCCCGCGGCCGACGGGCTCGGCAGCCCCTCGAAATAGCGTTTGTCGACGACCGCCGTGCGGCTGTTGAAACGTGCGAGGCGCAGACCCGCGGCGACCGCATAGAAGAAGGCGGCGATCCAGCCGAAGCGGCCCCACAGCTGACCGTAATCCGCGATTCTCGCGACGCCCCATTGATAGACGAGAATCGCCGGAGCGAGCCCGAACGCGACCATGTCGCACAGGCTGTCGTATTCTTTGCCGAAGTCGCTTTGCGTGTTCGTCCAGCGCGCGACGCGCCCGTCGAGGCCGTCGAACAGCATCGCGACGAAGACGCCGAGCCCGGCGCGCGCAAAGTTGCCGTCGATCGCGGCGACGATCGCATAGAAGCCGCCGAACAACGTGCCGGTCGTCAAGAGATTCGGCAGCCAGTACACCCCGCGGCCCGGCTTGTTCGCTTCGAAAGACGCTTCGGGTTCGGGAACGCTCATCGTCTGTTTGCGCCTTATTGGAGTTCCATGCATGGCGACGCCAAGAAAATCGCCCGGTTGCAACCCGGGTTCCATCAATTGCCGACACGCATGCGATCGCCGGCATCGATCCGGCCATCATAGGTGGGCGTCATTCGCCCGCACAACCTTGCTGTGACGCATTTCGCGGCAGTCACGCGGTCCGCGCAGCACGATTCCCGCGCCATGCACCGACGCTTCGCCTACATCCTGCGACTCTTGCTCTGCCTTGCGGCCTGGAGCTTCGCATCGCCTGCAGCCGCCGATCGGCAGCAGGATCCGGAGCTCGGCAAACTGCTGCAGCAGGCGCTGACGGAAGACAGCTGTTTCGAGGACAAGTACGACCAGCAGGTGTGGCTCGCCGCGATGGAGCCGCAGTTGAGCCGAGTGCTCAAACATCCGGGCGAGCGCGCGGACATCCTCTATCACGTGCATTGCGAGGCGCGGCGCTTGAATCTGCCGCCCGGGCTCGTCATGGCGGTGATCGACGTCGAGAGCCGGTTCGATCGCTGGGCAGTGTCGAGCGCGGGTGCGGTCGGATTGATGCAGATCATGCCGTTCTGGCCGCGCGAGCTCGGCATGACGAACGAGCAGCTCGTGCGCATTCCCCAGAACATCCGCATGGGCTGCACGATCCTCAAGTTCTATCTGGATCGCGAAAAGGGCGATTACACGAAAGCCCTCGCCCGCTACAACGGCAGCGTCGGCCGGCGCAATTATGCGGATCTCGTGCTCACGCGGCTCGCGAACCGCTGGCAGTACCACTGACCAACGCGTCCGTCAGCGGCGAAAGCCGCGCCCGTCATCCCGGCAAAAGCCGCGTCCGTCATCCCGGCGCAAGCCGCGTCCGTCATCCCGGCGCAAGCCTGGACCGCAACCGGCACCTTGCGCGCGACATGCGCGCGGATTCCCTCACCCTGTCCCTCTCCCTTCGGGAGAGAGAACGCATGCGCTACCGGGTCGCGAATGTCGTCGGCATGTCGTCCAGCTCATCGAGGGCAAGCTCTTCCACGTCCACTTGCGTCACGTGCGCCGACGGCGGCCCACGATGCAACCACTCGATCAGCTGTTGCACCGCCGATGACTCACCGACGATCAGCACCTCGACTCGTCCATCCGGAAGATTGCTCGCATGACCCTTGACCCCGAGCTCGTTCGCGCGCTGTCGAGTCGACGCGCGAAAGAACACGCCTTGCACGCGGCCGGAAATGAAACAGCGACGAGCGACGAGCGCAGCCATACGCGGAAGGTTCAGAGAAACGTCAGGATGAAAAGATCGCGTCCGAGGCGGCTTCAGCCGGAATCGGGCCGCACGGCAACGGATTGCACCGCATCGAGCGCCTCGACCGCCTTGCCGCGGGCCGCGACCGCGTTACGGCGCGCATCGCGATAGTTTCGGCTCTGCAGGCTGGCTTCCGCCCGCTCCATGTATGCACGCGCTTCGGTCAACTGCTGAGGAGCGACGCGTTCGGCGCCGGCATCGTGCGCGGCGCGAATGGCCTGGCGCGCATTGCTCATCTCCTGGACCGGCGCACCCGCGCACGCCGCCAGCGCGCAGCACACCAGCACAGCGAACGCTTTCTCGAAAGAACGACGCGGGATGAGTTGGAACATGAGTTTCGCCCGACCGTAGCAACGCGGCCCTACACCGTCAAGGCGAGCGCCACTACAATGCGCGCGCAATCTTGGGCGCGCAATCGTTGCGTTACACCCACATCTGCGAAGCCACAGCGGCGTTGCTGTCGTTCGGTCCGGGAGTTTGCGCGCGTGACGGAAATTCTGGTTCTGTTTTATTCCCGCAAAGGCAGCACCGCCGAGCTGGCGCGGCAGATCTGTCGCGGGATCGAGTCCGTGCCCTCGGCGCAGGCCCGTTTGCGCACCGTGCCGCCGGTGACGACGGTCGTCGACACGCCGCAATCACCGATCCCGAACGAAGGCCCGCCCTACGCGAGCGTTCAGGATCTGATCGAATGCGAAGGCCTCGTACTCGGCAGCCCGACGCGGTTCGGCAACATGGCCGCGCCGCTCAAGCATTTCATCGACGGCACGAGCGCGCTGTGGCTGAGCGGCGTGATGGCGGGCAAGCCGGCCGCGGTATTCACATCCACGCAAACGATGCACGGCGGCCAGGAATCGACCTTGATCTCGATGATGCTGCCGCTCTTGCATCACGGCATGTACATCGTCGGCCTACCGTATACAGAAGCGGCGCTGTCGAGCACGCGCGGCGGCGGCTCGCCCTACGGCGCAAGTCACGTCGCGGGCGACGAAACTCAGCCGCGGCTCTCGGAAGATGAACGGACGCTTGCACAGCTGCTCGGCAAGCGTGTCGCAGAACTGGCGGTGAGGCTTGCGGCCTCGCGCCGCTGAAGCGGCGCTGTTCGAAGCATGAACGCTGCACGAATCAGCACGGCAAGCATCGTGTTGTTGTTCGCATTGATTGCCATCGTCGTTGCGTGGCAGTTCGCGAACGGCCTCTCGCCTGAACGATTGCTCGCGGCCGCGGTACTCACCACTCCGTTGTGGGCTCCGCTGCGCGGCCTGTTGCGACGCACACGCAGGACCTATGCGTGGGCCACGTTGTGCGTCATTCCCTATTTCATTCTCGGCGTGACCGAAGCGATCGCGAATCCGGAGCGCCGCGTGTTCTCCGCGCTTTGTCTCATGGTCGCGCTCGTGTTGTTCGCGACGCTGATCTTGTATCTGCGCGTGACAGGCACAGAACCGGATCGCTGACGGCGGCTATCCGCCCTCGCCTTCGCGTCTCTTCATCACTTCCATCACGAACCGCACCGTCAATCGCCGCTGCGCGACGAGCGATGCGTCGTCGAGCTCGGCGAGAAATCGACACAGCGTCCCCATGTCGCGCGGCAGACGGCGCAGCATGAAAGCGGCGGTTTCATCGGGAAGCTCGAAGCCTCGCAGCTGGGCATGCAGCTTGAGCGCGCTCATCTGCTCCGCGTCGCCGAGCGGCTGCAAGGTCAGCACGTAGCCGCCCGCGAGACGCGAAGCAAGATCGCGCAACGTCATGCGCAGCGCAGCCGGCGCGAGCGTGCTCGCGACGACCAGCCGGCCGCGGCGTTCCTCGAGCTGCTGATGCAGCGCGAACAACTCGCGATTCCAATCCCGCTCGGCCGCGACCCGCTCGATGTCGTCGACGCAGACGATGTCGAGCTCTCCCCAGCCGGACAACATCTCAGGTCCGATGCGGCTGATCTCGTTCAGCGGCAAGTACGCCGCGGTGAGTCCGCGGTTCGCTGCCTCGGCACACACGGCCTGGAGCAAATGCGATTTGCCGGTCGATCGCGAGCCTTGCACATACACGCAAGGCGGCAACACACCGGGCGCAAGCCCGCGCAGAACATCCACGACGGCGCCGTTCGGACCCGCGAAGTAACTCGCGAACACCGAGCTATCGCGCAGGCGGACGCCGAGCAGCAGCTGATCGCTCACGAGCGTGCAACGCGTTGTTCGCGGCTCGCGACGACGGCCTTTTTCGCGTAGGTGATGACGTAGTCGAGGCCGCTCACGCAGGTCGTGACGAAGACCAGCGCGCCGAGCACCGTAATCGCGAGCGCAGGCACACGGCCGGCGGCGTGCGAGCCGACGATCAAGAGCGCAAACACGATCTGACACAACGTATTCAGCTTGCTGATGCCCGTCGGCCGGCCGTTCGGATAGCCGTACAGCCAGTTGTAGAGAATCGCGCCGACGGTGATCACGACGTCGCGCCCGACCACCGTCGCCGCGAGCCACACCGGGACGAAGCCGATGACTGCAAGCGTGATGTAGGTGCCGACGAGCAGAATCTTGTCGGCGAGCGGATCGAGGATTTTGCCGAGCTCGGAGGTCCAGCCGCAGCGCTTCGCAAGAAAGCCGTCCAGACCGTCGGTCGCCGCGGCGAAGCCGAACAGCCACAGCGTGCGCGCGAAGTCCTCCTTCAGCAGCAGCCACGTGACCGGCAGGACCAGCAGCATCCGAAGGATGCACAGCGCGTTCGGAATGAATCGCAGTTGGAACATTCGTACGTGAGCGTCGCGGCTAACGTTGCAGGCGCAGCTGCAAGCGGTCCGTGCCGACGCCGCTTTCGGGGCTGACGGGCACGAGCTTGTTGTCGAGCGCCAGCGCCCGGCGCAACGTCGTGGCATCGCCGCGCACCGACAGCTGGAACCGCATCGTTTCGCCGGAAATCTGCTCGACCGCGACGCTGCGCACGAGCGTCATGCTCTCGAGATAGTTCACGGTCGAGGCGTAATCATCGAGATTGCGAATGCCCGAGACTTCCACGTTCACCGATCCGACCGAGCCGGCGGACGCTGCATAGATGCGCGCGAACGTGTCTGCGATGAGGTGTGCGCCGTCTTCGACCGTGCCTGTCGCTTCCGCCGCGCCCTCGTCGGAGGCGAGCGCCCAGTGGACCGTGAGAATGCCGCTGGCGTCGCGCCGGCCGTGGCCGACGAGCACGGCATTCGCGTTGTAGCGCGCCGCGAGGCTCAGCAGCTCGGGCGCATTCGCGCCGGCATCCAGAAGGCTGCGATCGCGAGGATCGAGCGTCGGCCACACGAGCGGCACGCCGCGCAGCTTCGCGGCTTGCGAGAGCATGTCGCGCTCCGGCGCGGGATAGGTTGCATCGATCCACAGCGGCGCGCCGTCGGGCGTCGGCGCATTCAGAAGCACGAGCGTCGCGGGCCGCTCGCGTCCCCACGTCGGCAGCGAGGCTTCGCCGAGCAGCCGATCTATCGACGCCGTATCGAAGGCGACCTGCAGTTGATTGTCTTCCGTGAACGAGAAGCGCTGGACATATTGCCGTGCGTTGTTGGCCGCCGCGCCGAGGCGCGCAGCTGCATCGCGCCGGCCGCTGACGCGAACGGCGACGACCTTCAACGCCTCCGCGAACGCAGCCTCGCGGCTGCCCTGGATCGGCAGCGTGACTTCGTAGAGATCATTGACGGCGACCGCCTGAGCCGCGAGTGAGACGAGCGCGAGCAAGCTGACGATGATGCGCAGGGTGAGGTGCGTGATTCCTCGCCTCGCTTGTCGATCACGGAGCATTCCGTTCCTTTAGCATTCAGGGTAAGACGTGCACGAGGGGCCGCGTGCAACGCGCGTTCGGAGCACCGCCGCTCGAATTCAAGGCCGTGTAAAATACCACACGCCGGAAGCCGCCAACCCGGACCCCTTGCGGTTCGAGCCAAGTTTCCCTTTCATCCCGCAACGAACACTCCCGTGTCCACCGCAAGAGGCCGTATGTCGCCCACCGAGTCGATCACCTACAAAGATGCCGGCGTCGATATCGAGGCGGGCGATGAGCTCGTCGAACGCATCAAGCCGGCGGTCAAGCGCTCGATGCGGCCCGAAGTGCTCGCGGGCCTCGGCGGCTTCGGCGCATTGTTCGAGATTCCCGTGGACCGCTACCGCAGGCCCGTGCTCGTGTCGGGCACCGACGGCGTCGGGACGAAGCTGCGCCTCGCCATCGAAACCGGGCGGCACGACACGATCGGGATCGACCTCGTCGCGATGTGCGCGAACGACGTCGTCGTGCAAGGCGCCGAGCCGCTGTTCTTTCTCGACTACTACGCGACCGCGAAGCTGAGCGTCGACGTCGCCGAATCCGTCATCAAGGGCATCGTCGAAGGCTGCGTCCAGGCCGGCGCCGCGCTGATCGGCGGCGAAACCGCCGAAATGCCCGGGATGTACGCCGCGGGCGATTACGATCTCGCCGGCTTCTGCGTCGGCATCGTCGAGAAGGACGGCATCATCGACGGCAGCAGGACGCGCTCCGGCGACGTGCTGATCGGCCTGCCCTCCTCCGGGCCGCATTCCAACGGCTATTCATTGATCCGCAAATTGCTTCAGACCGCCAAAGCGACGACCACGACGAAGCTCAGCAAAGGCACCCTCTACGACGCCTTGCTGCAACCGACGCGCATCTACGTGAAGCCGCTGCTCGCGCTCGCGAAGAAGGTGCCGATTCACGGGCTCGCGCACATCACGGGCGGCGGGCTCACCGAAAACATTCCGCGCGTCATTCCCGAAGGCCTCGAGGTCGTGCTGAGCGCGAAAACCTGGACGCGCCCGGAGGTGTTCGACTGGCTGCAGAAGGCCGGCAACATCGCCGATGCCGAGATGTATCGCACCTTCAATTGCGGCATCGGCATGACGGTCACCGTCGCGGCCGAGCATGCGGACAAGACGCTGCAGACCTTGCGCGAGCAGGGCGAGCAGCCCGTCGTGATCGGTGAAGTGCGTCGCGGCGATTCGGGCGTCGTGATTCACGGATGAGCACGGCCGCGCGAAAGCTGCCCATCGCGATTCTCATTTCAGGCCGCGGCAGCAACATGCGCGCGATCGCGGAGCGCGCGGCCGAAGGTTCGCTCGCCGTCGAGATACGCGCCGTCGTCAGCGACAAGGCGGATGCTGGCGGACTCGAAATCGCGCGTGCGATGGGACTGCACACCGAGGTGCTGTCCGCGCGCGACTTTCCGGATCGCGCAAGCTTCGATCGTGCGCTCGCCGCGCTCGTCGGCCGTTTCGAGCCGCAGCTGGTCGTGCTCGCAGGCTTCATGCGCATTCTGACGCCCGGCTTCATCGCGCCCTTCGCCGGCCGCATCATGAATATTCATCCCTCGCTGCTGCCGAAGCACCGCGGCCTGCATACGCATCGCCGCGCGCTCGAAGCCTGCGATGAGCTGCACGGCGTCAGCGTGCACTTCGTGACCGAGGAACTCGACGGCGGGCCGGTCATTATTCAGTCGTGTATCGACGTACGCGCGGGCGATACGGAAGCAAGTCTTTCAGCCCGAGTTCAGCGTCAGGAACACAGGATCTATCCGCAAGCGATCGATTGGTTTGCCTGCGGGCGCCTCGCGCTCGTCGGCGAGACGGTCATGCTCGACGGCAAGGCGCTCGATCGGCCCGTCGTAGTGGACGCAAGAGGAAGCTGATGCGCAGAGTGTTCTGGGTCTTGGTCGGCTTGTCCGCGCTGAACCTGGCCCATGCCGACAGCTTTGCGCTGCACCCGTATGTTGCGACGTACGCGGTGACGTACCGAGGCCTGAGCGCCGGCACGTTGCGCATGGAGCTCAAGCGCGAGCCCGGCTCCGATCGCCACATCTTCGAGACGCGTGCGAATCCGAGCGTGCTCGCCCGCCTCGTGATCGGAAGGGACGCCGTCGAGCGAACCGTGTTCGAGTCGACGCCGGAAGGCATCCGGCCCATCGAATGGACGCTGGAAGACGGCAAGAGCGGCACGGACGGCGACGGTCATCTGAAATTCGACTGGGCCGCGAATCGAGTCGTTGGCGAATACGAAGGCAAGCCGGTTGAGCTGCCGACTCAACCCGGGCTTCAGGACCGATTGTCGATGCAGGTCGCGGTCAGCGATGAGCTCGTGCGAGGCCGCGAGCCGAAGTCGGTCCTCATGGTCAACGGCGACACCGCGAACCAATACACGTACGTCCGGGGTACGACCCAGGAGCTCGACACCAAAATCGGCAAGCTCGAAACCGTGATCTTCGAGAGCACGCGTCCGGGCTCGAGCCGCGTGTCGAAGGTGTGGCATGCGCCGTCGCTGGAATATCTGCCCGTGCGCGCGGAGCAGATTCGCAAGGGGAAGGTGGAGACGGTGATGGTGCTCGTGTCATACGAGCGCGGCGCTCCGTAAACCTCTCCCGTAGGGAGAGGTCGCGCGAAGCGCGGCCGCTCTTGCGCATCCATGTGCCCGCGGCATTCGGGCATCCTTGCCCAGCAGGTGAGGGACGCCGCGCGGAGCGCGGCTCCTTAAAAGGCGCGCTTGCACGCCCCCTCACCCCGGCCTGCCGTGCATGGAGTCTCTGTCATCCCGACGCAAGTCGGAACCGCATTTGGCACGGCGCCAATGGCGATCCCGACTTGCGTCGGGATGACGAATGCGCAAATGCCGCGAGCTCAGGATCGGCCTCTCCCTTCGGGAGAGGGAGATCAAGTCTTCGGCAGAGTGACGCCGCGCTGGCCCTGATACTTCCCGCCGCGATCCTTGTACGACGTCTCGCAAACCTCGTCCGACTCCAGGAACAGCATCTGCGCGACGCCCTCGTTCGCGTAGATGCGCGCGGGCAGCGGCGTCGTATTCGAGAATTCCAGCGTGACGTGGCCTTCCCATTCCGGCTCGAGCGGCGTCACGTTCACGATAATCCCGCAGCGCGCGTACGTCGATTTGCCGAGGCAGATCGTCAGCACGTTGCGCGGAATGCGGAAATACTCGACCGTGCGCGCGAGCGCGAACGAGTTCGGCGGGATGATGCAGATCGGCGCCTTCAGATCGACGAAGTTCCCCGAATCGAAATCCTTCGGATCGACGATCGTCGAATTGATGTTCGTGAAGATCTTGAATTCATCGGCGCAGCGTACGTCGTAACCGTAGCTGGAAGTGCCGTACGAAACGATCTTGCCCCCATTCGAGACTCTGACCTGACCGGCCTCGAACGGCTCGATCATGCCCTGCGCAGCCATGCGGCGAATCCAGCGATCGGATTTGATGCTCATTGTTGTGGTGGTGAAGTGAGAATTCTGGTTCGAAGCGATCGGCGTTCAGGTGTCTTCGACGCTGATCGTGGGAAACGCGCCCGGTCCAGCGAGGCCCGCGGCAGCGAGGCGCCCGGCGATGCGGCGCGCCATTTCGACATAAGCGCGGCCGAGGCTGCTTTCCGGCTCGGCGGCCACCGTCGGCTTGCCCGCGTCGGCCTGTTCGCGGATGCGCAGATCGAGCGGCAGCTCGGCCAGAAGATCGACGCCGTACTGCTGCGCCATCCTGCGGCCGCCGCCGGCGCCGAAGATGTGCTCCTCGTGCCCGCAATTCGAACACACGTGCGTGCTCATGTTTTCGACGATGCCGAGCACCGGGACCTCGACCTTCTGAAACATCTTGAGGCCCTTGCGCGCATCGAGCAGCGCAATGTCCTGCGGCGTCGTCACGATCACCGCGCCGCTGACCGGCACGCGCTGCGACAGCGTCAATTGCGTGTCGCCGGTGCCGGGCGGCATGTCGACGATCAGGTAATCGAGCTCGCCCCAGCGCGTCGTTTCCAGCAATTGCACGAGCGCCTGCGTGACCATCGGTCCGCGCCACACCATCGGCTGCTCTTCGTCGATCATGAAACCGATCGACATGACCTTCACGCCGTAGCCCACCGGCGCATTCACCGTCTTTTGATCGGGGCTGGTCGGCCGCTCGCCGCGCAGGCCCATCATGCGAGGCTGGCTCGGACCGTAGATGTCCGCATCGAGCAAGCCGACCTGCGCACCGTCCCACGCGAGCGCGAGCGCGAGGTTCGCGGCCGTCGTCGACTTGCCTACCCCGCCCTTGCCGGAGGCAACCGCGATGATGTTCTTGATCGCCTGGATCGGCCGCAGATTGCGCTGTACGGCCTGCGACTCGACGGCCCATGTGATCTCGACCTCGACGCGCTCGATACCCACGCTGCGCAGATGCTCTTGCAGCGCGCTCGCGAGCTCCTCCGCGTAGTGGGCGGCGGGGAATCCCAACCGAACCCGCAGACGGGCCGTCCCATCCGTCACGCGCAAGTCCTGAACCGCCTGTGCGGCGGCGAGCGAAAGGTTCAGGTGCGGCTCGATGAAGGACTCGACGAGTCCGCGGACGGCGCTCTCACGGTCGGAAGTCATGGGCTCACTTTAGGCTGTCGGCGGCGCAGCGGGGGCGCGGATTGTAGCGGATCGACTTCCCGCCACGGAGATTCAATCGTCCTGGCGGTCGTTTTGCCTCGCAGCAGTCATGGCATAATGCCGCACGGTTCGCGGCGCTGGCATTGCGGCCCGATGACTCGAACCACAGGCGGGATCTGAAGCGGCGGCCCGTAAGAAGCCCCCGGCATCCGGTAGGGCCGCAACATGAGCCGCAATCTTCGTAGTGCATCCGGATCTTGAGAGCGTATTGGTGCAAGAAGTGCCGACCCAGCGACCGCGAATGAGCCCCGTCAAGGCGACGAAGCGCCGCGAGCCGCGACCCGCCCGCGAGCGACGGACGTTTGAGACTCCTCGATGAGTTTTTTCTCGGACCTGCGAGCTGAGCGGCTGATTGCAGAGATTCGCGGTATCGGCGATCCGCTGCACCCGGATGCTCAAAAGGCGTTCCAGAAGCTCGCCAAGATCGGCGCCGGCGCGATTCCGAAAATCCTCGACGCGCTCGCGGTCGCCGACAAGAAAGAAACCGCCTCCTACATCGACATCCTGTCCCAGCTGGCCGACAACAAGACCTTCCCGATCATCGCAGAAGGCCTGGCGGAAGGCAGTCCCCGCACGATCGCGGCGATCGGCCTCGCACTCAGCCAGAGCCGCAACTACAGCCCGGCGCTGTTGATCGAGCTGCTCGGCCGGGAGGACGTGTCGAAGCCCGCCGTGCTCGAGATCATCAACGCGCAAAAGAGCCGCTTCACCGTCCGCGATCTGCTGCAGCATGCCTATACGCAGGAAGCGAACGAGAAGGCCGCGCTGTTCCGCATCATCGGCGAGCTTGCCGATGACTCGAGCATCGGCGAGCTGACGAGCCGCATCGACGGCAAGGACTCCGTCGCGCGCATGCACATCATCAACATCCTCGCGCGCTTCAACCGGGCCGACGTTGCGACCGCGATCCAGACGCAATTGCGCGATCCGAACAAGATGATCCGCCAGGCGGCGCTCAACGCGCTCGCGAAAATGGACGGGCCGATCAACATCGCGCCGGTCGTGCAGCTGCTGCGCGATCCGGACATGGAAGTGCAGAACCGCGCCGTCGACGTCGTCGTGCGCGCGAAAGATCCGGACACGATGAAGTATCTCGTCGAAGTGCTGAAGGACGAGAACGAATACGCGCGCCGGGCCGGCGTCGAAGTGCTGAATCACCTGGGCACCGCGCGCGACATCAAGCATCTGTTGAACGTCATCAAGGACGACGACTGGTGGGTGCGGACCCGCGCCGCCGATGCGCTCGGCAAGATCGGCGGTCCGCGCGTCGTCGATGCGGTGATCGAGCTGATCCGCGACGAGGACGAGGACGTGCGCCGCGCCGCGATCGAAATCCTCAATCAGACGAAGGACGAGCGCGCCGTCAATTTCCTGATCCAGGCGACGAAGGACAAGGACTGGTGGGTCAGCGAGCGCGCCGTCGATGCGCTGGCCGAGATCGGCAGCAAGAAGGCCATTCCCACGCTGCTCGAGCTGTTGAACGCCGACAACACCCGCTCCTTGCCGACGATCGCCCGCGCGCTCGGCAAGATCGGCGATCCGCGCGTGATCGAGCCGCTCGTGAAGCTGCTCGACCGGCCGGAAAAGGAAATCAAGGTCGAAGCGATC
>Ga0164243_10004511_pt1 | contig 21783 bp, 18 predicted proteins | sample OricompcompostOP_FD_108781 | JGI IMG/M metagenome (GOLD analysis project Ga0164243, IMG submission 108781) | Organic Plus compost microbial communities from Emeryville, California, USA - Original compost - Organic plus compost (OP) | ecosystem: Engineered > Solid waste > Mixed feedstock >...
CTGGTCCAAAGAGCAGCGCTGCTATGAGTTATACACTCGTGGACGGCTTGAGCATCGCTTTCAACCAGCGGATGAAGCCGCCTGGCTAGACTGGCTCCAGGAGGCGACTTCCTTTGCCTTCCACGGTGCAAGAGGCTCTCTCAATGTCTATCAGGAACAGCGACCACGTGGGGGAGCGTATTGGTATGCCTACCAGACCAAAGAGGGCCGCACCCGCAAGCGATACCTCGGGCAGACCGAGAATCTTGGTTTCTTACAACTGGAGGAGACGGCACAGGCGCTCTTGCGTGAGCAGAAAACCGGACATTCGCTCGATCAGGGGATGCTGGTGCTTTCGGGACGACTTACTCCGCCGCGACTGCCAGGCGCCCTGGTAGAGCGTGAACGCCTGCTGACTGCACTCGATGAGGCGCTTTCGACACCGCTGACTCTGCTCTCCGCTTCGGCGGGATGGGGCAAAACAACGCTGCTCTTGGTCTGGGCACATCGACAAAAAAAGACACAGGTGGCCTGGCTCTCGCTGAACGAACTGGACAATAGTCTGACACGCTTCTGGGTCGCGCTGATCGAGGCTTTGCGCCGCTGCCCCTGCCTGGAACCAGACTTCGGAGAAAACGTCGTAGCACAGTTACAATCGCCTCAGCCTCCACCGCTTTTCTCCTGTCTCTCCGTACTTCTCCATGAGCTGGAAAGCCAGCAGCTCTATCCTGTTCCTATTGTCCTCATAGTAGACGACTATCATGAGATAGAAGAAGCAGCCATTCACCAGGGCATGGCCTTCTTCCTGGAGCACCTGCCCGCGCACCTGCATCTGATCCTCTCCACCCGCGTAGACCCGGACCTGCCTCTTGCGCGTCTACGAGCCCACGGACAGTTGACCGAGATTCGTGCGAGCGAGCTACGCTTTCAGGAGAACGAAGCACAGCAGTTTGTGGACAAGATGTTCTCGCCACCACTCTCAAAAGAAGAGGTACAGCGGCTGGTGAGCCGAACGGAAGGCTGGATTGCCGGGCTACACCTGGTCGCGCTCACGATGCAAAAGCGTAAGGATCGCACTACGTACCTTGAAACATTGACCGGGAGTCAGAGGTACCTGCTGGATTACGTGCAAGAGGATATCCTGACACGCCTATCACCCGATATGCGCGACTTTCTCCTTCACATCTCCATCCTCTCTCATCTGGACGCACGTGTGTGCCAGGCCGTCACGGCTGCACCAACGAGAGCAGCCAGTCAGCACATGCTCACGTTGCTGGAACGAGCGAACCTCTTCCTGGTGCCTCTGGATGAGGAGCGGCGCACCTATCGGCTGCATGATCTCTTTCGTGAAGCCCTGCTCTCGGCGCTCCATAACAACCAACCAGAGATAGTACCGCTTTTGCATCGTCGGGCTACCGACTTTTATGAGGCGGAAGGACAGTGGACTGAAGCCATTACTCATGCACTTGCCGGGGCTTCTTTCTCCACAGCAGCGCGGCTGATGGAACAGACCATCGAACAGTTCTGGCTGCGTGGAGAGGCGGAGACAATGGCACGCTGGGTGCTGGCATTGCCTGATCCGGTGGTACGCGCACACGCACACCTGGCACTCACTACAGCACTCTATCTCCTTCACCCCGTCACCTATTCGACCCAAGGGCAGCGTGAACGTCGCCACCAGCAAGTGAGACAGCTCATAACACGGGTCGAAGTAGCCTTGCAGCATCAAGCGAACGAGCCCGCTTCGGAGACCCTGCTGCATCTGCGTCTGCGCCTGTTACGCGCGGGGATCGCCCTGTATGAGGCAATAGCGGCCTCAGAGTATGAGCGCCTGCCCGCCCTTCAGCAGGAGATGCAGGAGCTTGACCAGGACGAGGAGATCATCTGGCATATACTCCCGCTCTTCTGTAACGTCGTCTACTACACGGCCAGGCAAGAGAGAGCAAAGCTTTTACCACAACTGCTGGACGCCAGAGAGCAGGCCCGCCGCTCGGGAAGCCACCTGGCGGCAATCAGAGTCATACAGTGGTTGGCACTCGCGGCAGAAGAGGCAGGACAGCTACACCTGGCCTATCAGGAGAGTCTGGCCGCCCTCGACCTGATCGAACAGACGGGGAGCTATACCCTGCTCAAAGGGTACTTCAGGGATGTCCTGGCAGTAGTGTTGTATCAATGGAATCGGTTGGAAGAGGCGCGTGACTGGCTGCGAATGGTCATTCAAGATGCCACCACCTGGCAACAGAGTGATTTACTCCTGTCGGGATATATGCATCTGATGCAGGTCGAGCAGGCAAGAGGAGATCTGTCTGCTGTCCAGCAAGCACTGCATGAGTTTGAGCAGTTGGCAGGATATCACCGTCGGAACTGGCTGCCCATCATGCAAGCACAGTGGTGGCTGGCTCGGGGAGAGATAAGAGAGGCAACCAACTGGGCAATGAGCATTGTCTTTCCCGAAGGGGCATGGGAACGCAGCTTGTATGACGCTTTCCCGATTGTGATGCGGGTATATTTTGTAGAGCGCCATTGGACAGAAGCTCTGGAGCAGCTAGAACGCTTTAGCGAGAAGCTGATTCATTCGGCCAACAGCAAGATTACCCTCACATATCTGGCTCAGTACATGGTGGCGCTACACCATGCAGGCCAGAACGAACAAGCATGCAAGGTCGCGACGCGCCTGTTAGCTTTGACCGAACCAGAGGGCTACCTGCGTCTGTACCTGGATGAAGGCGAACCGATGCGTCAGGCACTTGAGACACTGCTAACTCCCAACTCACAGCAGCATGAGGTGGCCCCCTCCACCAGAGCCTACATCTCAAAGCTGCTGACCACTTTCGAGCAGGTGCAACAAAGCACACACCTGTCTCAGGTTTCGCCCTCCTCTCTCGCGTCTGCATCCCTCCCTGCCCGGAAGGCATCCACTCCGGGCATTACCCTTACACAGCGTGAGCAGGATGTCTTGCGCCTGTTGGCCACCGGAGCCTCGAATCAGGACATAGCCCGGTCCCTGGTGATCGAACTGCCCACCGTCAAAAAACACGTCAGTAACCTGCTCAGCAAACTGGGAGCCACGAACCGCACTCAGGCAGTGGCCCTGGCGCGTGCCCGCTCCCTGCTCTAACAGGATTCCTCCCAACAGGGAACCGTTCTCCTCTTACACCTACTCCCTTTGGTATCCTTTTGGCTCCTGTGGAAGCGCTCGCGTTCTGTTATTCTTTATACCAGCGGAAAGGAAAACACGGTGATCCAGGATCCTCCGTTGTTCGCCTTTCTGAACACAACTTGAAGGCCGTGAAACGCGCAGAATGTGGAGGAGACAGATGTACTACGTGATACGAGTTCAGGGACACCTGGACCCAGCCTGGCAAGACCGCTTTGGCGGACTTTGCATCGAGCAACAGGAGACCGGGACAACGCTCCTCTCAGGGACGCTGCCAGATCAGGCCGCGCTGCATGGAGTGCTCCTCCAGATCGTCCGTCTCGGTCTGACGCTGCTCTCCCTTGAAACGAGCACAGCCCAGACAAAGGACGCTTGAGCAGGTGAAGCATGCCTTACTCTCACACGAAGAAAACACTGTTTAACGGCAAATGAAAGGAAGATTCGATCATGGCTAATGAAAAAATACAGATGGTGATGATGGCAGTTACCGATATGGCAAAGGCCAAAACCTTTTACGCGGAGCAATTGGGATTTGAGGTCACTACGGACTACGGACAAGGAGAACAGCACTGGGTCACACTTGCGTTCCCGGGAGGGGGTGCCTCGCTGACACTCTCGACATTGCATGGAAATATGCGTCCTGGTACAATGCGGCTCTACCTGGCGACGTCCGATGTTGAAGCGACCCACAACGAGCTCAAAGCAAAGGGCGTCAAGGTCAACGACGTGAAGGACGATCTGTATGGTCCGGGGTCTGGCGTCAAATGGTTTGACCTGCGGGATCCCGATGGTAACGTGTGGCAGGTAGTCCAGGCCTAGTCACTGCGAGGTGCAGTGCAGATGCGCCTCGCATGCTTCAGTATCGCGCCGATTGATGCTATGTTAAACAGAAAAATCAGGAGTATAGTATGAATCAGTCCTGGCAAGATTTTGCGCTCGCTGAACCAGAACTCTCCGCCTTTGGCGAGGCTCGCTTGAAAAGTGGCCCAGCCTATCTGGCAACTGTCCGTGCGAACGGAATGCCCCGCGTTCATCCCGTGACGCCAATTATAGGCGAGGGGCATCTGCTCCTGTTTATGGAACCGACATCTCCAAAGGGCCATGATTTACAGCGAGGTTCCGGCTACATGTTGCATTGTTGGGTAAGCAGCAATGATGGTGGTGAAGGAGAGTTTTGCCTGACAGGACATGCATTTTTAACTGATGATCCGGCGATGCGGGAACTTGCTGCGACATATGGGTATCAGCCGCAGGATCATTACATCTTATTCGAGCTGACTGTAGAAAGCGCGTTTTCAACGATCTACTCCGATACCGGAGAGCCAATACGGAAAAGCTGGAAGGGGCAAAAAAAGCCCTTGAGTATCACCGGGTGACAATGAGAAGCGCCGAATGCAGGTCACATCCCTGGTAAGCCCGTCACCCTTGAAGAAACGCCTCCAAAAGCTTCACGGCCATATGAGGCAACATACAACGAGAAGAGGATAAGTTCGCCACCGCGCTATGGCACGGTTTTCACCCCAGATCAATTAGAAGGAGATTGAGATGAGCAAAACAGAAAAGATGAACACACAGGAGTCCGCTGAGAATACTACCGTGAGCAACAAGAAGTCTAAGGGCTTCACAGAGGAAGAACGAGCCGCGATGAAGGAGCGCGCCAAAGAGCAGAAAGCAGAGGCACGCGCCAACAAGAATAAGGCGGAAGGGGAAAGCGACGTGCTCGCTAAGATTGCCGAGATGCCGGAACCAGATCGTGTCATGGCCACGCGGCTCCATGAGATCATCAAAGCCAATGCGCCAGAGCTCTCACCGAAAACCTGGTATGGGATGCCCGCATATGCCAGAGATGGTAAGGTCGTTTGCTTCTTCCAGCCCGCAAGCAAGTTCAAGACAAGGTACGCGACACTCGGCTTCAACGACATAGCCCATCTCGACGAAGGCGCTATGTGGCCGGTCGCCTTCGCGCTCAAGGAGTTGACCGCCGCCGAAGAGGAGAGGATCAGTGAGCTTGTGAAGAAAGCGGAGAGCTAAGGGCGAGGCTTGCAACGAAGCCCGCGCGAGGGTCTTCTGTTGCTCCAAGCATGCTAACCACGCCGGGGAGGCGAGAGCCCAGGTTGCTCGCCTGTGGAGGGGAGGGATCCATATCTCTCCCCTCCGTTTCTTTAACTGACTGCATAGTGGGAAAGCTCTCTCACTCCCCAGGTTCTATCAGTTTCCTTGCTGGCTCTGCTTCTGCTGCGGTAAAAACAAGCATCTGCGAAATCGGGGGAGTCAGCGACCTGAAAGGAGCAGGTAAAGAGCGACACAAAAGGAAAAGACGTTATCAAGAGCGTAAGTGCCAATTCACTGAAAGGGGAAATGTGATCTGAGTCAAGAGATTTCACGCTTCGATAGCTAGAAAATCCACTCTCCATCAGGTATACTTCACCTGAGAAGGAGTTATTGAGTTCCCTCAGGGAAAGACCGATAGGCAGGAACAGGATGACACGTCCCTCTCATACATTTGGCCTCTCACCACAACGGCTACAACACATTCGCTGGATCGGTGGCGGAAGTGGAGCAGGCAAGTCAACTATCGCGCGGCGGCTTTCGGAGCAATATGGGGTTCGCCTCTACCACTGCGATGACATGCAGTCGGCACACACGGCCCGCTCAAACCCCATCGAGCACCCCATGCTTCATGCTTTCATCGCTATGACGATGGATGAGCGATGGGCCAAGCGAACACCAGAGGAGATGTTTCGCACCTTTCACGGCTTCCATGGAGAAGGGTTCAAACTCATTCTGGAAGATCTGCTAGACCTGCCAACCAATGTCCTCATCCTGGTCGAAGGGTACCAGCTTCTGCCTCGCCTCGTTGCTCCATTGTTAAGAGAACCCAATCAGGCTGTCTGGCTGCTTCCTACTTCAGAGTGGAGGCGTACTGCCTTCTGTCGACGCGGCTCATTATGGAGCATTGCGGGACAAACAAGCGACCCACAAACAGCCTTAACTCATCTGCTTGCTCGTGATGCACTTTATACAGAAGAGCTAAAAAAACAGGCCACGGCGTTGCAACTCCCTTGCATTCAGGTTGATGGCAGCATAAGTATTGAGGAGTTGACAACGCATGTTGCCCGCTGTCTTGGCCTCAAGCGGCAATGATACCACCATATGTACCCGATCACAACGTTGATTCTCCTTATAAACGCGCTACAATTCAAATAATATAATACAGTTCTGCTGCATATCAAAACCAAAAACAGGGAGTTCCGCACGGGTAGCAGTGGCCCACCCCTCATCTTTAGCGCTGAAGCTGTTCCTGGACTCCAGGTTGTCCAGCGTGTATCTCTTTCTTTCGGCTGAAGTAGGCCAGATAGCCACGAAACAGTGTGACCAGCATGATACACAGAAACAGGAGCATTGCCAGTGAGAAGCTGACAGTCAGCGGCAAAACCCCCATAAACCGATGCAGCGCATCGATAGACTGGGGATAATAAGGTGTACTGAAAGCGGTCTTCCATGTGCCAAGCAACAGAAGGAAAGGCAATGGAGCCAGTAGCGCAAACAGCACGCTCCCGGTGATCAGCATTAGCTTCAGATTCTTCCTATTCGGTTGTGCTTTCCCCAGAGCCAGCACCATGTATGGATAGACGCTGGTATACAGAGCGTTGCCTATCAACGTAGAGAAATCAAGCGATGAATGATACACCTGTCTGGCACCGAATTGAATTGCCATGACCGCCACAAAAAAGATCGCAGCAAAGAGCAATAGCCTTCTCTGCCTGATCGTGACACTATCCACAATGCCAAATACAAGCAGCAGCACATTGCAGAAAAGATATTCCAGTCCCCAGAGCATGGGGAGTCCGGAAATAAGAGGAACTCCGATGGAGCGCAACGAGAACAACAGCCCGATTGTCACCAGGAATGGCAGCAACACACCGCCCAGAAGAATAAAAAAGCGGCGTCTCTTTCGTTCGACCCACGCACGCTTCATTGTTCTTGCCATGAAGAAAAAGGTGATGCAGGGAAGAAACAAAAGGGTTACAACCTGAACCAGCTTTGAGGTCACAGAAACAGTTTCATAGATAGGAAGTTCCATCGTGAGCGAGATCGGGTTCATCAAACTCTGCCAGGTACCCAACACGACCGAGTACAGGATAAAAGAACTGATGAATACCAGCACAGACATACTGAGACTGCCGCCAGGGAAAAGACTGCGCTCGCTCTTATAATGGGGATCAAAGCGGGCATCAAGTGCACCGAGAAACAAATCAAAGCAGGTAATAGGCGTCACATGATGTTGTTTGAGTAGCTCAATCATCTCTTCTTCATAGCGCTCACGCCAGCGTCGCGGATAAAGCCGCAAGAGCAGATACGGAATTTTCATAAAGCCCCCTTGAAATCACTCATTTTTCTCTATGCTCAAACTTCTCCATAGCAGAACATATTACCTGCCATTTGCCTTTTTCATTTTTACTCTATATAGAAGATGCGTCACAGGCTATCACCCTAAAGTTCATACCGTCCTGAAAAACAGTTCATACTTACAAGTAGAACCGAAGCCTTCTGTACACCTGATCGAGTCTAGACAAGAAAATGCCCGTTAGGTCGTAGCCAGCCGCTGCTTACCCGTAGTCAGGATCCGCTCCATTGTGGCAAGCTGTTCCCGCAGCGCGACCATGCCAGCCCCGGTGATACGATACGGGCGGCGACGGTCTTCCGCTTCCAGCGCCTCAATCCAGCCCTTGCGCTCAAGTCGTGTCAACGCTCCATAGAGTGTCCCCGGCTCAAGCCTGGTGCCACTAAAGGTCGCGATATCCTCAATCATTGCATAGCCGTGCTTGGGTCCACTGGCAAGGCTGGACAGGATCAACAGGGCAGGATCTGAGTAGCGCCCCAACTCGTCGAGATGTCTTGGCATACAACCCCCTTTCTCTTTTTTAGTCATTATTCAGTAACAATTAGTAAGTATAACTGAATAATAACAGAAAACGGAACGAGAATCAAGGGCATATAGAAAAAGAGAAGCACAAAAGAAAGAGAAGGATTCCGAACTCATGGCCAACAGATGCTGATCTATCACCCCTGAGGTGAGCAGTCCTTCTCAAGGATGCCCGCAAGCCTGAGTGGTAGAAAAGCGCATCGTCGTTGATTTTTTACGGTCGCCAGTGTGCAGTGAAATAGCCGCCTGATCTATACTGTGCCGTATTTTATGTCGAGGGAGGAGCATTCAAGAAAGTGAGGAAAGTGGAAGCAACTGTCACCTCCTTGTTTGTCCGGTAGCTGATGGCTTAGCGATACGAATAGTGCTTGCAGAGAGAAAGCAGCTAAAAGAGAAGGGATAAAAGCAGAAAGACCTTTCCTTGCTGCCCACTTCTTGTTGAAATGGAACAGCAGGGAAAGGGCAGCGAAGGATATCCTGGGCGCAGTTATTGTAAGCTCGCGCCTAACTTGACTCCGCCATCCACCGTAATGATTTGTCCAGTGATCCATCTGACGCTCGGGTCTGCTACCGCGGCAATCCAGCGAGCAACTTCCTCCGGTGTGCCACGTTTATGCAAGGGAACCGCTGTATACTCCTCTTGCTGGACACTCTGGGCAAATGCCTCTAATGCCGGTGTATCAGTTGGGCCAGGCGCAATCGCATTGACACGGATACCGAGCGGAGCAAGTTCCACTGCCCAACAGCGCGTCAGGTGCTCAAGAGCTGCCTTACTGGCCGCATAATAGGTCTCTGGAACCACAGCAACCTGACCCGAAATACTGGAAATGTTGACAATAGAGCCTTTCGTTTCGCTCAGTGCGGGCAGTGCCGCTTTGCTGAGCCAGGTCGGACCAAAGACATTGGTTTGGAACAAGGCATACATCAATTCAGTCTTGACGCTTGCGAGAGGAGTCAGCGCAATAGCCGCTGCATTATTCACAACTACATCAATACGTCCCCATAGTTCAAGGGCTCGTGTCACTACAGCTTTAGCCATCTCCTCCTGAGAGATATCAGCAACCATCCAGGAGATACGTTCGTGATCTGCTGCCGCCGCTTTCAGGGCCTCCTCGCGTCTTCCCGTGATCAGGACATTTCCCCCCGCTTGCGCAAAATACCGGGCTGATGCTTTTCCGATTCCTGAGCTTCCTCCCGTGATGATGATCACCTTCCCATGAAAATTCTGTTGCATACTATTTTCCTTTCTCTCTATAAGTCGATTGAGCTGATGTGCTCTCTGTTTTTGAGTATATCTATATGGAAAGTTGAGTACCAACTAGCATTTATGGTAGCATTCTCAGTGCTAGCATTCGGACAGGGAAAGAAGGAAAACGATGCAACAATGTAGTGAGAAACAACGGAGAAAAGAACTGGGGGAGTTCCTCAGAACGCGACGAGCACGCCTTTCTCCCGAACAGATCGGGCTGCCGCCTGGACTCCATCGGCGAACTCCGGGGCTCAAGCGTGAAGAGGTTGCCATCATGGCAGGGATCAGCACAACATGGTATACCGCTCTAGAGCAGGGGCGAGACATTCATGTGTCAAGCAGCATACTCTCCAGTCTGGCCAACGTCCTCCAGCTCACTGAAGATGAACGGGCGCATCTTTTTACGCTTGCTCATCAACCCGCACCCGATCTGCAGAGTATGCGGCCAGAAGAGCCGGTACAACACATCTATCATCACATACTTGATGAGCTGAATGCTGTGCCTGCGCTGCTCACCGGACGTACTTATGATATCCTGGGCTGGAACAATGCCGCCAGGATGGTCTTTGGAGATTTTGGCAAACTTCCCAAAAGTGAGCGCAATCTACTGTGGTTGTTATTTACAAAGACTCCTTTGAGCGAGCAGATCACCCTCTTTGTCGAAAGGGAACACTATGCTCAAGAGATCCTGGAGGTCTTTCGGGGCCGGGTGAATCGCAGTTTGGACACTCCTGAGATCTCAACATTTATCAAACGCCTCCAACACGCCAGTCCGGTTTTTCGCAAGCTCTGGGCTCAACACAATGTGCGCGCTACCTGTACAGGCAAAAAACATCTCAGGCATCCTATACTTGGCGACCTGACTTTTGAGACGGCCACATTTCAAGTCCTTGAGCATTCTACTGTCCGCTGTCATGTATTTTCAGGTGATGAAGAAACAACCAGGAAGCTTCATCAGTTCTTTAAAAGGCATAATTTGACGGCAAACAACGTTTGAGAAAGAGATGATGGCGCCGCAGCCACACTGTGTAAAAGCACTGAACCGTCTGATCCAGCCCAACATCTTGCAATGCCTGTAGCGTAGTGACGCTTCCGAGGATACAATGGGAGATCACGCCAAAAAAAGAAAGGGGCCTGCTTCTCTTGCAAGCCCCTGCGGCACCATATCAACAGTGTTTGTTGGCCGCCCTGTGTCGAGGTTGAAATAACGGCCCTCTGGGCTGGCTCAGCGAGGTGTGCTCGCCGCCAGCTCTTTGGGCTGCTGCGCCTTGATGCTGATCCGTTTGGGTCGAGCCGCCTCATTGATCGGCGCATACACCTTCAGCATGCCATTCTCGTAGCTCGTCTCGATGTGCTCGGTATCCAGCGCCTTCTCAAAGGTGATCGAGCGCGTGAACTCGCCGGAGCCGAACTCCTGAAGCAGCCAGTTCACCTGCTTCCCCTCTTCCACAACCGGCGCATACTTGCCCTTGAGGGTCAGCGTGTTCTCCTTCACCGTCAGCTCGATATCCTCCGCTTTGACACCCGGCAGCAGCGCCTGAACCTCATAGCCCTGCTCGGTCTCAAGCACGTTCACCGGGATCTGATTGACGGCTTCCGTGAACAGGCCTGACGGATGTACAAAGCTCTGATCAAAGAGGCGATTCATCGCATCACGCAGCGTAAAGAGCTCATTGAATGGGTCATAGCGTTTCAGCATTGTCATAGACATCACCTCCTGCGAAGCATGACTCTATGCGACACTCTTGACCCGGAAGAGAGATCATCTTTACTCTTCTTTCCCTGACCCCTCTTCCTCTTTCCAATCTCTTACAACAGAGGATTTCTCTCTTTTATTCCCACCCGCAGCTTTCATTGCTCTTTCCGGCTGTGGGCCTCTTCCTCTTTCCATCTTTCTATAACAGAAGCTCCATCTGTTTTATTCCCACCCACAGCTTTCATTACTTTTTTCGGCTGTGATCCTCTTCCTCTTTCCATCTTTCTATAACAGAGAAGCCATTTCTGGTATTCCCATTCAACCGCCTCACCTCTCTTCATCGGCTTTCCATTACAATAAAACAGAAAGGAGCTTTCCTGTATTCTCACAACGGTTTTTCTCTTTTCCCGCTGCTGCCCCTTCTGAGCTATTCATTGAATACAGAATGCTCAGAAACTCGGGGTACTACTCTATATCTACGCTCTGCGCTAACCAGGGGAGCCCACCACGAACGTATGTCACCGTATCCAGGACAGCGAACCAGTCGAAATTAGAGAAGCTTTGGGCACTCAGTGGTTCTATATACGACCCATTCTTTTTGCTGCCAGAGCGAACGGGAAGAGCAGCAATCTCCTCTGCAGGCAGCCCCTGCCCGCCATGCGTGGGAATGAACCGCGCAGGTCCCGGAACAGCAGTCAGCAGCGCCTCAAGCGTGCCTGCTTCTGGCTGGCCGATTCCATGAACTGGCGATTCACCCACAGCGGAACCGATGACGGCATAGCGCGAACCAAACATCTCTTGAAGATGAGCCCCAACGGGACACCATGTCACGGTTTCGTTCCCCCATTGCCATATTGTCTGTTCTCGATTCAAATGGCTGTTATGAGCGAAGATGAATACTTTGCCTCGGCCCTGTTCACGAGAAATGATATACTCCAGATTATCCGCCATCATTCCAGCACGGATATGCAGTAGCCTGATCATGCGTTTGTCAGACGCTCGTGCTAGCTCTGCATGATAGTTCAATAACTGCCGCGCCTCCACCGCGAATTGCATAGCCTCCAGGTAGCGGCTTTTGTCGCTCTTTGCCACCAACTCGGGACGGCGAAAATGTAGCTCTGAAATGAGTTCCTCTACCTCAATGCGTAACGCCCTTGCCTCTGCAGACTGGCCTACGGCCTTCGTTGGATCGAGTGCGGCATCTGGATTTTCCCAGGCGGCATCTTGACCAAGCAGTGGTTCAATGCGGTTACGATATTCCTGACCGCGAACCCGATCAATTGAGGTGAGGTAATCAAGTGCAACAGAGAGAATCTGACGTGGACTGGATGTGATAGGCGCATCAGTCGGACCATCGAAACCATAGAAATGGATTTTCACAGGATGTGCTGGATCAGCATTGTATTGGCGCATCCACTCGATGAGTTCTCGATTCGCTTCGAACCGCTCAAAGCCGTGTTTCAGTCCAGCATCGCGTACTGCTTCATACGAATCTGGCCCGCGCCCAAGCACATATTCATTGACAATGTCTCCCTTATGGAAATTGCTCTCGATGGCGATAGCGCTATAGCCGTGGCGCTCTACAAGGCACTGGAAGAGTTGATTGCGAAGAAGAAGGAGCTCCTCCCCTCCATGAAGTGCCTCTCCAAAGCCGAGCAATTCTACGGAACTCCCAAGTGAAGCAATCAGCTTATCAACCGCAGCATTGAAGATGGTCGGAGAAGCAAGCGAGAATGGAACTGCCTCCTGCGCAATCCAATCGTGCAGTGTCGCATATCTGACTGTTGAGTGAATCATGTATCTCTCCTCTGTAGTTTTCTGAGGAGCATTCCCTTCTGCTCCTCATCTCTGCCCCGTTCTCGCACGCTCTACAAGAACAGGGTAAACAAGATGGATTTCGTATGGAAGGTGCATGCATGCGTCTCCGATCCATGCTGGCCAGGCATTTTCTGGATCACATCCCTACTGTACAACACAGATGCAACATTTGAGGGTGAAAAGAGTAAAAACAGGGTGGCAGGACGTAAAAAAGAGGCTAACAGGCTCAATTATACCTGATCCATCTGATAGCGCCACACCGAAAAAGTCTCCAGTATCGTGATGAGAGTTTTAGATGATCCCTTATACAGCCCTATTAAGGCAGCATAGAATGAGGGTTTTCAGCCAGACGAAACGGGGAATAAAGATTGCTTTTTCTCATACCTGCTCTTATACTATCCATTACCTTGCGAGAGCGAGGAAAAAGAGCATACGGAAACGGTGAAATGAAACAGCTCACTCGTGCGTACCATCTGGCAGAAGCCGCAAATTGGCCGATGATTCAGCGAGATGGCCTGCTGAGCGCCAGCGCACTCTTCGACACTGCCGAAATCTCTGGCATTGAGCGGGAGCAATTGGAGCGACAACAGCGCCTGACACATACCAGACTGCCAAACGGCGTACAGATTCGAGATCAACGGCCAATGCCACCAAAGGCCCTGGCCGCTTGTTTAGTCGGTATGTCGCCCTCCGAGTGGTATGAGTTGATTAATAGTCGAGTCTTCTTCTGGCTCGATCCCGCGCGGCTCAATCGGCAACGAACTGCGTGTGAGCCACGTCCCCAGGTAGTAGTAACGGTGGATGTAGAGAAGCTAGCAACCGCATACATAGAGCATATTGCATTGACCCCTATCAACACCGGGAACGCCCGCCGTCTCCCGGCCAAACGTGGAGCAGCCAGTTTCGTTCCCTATACAGCATGGCTCGCCTCCGGGTGGGCCAGTGAAGCCGCGGCATTGGACACGCGTGTGCGCCCCCACTCGCATCAGCCCGTAGAATTGACTGTAGCCAGATCCATTCCTGATGTGATGCAGTTTGTGATAGGTGTTCAGGAACTGACGCCCGGTCAATTGTTCACGCCGTCACGCTAAACTGGCGACCACTTCCGCTTGCTTCATCGGGCACTGGAAGCCGTTAGCGCAAAGGCCAATAGGCTTCTAGGCAGGGTAGGAGACACGGTTAGACTACCTGAAGGTACCAGCGTTGATTCGGGCCTCCATTGTAGCCATACTGAATGATACTGGCACCGGCATCGGGAGAAGCGCGGCGCACATCGATGACAAAACCGGAAAGCTTGTTCATGATTGCACAGGAGCCATCACCAAGCGCGACAAGTTGCCAGAGCTGGCTTTGAGATGATGTCGCTGGACTGGACTGGACCACAGCAGAGCCCTGAGAGGTAGGCGCGTCGCTCTGAATATCAAGGACCAACCCGCTCGCTTTGTTACGGATCTGATAGTAGCCGTCAGGGCCGGGAACCAGAAGCCACTGTTGGGAGGAAGAAGAACTACTCACCTGCTGCACAAGCCCCGTATTGGCAGTACCATTGCCCCCATCAAGAACCTTGCCGCTATTGAGACTGACAAGCTGGAAATAGCGGCGCGTCATAATTGGAGCGCGTGAGCTGCCTCCGCTATGATACATAAGATCCTGATAGACAATGCTCTCCTGAATCGGGAAATTACTCGGTTGAGAGATCACGGCTGTATTGTTGCGCAGCAGACGGAAGACAGGTTTACCGGCGACGAGAGGGATATTGAAGACAGTCATGCCGGTATTTGCCTGTTGCTGATAGGCTTTACCGGCAACGTTGATTTCCAGTGTGCCTGCTTCCTTGAGGAAACCGACAACCTCAATTTTATCAACTGCCGGATCACTGACGGAACGGATCTTCATTACACTCGTTTGCTTTGTCGTATCGGGCTGCGCGTTCGAGAACTGCGTGCGATGGAAATAGTAGAGCACATCGCGTGTGATCGTTGGCTGCACACCCGTTTTGAACCAGGTGACGTAGTAGGCGGTGAGATCATAGAATGCATACTGAGTCTCGACCGAAGGTGAGAAGTGGGTTGATTCAGAATAGTCGTTCCAGGTAAAGAGCACAGCCCAATCCGCATTGTTCTGGAGTGCAGAGGTCCAGGAGTTGCGAAGAAGCTGGCTATTCGCTGTCTCCCAGTAGTTGCTATCTTTGGGGCGAGAATCCTGAGTTGCAATCGGAGCGACCCAGATATTCTTATTCGTATGGGCCAGAGTCGCATTATTCGCGTAGACAGGCATACTGCCAGCTTTACGCATGCCTGCCGTTGAAACGCCATAGGTTGTGCCAAACCAGGACGTGAAACCGGAGATATTATCGGTCAAAAACATCGCGATCAGGGCGATATCAGCACCACCAGCCTGCACCAGGGTGCGCAATTGCTGCCACCAGCTCAGCGGCTTGCGCTCAGGATAAAATGGCTCGATCACAATACGGCCATCATCCAGGCGAAGCAGGGAGGGATGATCTTTGTGAGCCAGAATCACCTTCGCCATATTGTCAGGAGTGGCGTCGGAGGCGGTAGGAAGGTCAATGCTCAGACCGATACGAAAACCAGGATCAACGGCTTTAGCTGCATCCAGCATCATACCGACACGGTTCCAGCGTTGATCCACCAGATCATGATCAGGCATTTCATAGATAAAGCCATCCAGCCCGATGGAAATTGCACGCTGTACCTCCACTTGATAGTCTATCTGAAGCCAGTTTTTTTCCGACCGGGGAGCACGTCCAATGGGACGATCACGCAGGTAGCCACCAATTGCGCGATACTGCCCATTTTTCGCGTCGGGGTCCAGCCACGCAGCGTAGTAATCTTGCGATGGGACCGCGTTCTCAATAGAGATGGGAAAGGGAGGGAAGTAGTAGGCGAAGACCTTCTTTTTCGAGGCACGCAGTACGCTGGTTGAGGGCATATCAAACGGAAAGGGATTCACGGAAGCGGGAGCCGCGTGGGCCGATTGGGATCCTTCCGGACGGAACAGGTAAAGCCCGGCACCAGCAGCAAGGACGGTTCCCGCACACCCTGCTGAAAGGGCCAGCATCTTTCTGCGGCTAAAACGAAACGCCATAAAACAATTTCCTCCTGAAATTGTAGTTGTTCCAATGCTGATAGGAATACTCCTTCACAAGCAGCAACTTATGAACAGTATTGAGCGTTTTCTGCTTTCTAAACTGATCCTTGCCCCTCTTTCTAGCAGGAGTAGACTATCACCATTTTCACGAAAGGTAGAATGCGTGCAGTATAGCATAACGAGAAACAGATTTGACTATTTTTGCCCTCAATGGGTACTTAGTTACTACTTGTTCTACCTGCATTCATACACGTTTTTATGGATAAAATAGCAGGCAGAGCATCTCCCGAATCCAGCCTGCCCGCGATTGAATTTTTACTATTCCTTTGATTTTTCTTGCCAATTTCATTGACAATAATCCATTTTATATGATAAATTTTCTATATAAGCGCAGCAAATATCTCCATTCTATAAAAGAAACTCACTAAACTCTTCTATGAACAAAGAAAAAGGAAGCAACAAGCATGAATCAATCCGAGGCGAAAAAACCGTTAGCACATTTTGAAGATTTCGTACACTCCATTCTTCAGGATTGGAAGGTTCCGGGCGCCGCTGTCGCGATCATTCAGAATGACGAAATTCTTCTCTCACAGGGCTTCGGGCAACGCAATAGAGCTGAGGGGTTAGAGGTGACATCCGAGACACTTTTCCCCATCGGCTCCTGTACAAAAGCCTTCACAACAGCAGCAATGGCTCTTCTGGTAGACGAGGGCCGGTTAGACTGGGATACACCGGTCAAAGCATACCTCCCCTCCTTTAAGCTATATGACAACTTCGCCACCGAGCGACTGACGCCCCGCGATCTGGTATCGCACCGCTCCGGCCTGCCTCGCCATGACCTGATGTGGTACAACTCCACGCACACACGCAAAGAGTTGTTTGATCGTCTACAGTACCTCGAACCGAATAAGGATCTCCGCCAGCTCTGGCAGTATCAGAACCTGATGTATATGGTTGCCGGGTATCTGGTGGGAGAGCTGACCGGTCAGACCTGGGAAGAGTTCGTACAGAAGCGCATCTTCGAGCCTCTGGGCATGACACAAAGCTTTTTCTCGATTGAGCAAGCGAGAGAACAGGGCCAGTGTTCCCATCCTTATATTCATCTGAACGATGAAGTAAAGGAGATGGCCTTTTATGCGGCACAGGGAGCCATCGCGCCAGCCGGAGCGATTGTTTCGAGCATCAAGGACATGAGTCGGTGGATATCGCTCCAAACGAACGGGGGTAAAATCGGTGAAACCCAACTCATCTCTGAAGCTCAGATAGCACAGATGCACTCGCCACAAATGGTCATGCCAGAGACAAATAAATACGCCGAACTGACCAACTCAACCTATGGCATGGGCTGGTTCCTCCATACCTATCGGGGCCACAAAATGGTTGAACATGGCGGCAATATCGATGGCTTTAGCTCGCTTGTCACCATTTTGCCACAGAAAAATATTGGCATTGTCGTGCTTACTAACCTCCAGGTGAACCCGGTTCCCTCTATCCTGACATATAACATCATTGATCGCTTGCTTGGGCTGGAAGCAGTCCCCTGGAATGAGCGCTTCCGGAAGGAATTTGATGAGATGAAGGCGGCAGGAACAAAGGGGAAGGAAAAAAGCGAGGAAGACCGCGTTCAGGGAACATCACCATCACATCCCCTCGAAGCCTACACCGGCGACTTTGAGCATCCCGGTTATGGGACCATCTCGATCACGGAGAATGGGGGTCAGTTGAAGGTCATATTCAACTCGATGGAACTTCCGCTCAAGCACTACCATTACGACGTCTTCGATGCCACTGTTGAGAAATTCGACCTCACCATAAAAATGTCTTTCTTTACCAACACCCGCGGCGATATTGATACCCTCAGTGCGCCAATGGAATCAGCGGTTAAAGACATCGTCTTCAAGCGTGTGCCGAACAAACAGATGACAGAAAAGAGTTTCCTTGAGCCCTTCACCGGAATCTACGAGGTCATGGACATGCAAATGATTGTCGCCTTCAAGAGCGAACACACCTTGAGCGTCTCCATGCCAGGTCAGCCAGCCTTTGAACTCGTACCCTACAAGGGGACAGAATTTCAGGTCAAAGGGCTTTCGGGCTCCCGTATCGAGTTCAAAAGAGATGAGTCGGGAACAATCACGGAGGCAATCATCATTCAGCCTGGCGGTGCTATTACCGCGACAAAGAAGACAAAGTAGCGCCCGCAAAGCGGATGTTCTCAGTCTTATGGCAGCCAGAAATTAATACGTGGGCGCCAGGTGATGGCGTTTCACACAGATATTTCCAGGCAGCCTGAGAAGCGGTGTCACAGGCATGATATCGCTTCTCCTTCTTCCAGAATCTTCCTGCGCATGATCGTGCAGGACCGGAGGGAAGTGGGCTACTGGCAGGTGTCACTGCGGCCCTTGTCCCTCCTTCCGCCACAAAACGCTGAACTGCCTCCTCAGTGTCAAGGAAATCTGTTCTCCGGTGATATCGGCAACACCCGATATTAGGAGAAAGGTTGCTACAGCCGGTGAAAAGCCACAAGCGGCTTTCATCCATTCGCCCTGCTGATAAACGAAAAGCCAGCGGGTAGCTCTGGTGCTCACCTCTTGACAGCGGCCCCCTTTTCGAGTATCCTGAAAATAACCGAACGAACGTACACCCGAAAGAAGGAAGGCAATGCCCGAACAGACGCGCTCAGATAGCCGTGCCCTCATTTTGCACGTCGCCCTCCAATTGTTCAGTGCCAGAGGCTATGATAGTACTTCGATAGACGATATTCGTCAGGCAGCAGGCTTCAAGTCGAAAGCCAGCCTGTATACCCATTTTAAGAGCAAAGAAGAGGTCGCGATAGCCTTGATTCAACAGATCATGGCTGCACTGAATCAGACAATGTTTCGCGCATACCATGAGGCCAAACCAGAGCCACTTCACCAGCTCACGGCGATCGGGCGGGCTTTTATCTCCTGGGGGCTGCTCCATCCGCAGGAACATGCCTTCTGCTTCGTACGAGTACAACAGGATATACTCCTTCAAGGGAAAGCCAGTTTCTACGGTGCAGACATGCAAACGCCAGGGCGTACCCTTACCAGACTGATTACACAGCTACGCCAGACACAGCCGGTTCGGGCTATTGCTGATGCCGCGTTGCTCAGCATGTTTGTCGGGCTCATCAGCCGCGCTGTCATTGAACAGGAAGCCTTCGGGGACCTCACACACGAGCAGAAAGTACAGCAAATCCTTGAGGTTTGTTTCGCTATCCTGTTTGCGCAACCGGTCCCTATCCCGGACTGACTTTTTTGACGTGTACACTGTCCGAACGCCCGGATAGAAGAGAATCAGGAACTACAAGCGTATCAACCTCGTGAAATACCATCAAACTCCGTTCATGCTACAATAGCGAGTCGCACGAACAGAACGCTCTGTTGCCAGAGTACCCCTTCACAACATATTGAGCAGCCCGGAAAAGAAGTCGCATTTGTATAAGCACAATGGCATGCAGAGCAGCGAGTCAGGCGCGTACACGCGGAAAGAATGTCCTCAACAGCGTAGCTAGCAACATGCATCTTCACACCAGACGTGCGCAAAGTTGCACTCCCGCAAGTCCTTTTTAGGGATCAGAAAGTACGCAGTCCCTGCATCACCGAAGTTCAGACCGATCTTTGGGACGTAGTCAAGCTGAAGCAAGAGTACATGCTGCTTCAATTGCTCCTCATCTTCCATGAGATCAGACGGTTGAATGGGAGTCGGGATCCCCAGAGCTTGATGCAACGGTTCAGAAGTATAACGGTCAGTGATCTCATCACATTCCGCTGGTAGAGATTCATCCAGGAGATGGAACCCCCATGACCAGATAGGTTCAAAGTGGATTTTCGCCTGCTGATAGGTGTTCACACCTTCGCTCACTGCATAGGGTTGCAAGCGAGCGCTATCGCCCCGCCAGTAGATTACGCGTCCGCAATCTGTCAACACGACATCACCAGACTGAAAGCCAAGCCCGAAGAAATAGAGCATGCCATCTGACGGAAGCACCTCACGTGCGAACGCAAACGAGGCTAGATCTTGCAAGCGATACTGAGCCAGAAAGGTTAGCGGCGTTCCCCGGGGAACATCTCCATAATCCTCGATCAAGGTGGGATAGGAAAAATCAGGCGGGAGATCAGGCATACCTCCCACTTTGGAGCTACCGACAGGGAGCTGCTCGGCAAGCTCCAGATGAATCTTCAGTGCTGGCTGGCGCCTGGCTAACAAAGCATCTTTATATTGTTCAAGGCCACATGCTTCAATCTCCTGTACGATTTGCTGTAACTGGCGCTCTAACTCGGCTTCATAGGCTTCCATATCTCTCATCCTTGTGATTTCTTCTTCAAGTCGCCTGTCAATGCGACGGACACTATCCCCTTGTAGGGAATATATCCGGTTCGCTATGAAAAAACAAGGTGTACCCGAATCCAGACGGCATGGGGACACTGCTTCCAGATCGATTTCGGCGTTCTCACGTCATACCCTCTGCCTCGGGTCATATGCTATCGGCATTTGGGCAGCATACGTTATACTTGAAATGATACCAGTACATCTTCTTTCAGACTGTTTGTAGCATCGGCTTGTCTATTTCCGCTCTCCACCCGGCCTCAGAAGAGCAAAGCACAAAAGGAGCAAGAAAGATGACTACCCGTTCCTTCCGTTTCGGTGTGATGATCCATCAGGCGCAATCAAAGGAAGAATTGCAAGAGAAGGCAAAACGCGCGGAACAACTGGGCTACAGCACGCTGCTGCTTCCAGATCATATAGGTGTACCATTGGCTCCCGTCCCGGCGCTGCTTGCCGCTGTTGAAGCAACCAGCACTCTGCGCGTCGGGAGCTACGTCTTTGACAATGACTTTCGGCATCCAGTAATGCTGGCAAAGGAAGCGGCAACACTCGATATCCTTTCCGGAGGACGCTTTGAATTCGGCATCGGGGCCGGTTGGCTGAAGAGCGAGTACGAGCAAATAGGATTATCTTTCGACGCAGGTGCGACACGTGTCGAGCGGCTGGAAGAGGCCGTTCAGATTATGAAAGCTCTGTTCACAGGAGAACCGGTAACATTTTCGGGCAACCATTATACGATCAAGGATCTCAGAGCGCCTCTCAAGCCGCTTCAAGAGCCGCAACTTCCGCTGTTGATCGGAGGCTCAGGGAAGCGCATTCTGTCACTTGCCGGACGTGAGGCATCTATTGCTGCTATTACAGCACGGGTCGTCCCTGACACCATCAAGCCAATCGTCTCGACAACTACCCCTGCGGCCACACAAAGAAAGATCGAGTGGATACGTCAGGCAGCAGGAGAGCGCTTCTCACAGATCGAATTACATCTTACAGTGCTTCTGACGCTCATCACGGATGATCGTGCCGGGACAGCACAGCAATTCGCACCCCTCGCGGGAATGACTGCGGAGCAAATTCTTGAAAGCCCGCACTGTTTGATGGGAACCGTCGAGCAGATAAGCGAGGAGGTGTACCGGCTTCGAGAACAGTATGGCTTCTCCTATCTGGGCATCTATGAGGAAAGCATGGAAGCGTTCGCACCGGTTATTGCTCGCCTATCAAACAAATAAGCCTGTGATGCCAAACTCCCTGCATGCTGCGACCAGTGGCAACGCCCCCCTTCGCTCATGTGTCCCTGATCCGCCCCTTGTTGTGGGCAGAACCTGCCCAATAAGGGCGAGTTATACCCTCTTTTGGTGATATACTCTTACTAGAGAAGGGTCATTGCAAAAGAGACGGGAGACTACTGCATGTGAAGTAGCTGAAAATGCCGTACTTCAGTTCATAAATAGCTCTTCCCAAATATTTCAGGGGAGGGATCGTTAAGCTGCATTGACCCC
>Ga0164243_10004512_pt1 | contig 21782 bp, 16 predicted proteins | sample OricompcompostOP_FD_108781 | JGI IMG/M metagenome (GOLD analysis project Ga0164243, IMG submission 108781) | Organic Plus compost microbial communities from Emeryville, California, USA - Original compost - Organic plus compost (OP) | ecosystem: Engineered > Solid waste > Mixed feedstock >...
GGTGCCATCCGGGCGTTTGGCTGCGGCCATTTTCTCGCGGAGGGTGGCATTATTGTCTTCCTCATTTTCGCCTACGCTGTACAGCGTAGCCATAGTGCCCACAAACACTTCCCTGGCGGCAAATGAGGTAATCAGGGAGATGCCCATCTTCCAGTCGAAGCCCAGCGGCGCAATGGCCGGCTCAATGGCATGACCGAGGATGCCGGCATAGGAGTTGGCCAGCTTTTCGGAAGAATAGAGGTGATTCAGGCTGTCGGCCGCAGGCGTGTCCGGCTGTACAGCCGCTATTTGCGGTTCGTATTTCTGGTGGATAGGCTGCATGCGCTTCGCAGGGCCGTAAGAAGCCAGGAACCAGAGGATCACGGAAATCACGACGATGATCTTACCGGCGTCCGTCACGAAGATTTTGGATTTTTCCAGCATGGTAATGCCCACGTTCTTCCATCGTGGCGCACGGTACACCGGCAGCTCCATGATGAAGTAGCTTTTTTCCTTAATGCGGACAAACAGCTTCATCAACGCGGCAATGAAAATAGCCATGAAGAAGCCAAGCAGGTATAAGCCCATCATGGCAAGGCCCTGCAGGCTGAGAAATCCCAGGAAGCGTTTATCCGGAATTACCAGCGCTATCATCATGGTGTAAATAGGCAGCCTGGCGGAGCAGCTCATGAGCGGCGTAACCAGTATGGTGATCAGGCGTTCTTTCTTGTTTTCGATGGTACGGGTGGCCATGATGGCGGGTACGGCGCAGGCGACCCCGCTGATCAGCGGCATAACGGACTTACCGTTGAGGCCAACCTGGCGCATCAGCCTGTCCGTAAGGAAGCTGATACGGGCCATATAGCCGGTATCTTCCAGGATGGTGATCAGGCCAAAGAGGATGGCAATCTGCGGTACGAATACGGCAAACCCGCCGATACCGGCCAATATACCGTTGATGAGTACATCGCTCAGTTTATTTTCCGGTAAGGTGGATGATAACCATCCGCCGAGGTTGCCGAAGAGGGTTTCGATCCAGTCCTGCGGGTAGCTGGCCAGCCAGAAGATGCTCTGGAAAAGCAGGAACATCACCACCAGCAGGATGACATAGCCCCAGAAACGGTGCAGCAGGAGGTCGTCAATTTTTTCGGAACGGAGCTGTTTCTGCAGCGGATCCGCTTCCACCACGGTCGATTTCATGATCTGCTTGATACGGGCGTACCGTTGCATGATCTCTTCGGCCTGTACTTTCGTTTTATTGAAGTGGTGTTGCTGAACGGCCGTTTTGATGGCCTGTTTCTGGCCGGCGTTCAGGAAGCTTAGCTCGTCGCTGTTGACCGCCACGTGGAGCGCGGCGTAATCGCTTCTGCAAAGGGTGTATTTCTTTACATCTTCGATGGTTTCTTTTGCCAGCGCGTTGTTATTGATGAAATCGCGGGCCGGAGCGGCGTAGTTTCCTTTGGCCGTCTGGTCTATGATCTTCTTTAGTTCGCTGAGGCCTTTATTCTTCCTGGGGTTGATGGCCACCACCGGCACGCCCAGTTCCCGCTCAATGCCATCCAGATCGATTTCCACGCCTTTTTTGCGGGCAATATCCATCATGGTAAGGGCAATGATCACCGGCATTTTCAGGTCTATGATCTGGGAGCAGAAGAGGAGGTTACGTTTCAGGTTGGAGGCATCGGCTACGATGATGACCATATCCGGCGCTTCGGAGGCGTTGACGTTGATCAGCACATCGTAGGTAACGTATTCATCGGCACTTTTAGGATACAGGGAGTAGGTTCCAGGCAGGTCAATGACGTTGGCCGTGAGTCCGGATGCGATATTTGCCACACCGGTCTTTTTGTCGACAGTAACGCCCGGAAAGTTGCTAACCTTCTGGTTCAGACCTGTGAGAGCATTAAAAAGGGAGCTTTTTCCACTATTCGGGTTTCCTACCAGCGCAATGTTTAATGAATCCTGCATTCCGTTCCTATCCTGTTGTTTAATAATATGAATGTTGCCGAATGCGCAAAGTTAAACATTAAAAAGCAGGGGTAATGATCCAATCGGGAAAAAAGCGATAAGCGGTAAACAAAAAGCCATGCTGTCACATTAGTACAGCATGGCCGATAGTTTAATTTATAACACTCTTACAATCAATTGAGTAAGATTACCTGATTGATTTGGCGAAGCCATTAAGCAGGCTCCGATTCGGAATTTGGGGCTGGCAAAGCAATGTTAAAACTGCTGTGATATTTATAGTTGGTTTCTAATGAATCTTTATTGGCAGGGAGGGGTTTATCCTTTTCCCTGATTTCACCGTCCGGGGCAACTTCCAGTGAGCTGCGGCCGTCTTCATCGTGCCATATGCGGTCCTGGAAGTAATCGTCGTCATACTTGCTGTGCGACCTGAAGGAAAAGACGCGGTAAACTTCGTTGTCCACATCCAGGCTTTTGCCTTTGGGTACTTTGATCACAACAATTACCCGTTGTACGCGGTAGCGGGAGCCCTCCCGGAGGCCAAAGCCCCGTGGGATGTAGAGGATGGAATCCTGCTGGGACAACTGGAAGGCGATGCTTTCCGCATTCATCCTGGCTTCAGCGGTGGTGCGGCCTTTGGCGTAGCGGATCACTTCCACCTGGAAGCTGTCCGTATTACTTTTTTCCAGGCGGATGCGGATGTCGTTGATCACCGTGGTATCGCCCGTGATGCGTACATCTTCGTCGAAGATGCCGAATTCTACGTCTTCATCCTCATGGTAGATATAATCCTTGTCTGCCACTTTTACGAGGAGCTTTCCGCTTTTTGGCTGGGCTACGTTAAAGACTTCCGTAGTCATGGTGCTTCTGCGCAACGCTTTTACGAAGGAAGAGGCCAGGCCGGCTGCGGTTACCAATCCTATGATCCAGAGGAATGCGAGGGTGGGCGCTATGAAGCGGGCGGACTGCCGGGCGCCGGTAGCCTTGCGCACCAGGAAGATCACCAGGGCCAGTACCGGGATACCGAGGAGCAACCCTGCGCTACCCCAGAACATCACCACCTGTGTCGTATTAGCGAAGACGAGGTGCTGCAAAGGAAGAATGGCCGCGGAAGAAACGATGAGGGCAATACCTGCTACAATCAGGCAGAACAGGATTACCACTGCAAAGAAGATAAAGAAGCTTTTGGTGATAGCTACGATTACCTTTCCCAAACCCCTGAAAAAGCTCAGGAAGAACCTTTCCACATCGTTACCTATTTGCCTTCCGCGGCCCTGAGAAAAATTTCTGATATCATTTCCCGCTTTGGCAAACTGGTTTTTTACGTTATGCATTTCTTCCTGCACGGTGGTACGGATATTATTAAGGTCTACCCGCTCCCCCCTCATTTCCAGCTTTTCGGCTGCGGTTTCCGCATAGGGAGCGGAAATCCACAGCACGATGTACACGATGGCGGCGGCGCCAAAGGAGCCCAGCACCAGGAGGGTGAAGATGATACGGAATACCACGGGGTCTATGTTGAAGTAAGCGCCGAGGCCACCGCATACACCGCTCACCACTTTATCTTCCGGATCGCGGTAGAAGCGCTTACGCGGACGGTCTTTGTAGTCAGCGCCGGTAAAGGCCTGCTGCTGGTCTTTAGGAGCTTCGTCATCAAACTGTTCCGGCGTACCCATGGAGAGCTTTACCACTTCCACATCCGCGTCGGTGATGCAATGGGCGCCATTTTTCAATTTATCGTTGAACAGTTCGGCAATACGGGCTTCAATGTCCGTCACGATCTCGTCGCCACCTTCCTCTTTCGCAAAATAGCGCTTAAGGCTGTCCAGGTACTGGCGAAGTACCTCGTAGGCGCTATCCTCGATGGGAATCAGTCTGCCGGACAGGTTTATGTTAATAATCTTTTTCATTTTTTTTGGGTTTAGGTCTTAGGTAAAAGGTTGATTAAATGGTACTACTGTTTTGTGTCAGCTGGTGAACGGCGTTGGCCAGTTCGTTCCAGGTGCTTTCCAATTCCTTATAGAAGACTTCTCCTTTTTCGGTCATGGAAAAATATTTGCGGGGAGGCCCGGAGCTGCTCTCTACCCAGCGGTATGTAAGCAATTCCGCGTTTTTGAGTCTTGTCAGCAATGGATATAAGGTGCCTTCCAGTATATCCAGTTTAGCTTCTTTCATCTTTTCTATTATATCAGATGGATAAGCTTCTCCCTGCTTGATAATGGACAAGATGCAAAACTCCAGCACGCCCTTTCTCATCTGTGATTGTGTGTTGTCGATGTTCATGGCAAGTGAGCTTTTATTTTGTTAATGGTGGTTAGTTGTAACAGCTATTTTCAACTTTACGATACAAACATACGACTTTTACACTACTATGCAATACACAATACCATAGAAAACAAAATAACTTGCTATAAATATTACCCACATAAAATGGATAAATCCTTGCTGGTATTCGATTTACAGCCAAATATGCTATTTTATGTTAATCCGAAAAATTAGGATGAGCGGTAATATGATAGGGATGAAAATCTGTTAAAACGCTTTAACATTTTTTTAATTAGCGGGTGATATTATTTCTCAACTAGCTAATTTACATTTGTATCGGACGTAAACACATGTATTGACGACGCGATGGTTGCAAATTGTCATTAATTTCTTCCATTCAAGATTTCGAGATGAAAAGGGTTATAGGTATATTTCTGCTGGCACTGATGGTGTCTCAATTCCTCCCGATAAAGGAGGTAGGAAAAATACTGTTCAATAACCAGATTGTCGAAGAACATCCGGTTGAAGGTGGCGACCATTTAAAACTCGCCAAGGAACTCAAGTTCTGCCATCATGCGGATGACCTCTTACGAGGGAATCCGTTACTCGAATTAACGCTCAATCGCTTCCTGTCCAACGAGGATATTCCAAGTAGTCCTTCCCAGGAGATACACTGCCCCCCTCCGAACGGCATCTCTGCCTGATCTTAATACATAGTACAACATTACTGTACAAGCACGCTAACGTACAGTCTTAATCACTTAGTTTTTATTTAACGCTTATTTGTCGCTACGCGGACAACCAGTGTCCATACCTGTACGGCGTTACCGTACCTGTGTGCATACCCGGGCGTTGTGTCCGTTCCATGTAGCTCATTATTCCTGTAGGTACACTTCCACGGTTGCAGTACTGCGTGTGCTGCTATCCGGAAGCTCGATCCCTAAAGTGAAAAATCTAATGCCATGAACAAACAGACTTCCATCTTTTCGAATATAAAAGGCGACCTCTCCGCAGGTCTTGTGGTATTCCTTATTGCTGTACCGCTCTGCCTGGGTATAGCCCTGGCATCGGGCGCTCCCCTCTTTTCCGGTATGATTGCCGGTATCATCGGCGGTATCGTGATCGGCTTTTTCAGTGGTTCCAATCTTAGTGTGAGCGGACCAGCAGCCGGTTTGACTGCCGTAGTACTGGCGGCCATTACGAAACTGGGGGCTTTTGACATCTTCCTGTTAAGTGTGGTGATTGCCGGCGCCATACAGTTGGCCTTCGGCCTGCTGAAAGCCGGAACCGTGGCCAACTACTTCCCGTCCAACGTGATCACGGGTATGCTGACGGCCATCGGTATCATCATTATCATGAAACAGCTGCCGTATGCTTTTGGATACGATAAAAGCAGTGAAAGCACCTATGAATTCATAGATGCGGAAAACACACTGTTTGCTGCCTTAAACCATATCAGCCTTGGGGCTACCATTATAACCATCGTTTCAATTTTTATTATTCTGTATTGGAGCAAAGTACCCAAAGTCAGCGTCGTGCCGGCGCCACTGGTGGCCGTAATTGCAGGTATCCTGCTGAACATGGCCTTTTCCGGTAGCGCCGTGCTGGCATTGGGCGACAACCACCTGGTAAGATTGCCGGTACCGGAAAGTTTCAACGATTTTATCGCACAGTTTACTTTCCCGGATTTTTCCGCTATCACCAATAAGGAGGTATGGATCACCGCAGCAACTGTAGCAATTGTTGCATCCGTAGAAACCCTGCTGAACGTGGAAGCCACTGACAAGCTGGACCCGCTGAAACGCCACACCTCTCCTAACCGGGAGCTGAAAGCCCAGGGTATCGGGAACATTGTGAGCGGTTTGATTGGCGGCCTGCCCATTACTTCAGTAATTGTGCGCTCCAGCGCCAACATCAATGCCGGCGGCCGCACCAAGCTGTCCACCATGACGCACGGGGTATTACTGCTGGTATGTACCGCGCTGATTGCCCCTTTCCTGAATATGATCCCGCTGGCCACCCTCGCTGCGGTACTGCTGGTAACAGGTTATAAGCTCTGTAAGATTTCCATCTTCAGGGAAATGTTCAAAAACGGTAAATACCAATGGGTGCCTTTCGTGGTAACCGTGGTGGCTATCGTATTTACTGACCTGCTGATCGGTATTGCCCTGGGTATGGCCGTAAGCGTGCTGGCTATCCTGCGCGGAAACATGAAAAGCTCTTACTATTTCAGAAAAGAGAAATACCAGTCCGGCGACAGCATCAGGCTCGAACTGGCGCAGGAAGTATCCTTCCTCAACAAAGCCAGCATCCTGCTCACCCTGGACCACCTGCCTGCCAATACCACTGTGATCATCGACGCCAATAAGACGGCCTATATCGATTACGATGTATTGCAGACCATCAGGGAGTTCAAAGAGATCAAAGCGCCGCAGAAAAATATACATGTGGTACTGACCGGATTCAAGGAGGTGTACAAAATTCAGAACAGCCCTTCCCTGACCAGCGAACAACAGGCCCGCATTACTAACGGCCACGTACACACGATTGCGTCAGGTAATCATAACGACTTACTGAAGGAATTACAACTGAACTAAAGATGCATAATGATGATAGGAGAAAACACGGAAGCCATGCCCTTCATCATTCATTATTAACTAACAGATTAAACGTGAAAAAAATGAAAACACTCAATAAAGAAGCACAGGCAAAAATTACTCCGCAACAGGCACTGGAATTACTCAAAGCCGGTAACCTCCGTTTTGTGGAAAACCTGCGTATCAACCGTAACCTGCTGCAGATGATGAATGAAACTTCCAACGGCCAGTGGCCGATGGCGGCAATCGTAAGCTGCATGGACTCCCGCACATCCGCGGAGCTGATCTTCGATCAGGGCCTGGGCGATATCTTCAGTATCCGCCTGGCAGGTAACGTTATCTCTGAAAATGTGCTGGGCAGCCTGGAATATGCCTGCAAGGTAGCAGGCTCCAAATTCATCGTAGTGCTGGGCCACACCAAATGCGGCGCTATCAAGGGCGCCTGCGATGCGGTGGAACTGGGTAACCTGACCGCTTTGCTGGGTAAAATCACCCCGGCAGTATTCGCCGTAAAGGACGTGAAGGGAGAAAGGAATTCCCACAACCCTGAATTCGTGGAAGCTGTTTCCAGGATTCACGTGGAGCGTTCCGTACAGGCTATCATGGAACAAAGCGTTATCCTGCGCGAAATGATCCTCAAAGGTGAAATCGGTATTATCGGTGCTTCCTATGATGTGGAAACCGGCCTGGTGAACTTTATGGATCATACCCTGATCCTGGAAGGAAAACTTGAAAATGAAGCAGTAGCGGTATAATCCATACTGCCTTTTATATCCAGGGAATGTCTGTGTTCAAATAAGAAAGGAGGCGTTATTAACCGGTCCGGATAATCTTTTTAGGGGTGATTGTCCGGTAGGTTATTAACAGCCTCCTTTTCGTTTTATAATCAGTTTAGATCTTTGCCAAACGCGCTGCGGCAGCTTCCAGGGTTTCGTTCTTTTTTGCAAAGCAGAATCTTACCACATGGTCGTCCTTGCCGTTTTCATAAAAGGCGGAAACCGGAATAGCGGCCACGCCAAACTCGCGGGTAATGCGTGTGGCGAATGCTTTATCCCCCTCATCAGATATCCTGTCGTACTTCATCAGCTGGAAGTAGCTGCCCTGGCTGGGTAGCGGCGTAAAACGCGTGTCGCGCATCAACGCCAGGAAGTAATCTCTTTTCTGTTGGTAGAACGCCGGTAATTCCAGGTAGTGGGCAGGCGTTTCCAAAAACCTGGCGAGCCCGTACTGCATCGGCGTATTGACTGAAAAGCAAAGATACTGGTGCACTTTCCTGTACTCCTGCATCAGATGCGGGGGCGCAATGCAATACCCCATTTTCCAGCCCGTGTTATGAAACACTTTGCCGAAGGAGAACGTCACGAAACTATTGCGGAAGATATTCGGATAACGCAGGATACTGTGGTGTAAGGCGCCGTCATAAACCAGGTGTTCATATACTTCGTCCGATAAAACAAGCAGGTCAAATTCAGCGACGAGTTTTTCCAGTTCGGCAATATCGTTTTCCTGTAATATGCTGCCGGTAGGATTATGGGGCGTATTCACCATAATCATGCGGGTTTTAGGCGTGATCTTACGCCGTACCTCTTCCCAGTTGATGCGGTAATCCGGGAAGGAAAGCGGGATCAATACCGGCTTTCCGCCATTAACCAGCACGTTGGGAATATAGCTATCGTACGCAGGTTCAAAGATGATCACTTCATCACCCGGACGGATATACGCAGCAATAGCGGTGAAGATCGCGTAAGTGCCACCGGGAGTAATGGTAATCTCCGTTTCCGGATCTATCTTTTGCTGGTAGAGGCGTTCTACTTTCGCGGCAATGGCATTGCGCAGTTGCAGGAGGCCGGGCATGGGCGCATATTGGTTATGGCCCTGTTGCATGGCTTCGTTTACAAATGCTTTCAGCTCCTCGCTGCAGTCAAAATCAGGAAACCCCTGTGAGAGGTTGATGGCTTTGTGTTCCGCGGCCAGGGCCGACATGACGGAAAAGATGGTGGTGCCTACGTTGGGCAGCTTAGACATAGTATGCGCTTATAAATACTTTTCGCCTTTGTTTCTTTTGATTTCTGCCACATATTCCTTGATCTGCTGCTCGTGATCCTTTTTAGCGATCAGCAACACATCCGGCGTATCGATCACGATCATTTCATCCAGGCCCTGCAGCAATACCAGCTTTTCGTTAGGGACCTTAACCATACATTTGGTAGCGTCGATTACGACAACATTCTTTCCCTGTACGGCGTTGCCAAGGTAGTCCTTCTCAATATTCTCATAGGCGGAAGCCCATGTGCCGAGGTCGCTCCAGCCAAAGTTGGAAGGGATGACATATACGTTATCCGCTTTCTCCATGATACCGTAATCTATGGAGATGTTGGTGCATTGCGGATAAACTTTTTCTATGGCTTCTTTTTCTTCTGCGGTGTTGAGATAAGGGATACTTGCCTCAAAAAGTTCATCTATTTCAGGCAGGTATTTCTTAAATGCAGCGAGAATGGTTTTTACATTCCAGAGAAAGATGCCGGCATTCCAGAGGAAATCCCCGCTTTGAATGAATGTTTTAGCCAGTTCCAGGTTAGGTTTTTCGGTGAAAGTTTTTACCTGGTACACATCGTCGGCCACCTGTTGCGGCTCGTACTGGATATAGCCGTAGCCGGTGTCAGGGCGGGTAGGCTTGATACCAAGCGTGAGCAGGGCGCTGTGCTTTTGCACAAACAGCAATGCGTTCAGGCAGGCGTTGGTAAAGGCCGTGGAATCCATGATCAGGTGATCAGCGGGCGCGCAGATGATATTGGCCTCGGGGTCCTGTTTATTTATTTTATGGGAGATATAGGCCACACAGGGTGCGGTATTCTTCCGGGAAGGCTCGCTTACAATATTGTCTACCGGCAGTTCAGGTAATTGCTCTGCTACTTTGCCGGTATATTGATGGTGCGTAACTACATAAATATTTCCTTTCGGAATAAATTGGGCAAACCGCTCATAAGTCCACTGCAACAGCGTTTTCCCCGTATTGAGGATGTCGAGGAACTGCTTGGGATTATCAGTGCGACTATGGGGCCAAAAACGACTTCCAATGCCACCTGCCATTATTGCCACGTAAAAGTGGCTGTTTAGTTGTGTCATTTTATATAATTCCTTCTCTGATTAAATCATGTAAATGTATGATACCACAGTACCTGTCGCCATCCATGGCCAGCAGCTGGGTGATATCATGGTTGCGCATCATTTCCAGGGCGTTGATGGCCAGTTCATCCTGTTGAATGGTTTTAGGATTCCTGGACATAATATCCTGTGCGGTAACGGCTTCAGTGTGTACATTTTTCTCCAGCATTCTCCGCAAATCCCCATCGGTAATGATACCGCAGAGCTTTCCGTCGTTATCCAGCACGGCCGTAACGCCCAACATTTTGGAAGAAATCTCTACTATCACATCTCTTAAAGAGCTGGTTAACAGTACCTTAGGCGCTTCGTGCAATTTGCACAGGTCCTGCACCTTGAGATATAGTTTTTTTCCTAATGCTCCACCCGGGTGGAATTTGGCAAAATCAGCAGCGGTAAAACCGTGCCATTCGATCAGGCATACTGCCAGGGCATCGCCCATGACCAGCTGTGCGGTAGTGCTGGTGGTAGGCGCCAGGTTATTGGGGCAGGCTTCCTGGGCAACGGTGGTATTCAGCACATAATCTGCTTCCGTAGCCAGGAAAGAACTGGTGTTGCCCACCATGGCAATCAACACGTTACCAAAATTTTTTACAAGCGGGACGAGTACTTTTATTTCGGCGGAAGTGCCGCTTTTGGAGATACAGAGTACGATATCCTCCTGGCGGATCATGCCAAGGTCCCCGTGAATGGCGTCCGCAGCGTGCATAAAGAGCGCCGGGGTGCCCGTCGAGTTGAGGGTTGCAACTATTTTTTGGCCAATAATTGCGCTTTTTCCGATACCTGTTACCACCAGGCGACCGGTGCAGTTGGCAATCAATTCCACCACCTTTTCAAAATCTGCATCTATAAACTGCTGCAAATCATTGATAGCTGATGCTTCCACTGCTATTGTGCGTTTGGCAACCTGACCTATATCTATAGTTAAATTCCTTTTCATGACGATTTACAAATTTATCATTTTTTACCCAGCGAGGGAACTCTACTTATTTAATATTGCCCGTCCGCACTTTTTTAAGTAACTTCGTGTCCCCTAAAAAACATATAAACTAAATTTGTCATTTGTTAGTTCTTTAGAGTTTACCGTATAAAATGAAATGCAATGGCTGTTGTTAAGGAAAGTTTGATGGATGCATTACGCGAACATTTCGGGTTCGATTCCTTTAAAGGAAATCAGGAAATCATAATAAAAAGCATCCTGTCTGGCAAAGATACATTTGTGATCATGCCAACCGGTGGAGGTAAGTCGTTATGTTACCAGTTACCGGCTCTGATGAGTCCCGGTTGCGCACTCATTGTTTCTCCCCTTATCGCTTTAATGAAAAACCAGGTAGACCTGGTTCGTGGTTATAGCAGTAAGGATAACGTGGCGCATTTTCTAAACTCAACCCTTTCCAAGGCCCAGATCAAGAAAGTACGGACCGACCTGCTTTCCGGTAAAACCAAGATGCTGTATGTGGCGCCGGAAACGCTTACCAAACAGGAAAATCTGGACTTTTTCAGGGACCTGCAGATCTCATTCATCGCGGTGGATGAAGCGCATTGTATATCAGAATGGGGGCATGACTTCAGACCGGAATACCGCCGCCTGAAGGAAATGATCGAACAGATATCCGATAAGCTGCCTATTATAGCGCTTACCGCTACTGCCACGCCTAAAGTGCAGAGTGATATTGTAAAAAACCTCGGCCTTAAATCACCGAACATTTATATTTCTTCCTTTAACCGTCCTAACCTCTACTATGAGATCCGGCAGAAAAAGAAGAAAGACGCTACCATTAAGGAAATTGTAAAATACATCCACCAGCATAAGGGTAAGAGCGGTATCATTTACACCCTGAACCGCAAAACCACGGAAGAACTGGCCGATATGCTGGTCGCCAATAACATCAAGGCGGTTGCTTATCATGCCGGCCTGGACCCTGCAACCAGGGCGCAGCGCCAGGATATGTTCCTGCACGAGGACGTGGAGGTGATTGTTGCCACCATTGCTTTCGGTATGGGTATCGATAAGCCGGATGTTCGTTTTGTGATCCACTACAACATCCCGAAGAGCCTGGAAAACTATTACCAGGAAACGGGGCGCGCCGGCCGCGATGGCCTCGAAGGCAACTGCATCTGCTTCTACTCCCACCAGGATGTGCAGAAGCTGGAACACCTCATGCGCGATAAGCCGCTGAGCGAGCGCGAAATGGGCGCACAGCTGATCAACGAAACCGTGGCCTACGCTGAAAGCGCCGTATGCCGCCGCAAAGTGATCCTGCACTACTTTGGTGAACAATACGACACCGAAAACTGCGGCCAGTGCGATAACTGCCGTAATCCTAAGGAGAAGATCGAAGTGAAAAACCGCGTTGTGATTGCTTTAAAAGCTATCCAGGCGCTGGAAGAACGCTTCGGCACCGAATACGTGGTAAACATTATCACCGGTAAAACCAGTCCGCAGATTACCACCTATCGTCATGATCAGCTGGAAATCTTCGGGGAAGGAAAAGAATTTGACGCGCACTTCTGGAACTCCCTCCTGCGCCAGATGATGCTGGAAGGACTGATTGAGAAAGATATTGAAGAGTATGGCCTGCTGAAAGTAACAGACAAAGGCAAGAAATTCCTGAAGAAGCCTTATTCCATCATGGTGGCGCTCAATCACCAGTTCGACGACGAGCACGGGGAAGACGAAGAAGAAGCGACTGCGCAGCAGGCTTCCGCAGACCCGGTTCTTTTCGAACTGCTGAAAGACCTCCGCAAGAAAGTAGCAAAAGAAAGAAATCTCCCGCCATTTGTGATCTTCCTGGAAACCTCCCTGGAAGACATGGCTACCCAATATCCTACCACCGTTCAGGAACTGGAAAAAATCCAGGGCGTGAGCAAGGGTAAAGCGATGCGCTACGGAAAGAAATTCGTTGACGTTATCGCCAAATACGTAGAAGAAAACGATATCACCAAACCGGATGATTTCGTCATGAAAAGCGTGGTGAATAAAAGCGGCCTGAAAGTATTTATCATTCAGAACATCGATAAAAAGATCCCGCTGGAAACCATTGCCAAAAATAAAGAGCTGACTATTCCGAAACTGCTCGATGAGATGGAAACCATCGTGGCCAGCGGTACCAAACTGAATGTGGATTATTGCCTGGACGAAGAGCTGGACGATTATGCACAGGACGAGATCATGGAATACTTCAAAGGCTGTGAAACTTCCAGTCTGGCACTCGCCCGCGAGGAGCTGATTGAAAGCGATTACACCCTGGAACAGCTGAAACTGATGCGTATTAAATTCCTGGTAGAGTACGGGAACTAAGAGCCTGGTAAAAAGGGCAACATCTAAACCTTCTTATGAGCATACAACAAATTCAGGAAACCATAGCTCCTGCCCGTGCGCAGGTAGTTACTCACCCCCTTTATGCGCAATTGCAGACACTGGATGATGTGCGCACGTTCATGCAATACCATGTATTTGCAGTATGGGATTTCATGTCGCTGCTGAAAGGCCTGCAGCAACAGCTCACCTGTGTGGACGTGCCCTGGGTGCCGAAAGGCAGCGCAGCCACCCGTTACCTCATTAATGAAATCGTTACCGGTGAGGAAAGCGACGTGGACATGGATGGCAACCGCTGCAGCCACTTCGAGCTGTACGAAAAAGCGATGGAGCAGGCCGGTGCGGATACCGCGTCCATACAGGGCTTAATCCGCGCTATACAGTCCGGCAAAAGCATTAAAGACAGTATTGCAGAGGCGGAACTGCCTGAAGGCGTGAAAGGTTTTCTCCGCTTTACGTTTGATGTCATCGCTTCCGGGAAGCCGCATATAATGGCTGCCGTCTTTACTTTCGGCAGGGAGGACCTGATCCCGGATATGTTTTATGCGTTGGTAAAAGACCTGGATCAAAAGTTCCCCGGTAAGCTCAGCACTTTTATTTATTACCTGGAAAGACATATCGAAGTAGACGGTGATCATCACAGTCAATTAGCGATGCAAATGGTGCAGGAACTTTGCGGCGACGATGCGCAGCTATGGAATGAAGCTGCTCAATACGCGCAGCAGTCGCTGATTTGGAGGCATCAGTTATGGTCTGCCATTCTCGATGAAAAAGTTTTTTTATAACTTTTTGAAAAAAAATTTTGCGAAATCAATTTTTATTGTACTTTTGCAATCCCATCACACGAGATGGACACAAAAAAAATGATGGTGCGGTAGCTCAGTTGGTAGAGCAAAGGACTGAAAATCCTTGTGTCGGCGGTTCGATCCCGCCTCACACCACCAGAAAAGGTCATCGAAAGATGGCCTTTTTCGTTTTCCGGAAGTGGCAATGCGTTAGTGTGGAATTTTCAATATACGGCAGGTGGTGGAGATGAGTTGTTGTTTGGCCGGGGCATTGATCCGTGCAGGGCTATTTCTTTCCCCCTAAAAAAAAAATTTAACTCCCTTTATTTAAACAGCACAGTAGCGCCGCAGGATGGAGCCAACAAATAACCGGTTTTCGCAGGCCTGTTGGCGTGAGTGTTATTCGCTATAACAGCCGCCGCCTATCCTAAACTCATCACACAATACTCCCCCGCCTCCCGGTTCACACCTGGAAGTCACGATCCTCCACCGCCGGCGCTCCTAAACCTGTCCACGCCAGCAGACCAAAAGCGCCCGATAAATAAAACATTTCCACCTCCCGGATACACATTTTACCCGGGCAGAAAAATAACCGCCTGTAAGCCTCCTAATGCGTTTTCTGTGCGTCCCCCGACGGCAGCAACAACACCTTCCTGATCTCCTCCCGCAACTCCTCCGCCCGCTGCTCCAACCGCACCCTCGACCCCATCACCAAAGTGTCGTTCACATGCATCACCCCCTGCTTTATCAGCGCCTGCAATGCCTGTAATGCCTCCTCCCCCAATACCTCCCTGTTCACAAAATTGCTTCGCGTAACCAGGTAATGAATATCCAGACCCGCCCGGTTTAACTCGCGGATAATGTCGTCAATCGCGTGCGATCCCTCCCGGTACAATACCAGGTTAACCACCAGGTGCACCGGCTTGCCGCCATGGCGCCGCAGGAAACGCCGCAGCTCCTTCAGATAAGCCCCCGTTGATAACCTGTAGTTATGCACATTCAACACCGCAAACAGCTCCTCCCCAAAGCCCCGGCACCGGATAGGCCCTTTAAAAGGGAAAAAACTGGATCGTTGGAAAATTCTGTGTGCTGTATCATATACGCCACTATGCGGCATACTTATCAACGCAAATAGCTTTTGCTGGGTAACAAACATGTTTTAAAGGTTGATTTTCGCAATTAACACCTTCTGAAAAAGCAAATTGTTTACTACTTGTTAACAAACTCTTCTTTTATACAAAAAGTAGATTTTTCATAGATTTTCTTAATTCTCACCGGGATTATGATAATAATCTATCAGCAATTCACCTACCGGCTGCTTTTATTTGTATTTTGTACGCTTATAATCTCCCGTTAGAAAAAAATACACATGAAGAAACTACTCATCCTGGTGCTGATACTGATTTCAGGCAGCAGCTTTGCACAACGACAACTCATACGCATTGCCACCCGCAACATGAGCCTGCTCTATTCCACGAACAACCAGGGCCGGCTGATCCAACAATACCTCGGTGCTAAACTGCAACCCGAAAACGCCGATACACTTAACCGCTCCGGCCAGGAAGCATATGTAACCGCCGGACTCGAAAGCTTGCTGGAACCCGCCATCCGCATGGTGCACAACGATGGCAATCCATCCCTGGAACTGCGCTACGTTTCCCATAACGTCACCAAACAGGACGATAACGTTACGCATACCACCATCTCCCTGAAAGATCCCGTATATCCGGTAGACGTTATACTCCACTTCGAAAGCTTTTATAACGAAGACGTAGTGAAAGCCTGGACGGAAATCAAACACCAGGAAAAGAAAGCCCTGCGCATGACCGATTACTCCAGCGCCATGCTGCATTTCAACGCAGAAAAATATTACCTCACCCAATTCCATGGCGACTGGGCCAGCGAAGCGAAAATGGAAGAACAACCGCTTACCCCCGGCATGAAAATACTGGACAGTAAGCTCGGCAGCCGCGCAAACATGTACATGTCCCCCATGTTCCTGCTCTCCTTCGATAAAGCCGTTACAGAAAACAGCGGCGAAGTACTCGCCGGTACCCTCGCATGGACGGGCAACTTCCGCTTCGCCTTTGAAGTAGACCAGCTCAACGCCTTGCATATCAACGCCGGCATCAACCCTTACGCCTCCGACTACCTCCTGCAGCCTAAAGAAGTATTCACCACGCCGGCATTCATCTTCACCTGGTCCGGTACCGGGAAAGGCGCTGCCAGCCGCAACTTCCACCACTGGGCAATTAAATACGGCATCCTGGACGGGCAAACGCCGCGCCTCACGCTGCTCAACAACTGGGAAGCTACCGGTATGGACTTCAACCAGGAACGACTCATGGAATTATTCGGCGGCGCCGCCAAACTGGGCGTGGATCTCTTCCTCCTGGACGATGGCTGGTTTGCCAATAAATACCCGCGCAATGCGGACAATGCCGGCCTCGGCGACTGGGAGCCCAACAAAACCAAACTTCCTGACGGACTTGGCTACCTGGTGAAAGCCGCGGAAAAACAAGGCGTGAAATTCGGTATCTGGCTGGAACCGGAAATGGTGAACCCAAAGAGCGAACTTTACAGCAAGCATCCAGACTGGATCCTGCGCCTGCCTAACCGCAGCGAACATTACTACCGCAACCAGCTCGTGCTGGACCTTACCAACCCTGCCGTACAGGACTTTGTATTCGGCATTGTAGATAAAACGCTGTCCGATAATCCCGGCATCGCCTATATCAAATGGGACTGCAACCGCATGATGACGAATACCTACAGCCCTTACCTGAAAGAAAATCAGTCCCAGCTGTTTGTGGATTTCGTACGCGGCTTCTATAAAGTAATGGACCGCGTAAGGGCTAAATACCCGCATCTGCCAATCATGCTTTGCTCCGGTGGCGGCGGCCGCACGGATTACGGCGCTATGAAATACTTTACCGAATTCTGGCCAAGCGATAACACGGACGGCCTCGAGCGCATCTATATCCAATACGGCTACAGCCACTTCTTCCCTTCCATCACCATGGCCGCACACGTGACCAACTGGGGCAAACAATCCCTGAAATTCAGAACGGACGTGGCTATGATGGGCAAGCTGGGGTACGATATCAAAGTGGATGCATTCACGGATAAAGAAATGCAGTTCAGCCAGGAAGCCGTAAAAACGTATAACCGTTTACGTGATATCATCTGGTACGGCGACCTCTATCGCATCATTTCCCCATACGATGAGGATAGGGCCGTATTCCAGTACGTAGCGCCGGACAAGAAGAAAGCCGTCGTATTTAACTACCTCATGAATGTGCGCCGGAAAGAAATTTTTGCCAATGTGAAATTACAGGGCCTCGACCCTAAACAACAATATACCGTGAAGGAAATTAACCTCTTCCCCGGTACCGGCAGCAGCCTGAAACTGAACCAGTCCTACAGCGGGGATTTCCTGATGAACGTAGGCTTAAACCTCGTTCCGCGCGCCACCGCACTTACCAGTAATGTGCTGGAAGTAACCGCCCTCTAACGGTGAAGCGTACACTGAAGCAAACATCCCGGCCCGCTGGACCGGGATGTTTGCGTATATAGCGCCCATGCAACATAACCAGCGCGAAACTGTTATAAATAATGGGTTTTGTATCTTCATAGCCTATAAAAAATATATGCAGCAACTTTATTCTTTCATCTACGGATTTAACTGGCATCCATATCTGAAGCTGGGAAGCACTATTTTACTTACCCTCTCCCTCGTGGGTGTAGTGTTTACTATTCTGCTGGAAAACAGGAACCCCGTTAAAGCAATTGCATATATCCTGCTGCTGGTGTTTGTGCCGGTATTGGGGCTGATCATTTATTACTATCTCGGCCGCGATTTCCGGAAGAAAAGGCGCTTTACGCTCAAGGGCAGTAAAGATGAAGTGTTGTTCGAAAGTTACATGCACTCCCAACGGGCGGAATTGCAGCGTATGCAGTTTGAGCTCCGGCAGGAACAGGGCAAGAAGCAGGAATTGTCCGCAATGCTGCTGAATACAAAACAGTCCATTCTCACCAAAAACAATGAAATAAAAGTACTCGTAAACGGAGAGGAAAAATTCCCGGAAGTATTTACTGCCCTGCGTGCCGCCAAACATCATATCCACATTGAATATTACATCATAACGGACGATGAGGTAGGCAGGGAGCTTCAGGACATCCTGCTGGAAAAACTGCAGCAAGGCGTGATCGTTCGCCTGATTTATGATGATATGGGCTCCAATCATATCGGTAAGATTCCGAAAATATTGAAGGAACATGGCGCCGAAGTGTACGTCTTTTCCCCTGTCCTCATCAACTTTTATGTAAATGCCAACTACCGCAATCACCGGAAAATTATTGTGGTGGACGGCACTACCGGCTTCGTGGGCGGTATCAACCTGGACGACCGTTATCTCAACAATGGCAAGCATCAGCTGTTTTGGAGAGATACGCATTTAAAAATTGTAGGAGATGCCGTAAACATGCTACAGCTGCAGTTTTTGATGAGTTACCGCTATGTGAGCAAAAAGGTATTTTCATTTGAATATCCGTATTTCCAACGCTCCGTCATGCGGGATACCTGCTTTACGGATATTGTGGCCAGTGCCCCGGATTCCGACTGGCCCATGTCTATGAACACCATTGTAATGGCGATCAATCTCGCGCAAAGGCGCATCCGCATTACGAATCCGTATTTTATCCCTACCGATCAGATTCTATCGGCGCTGCAACTGGCCGCCCTGGCCGGCAAGCAGGTGGAGCTGATCCTGCCTTACAAGGGGGATTCCTTCATTGTGCAACACGCGGCGTTATCGTATATGAAACCCTTGCTGGAAGCGGGTGTTAAGGTATATTTTTATACCAGGGGATTTATCCATGCAAAAACGATGGTGATAGATGATAATCTTTCGTGGGTGAGTTCTGTCAACCTGGACAACAGGAGCTTTTACCTGAATTGTGAAATCGGCGCCCTGATCTATGACGAAGCCGTGGCAGCTAAATTGAATCGCGTGTTCGACGAGGATCTGCTGTATGCCTCGCCTGTCCAGGAAACGCGCTGGAACAGAAGAAATACCATGAAACGCTTCCTGGACAGTACGTGCAGACTGTTGGCGCCGCTACTCTAGCGCTAATATTTTTCATCTTCAAAATCATCCTCATCTTCGAGCAGGTCATCGTTGGTTTCTTCGAGGTCCTCGTGCCTGTCGCCCCCGATGCTGTAGATGTTATTCTCTTCATCTTCGCTGCCGATGGCCTCTTCCTCATCGTCTAAATCGGACCCGGGTACATCCAGGTCGTCCCCTACTTTATCATCGCGCCAGGTTTCTTCCTGCTCATCGCCCTTAGGCTGTTTTTGCGCTTTTTGAGGCGGCAATTCGCTGTTATGCCGGAAAGAGCGGGTTACTTCATCCATGTCCAGGTCAACTTCATTTTCGCGGTTGCCGCGGTTCATAATATCTTCACTGGCAGGGTATTGCGGGTATCCCGGAAACTCTTCCTGTTCCTTATTTTTCTTGTTTTTGCCGGCATCTGTGTTTTTAGGCGGATTATTTTTCTTGTTAGCCATATCTGTAATTTTTTAGAAACAGTAATATTTTCATGCCTGTTGGCATAGTTCCTCTCTTAAAAAATAACAATATAGCCGGGCCTTTGTTCATGGCCCGCAATGGTGGCGGATTTTAGCCGGGTATTACTTTTTGCGGCCGGTGAGCGTGAGCTGTAAGGTGATGCCGGAGGAATATAATTTCACTTGTCCTGCTCCCACCCCGGAAAGTGGAATTTTTGCGTATGGTTGCACGCCAAGAATGAGCCTGTTACCGACCGGTTGTTGGTACAATGCGCCCAGGTTCATTACGGCCAGGTAGTGTTTATTTTCATTGTTGATCACCTTTTCCTTATCGTAGCTGGGGTTGGCGTATCTGTAATTATATTTTTCCTTCAGCATGAAATAGCTGCTGGCGCCGGCGGTAGCGCTGATGCTGAAATTTTTCTTTTTAACGAACGCGTAGTTGAGGTTGAGCGGCACTTCGAGCACGTTGCAATTGGCGTCTATTTTTTTGAGGTAGCTGCTGGTAGTTCCGCTATAGTCCTGCGGTGTGGCGCCATACAATTTTTTACTGTAGGTAACGCCGGTGGATACGAACCATTTCGGTTTGAAGTAGTAGTGTAAAACTACGCCGGCATTAAATCCCAGTCGCGCATATTTGAAAGATGCGGCCACGTTGTAATCAGGGCCGGCTGACAAGCCAACATACAATCTGTTAAATGATTTTTTTGTTTTGGGTTGTGGGGAGATGTCTAATGCCGCGATGCCTGATTTTACCGGTAATTCCACCGTATCATCTATTTTCGTATGCCCGTGAACGTTAGTACCTGATGAAACGGGTTCCGTTAAACCCATTGCAATATTTTCGGTGGGATTTTGTTGTGTGAAAGTGTTTGGATCAGTGGTGATTTTTGAATGATTGTTAGTTGAATTTTGTTGTGTGAAAGTGTTTGGATTTATGGAGTTTTTTGAATGATTGTTAGTTTCACTTTGTTGTGTGAAAGTGTTTGAATCAGTGGTGTTTTTTGACTGATTGTAAGTTGAATTTCGTTGTGTGAAATTATTTGTACTAGTAGAATTTTCTGGGTGATTGTTAGTTGAAAAAATGCCCGGATGAATTTGATTTTTAGTATGATTGTCAGGCGATGCGGTTGTCGTTTTTTGGGCGATAACCGGTACCGGGTTATTTTCAGCAAGCGCAGCAGCCGGCTGGTCTGAAACCTGCGCTGAGTCGCTTACTTTCGGTAATGCCACGATACGTCTTTTACGTTCTTCGGCTGGTTGGGATAACAGGAAAACGACTGCGATAGTGATCGCGCATAATGGCAGGATGACCCACCACCATAGCGGTGGTTTATCATCGTCTTTGTCTTTATTCAGCAAGTTTTCCATTTGATTCCAGGCGTCCTGGTCAAACGGAAAATCAGCTTCCTGCAGCTTTTTACGGATACTATTTTCGAAGTTGTCATTCATTGTTAAACAGGGATATATCGGCGCCAATACCGTCTATTTTGGGGGTACTGGCTATGTTCAGTATTCTTTCCTTCAATATTTTTTTTGCTTTGAACAGATTGGATTTAGATGTTCCTTCAGAGATGCCAAGCATGTGCGCTATTTCCTGGTGTTGATAACCATCCATTACATACAGGTTGAATACAGTCCGGTAAGCAGGCGGCAGGGCCTGTACGAGCTGCAATAGTTCGTTGTAACTGAGTTTATCTACTATACTGTCTGCTATACTGAGTTCTACTCCCGTGGATATTTCTTCAGTAAAGGCTATTTTCTTTTGTTTCCTCAGGTAGTCGATCGCGGTATTGACGATGATTTTAGCGAGCCAGGATTTAAAGGAACGGTTGGTATCGAAAGTCTGGATATGCTGAAATACTTTCAGAAATGCATCGTTGAGTATTTCAATCGCTTCTTCTCTTTGGTGTGCATAACGCATAGCGATGCTCATAGCATAGCCGAAAAAATTTCGGTACAGTGCTTCCTGGCTGCTGCGATTTTTTTTGCAGCAACCAGCAATGAGCTCATTAATCGATGAATCGTGCACGAATATCTTTTATGCCGGCAGTAAGCTGATCAATATTCCGGATCTTTCGTTAATTAGATACGAGCAAAAATTAAAAGGGGTTGCTTTTTACAAAAAATTAATCCTGCAC